>Ga0079224_100006490_pt1 | contig 15508 bp, 16 predicted proteins | sample Stecom2015_FD_80414 | JGI IMG/M metagenome (GOLD analysis project Ga0079224, IMG submission 80414) | Agricultural soil microbial communities from Utah to study Nitrogen management - Steer compost 2015 | ecosystem: Environmental > Terrestrial > Soil > Agricultural land | place: USA: Utah...
AAGCTGAAATGACTCCCGGGTGTCGTCGGAAGCATCCGAGAGAGCCTCTCTGAGTGAAGGAGTATTTAGGTTTATCCCGTCCCTGTACAGGAGAGCCGCCGCCTGCACGGCGACGGAAGGGTGGTAGTTCGAAAGCTCGCCTATGAGTGCTGCATAGTTGTTGCCAGCGCTTTTCATAATTTTCTCTGCGTAGAACCTTGCAGCGTTTGGCTTCCCGTCGCGGTCTGCGTCGATCCAAACGGCGCCGGAAATTCCTATGAAGTGCGGAGTCCAGTCGCGGGATACCGGTTGATACGGTTTGGCTATGGGCCAATAGGGGAGGGATTTGGCGAGACCTTCTGCAACGGCGACAAGGTACACATCGTGAATAGGCATGGTGAGCTGCCATTCGCCCGACCATTTAACGCCTCCAGCGACCGAGTCAGGCGTTTCAATAGTTTCTTCACGAAGCTTCTTTCCGTTGGCGTAAAGAACAACTTTGTCAGCCCTTGCCCAGGAGGGGCCCGATACTTTTACTCTTATCTTGACTTGCTCCGAGGCAGGGACGAGCTCGCCGGGACCGTAAGTGTCGTTGATTTCGATCTGTGCAAGGAGTCCGAAGCTGACCATCACATTTCCTTCAATGAAATTCCGTGTTGCCAATGAAGAATCGATTTCTCCCGGATTGTCGTCGTTGCTGCGGATATACGTACGTGCTTGTCCGACGATATGTCGACTTACTTCATGTGATGCACTTGCGCCCACGGGTGTTACCGACATGCCGTGATTGAGTAATCCGAACCAGTCATGCATACCCAGGAAGGGATCGCTTTGCAAGGCGGAGGAATTGATTACTTCAATTGCGTTTGCCGGAATGGATTGTTGATCAAGCCGGAGTCCTGCCTCGGCGATGTGAAGGTCGGGATCAAAAGGGCGAAATCCCTGATAGAGGTCGCGTGGGTGGTTCAGGATGACAGCCGTACTACCGAGGTTCGGAAGCGATCGCGCCAAAGCTTTCCAGTTTGACACGCGAGGGTTGACAGGCTGACCGCCGGTAGACAGAGGAAACACATTGAAGTGACCTACCGGAGTCGTGACTTCGTTGCCGGTCAACGGCGTGAAGTAGCGGTCAAGCCGCAGGTCCCGCGCAAATGACCGAAGGTCAGCGTGCGTGTTGTGATCCGTAATGACGGGCATTTCAATATCTTCGCCTGCAATAGTAATTGCTCTTTCCATTGCCGAGGCGTCGCCGTGCCTCGACCAGGTCAGGGTGTGGATGTGTGGGTCACAACTCACCCATCCTGTGGTTTCGACTTCGCGGCGTAAAAAGAGTTTGCTTTCCTGGTGGTCGCCCGAAGAAAGATCTACGGTAACCGAGTCAACACCATACTCGAAGCCTCTTGTCGCGTATAACGTATAACGTCCGGAGGGGAGTCCCAGAATTACCTGGCCATTGGCAGTGTAGACGTATCCGGGGCGTACGACCACAGGGGCGTCGTTGGCGGCCACGACCGGTTGAAGTATTCCATCCTGGTTAGCAATAGTTATCCGCGAGGGGATGCGCTGCTGTGTGCCCTGGTCAATTATCTCGAGCGAAACATGGGCCTTCGAAAGGATTTGTTCGCGCGATTCTGAGTAGAGGATAATACTGCCCACGAGGATATCGTCAGGCTGCCGGTCGCGACTTGATATCTCGAGCAGGTTGTCACTACCGATGACGCCGGGCATGATGCGCAGGTAGTGTATCAGGTCTTTTTCATCAGCAGCCAGGAGGCCGATCGAGTGACCATTCAGCGTTACCTCCCAGGTCTGTCGAACGTCGGATTGACGGATCGAAAGGGTCCATTCAGAAGGGTTACGTTCGGCAGAAAACCGGATAGTGAGGGTGCTGCTTTCCGCGGTTTCAGCGAAAGAGGCCCACTCGCGACCCCCGGCGTTGCGCAGGTGGTGCTGTGTGGAGTCCAGGACCCGGGCCTGCCCATGAGCGGCACCTGCCAGCCAAATAACGAGAGCTCCGATAAACAAATAATCTATGGCTTTCTTGCCGCCTTTCACGTATTTACTACCTCCGGTAAAATCCATCATTTATATTTAGGATAAACCTTCTTCCTTGTATGGGATATACAATAAGTAAAGGCTTGCTGGGTGGTGTAGACTTCAAAATATTGTGCCTTGAAACTTACAATCGGACACTAAATTTCTAATTACCATAATAGCAACACGATGACTAAGAGAAGAGACTTTATCAAACAGAGCGTCTTAGGCACCGCGGGGATTGCAATGGGCAGCTTCGGTATGAGTGCGAAGTCCTACGCCTCCGTAATCGGCGCCAATGACCGTATCAATATTGCCGTCATTGGAATCCGTGGCCAGGGACAAACACACATTGACAGATGGTGTGCGCTCAAGGACAGCCGTAACGTCCGCCTTACCATGCTATGCGACACCGACGAGGAGTATTTTGCTCCCAGGTCGAAGACAGTCGTTGAAAAGTCGGGCGTAAAACCGCGCACGGAATGGGATATGCGCAAGGTTTTCAGCAACAAGGACATTGACGCGGTTTCCTTTGCGACGCCGAATCACTGGCACGCCCTTGGAACCATCTGGGCGTTACAAGCAGGAAAGCACGTCTTTGTTGAGAAGCCTGCAAGTCACAACGTTTTCGAAGGACGAATGATGATTGAGGCGGCCCGCAAGTACAAGCGTCGCGTTCAGGTCGGATTTCAGAACCGATCTATTGAGAACGTCCGCCAGGCAATGAAATTCCTGCACGAAGGAGGAATAGGTGATGTTTATATGGCCCGTGGTCTTTGTATAAAGCCGCGCGATCCGTTCGGCACGGCTCCTGATTCAAACCCTCCGGCCAGTCTTCATTACGACATGTGGCTCGGACCTGCTGCGTACCAGCCTTATAACGAAAAACGCGTGCACTATAACTGGCACTGGTTCTGGAACACCGGAAATGGTGACACAGGAAACCAGGGACCTCACCAGTTTGATATTGCCCGCTGGGGATTGAACAAGAACGAACATCCTGTGACCATCTATTCAACGGGGGGGATCTTCCGCTGGAAACCTGAGGAGTGTGCCCAGGAAACACCATCCGAGCAGATTTCAATTATCCGGTATGCGGATGGCAAAATTCTGGAATTCGAAACCCGTGGTGGATACTCCAATGGTGAATCGAGTCTTGATACACGTATTGGAAACATCTTCTACGGTACGGAAGGGTACCTTGAGCTCGACGGCGCGACCTGGAAGGCATTCCGCAAGCGCGAGAAAGAACCTTTTGCCGGATCGGGATTCAATGAAGACAAGGCGACTAATGATCCGCTCGCCCCTCCGGGAGGAACGGAGCACTACGCAAACTTCCTCGACGCTATTCGCGCGGGAAGCGACGATGTATTGAACTGTAACATTGAGGAAGGTGTACTGTCGTCAGACCTACCCCTTCTCGCGAATGTTTCGTATCGTCTGAAGCGTGAACTTACATTTGATGGTAAGAAGGAGAAGTTTGTTAACGACTCAGAGGCGGATGCTATGTTGACGCGCGAATACCGCAAACCTTACGAAATTACTGATCGCGTTTAAGAAGCTATATGTTTAAACTGCTTAAGCTGGTATTACCGGTAGTGATGGCCGTTGCCATTATTACGCAATCGGCAGCTCAGTCTGCCAAGCGATTTACCATCGTCAATCGCGAAGACGCCAAACGCGTCGACGTCCTTGTAGACGGCAAACCGTTTACGTCTTATATCTATCCGGACGATATTATGAAGCCGGTGCTGTATCCGCTACGTACTATCGATGGTGCTTTCGTTACACGCGGCTGGCCACTTGACCCGCGTCCGGGTGAACGCGTAGACCACCCCCATCACGTGGGGATGTGGCTGAATTATGGGGACGTGAACGGTTTGGATTTCTGGAACAACTCGCCCTCGATAGCCGCCGAGAAAAAGGATCGCTACGGCACTATTCGTCATCGGGAAGTAAAGAAGGTACAGGAAGGAAATGACAAGGCCGTACTCGACGTGGTTGCCGACTGGCAGAAGCCTGATGGGACGGTTTTGCTACGGGAAGACACCCGTTACATCTTCAGCGGCGCGGGTCAGACGCTGACCGTCGAGCGTATAACGAAGCTCACGGCCCTTTCGGAAGACGTATCTTTCCATGATAACAAAGAAGGCGTACTCGGAATACGGCTTGCCCGGGAACTCGAACATCCTTCCGAGAAGGCGGAGGTGTTTACCGATGCGAGTGGACAAGCAACGCCAGTTGCCGTTCTCAATAACGAAGGTGTGTCAGGCCTGTACCACAGCAGCGAAGGCAAAGTAGGGGATGATGTGTGGGGAACGCGCGCGCGCTGGGTGAATCTTACCGGAACGATTGCCGACAAACAGGTGTCGTTAGTGGTTTTGGATCACCCCCGCAACGTAGGCTATCCGACGTATTGGCATGCCCGCGGTTACGGTCTCTTCGCGGCGAACCCGCTGGGGCAAAAGGAGTTTAGCAAAGGCAAAGAAGTCCTGGACTACAAGCTCCCTGCAGGTAAGTCAGTGACCTTCCGCTACAAGGTGCTGGTGCATTCCGGCAGTCATCTGACCGACGACGAAGTAAATCAGGCGTTCAGTAGGTTCTCGAAATCAAAGTAAACACAAGCGGCAGGATATCCTGCCGCTTTTTTTTTGCCCTATCCTGCAATTCTTGCGGGACGGCCGCTTGGGCCTCTTCACCCGAATTATTACTATTTTGCGGTCGTTTTAACTTAACTGTGTAGTATGGCTTCGAATTTCAATGATCTCCGTGTGCTCGTGGTGGGATGTGGGAACATGGGCTCCTCGCACGCAACAGCATATCATAATATAGACGGCTTTAAGATTTGCGGTATAGTATCGCGGGGCAAGAGTAAACAGGTGTTAAATGAAAAACTGGGCGGAGGCTACGCGCTGTTCGATGATTTTGACGTAGCAATGGAGGAAACCCGACCGGATGCTGTCGCTATTTCAACATGGCCCGATACGCACGAAGCGATGGCGATCAAAGCTATTGAAGCGGGATGCCACGTGTTCATCGAAAAGCCTCTGGCCGATTCTGTGGAAGGAGCGGAACGCGTCGTCGAGGCGGCGAAGAAGCACAATCGGAAGCTCGTCGTAGGTTATATATTACGGCACCATCCGTCGTGGGAGAAGTTCATTGAAGTGGCCCGAACGTTAGGAAAACCGCTCGTTATGCGGATGAATCTAAATCAGCAGAGCAGTGGGGCAATGTGGACACTACACCGCAATCTGATGAAGAGCCTCAGTCCGATCGTTGACTGTGGCGTACACTACATCGATGTCATGTGTCAGATGACGCGCTCGAAGCCGGTGCAGGTAAGTGCTATCGGTGCAAAGCTTACCGATGAGATACCGTCTGATAACTACAATTACGGCCAGCTTCAAATCAAGTTCGAAGATGGCTCAGTCGGGTGGTATGAGGCAGGCTGGGGACCAATGATGAGCGAAACAGCGTTCTTTGTTAAAGACGTTATCGGACCCCGGGGATCGGTTTCTATTGTGGCGAAAGAGGCAGGCGGTGCCGGGAAGTCTGATTCGATTGAGGCGCATAGCAAGACAGAGTCGCTGCGAGTACATTATGCAGACCTCGATGCAGATGAGAAGCTTGCGAAGGAAGACGACTGGATAAACCTTGCCGATGAACCCGATCATCAGGAGTTGTGTAACCGGGAACAGCGTTTCTTCCTTAAGGCTATACACGAGGACCTCGATCTGAGCGATCACATGGAAGATGCTGTAAATAGCCTGCGAATTGCGTTTGCTTGTGACCAGTCGGTCAAGTCGGGCGAGATTGTAAGGTTGTAGGTGAAATCGCTCCTTGTGACATCTCAAAAGGTCCCACTCATAGCGCATCGGGGCCTTTGAGCGGCCGTATTTCCGTCATATCGATGAAGCCGGGGACACCCCGGCTGAGAACTGTAATTTCGGTGAAGATGTAAAACCGATGATTATGATGGACAACCGTGTCAACCGAGTGTCAACACTCTTTTTTCTTGTTTCCTTTGTCCTTCTTGGTAGCGTGTCGCCGACGGATGTCTATGGTCAAGCGGAGGAGGCAACGCGACGTAGAAATTTCAACGTCGAGAACGGAGTAGCCCTAAGGGAGTTCGATCCCGTGAGCTATTTCGATGGGCGGCCCCTGAAAGGTACTTCGGCCCATTACTACACGCACAAGGGGATTACCTACTACTTCGCCAATGCCGCGAATCGAGACAAGTTTGCAAAAGCCCCCGACAAGTACGAGCCGGTCTACGGAGGATGGTGCGCCTATACCGTTGCGACTACCGGAGAGCGGGTGAAAATCAATCCGTCAACCTATAAAATCATTGACGGCAAGCTTCACCTTTTCTACAACTTCAATGGCGATAACCGATTGAGGAGGTGGAATGCGGATGAGCAAAAGCTTCGCGCCGCAGGCAACCGGAATTGGACATCACGCATGCACTAGCAGGCACGTTTAGGAGTGCAGATGCACGCGGCGGTCTACCGGGTCCAGTAATCGACAACGGTCGCCTTGTCGAGGTGCGGACGAAGGATAGTGACAAACGCCTTATGGTCGGGATGGACGAGATAGGCATCGCGGTCTTCTTCACTGGCGAATGTTACCAGGAAACAATGGGTTAGTCCCTGATCGAGACCTTCAGGACTGTTGTTTGTGCCCCACTCAAAATCTTTGATAAGTTCTATTTTGTCTGCCAGGGCCGCGAAGGCTTTTTCTACCGTCGCAATATCGTTTTGTGAGGCGCTGTCTTTAAACTTGAAAAGAACAACGTGACGCAAAACTTTGTCTTGCTTTCCGGGCTGCATATTCTGTCCGCTGACGCTGGTCATAATAAGGGAGAGAAGAAGAATTGAAATGATGGCAAAGTATTTCATTTATATTGTTGTTATCTGCGTGCGCGCTTTGGAAAGTTACACTTTTTATGGAAATCCCTGAATACAGTGAATTTTCGGTTTTCAGTATGGCACGCGGGAAACTGCCTTGCAAATGCTGATGGAAATGGCTTTATTCGGTATAGACCATTCCCCTTGCCATGCGAAAGTTACCCTTCCTCTGCTTTGTAGCCTTTGTCTTTTTTTCCGTCAATCAGCCGCCCCGCGCATGGATACGTATTAATCTTGCGGGTTACAAACCGCAAAGTATCAAGGTAGCTGTTTGGGGAACCAAGGATAAAATGCGGTTGGAGCGTTTTGAAGTAGTAGAGAAATCGACCAACAAGGTCGTATACGAGAACTCCGCAGGGCGCCCTTATGGAGCGTACGGACCTTTTACGCAGACCTACCGTCTGGATTTTTCCGATTTTCGAAAGCCGGGTACTTACCGGTTGCGCGCAGGAGGAGCCGAGTCTCCCGATTTCCGGATTGACGAGGATGTGTACAAGGGCTCTGCTGACTTTGCACTTCAATATATGCGCCAACAACGGAGCGGGTACAACCCGTTTCTGCGGGACTCGTGTCACACTGACGACGGTTATACGATGTACGGACCCATGCCGGACAGCACACACATCGACGTCAGTGGAGGCTGGCATGACGCAACGGACTACCTTCAGTACTCTATGACCTCGGCTAATGCAGCTTATCATCTCCTCGCTGCATATCGCGATTTTCCCGAAGTGTTTGGTGATGCCCACCTGGCCAACGGTTTGCCAGGAGCTAACAATGTTGCGGATGTTTTTGATGAAGCTCGTTGGGGTCTTGATTGGCTTTTGAAAATGCACCCCCGCGCTGACTGGATGTTTAATCAGTTGGCTGATGACCGCGACCACATCGGATTCAGGCTACCCGTGAACGATCCCGCGGATTACGGAAAGGGAAAGGAACGACCGGTCTACTTTATTACGGGTGAGCCACAGGGATTGTCGAAATACAAGAATCGAACAACGGGGACCTCCTCTACAGCGGGAAAATTTTCGAGTGCTTTCGCCCTCGGATACCAGTTGTTCCGGGAGTCGGATCCCGATTACGCAGCTCTTCTGCTCGAACGAGCACAGTCGGCTTATGCCTTCGCCATGCGAAAACCGGGATATACTCAGACAGCTTGTTACCTCGCACCCTATTTTTATGAAGAAGAGAATTGGGTCGATGATATGGAACTCGCTGCGGCTCAGTTGTATAATGTAACAGGAGACAAAAAGTTGCTTGAAGCGTCGTTCGGATTTGCCCAGCAGGAAAAACACACGCCTTGGCTGGGGGCCGACACTGCGGGTCATTATCAGTGGTATCCTTTTATAAATGTAGGCCACTATGAGTTGGCGCGTTCAGCGAAAGGGAAGGTGCGGAAGGATGTTATTCAATTTTACAGGGAAGGAATAGAAAAGGTTTGGGTAAAGGCGCAGCGGAACGCATTCTTGCGAGGCGTCCCGTTTATCTGGTGCAGTAATAATCTGCAGACGTCCTTTGCAATACAGTGTTACTGGTATCGACAGCTTACTGGCGACGACACTTTTCTGGAGCTTGAACAGGCGGCGTTTGATTTCTTGCTTGGTTGTAACCCATGGGGCACCAGTATGATTGTGGGTTACCCTGAACACGCTGATTTTCCCGATGATCCTCATTCTTCGTTCAATCTTCTACACGGATATCAGACCTTGGGCGGCCTGGTAGACGGTCCTGTTTATGGCACCATCCACCGGCAGCAACGGGGAGTGACCATTGTTCACGGGGATGAGTACGCCGAATTCCAAAGTGATTATGTGGTATACCACGATGACTACGGCGACTATGCGACTAACGAACCCACAATGGACGGTACAGCTTCCCTTATTTATCTGCTGGGTGCCAAAGAAAGCGGAAAGAGATAGTTTTCATATAGCGCCTTAGGTGCTAAATTGGAAAGAAAAATACTTTGCGCTATACACTGATCACCGGCGCCTGCAAGGGGATTGGCAAAGCACTCGCTTATGAGTGCGCCTCTCGTGGCATGAACACACTCCTCATTTCTAACGATGCCGATTGCCTGCAGGGTGTCTGCGACGATATTCGTTCCCGCATGAACGTTGACTGTCATTGTCTGGTACTCGATCTTATGGAGGAAGGAGCTTCTGAGAAGGTATATCGGTGGGCTCTTGACAATGGTTTTAGGGTAAATGTTCTGATCAACAACGTTGGACTGGGGCGAGGCGGTACGTTTTGCCGCATGGATACGGCTGAGTTTCACCAAATGCTTACCCTCAACAACAGAGTTGCGGTGGAGATGACGTATCACTTCATTCCCATGCTTACACAGGAGGCTCCGGGCCACATTCTCACCGTGAGCAGTCTGGAAGCAAGGCTTCCTTTGCCTTATAAGGCTGTGTATACGGGGACGAAGAGTTTTATCTATGCGTTTTCGCTGGCTATAGGTCAGGAATTGAAGACGAGCAACGTCAGCGTTACTGTCTTGTGTCCCGGTCCGGTGCTGACAAACGCCGATGGGTTGGCGCGCATGAATGCACATGGACGAAGATCGAAGTTGCTGATGATGTACCCGGAGCAGGTTGCTCGTATCGCTGTGCGCGGTATGTTGAAGGGCAGAAAGATCATTGTACCGGGACGGCTCAATGCGTTGTTCTTCAAGCTGGGTTCGTGGTTGCCTACCGGCGTAAAGATGAGTCTGCTTGAAAAGCTTTTTCGAGTCTACCGGACTTAATTGAAAAAGTCTTTAATCCCGCAAAGTTCCTCACTGAGTTTCCATAGACGCAAAGCGTCCGCCTCGTTCCGACTGCGAGCGGAGGATGGTTTTGGTTTGCACTTGTCCCAATACAACCCACTCTGGGCGGCGACCTCGGGAGCAGTAGCCAGGTAGATAGCTGTCTCTGCGGCCTTTTCGGGCGTCACCCCGCCGAGTCGGCGGAGCTTCCACATCCAGGCGTGAAACCTACTGGTGTGCTTTACCCCGATGTCTGTTTTGACCAGGCCAGGCTGAACACAGTAAGTAGACACATGCTTCTCCTTTTTGAGACGATCGAGCTGATAGGTGAAAAGGAGATTGGCCAGCTTGGATTGCCCGTAGGCTTTTAGCCCGTGATACGATTGAGAAAGGTTAACATCTTCCCAGTTGATTCTTCCGTACTTGTGAGAGTCCGATCCCATATTGATGATGCGTCCATCACTACTTTGCGCAATATTGGGATACAGGATGTGCGTCAGGAGAAAATAAGCGAGGTGATTGACAGCAAACTGCTTCTCAATCTGATCTTCAGTAAGCTCGCAACGTGAGGTCCATACAGCGGCGTTATTCACAAGTACGTCAATCTGCGGATGCTGGCTTCTGATGATGTCACCGACTTCTCTTATCTCCCGTTGGGAGCAAAGATCGATGTTGTAGTAGGATATTCCGGAATGTGAAAATTCCGCCTGAAGACTGCTTACCACCTGAGCCCCCTTGGTTCGGTCCCGGCCTATAAGAATCAGTTCGTACTGCCTCGCGGCAAGACCACGTGCAATACCATAACCAATGCCGGATGTCGCTCCGGTAATTACGCAAACTTTTTTCTCCATGTACGTAAAATAGGGTTCGCAATCGACTTACCAAAGTAATGCCGGTTCTTCCCTGCGAAATCCGAAAGCCGAAGGGCAACATTTACCACAAAATTCGATTTTCCGGGTCGCCATGTGCGCGACAATTTCTATATTGTTCTTCAAAGACAGGGCCCCAACCTCTTGCCTGGCCGCGCCAATCGTTACAGTCGGGGCGGCATCGTGACAGGCATCATGTTTGATCTTCAATTGGCGGAACTACATCATGCGATTTTTGCTACGTGCTAAACATTGGCAGCTTTTTCTTTTGACCTGGGGTGTTCCCATCGCAATAAATCTTTTTGCTTACTCACCCGAGATGTGGGTGAAGATGTTCCCCCTGATGATGATCGTGTTTATCATCGGGATTTTCGGATGGATATGGGCCATCGCCACTGAACTTCATAAGATGCTACCGGATACTGTTAAACTCAATGTCCGCGGGTTCAAGACGATATTTTCCGTACCTATTGTATATACCGTTGCGCTGACGGGATGGATGATATACAGATTTTATTTTCGCTTTCATGATGCCAACACGAGCCTTGGGTGGATTATCGGCGTTGCCGCGTTTTTACACTTAGCTTCAATGATTTGTATTCTCGTCGGCCTGCGATTTGCTGCGCAGACCTTGCGTTCGGTTGAGCTGGGACGACTAGCCCGATTCAGCGATTATGCCGTTGAGTTCTTTCTGATTTGGTTTTCGCCAGTCGGATTCTGGATACTCCAACCGCGGATTAATCGATTGCTGAGGAAGGAATAGCATCGGTAGCGCGAGAGCACGCGCTACCGATGATAAATGATGGTTAGTAGCTCCGTTGTTTCTCTATTGCTGTTTCGAGACTTTTTTCGAGCTTATCGAGTGCTCCACTGAAAGCAACATCTATGTTTTCGCCAAGGTTGGTTACCACAACGGGACTGAGACCGTTGACTCGGGCCTCTAGCAGACAGCGTTTGTCGTTGCTTCCTTCTTTATGGGCATTCTCGTCCGATAAAGAGACATCGACACGAGTGATGCGCTCGGCAAACCGGTCGAGCGCTGCTTGAATGGTTTCTGTAAAGTAAGCAGCCATACGGGCGCTGCCTTCAATGTTGTTGTCGGTGCGAACGTGAACTTGCATAGTTATCGATTTAAGATTGTCGTTTTCTGAGTGTTTTCTATCTTCCTAAATATGGTAAATCCGTCCGTGGAAGCCAATGACTTTTATCACCTTGTTGCAGGAACTTTTTCCACGTCTAAATCCAAAGGACATACCTTGTCGTCATCTTTTGTTATTTTGAATTCAACTTATGAAAACAAAGGAGTGCCCGTCGTGCGCGATGGAAATCAGCGGAGATTCCCGACAATGCCCTGTTTGTGGCTATGAGTTTCCGGGGAACAACAGCGGTCTTAAGTGGGTCGCCATTTTGCTGGCTGTGCTGTTTCTTATTTATATGCTCTTCTGACGACATCAGGGTCGTCAGAATCGCGCTCGGGAGAATTTATAGTGTTTATTTGGAACATACTCATCCGCTTTATGAAGGCATACATTGTTGTTGATGTAGAAATTACGGATCCGGTTCTGTATGAGGAGTACAAAAAGCTCACGCCAGCTACCCTCGAGCCCTATGGAGGTAGGTTCGTCATTCGGGGTGGAAAAACGGAGGCGCTGGAGGGGCATTGGTCACCTGGCCGGTTTGTTGTTCTGGAGTTCCCTTCGGCTGATCGCGCGAAGGCTTGGTGGAACTCACCTGAATACGGGCCTGCGAAGAGGTTGCGGCAGGCTGCCTCGAATACCAGAATGATTCTGGCCGAGGGGTTTGAATAGCGAGGCATGACCTTTTTAAGCACGTTTTCATGCGTGCTTTTCTCCTGACTTCTTTTATAATTCTGAATTCCTTCCTGACGCAGGCTCAGGAAGACTCGATTCAGTTCATTTACGGGTTGCCTATCACGGGCGACGATACAGCTGACGACCAGCGGTCCCGGCTTCACAACAATGTGCGGCGAGTTGTCGCCTTACCGCTTCAGGAGCTTCCCGACGACCTGGTGCGAACGCTGGACGGAAACGACATCTATTCGGGATGGCGCGATACGGTTGTTTACCTCGATGAGACCAGTAAGCTATATATTGTTCCTGTCAGATATGAAGGCGGGATTCGCACGTTTCGGATGAACGCCCGCGGTAGGCCGGTGGCATTTGATGACGAAGCTCCTTTGGGTCCTAACTAGGTCAATACTTCTGCAGGAGTTGAAGCATTTTTCGATCGAGTTTTTCTCCGTACCAATCCTCGTAGTCCACGTCGCTGCGTCCTGAATTCAGCACGCCGAAGCTTCCGCTAAACTCCCAAATCGCAAATCCGATGTGGTTTTGAGAGAGGATATCCAGAACATCGCTAAACCATGCAAGGAAAACGTCATGCGGAGTTTTATTCCAACATCCGCATTCTCCGCAATGGACACCTACTCCCGACCGGGCAAGTTCTATCCAGGGTTCGTAGTACTTTTCGAGCATGGCGCGGCTGAACTGCTGATCGCCTACCTTGCCCGGCCATTTGGGGTCGGGGGCTGCGTCCGGATTCCGCATCGCCCAGGGTGCCTTATAGTGGGAGATTATTCCCGGATAGTAGCCGCGACAACTCTGCGCTACCTCCAGGTCTGCAATTTCCGGGATCACATCGTTACCTATGTTGTTTCCGTCTGCAACGATGAGCCGATCAGTACGTTCTTTTCTTATAGCATCAATGCTGGCGACGACCAGTTTTCGGTAGAGGTCTCCCGGAACTGCAGTCCGCTTCGAATGTTGATCATTCATGTCTTCCCGCATACTGGGTTCATTAAGCAGATCAAAGCTTAGCTTTTCGGTCGAGATTCCTCTATATCGGTGTGCCCACATGTTCCAGTGGAAGCAAAAGGCGTCGAGGGCCTCGGCATCTTTCCAGAGGTTAAACGGTTCATGGAATCCTGCATTCACGCAGTAACCCGGTGCACGATGGAGGTTTAAGCTCACGTGCATCCCGTACTTGTGGGCGAGTAGAACCAGTTGATCGATTTTCTCGAGCTGCTGTTCGCTGATCTTGTAGACCTGATCGGGAGTGATGGGCACAGAGTGGTCGATGTCCAGGTAATACGGGTAGGCCACGGGTATCCTCACAAAGTCAAAACCCCAGTCGCGCATCCATCGAAAGTGATCTTCCGATGTAGACTTCCGCGAGCGCTCGGGATAGGGTGAGAAGAAGTCGAGTAGGTTGAAGCCTCTCCATTGGGGGAGGGGATTTCTTTTGGTCGCCGCGGTGGCCATTTGCGAGAATGCCAGGCCAGCTGTCGCGGCAATGAATTGTCGACGTTTCATCAGGATAGTTCAGGGAGGTGTAACGCAACGAATATAGTGAATTGTCAGAACTATTGCGATTTGTGGACCGGCTGCTAAGCACTTGGCATAATGTTTTATCTCACAGCTGCGAATTAATGAGTGCGATATGAAGGGGATATTAACATCAATGCTGGTGGTCGTGATGATGGTACTGGTCTCATGCCGTGGTGGATCTAACGGGAAGGATAGTGCGGACGTCGCTGAGGATCAGAATGAGAAGATGCTAAGCAGCCAACTTGACGATGATGCCGAGTTTGCAGTCGATGCCGCTGATGGAGGCCTGCTTGAGATTGAACTAGGTAGGCTGGCCGAGGGCAGCGCGGCTTCTCCGGAGGTAAAGGCTTTCGGTCGTATGATGGCCGAAGATCACGGAAAAGCGAGTACTCAGCTGAAGCGGATTGCTGAGCAAGCAAACATCGTTCTTCCTCAAGTGATGAGCCGCGACAATCAACGAAAGTACGACAAACTCAAGGGAAAGTCAGGCGCCGACTTTGACAAGGCCTATATGGACATGATGGTCGAGGAACACCGCGATGACGTTGAAGATTTTGAAGAACAAGCTCGGGAAGGAAGAATTGAAGTGTTAAAGCAATGGGCATCAACCAACGTACCTGTTCTTCAGCAACACCTGCAAGAAGCGGAGCGTCTTAGAGAATCGGTTCGCAGTAAGAGATAGTAGAGAAGGGAAGAGGGGTTGATTAAGAAGCCTCCGGAAACGGAGGCTTTCTTTTTATTCCTGGTTGAAGTGGTAGAGCAAAATCACTGTTGCGGAGAACGCAGGCTTGGGATTATCCTTGATCTCCAGAACGGCGTCGAGCTCGGCCTTAGCAATGCCGCGAAGGTTTGTCAGCGCAGCGAGCTTCACGCTCAGGCGTACTTCGCTGTCGACGACAACGGGCTGATTAAATTTAAGTTTGTCGATCCCATAGTTGATTAACATCCGGATGTTTTTTATTTCCGCAATCTGATTCCATAGATGGGGAACCAATGATAGCGCAAGATAGCCGTGGGCGATTGTTTTTCCGAACGGACTTTCCTGAGCTGCGCGTTTTGCATCAATATGGATCCACTGATGGTCGAGGGTCGCGTCTGCGAATTTGTCGATCATCGATTGCTCGATTCTGAGCCAGTCTGACACGCCCATCGATTTTCCGACGAAGGCCTGAAACTGCTCAAAACTTTCAATGGTTACCTGACTCATGTTTTTGACGATAAATTGAACGGCTTTCGCGGAGCCGAAATCATTCAGGCTTCGAATTAATGATATAAAACCGGAAATACCAACCCAATTAATGTTACTGGGGCTACACGTTTTTCAGTTCGCGGGCGATTCTTTGGGTGATCAGAGGGGCCGCGTCACGCACGGCGACTTCCGCGGGTGTCTGGGCATCGACGAGTGAAATGACTTTCTGTAATCCCCATGATTCGCTGGTGGCGGCGCCTAACGTCGACGATCCGCAGATCGCAATAGTTGGAATTCCCGCCTTCTTTGCAAGCTGAGCTACCTCCACGACTACTTTCCCGGATAGCGTTTGTTCATCAACACGTCCCTCACCGGTGATTACCAGAGAAGCACCATCGAGGTGATCTTTTAGTCGCGTCGCTTCTATCATGTAGTTG
>Ga0079224_100006491_pt1 | contig 15506 bp, 13 predicted proteins | sample Stecom2015_FD_80414 | JGI IMG/M metagenome (GOLD analysis project Ga0079224, IMG submission 80414) | Agricultural soil microbial communities from Utah to study Nitrogen management - Steer compost 2015 | ecosystem: Environmental > Terrestrial > Soil > Agricultural land | place: USA: Utah...
AGGCGCGAGCGCGGGTGCGCACTTCATCGAGGCGTTCATCGCCGAGGACATGCCCTGGGCGCATATCGACATGGCTGGCACGATGTGGGCCGACAGTTCGAAGCCGCTGACGCCGGCCGGTCCGACAGGCTACGGCGTGAGACTGCTCGATGCGCTGGCGCGGGAATGGCGGGCAGCGCAATGACCTCGGCCACGACGCCCTTGAGATGTTCCAGGCCGTCGAAGCTCGCTAGTGTCGGGACGCGCCGTTTACCGGCGTAACGGATGAAGCTCTGCGGCGTGGTGGCGCGCTCGGCTCGGCAGGCTCGGCAATCAGGAAGGTCCTGGCGATCCTGGTCAGCTCGCCGATCTCATTGGCAAGGTTTCGTGCAGCAGCAGAAGTCTGCTCGACCATCGCGGCGTTCTGCTGCGTCGAGCGATCCATGTTGCCCACGGCTGCCGTAATCTCACCGATGGCGCTCGCCTGGGCGTCATTGTCGCGGGCCATGTCGCCGAGGAGACCATGTACGTGTCCTACGTCGGATGAGATGTCGGACAGGGCGGTATCGACCCGCCGAACCATCTCGACAGCAGAGGAGATGTCGCTTTGTGTGGTGGTGAGCTGATCTCGCGCGCGGCCCGCCTCTTCCTCGGCTCGCATCGCCAGTGCCGAGACCAGATCCGCTACGACCGCAAAGCCCCGGCCGGCTTCGCCCGCACGACCCGCCTCTACGGCGGCGTTCATGGCTAGGACACGGGTTTGGAACGCGATCTTGTCGAGCCCTTCAATTACATTGTCGATCCCTTCCGCTGACGCGGCGACGCGAGTCATAGCCTCGACAGCTTCTTCGGCAATGTGGCGGCCGTCGGATACGATCGAAATCGCCTGGTCGGCGCGCATCACCGTCGAGCGTGATGCATCAGCGCCTGATTTGAGGCGATCGTCCATCTGGGCGATCGCAGCACTGGTCTGCTCAAGGTTCGCGGCATTCCCCTCGGTGCGCCGAGCCAGATCTTCCGTGGCCTGAGCAATTTCGTTGACGCCGACATCCAGCCGTTCGGCCCCTTCTGCCACTGCCGCGATCATGTCGCGTACTTTCGAAAGGGCATCGTTGTAGCTGCGTACAATTGGGCCGAAGCTGTCGGGCATACCTGACAGCTGCTGGGTAAGGTTGCCTGCTGCAAGCGCTGCCAGCGCTTCATTGAGCTGCTTGACGGCGACTTCCCGGGAAGTCTGCGCTTCCTCGAAATAGACAGAGAGCGACAACTCCATGTCCAGCAGCGCCGCCTTGACCAATGCTACCGTGGCATCTTGCGTCGCACGCGGTTTCCAAAGGCGTTGCCAGAACGAGCCGCTCCGGCTGATGGCCGTGATCAGCTCTTCGACTACCAACGCGTAGGCACCGACATACCAGCGCGGCTCAAGGCCGATGCGAGCATGCGTTGCACCGATCCGGCGCGTGCTTTCGAAGTATCGCGCGTCGAACTCCGCAGTGAGAATGCGGTCCCAATGCTTTTCCTGTGCGGCCTTCGCCTTAGCGACATGCGCGGAGCCGTTGAAAAAGCGCGCCGTCTCAGGGGTATGCTGAGCGCGCGAATAGAAGCGGTCGAGAGCCTTGCCGATAATGGCCCGCACGGTGGGTTTCGCGCGGCGAAGCGCGTCACGTTGAGAGCGATCGAGTTCCATGAACTCGAGGCGCGGACCAATCTCGTCTGACAAGAAGAACTCCCGTGGTGGAGCGGGCAGGGTGCCGGCTACGCTATTCTAGAACACTTCCGACTATCTGGACCGGCGCCGCCGAGTTCTCGGGCTGGAACGCCTTCCATCGAGCTCTGGGCGGTTAATGCAGCCTCGGCTGCAGTTGAGCGTGCTCGTGATGGTTCCGCTTCATCGGCGCACCAGTCGATCCACGCGCCATATGGATGGCATGTAGCGAGCTTCCGGGACTGCCCGGTCGGCCAGCAAGTCAGTCGCAGCTGGACCTCGTCGCGGGCCTCGGTCCACTCAAAACCGATCCGGATCAGCGGCCGGTCCCGATCCGCACGCTCACCCGCAGCCTTGATCGCTGCCTCCACCTCACGCCGGTCGTCAGCACTTAGATACTGCAGGAGCATCGAGTGGAATACGGCCCGACAGCGTCCTTGCGGCTGGGAGATGTTGAGTTGGTCGATCAACCATGTGGCGGCATCGGCGCGATCCACGCGCGGCGGATGCTGTCGGGCAACGAGCAGGGCCCGGCGAAGCCGTTCGGCGCGGTCGGGCTGGTCGGCGAAGACGAACGAGAGGAGCCGTTCGCGCGTGGCCTCGTCGGAGGTGTCGAGCGGGTTCAGGTCGACGCCCCGCGCTGCGAGAACCTTAACGTTCGCCGACGGTGGTGAGGCCCCCCGCCATTCCGGCGCGATCGTGACGGGCGATCCTTCCGCACCAGCGCGGAGGCCGCCCAAGTCGTACGCGTAGCGGTGGAGGTTGAGGTTGAGACCCGCGCTGGAACCGAGTTCCAGCAGTTCAAACGGAAGGCCGAATTCGCGTTGTGCCACCGCCAGGGCCGCGGTGATGGCGGCAGCGCGGCAGACCTCGTTGGTCTGGGGTGGATCTCGCATCCACGACGCGATGAAGTCGTCCTCGGTCACCATAGCAGCGGCGATGGCTCCATCGAAGTCGTCATGTTGACGCTGAAAAAGCGCCCGCAATGAATGGGGCCGGCCACGCCGCGCCAGTGCATGGATGGCCGCGTTGAAGCGCATCGCCAAGGCGGCCGCGCTACGGTCGCCAGGCCAGGACTTGATCAGCGCTGCGGTTCGAGGTGCTGAGCCCAAGTGGCGCTCTGCAGCCTCCAAGACCTTGGCGACGAACGGAGAGCCAATGGCCCTCGCGCGGGACGCTTGCCGCGACAGTTCGCCGCCGCTCCCAGGATACTCAGTCATGGTCCTCCCTTCGCCCGTTCGCCGCAGCGAACGGTGCGAGGTGATCACAAAAATAGACGTGTCATTTGCTGAGCGCGCGCAACGATCAGAAATGCTGCCAATCGTTTCCGGTGTCGGCTTGCACGATCTTCGACATTACCGCGGTCGGCAACGGCTTGATCGGGGCGCTCTTGCCTCGCTTGGTCGTCGCGACACGCGCTGGTGCGTTGCCCACGTTGAACCTGCGCGCCTGCTCCGTCAGTCCTTCGACTTCGCCAGCGAGGTTGCGCGCAGCCGCGGAGGTCTGCTCCACCATGGCGGCATTCTGCTGCGTCGCCTGATCCATGCTGCCGATTGCAGCGCTGATTTCGGTGATCGCCATCGATTGAGCCTGGTTGTCCTTAGCGATATGAGCGAGCAGCCCGTGCACTTCGGCCACGTCATCGGAGATGTTGGCCAGCGCGCCGTCCACCTTCTGCACCATCTCGACAGCGGCCTCGACGTCGCTTTGTGTGGCGGTGAGTTGTTCCCGAGCACGCGCCGCCTCTTCCTCGGAGCGCATGGCCAGCGCAGAAACGAGGTCGGCAACCACCGCGAAACCCCGTCCGGCTTCACCGGCGCGGCCGGCTTCCACTGCGGCGTTCATCGCCAACACCCGGGTCTGGAAAGCGATCTTGTCGAGACCTTCGATCACGCTATCGATGCCTTTGGCGCTTTCCCCGACACGGCTCATCGCTTCGACTGCCTGATCTGCGGTGCTGCGCCCCTGGCTGACAGTGCCGATAGCCACATCGGCGCGCTGCACGGTGCTCGACGCGGCTTCGGCCGTCGTCCGCAGACGTTCATCCATTTGAGTGACTGCTGCGGCGGTCTGCTCCAAGCTCGCTGCGTTGGCCTCGGTCCGCCGCGCCAGGTCCTCGGACGCCTGGGCGATCTCGTCGGAACCGGTACGAATGCTCGCCGTCGTCTCCATGACCGAACCAATCAGCTCTCGCAGCGCTGCAACGGCGGCGTTGAAGTTGGTCTTCACGGCAGCGTAGCCGCTGGGAAAGTCCTGCTCGATAGTGACGGTAAGATCACCGTTGGCGAGTTCAGACAGGTGTTCTGAGACCGTCTCAACGACCATCTTCTGTTCGGCCTCAGCACGCGCATTGGCCGCGTCCGCAGCCTGCTTGGCGACTGCGGCGTCGCGGAATACCAGCACCGCGCGCGCCATATCTCCCAGTTCGTCGCCACGATCGGTGTCGGGAACCTCGACGTCATTCTTGCCTGCGGCGAGGTCTGCCATGGTGCGGGTCAAGCTGGTCACCGGCCGGGCGATCATCCGGGTCAGCAGGATGGCCAGCGTTACTGCAATCCCAATCAGTGCCAGCGAGCCGATCACGAGCACGATCATCGCCGACGTGATCGCGCTTTCCTGACGCGCGCCGTTCTGCTCAATGAGCTCGTTCTGGGCATCCTTGATATCGCGTAGCGGCAGAACCGCCGCACTGGTCAACACTGCCTGGCCGGCGCGCCGCACTTGCTCTGCGGCATCTTCGCGCCGTCCGGCCTGGACCATCGCGATCAGGCGGTCGCTCCAGTCCCGGCGCCATTTCAGCGTCTCTTCGCGGGATTTGAGAAGTGCAGCTTCCAGCTGCGGATCGGTCAGGATTTCCTCGAGCTCGACCGTGGTGCGGTCGTAGTCGTCGCGGCCTTCATAGTAGGACTTCAGGTAGGACTCATCGCCGGTGACGATGAATCCCCGCATCTGGCTGTTCTGGCGAAGCAGCGCGGTTTCGAGAGCCAGGACTTTCGCATGGATTGACTGGCTCTGATTGTTCTCGTCAGTAACGCTGCGGATTGATGAAATGTTGATGAAGAACACCAGCATCACGATCGCCGCGGTCGCGCAGATCGTCAGAAATGACAGCCCCAGTTTCCGGGGGATCTTCAGTGCCCTCAACATTCCCAATCGCCTTGATGCTTGAAGTTAAATAGCAAGTGGGGCCGGGACGCGGTGCGCCCCGGCTCCCGTGCGCTCGTCAGAAGCTGAAGCGAGCGGTTGCCGAAACGGTGCGGCCGTTGAGCGTCCGCACGTTCTTGATGTCGGGTGTAAAGAACCCGAACTGATCCTCGACGGCGACCAGAGCCCTCTTGTTGAAGAGGTTGTTGGCGTTAAGCGACAGTAGCAGCCGCTCGGTTGGCCGGACCTGCACGAACGCGTTGGTGGTGACGTATCCCGGCATCACCAGAGTATTGAAGTCCGACGCGAAGCTCTCTGTCGTGCCAATGAATACCGCACCGACACTGAAGAGATCGGTTGAGTACTGCGGCGTCAGCTGGAACAGCAGCTCAGGCTGATGCGGCGGAGTATTCCCGTTCTTTTCCGGAGCGAGGCCGTCGTTCTTGATCTCGGCATCGGTGTAGGTCGCCCCGGCCGTCAAGCTGAACGGGCCCATGCGGTAGGCACCTTCGAACTCCAGGCCCTTCGCAGCGAACTCGCGCGCGATCGGATTGCCGTCGATGCCCAGGTTGGTCTCTTCCGTCTCAGCCCAGAAGCCCGTCAGGTTCAGCGTGAGGTTGTCGAGGCGGTACTTCACGCCCACCTCAGCCTGCTTCACGAAGTCGACCGCTGCGCTCTTGTCGGCCAGGCTGCCGTCGGCGTAGCTCACCAGTTCGGTGAACAGGATACGGTCCGCATTGGCACGCCCACCACGGCTGTATCGGGCGAAGACCGCCAGAGGCTCGGCGATACGATAGTTGGCGCTGAGCGAGTACGACAAGTAGCCGTAATCGTAGTCGACCGGTGCCGGTGTCGTGAACGGTGTGAAGCCAACCATCGTTTCCGGCAGGGAGATCACCCCATCATTGTTCACGTCATAGGACGTGGAGACGCTGCTGGGATCGGTCATTCCGGTCTGACCCATGATCTGGCCACTGACGGTACCAAAATCGTAGCGAGCGCTTGCGCCGAGAGCCAAGCCGCCGATCGAGTAGTTCACCGAGGCGAACGGCGCATCGATGGCATAGTCGACATCGTAGCTGCGCCGCACCGATCCGCCCGTCAGCGAAAAGTTGTAGGCTTGGAAGCCGCCCTGTGTGACAGGCGTACCATCCGCACGCGTGATGTCGATCAGAGCTGCCTCGCCGTCGCCGCGCAGTTCGCTGATGACGGAGGCGTAGAGCCAATCCGAAATCAGTTCCTGGCGCGAGGTGTAAAGGCCGGCCGTGGTCGTCAGATCGCCGCCGCCGATGTTCCAAACACGCGACACTCGAACGTCGTTGACGAAGCTGTCTACGCTCTTGAGATCAGTGTCGTGGATGGTGAGCCACTGTGCGAGCGTCGAAGGGTCGATTGTCTGACCCTGGTTCGGTCCATTCACGTAGGTGTAGGTTGCGTCAGGCCCGCCGAAAAGCAGGACGGAACCGTCCATCTGAGCCGCGCCCAGCTGCTCCAACGGCGCATAGACGGGCGCCAGCGGAGTGACGACGCGCGCGGACTTGTCCGAGAAGCGGAACCGTTCAGAGATCGACCAACCATTCAGGTCGAACTGCGTTTCCACGCCGAACGCCTTTTCCTTCACGCGCTGTCCATCGTGAACGCTATGCCGCACAAGTTCGTTCTGGCCATTCATCACGATCGTATTCGCGATGTAGCGCGAGAGGAGCGTGTCCTTTACCGCGTCGAAGTCGCCGACGTTCGAGTAGATCGGGTCGCTGTCCGTCCCGCTCACCCGCAGCGGAGTAGTGGCGTAGAAGGGGGTGCTGTCATCCAGGAACTTGCCGTAAAAGCGGATGTAGCCGCCGTCGAAGTCTTTGGTGACGTTCAACTTGACCTGGCCACCTTCGTAGGCGTCGAAGCCGGTGTTGCGCGGGCCTTCGCCCTGGCGATAGAAGCCGCCAACGTGAAAACGCAGGCCGCCACCGAGCGGTGCACCGTAGGCGAAGTCGGTACGGTAAGTATCGTAGTCGAGGCCGATGGTCGTCTGGATGGCGCCTCCAGCAACGTCGCCGGTGCGCGACTGGAAATTGATCACGCCGCCCGGGGAGTTGGAGGCAAAGGTGGAGGATGAGCCACCACGCAGCGACTCGACTTGAGCCAGATTCAAGTCGGCGCGTACGAAGCTATCGGCGGCAAACGGAACGAAATCACCAAATTCTAGGACGGGCAGACCGTCTTCCTGGAGCTGGACGAACTTCGTGCCGCTTGAAGCGATGGGTAGGCCGCGGATGGAGATGCTCGCGCCGCCCTCTCCGTAAGAAGCTTCCGAGCGAACGCCAGGGAGTGCACGGAGCAACTCACCGACCGAAGTCGGCGCGAACTTAGTGATTTCTTCGCGGCTAAGCGAGCTCGTCGAAATCGCCATGTCGAGACGGTCGCGACCACGCGCCACGCCCGTCGTGACGACGTCGGTGTTCTCCTGGGCTTGGTCGCGAGTTGTTGCTTCGGCGTTGTCAGAAGATGCCGCACCGGTGTCGGTGCCTTGCGCGGCTGCGGGGACGGCCAAAGCGAGAGGTGCTGCGGCCAAGAGGAGATAAGCCCTTTTCATGTTCTTCCCTGAAAAAGTTGCGTTTTGCAGGCAAGTTATAGGACGAGCTCACCAAGCCCGGCGGGCGAGGGCGGAATTTATTTTTCTGTGGGTGCCTGACGAACGGCGGTAACTACGTGATAGGCGGCGGAACGGCAGATCTGCGGATGCAAGACTACGATGATCCGCTCGGAGCCCGGTTAACTATCCTTTCATCCTATAAATCTGAAAGAAGCTTCTTTGCCTGAGCGCGACGGTCCTTCGTGGTCGCCAGCGAGGCAACGCGGCGCCGAGTTCCTTGCGAGACAATGATGACCGCGTATTCTTGTTCATCCGGGGCCGAGAGCGTGGCTCGAGGAATCGGGCTTCGGATCGCCTCCGCCGGCTTCTTTTCGATTACCGCCGCCTTGCTCAAGCTTGCCGCGGAGCAGGGCGTCGTAGCGCCGGAGATGATGCTCTATCGGGCGGTATTCGGGCTGCCGGTCGTGCTTGTCTGGGTTCTGGCCACGCAGGGGATCAGCGCCCTCGCAACGCGACGGCCGATGGCTCATCTCGGGCGCACCGCGCTAGGCATCTTCTCGATCCTGTGCAGCTTGCAGGCGCTTGTCATGCTGCCGCTGGCGGACGCGACCACGATCAGCTTCACGACGCCCATCTTCGCCACGCTGTTGTCGTGGCTCATTCTGCGCGAACATGTCGGTCCGCATCGCTGGACGGCGGTCGTATGCGGTATGCTAGGCGTTGTAATCGTCATGCATCCCGGTGGATCGGGCGGAGCGCTGCCGGTGTTGGGGGTAGCGGTAGCTCTCCTTTCCGCTCTCGGGACAGCGAGCGTCACGATTGCCCTGCGGCAGATGCGGGAGACTGAGCAGGTCGCGGCGATCGTCTTCTGGTTCTTTGCCGGGTCGGCCGTGGTCGGGCTCGCCCTACTGCCGTTCTTCGGGCGTATTCACGGCACCGAAACCATGCTTCTTTTGGCGGCAGGCGGTGTCACCGGTGGACTGATGCAGATCACGTTGACGGCCTCACTCCAGGCGGCGCCCGTGTCGGTGCTCGCGCCGTTCGACTATTTTCAGATCGTCGGCGCCATCGTGCTTGGTTGGCTGCTGCTGTCGAGCATTCCCACGATCAACACGCTCGTCGGAGCGGTGATCATCAGCTCCAGCGGGCTCTACGTTGCATGGCGTGAGCGCGCTTTGGAACGGGGGCGGATAGTCGCCGCAGCGCCGGCTACCTAGCCTTCGACATAAAGGGAAAATTGTACAGTGCCTGCGCTATGACGATGTCGCCCGCAGCGCGTGACGCCTTATAAGAACGGGAGCCCGGAGCCCCCGGTCACTCAGGCTGCCGCCTTCTCGGGCGCCAAGCCTTCGAGTAGCAGCCGATTTACCGCAATGAGCTCGTCGATAGGCTCCCGTCCCGCGACCACGTCGCTGGTGAACCGGTCGACCCACAAAGCAAGCGAGATGATGCCGGCGCGCAGTTCCGCAGGAAGTGCATTGCCTGGCGCGCCGCAGGCGGCGCTGAAGGCGCTCCACATCTCCCGGTTGCGGTGCAGTGCAGAGATCAGCCCTGCCGCCGAAAGGCCGGCGTCTCTCGCCGCCATCATCTCCCCGGTAATTTGGCTCACCAAGCGGAATTCGGTGTTTCGAGGTGACTCAGCGATCGTGCGCACGCGCTGATAACTAGCAAGTGACATGCCTGGGCTCCTGTCGTTTCTGCTATTCTAGAGAAAAATGCACGGGTGCGGGCGCGGGGCAGCCGCCGCTCACGCTTCCATCGGCAGCCCGCGTGCAAAAGTGCAGCCTCGCGCCGGATCTCACGATTCCTTCCTATAACTTGAACTGTCCCGATTGAGGGCTGGACAGGTTATGATCAACGGCATCGGCTTTCTCATCATTCTCGGCTGCGTGTTCGGCGGCTTTATGCTCGCCGGGGGCAAGATGGAGATCGTTCTCCATGCGCTGCCCTATGAGCTTCTTACGATTGCCGGAGCCGCAGTCGGGGCCTTTCTCGTCGGCAATTCGATGGCCACGGTGAAGAATGCGGGCCGCGGGATCATACGCGCTTTCAAGGGCGCGCGGTGGGATGACGGCGATTACCGCGATCTTCTGACACTCCTTTTTGGATTGCTGTCGATCTTCCGGAACGGAGGCGCGACCGCCGTCGAGCCGCACCTCGACCGCCCCGACGAGAGCGCCCTCTTCACGCGCTACCCGCGTCTCCTCGCCGACCGTCACCTGGTCGAGTTCATCTCAGACTACCTGCGCATGATGACGGTCAACTTCGAAGATCCGCACCAACTCGAAGCGGCAATGGATGCCGACATCGAGAAACATCACCACGAGGAGCTTGCGGCACAGCACGCGCTGCAGATCATGGCGGACGGGCTGCCGGCGCTCGGGATCGTCGCGGCTGTTCTCGGCGTCATCAAGACGATGTCCTCGATCGATCAGCCTACCGAAATCCTCGGAGCGATGATCGGCGGCGCGCTGGTCGGAACATTCCTTGGTGTGCTGTTGTCGTACTGCGTGGTCGGCCCTTTGGCGACGAAGCTACTGGCCATCATCGAGGAAGACGGCAAGCCAATCAACATCGCCAAAGCTGCGGTCGTCGCTTACGCCCAGGGCCTGCCCGTTCAGGTCGCGATTGAAATCGCCCGGCGGATGACTCCGACCAAGCGCGCGCCCTCCTTCCAACAACTCGAGGCTGCCCTCGACGAGGCAAAAGATGAACTCACCGTCCGCGTCTAATGCTGTCGAAGACCGCTCGCTGCGCCTGCCCGTCCACGGCAACACAGTTGCTGCCGAAGACCTCAAGGTGCGCTTGGTCCTCGCTGCCGATCTCGACGAGGAGCTGCGCATCGACGCCTCCCAGGTGGAGAGCGTTGGTCAATGTGTGCTGCAGCTCCTCGTCGCAGCTCGCCTTGAGGCGGAGCGTCAGTCGCTCGAATTCGAAATTATCAATCCCAGCCCCGCCTTTGTGGAGCGCGTGGTCGGTTGTGGCCTGGCCGAGTTGCTTGGCCCCGACGCCGGAAAGGACCATCCGTGACTAAGTTGATCCTCACTGTCGATGATTCAGCGAGCATGCGAATGCTGCTGAAGGCCTCCCTTACCGCGCAGGGCTTCACCATCGAAAGCGCCAACGACGGCGCTCACGGGCTCGAGCGCATGCATGAGGTGAAGCCGGATCTTTTGATCACCGACATCAACATGCCCAAGATGGATGGCTTCGAGCTGATCGAAGCGGTTCGCGCAGTGCCTGAATTTCGGGGCACGCCGATCCTCGTCCTGTCGACGGAATTCTCGGAAGATAAGAAAGCCCGCGCTCGTAGCACCGGCGCAACCGGCTGGATTACCAAGCCATTCGACGCGACGAAGCTCGGCGCGGCCATCCGCAGGGTCTGCCCGTGAGCGACGAGTTCGACGAGATCCAGGCAATCTTTTTCGAAGAATGCGTGGAAGGTCTTGCCGCCGCGGAAGCAGGTCTTTCGGCGATGGCGGACGGCGACACATCACCTGAGACGATCGCAAGCGTGTTTCGCGCCGTCCACTCTATTAAGGGCGGATCGGGTGCCTTCGGTCACGCGGCCTTGCTCGCGTTTTCCCATCGCTTCGAGAACGTATTGGACGAGATTCGCGCCGGCCGCATTCCGGCCACCGCGGGCGTCGTCAAAGAGATGCTGAGCGCGTTTGACATCTTGTCGGACCATGTGACGGCCGCACAAGAGCAGTCGACCCCGCCGGTCGACGGCGCGATGCTCGCTAAACTAGATGAAATTCTTGCTACCAGCGGGGCAAGTGCCACCAGCCCGGCTGAGCCAATAGCGCCCGCATCTTCAGTATCTGAAGTAGACGTAGACGAGTTCGGTTTCACTCCGGTGGCAGCAGAGATCGAAGAGTTCGATCCATTCGGCTTTGAACCGGTTGCGGTCGCGCTGGACGATCTCGACGCTCCGCCCGATGAGGAGCACGCTGATTGGAGGGTGCGATTTGGCCCATCTCGAGCGGCGGTGGCCAATGGGGGCGAGCCTCTGCTCGTGATCCGCGAGATCGAGCGCCTTGGAGGGCATGTAGTCAGCGTCGATAGCACTGCACTGCCGGGTTTGCGGGAGCTTGATCCTGAAGACAGTTACTTCGTCTGGAACATTTCGGTTCCAGGCTCGGTCGACCGAGCCGAACTGAACGAATGCTTCGACTTCGTGGCGCCCGACTCGCTCATCGAAATTTCACGCGGTGATCAGTCGGCGCCGGCTGCTGAGGAGCCACTACCCACGGAAGCCCAGGTAGCTCTCCCCGAAGAGCCCGCTGAACCAACCCAGCCGGCTGAACTGCCTGTGCGGGCTGCCATGCCGCCGGACCTTACACTCGTTGATAATAAGTCCGAGGCCACACCGGTGCCGAAGGCGGCCAAGAGTGAAAAGGCCGAGGCTTCGCAAACGATCCGCGTAGACCTTTCCAAGCTCGATCAGTTGCTGAACCTGGTGGGCGAGCTCGTCATCCGCGGATCGATCCTCGCTGATCGCCTCTCCCCGCCCGAGCAGGAACGCGTCGAGCTGCCGCAGCTGACACGGCTCAATCGGCAAATCCAGGACAGCGTAATGTCGCTGCGGGCGCAGCCAATCAAGCAGGCGTTCAGTCGGGTTCCCCGCATGCTGCGCGAGCTCTCGGCAGAGACCGGCAAGCAGGTCGCGCTCGAGGTGGAGGGTGAGACCACCGAAGTCGACAAGAGCGTCATCGAGAAGATCGGCGATCCGCTCACGCACATGATCCGCAATGCAGTGGACCATGGCATCGAAATGCCGGAGGAGCGGATCGCTTGCGGCAAAGCGGCGGAAGGAAGGCTTCTTCTTTCCGCCGAGCAAAAGGGCGCGCGAATCCTGGTTCGTGTGCGCGACGACGGGCGCGGGATCGACCGCGAACGTGTCCGCGCGAAGGCAATCGAGAAGGGCATCATAGCTCCCGATGCCGTGTTGTCCGACGAAGAGATCGATCAGCTCATCTGCGCGCCGGGTTTCTCTACCGCTACTACGATCTCGAACATCTCCGGTCGCGGTGTCGGCATGGATGTGGTTCGATCGAACGTGGAAGCGCTCGGCGGCCGGGTCGAAATCCAGTCCGACCCGGGACAAGGTACGACCTTCACCATGATCTTGCCGCTCACTTTGGCCATCCTCGAGGGCATGGTGGTGCGGTTGGCCAACCAGCGTTTTGTGCTGCCGCTTGCAAGCGTGGTGGAATCGATCCGGCCCGAGCCGGGTCAGGTACAAGCCGTTTCCCCGACAAGAGAGGTCATCGAGCTGCGCGGCAACTACTTGCCCGTGAAGCGTTTGACCGAATTCTTCGCCCTGGATGCCGAGCCTTCGGCTCCGGAGGACTCGCTCGTCATCGTGGTAGAAAGCGAGACCGCGGGCTGGGTCGGTCTGATGGTGGACACAATCGACGACCGTCGTGAGGTCGTGATCAAGAGCCTCGAACAGAATCTCCATCCAATCCGAGGCCTGGGCGGTGCCACCATCCTTGGAGACGGCTCCATTGCGTTGATCCTCGATCTCGAAGCGCTCGTTGCGCCTTCTTCTTCAACCTCCAAACACAATCTCAAAGGATTGGCAGCGTGACGTCCAGCACTGAAAGCGGCGAACGGAAGATCGTAACCTTCTCGCTCAGCAAGCGAACCTTCGGGATCGACATGAGCGCGCTCATCGAAATTCGTGAATGGGAGCAGCCTACGCCGCTGCCGCGAGTCCCTTCTTACATAAAGGGCGTGGCGAACTTGCGGGGCAACGTGATCCCGATCGTCGGCCTTGCCGAGCGTCTGGGATGGGAGCCGAGCGTTCCCCATGCACGCTCTTGCATCCTAGTTGCTAGCATTGGTGGCAAGCAGGCCGGCTTCCTGGTCGACGAGGTGGCCGACATCGTTCCGATCAACGACAGCGATATTCAGTCTGCGCCTGAAATCGAGATCGAAGAAACCAACGTCATCGCCGGTCTGGTTCAGGTGGCTGCTCGCGTACAGGAGAACCAGACCGGGGAAGAGGAGGGCACGATGGTGCTGTTGCTCGACCTCGAAGCCTTGAGCATCATGCGCCATATGGACGCGGCTGCGTGAGCTTGACGGCCGCCCTTTCCCATGCCCCCGTCGCACCGGTTGAAGCCGAACTCGGAATGGCCGAGTTCGCAGACATCGCTGCGATCATGCAGAAGGAGGCGCGTATTCACCTCAGCGAGGTGAAGCGGACGCTTGTTCATTCGCGTCTGAGCCGGCGTCTGCGGGCGCATGGTATCGGCAGCTTCCGAGACTATATTTCCTTCGTTCACCAGGATGCCGCCGAACGCCAGGCGCTGGTGATTGCGTTGACGACGAACCACACGCATTTCTTTCGCGAAGGGCACCACTTCGACCACTTTCGGCAGGTGTTGATGCCCCATCTCAAGACGCGAGCCCGGGAACATGGCGTTCGCATCTGGTCCGCCGGTTGCTCGTCTGGCGAGGAAATCTATACGATTGCCATGTGCCTGCTCGGCCGCGATCGGGCAGACGCCGCTTGGCTAAAGAGCGGTGATATCCGGCTATTGGCGACCGATATTTCTACGCCGATGGTCGAAGCTGCTGAGCGTGGGATTTATTCAGCGGCAGCGCGAGATTCGATACCGGAGCCTTATCGTTCTGCCTGGCTCCGTCCGCACACCGATGGCTTCGTCATGGCACCGGAAGCCAAGGCGCTCGTAACTGCCCGAACGCTTAACCTGTTTCAGGACTGGCCGATGCGCCAGCTTTACGATGCGATCTTCTGCCGCAACGTGATGATCTATTTCGATGAAAAGGCGAAAGCCGAACTCGAAGTGCGCTTGGCCGAGCGCCTCGCGCCGGGCGGATTTCTCTACATTGGACATTCCGAGCGATTGATTGCCCCCGGCAGGATTGGGATGAGCCTTGTTGGGCAGACTATCTATGAGAAGAATGGAGCTGCCCGATGACGGATCAAGTCCGGGTGTTGGTCGTCGACGACAGCCCCAGCATGCAGATGGCGCTCGCTCGGATTCTTTCGGCCGATCCGGAGATCGAGGTCGTGGGAATAGCTCCGGAGCCCCACACCGCGCGAGCCTTGATCAAGGAACTGAATCCCGACGTCATCACTCTCGACGTGGAAATGCCGGGGATGGATGGGCTCTCCTTCCTGGAAAAGATCATGCGGCTTCGGCCGATGCCCGTTGTGATGTGCTCGACACTGACGGGTCGCGGTGCCGAAGTGACGATCGAGGCGCTCCGCCTTGGCGCGGTCGATTGCATTGCCAAGCCAAGCGGGAACCCGTTGGACATCGCCAGGGATGCGGCCCTGTTGTGCAAGACCGTCAAAGTCGCTGCACGCAGTCGAGTGCGCCCTGGCGGCGTAGTCACGCCCACACGCGTGGCAGAAGCCGGCGCTCCATTCCGCGACGTCGTCATTGCGATCGGCTCGTCCACGGGGGGCGTCGAGGCTCTCTTCTCTCTCATCCCCGCGCTGCCGGCCGACTGCCCGCCGGTGCTCATCGTGCAGCACATGCCTGCCGGATTCACAGGCGGCTTCGCATCGCGTCTCAATTCTGTGTGCACGGTGAAGGTGGTCGAGGCAACGGACGGAACACCCATCGAGCGTGGGACCGTCTATATTGCGCCTGGAGGGGAGCGGCACATGGAGCTTAGTTCCGACCAACGACGGATCCGGCTTCGTGCCGCCGATCTGGTCGGCGGACATCGCCCGTCGGTGGATGTGCTCTTCCACTCCATTGCGCGTTCCGGCGCGAGCGCGGTTGGCGTCATCTTAACCGGCATGGGAGCCGATGGCGCTGAAGGCCTGCTCGCCATGCGCCGCGCTGGCGCGCGCACGCTCGGTCAAAACCGGGAGACCTGTGTGGTCTACGGAATGCCGCGAGCCGCTTTCGAATTGGGAGCGGTGGAGCGTCAATTCAGTCTATCCGCGATGCCCGAGGCAATCCTCGCGGCATGTCGTTCTTGAGGTAAATTAAGCATGCCAGCTGCAGCCGCAATCAAGGTAATGGTAGTCGACGACCAGGCAAGCATGCGCGCCATGATCCGGCGTTCGCTTCAGGATTTCGGCTTCGAAGACGTTCG
>Ga0079224_100006494_pt1 | contig 15503 bp, 13 predicted proteins | sample Stecom2015_FD_80414 | JGI IMG/M metagenome (GOLD analysis project Ga0079224, IMG submission 80414) | Agricultural soil microbial communities from Utah to study Nitrogen management - Steer compost 2015 | ecosystem: Environmental > Terrestrial > Soil > Agricultural land | place: USA: Utah...
TCCAGCACGATCCAGCACGATCCAGCACGACGAGTCCGACGGGAGATGCCATGGCCGATCGCTACGACGACGGGATGCGGGTGCGCCGCGAGGTACTCGGCGACGATCACGTCGACCGGGCCGAAGCGGCCAAGGACGCCTTCACCGAGGACTTCCAGGACCTGATCACGCGGTACGCGTGGGGCAGCGTGTGGACCCGCCAGGGACTCGACCGGCGCATGCGCAGCGTCGCGGCGCTCACCGCACTGCTCGCCCGCGGCCACTGGGACGAGTTCGCCATGCACGTGCGCGCGGCCCTGCGCAACGGCCTGACCCGTGACGAGATCGGCGAGGTCATCCTGCAGAGCGCGGTGTACTGCGGCGTTCCCACCGCCAACCACGGATTCGCCGTCGCGCGGCGGGTTCTCGCCGAGGCCGACCAGGCATGACCGCACCGGAGATCACCACGACCCGGGTCGGCATCGTCGGCGGCGGTCCGGCCGGGCTCATGCTCTCGCATCTGCTCGCCCTCCGCGGCATCGACTCGGTCGTCGTCGACCACCGCGAGCGCGCCGACATCGAACGCACCGCGAGAGCGGGCATTCTGGAGGCCGACAGCGTCCGGATGCTCAGCGAGACCGGCGTCTCGCAGCGGGTGTTGACCGAAGGCGATCGGCACCACGGCACCTGCCTGGCCTTCGGCGGCGAGGTGCACCGCATCGACTTCCAGGAGTTGGCCGGCGCGTCGGTGTGGCTGTACCCGCAGACGGAGGTGTTCGCCGACCTCGCCGACGCCCGCGCCGCGGCCGGTGCGGACGTGCGCTTCGGTGTCCGCGACACGACCGTGCACGACGTCACCACCACCCGCCCCGCGATCCGGTTCACCGGAGCCGACGGACGCGCCCACGAGATCCGATGCCGCTACCTCGTCGGCGCCGACGGCTCGCACAGTCTGTGCCGGCACCAGATCCCGGCCTCCGAGGTCCGGCAGTACCGCAAGGAGTATCCGTACGCCTGGTTCGGAATCCTCTGCGAGGCACCGAAAAGCGCACCGGAACTGATCTACAACCATTCCGATCGCGGATTCGCGTTGATCAGCCAACGCACCGAGACCACCCAGCGGATGTACTTCCAGTGCGATCCCGACACCGACGTCGATGACTGGTCCGGCGATCGCATCTGGACGGAGCTGCAGGCGCGGGTCGGCGCCAACGGACACGAGCTGGTCGAGGGTCCGATCATCGACCGATCGGTGCTCCGCTTCCGCAGCAACGTCGTGGAGCCGATGCGCCACGGTGCCATGGTGCTGGCCGGAGACGCCGCGCACACCGTTCCGCCGACGGGAGCGAAAGGCCTCAATCTCGCGCTCGCCGATGCCGCCGTGCTCGCCGAGGTACTCGAACGGGCCCTGGCCACGAAGGACGACGACGTGCTCGACGAGTACACCCGGCGCGCATTGGATCGGGTGTGGCGTTCCCAGCACTTCTCCTACTGGATGACCGCGATGTTGCACCGCGGTCCGGGAGCCGACGAGTTCGACCTCCGCCGTCAGGTGGCCGAACTGCGCTCGGTGGTGCGGTCCACCGCCGGTGCGACCTACCTCGCCGAGGCCTACACCGGCTGGCCCGCGCGCTGACTCGGCTCACCACCCCCACGTGCGCGTGGGCATCACGATCAACCGGGTGGACAGCGCGGCGTCGAATCCCGCCCGGGTCGTATCCCAGGCCCGCGTGGAGATGTTCGTACTTGGCCAGGAAACCGGGCCGGAGCGTCGGATGCACGGCGACTCCGGGCCAATCGCCGGATTCCTCCACTTCGGACCGGTACGCAGGGCGTACACCCCCACCGGCCACCGGGACGGGCGTTGACATCGCGTGTGCCACGCTCGTAGCTTCCTCGATCAGGGCCATCGAATCGAGGAGCCGGCATGGCGATACCTCCACCCGACAACGACCGTCTGGCCGCGCTGAACGACCACTTCGCGTTCGGCCTGAGCGAGACCGACCTCGCGGAGTTCGCACCCGCCGTGGCGGGGACGCTCGGCGCGTCCGAGCGCGTCGAACAGCTCTACGCCGCCTCGGCGCCGACACCGCCCGAGCGCGACTGGTCCGAGCCCGCGGACAACCCGCTCGGCGCCTGGTACGTGCGGACCTCGATCGAGGGTTCCTCCGGCGGCCCGCTGGCCGGCCGCACCGTCGCGATCAAGGACAACGTCGCGGTCGCCGGGGTTCCGATGATGAACGGATCGCGCACCGTCGAGGGATTCGTGCCGTCCAGGGACGCGACGGCGGTGACGCGGCTGCTCGAGGCGGGCGCGACGATCGTGGGCAAGTCGGTGTGCGAGGACCTCTGTTTCTCCGGCGGCAGCTTCACGTCGTGGCCCGGCCCGGTGCGGAATCCGTGGGATCACTCGCGCAACGCGGGCGGTTCCTCCTCGGGCAGCGCCGCACTGGTCACCACGGGAGAGGTCGACCTCGCGCTCGGCGGCGACCAGGGCGGCTCGGTGCGCATGCCGAGCGCGTTCTGCGGCGGCGTCGGCCACAAACCCACCCACGGCCTGGTGCCCTACACCGGTGCGTTCCCGATCGAGCAGACGATCGACCACCTCGGGCCGATGACCCGCACGGTCGCCGACGCGGCGGCCATGCTGGGCGTCCTCGCCGGCCCGGACGGTTTCGATCCGCGGCAGCCCACCACCGTCGACCGGGTCGACTACACGGCGGCACTGACCGGGTCGGTGTCGGGCGTGCGCATCGGCGTGGTCACGGAGGGATTCGCCCGCGACGGATCCGAGGCGGGCGTCGACGAGTCGGTACGCGCGGCGATCGACCAGCTGCGGGCCGCGGGTGCCGTCGTCGAGGAGATCTCGATCCCGTGGCACGCGGACGCGATGGCGGTCTGGAACGTCATCGCCACCGAGGGCGCGGCGTTCCAGATGGTCGACGGCAACGCCTACGGCATGAACTCGTGGGGCCTCTACGACCCCGAGCTCATCGCGCACTACGCCGCCAACCGGATCACCCACGGACACCAGCTGTCGAAGACCGTGAAGCTCGTCGGTCTCTCCGGCCGCTACACGTTCGAGCTCGGGGGCGGCAAGTACTACGCGATGGCCCGCAACCTGGCCTACGAACTGCGCAAGGCCTACGACGACGCGCTGAGCGGCTACGACGTGCTCGCGATGCCCACCGTGCCCTACACCGCGCAGCCCCTCCCCGATCCGGACGCTCCGCTGGAGGTGTATCTGTCGACGGCGTTGGGCATGCTCGCCAACTGTGCGCCGTTCGACGTCTCGGGCCATCCGGCCTGCACCGTGCCCGCAGGACTCGTCGACCGCCGGCCCACCGGACTGATGCTCGTGGGCGGGCGGTTCGACGACGCGACCGTGCTCCGCGTGGCCGACGCCTACGAGAAGACGGTCGGCGGTTTCCCGGCACCACCGACGACGTGAACCGGGCGGCCGCCACCGGACCGCGGCATCCCAAGACAGCGGCATCCCAAGACCGCGGCATCCAAGACCGCGATGCCGCGCTGCGAGGCGGCCGCCCCCGATCACGCCCGGCTAGCGGGCCGGTTCGGTGATGGTGGTGTGGTGTACCGTCCACTCCCCTGCCTGCGCCGACGGGGTCAGCCCCAGGCCCGGACGGGGCGGCACGAGCATGCGGCCGTCGGAGAGTTCGAGACGTTCCTCGAACAGCGGCTCCAGCCACTCGAAATGCTCCACCCAGGCCGGTCCCGGGTAGGCGGCGGCCAGGTGCACGTGGATCTCCATGGCGAAGTGCGGTGCCATCGACAGGTGATGGTGGTCGGCCAGGTTCATCACCCGCAGGAACGGCGTGATCCCGCCGACCCGCCCCGCATCCGGCTGGACGAAGTCCGCCGAACCCTGACGGATCAGGTCCCAGTGTTCGGCGACGCTGGTCAGCATCTCACCGGTGGCGATCGGGGTGTCGAACCGTTCGGCGAGACCGGCGTGCCCGACCGCGTCGTAGGCGTCGAGCGGCTCCTCGATCCAGGTCAGGTCGAACTCCTCCAACGCGCGGCAGGCCCGCCGCGCCTGCGCGCGGTCCCACTGCTGGTTGGCGTCGACCATGAGCGCGACCTTGTCCCCGAGGTGCTCGCGTACCGCGCGGACCCGTTCCAGGTCGGCCGCCGTGTCCGGCTGGCCGACCTTCACCTTGATGCCGCCGATGCCCTTGTCCAGCGCCCCGTCGATGTTGTCGAGCACCTCCGGCAACGGCGTCGACAGGAATCCACCCGAGGTGTTGTAGGACGGCACGCCGTCGCGGTGGGCACCCAGCAACTTCGCCAGCGGCAGGCCCGCCCGGCGGGCCTTGAGGTCCCAGAGCGCGATGTCGAGCGCCGCGATCGCCTGCGTGGCCAGTCCGCTGCGGCCCACCGACGCACCGGCCCACACCAGTTTCGTCCACAGGCGAGCGATGTCGTTGGCGTCCTCCCCGATGAGGTCCGGGGCGATCTCGGACGCGTGGGCGTACAGCCCGTCCCCGCCCGCGCGTTTCGAGTAGCTGAAGCCGAACCCGTGGTGCCCGCCCGCGGTCGTGATGTCGGCCATCAGCACGGCCACCTTGGTCAACGGGCGCTGCCTGCCGGTCAGCACCTTCGCGTCGCTGATCGGGGCCGCCAACGGCAGGTGCACGAGGGCGAGCCGGACGGAACTGACCTCGTCGGGACGATCGCCGGTCACTGTCGGTCCTTTCTTCTCACGTCTCTTCTCACGTCGAACAGGCCGGGTGGAGATGTCGGGTCGAACGGGCCCTGGTCGGGACGGCCTGGTCGGGGCGGGGTCAGACGCGCGTGGTCCGGTCCTCCTCCGGAACGTCGTCCGCGGCCTTCCCGGCCCGCGCGGTGCGGAACGCCTTCAGCATCGTGAACGCCACGAGCACCGCCATCGCCACGAGCAGGGTCGCGGCGATCGGGTGGGTGAAGAAGCCGGTGAGTTGCCCGTCGAAGATCCGCATCGAACGGCGGAACGCCGATTCGAGGATGCCGCCGAGAATGAACGCCAGCACCAGCGGCGCCGGTTCGAATCCCGTCTTCTTCATCAGATAGCCGATGACGCCGAGGCCGATCATGAGGAACATGTCGAACACACTCATGCGTACCGTGTAGACGCCGACCAACGTGATGATCAGCGCCACCGGTCCCAGCACGGCGACCGGGATCCGCACGATGCGCACGAACACGCCGATCAACGGCAGGCACATCAGCACCAGCAGGATGTTGCCCAGGTACATCGAGTTGACGACGCCCCAGAACAGATCGGGCCGGTCCTCCACCAGCAGCGGACCCGGTGTGATGCCCTGCAACAACAGCGCACCGAAGATCACCGCCATGGACGCGTTCGCCGGAATACCCAACGACAGCAACGGAATCATCGACGACGAGGCCGCTGCGTTCGACGCCGTCTCCGGACCGGCGACGCCCTGGATGGCTCCGCGGCCGAACAGCTTCGGCGTGCGCGACACGCGCTTCTCCATCGCGTAGGACACCATCGACGACATCACGGCACCACCGCCGGGCAGCACGCCGAACACGAATCCGACGACCGATCCGCGTCCCATGGCACCGCTCGAGGCCCGCAGATCCTTCTTGCTCGGATACACCCGGCCCACCTCGGGCAGCCGGCCGCGCGCCTTGCGCACCGATTCCAGGTTGTAGAGGATCTCGCCGACGCCGAACAGTCCCATCGCGACGATCACGAACGGGATCCCGTCGAAGAGCTGGTCGGAACCGAAGTTCAGCCTGCCGGTGCCGTCGATCGGGTCCTGGCCGATGCTGGCCAGCAACAGGCCGAGCGCGGCCGCGACGATGCTCTTCAACGCCGATCCGGTGCCCAGTGTGGCCACCATGAGAATGCCCAGCAGGGCCAGTGCCGCGAACTCCGGTGGTCCGAAATCGAGCGCGAACCCGGCGACGACGGGCGCGACGAACGTGAGCGCGACGATCGCCACCGTGCCGCCGACGAACGAGGAGATCGCCGCGACCCCGAGCGCCGTACCGGCTCGTCCGTTGCGGGCCATCGCGTAACCGTCCAATGCGGTCACGGCGCTGGAGGCCTCGCCGGGCAGGCGCAGGAGGATCGCCGTGATCGTCCCGCCGTAGAGCGCACCGTAGAAGATGCCCGCGAGCATGATGATCGCCGCGGTCTCGTCGAGCGTGTAGGTCACCGGCAGCAGGATCGCGATCGAGGCCGCAGGCCCGAGCCCCGGCAGCACGCCGACGAACATGCCGAGCGTGACACCGATGAGGCAGAACAGCAGGTTCATCGGCTGCAGCGCGACGCCGAAGCCTTCGAGAACGGGAGTCAGAAAGTCCATGATGCGCCTCGCTCAGAACACGACGATGTGTGGAAGGGGGACGCCGAGCGCGGAGATGAACACCGCGTAGATCACCGCGCACGAGCCGAACGACACCGACAGCGAGGTGATCCACGACTGGCGGCCGAGCCCCTTGATCCACAGCATCAGGATCGCGACCGTGGGGACCTCGAAACCGATGTTCTCGAACAGCGCCGCGTAGGCGATCAGGGACACGACGGCCACCACGACGATCAGCGATCCGCGGCCGAACGCCTGCTCGTCACCCTTCTGCCCGGACTGCAGGAGCAGCACCACCGAGAACGCGACGAGGACGACGCTGACGATCAACGGCCACATGCCCGGCTCCGGTTCGGCCAGACTGCCGACGCCCAGGCTCGCCGACATCACGGCGGCCGCGACACCGATCAGCAGGAGGACCCCTGCCGCGATCAGGTTCTGCGTGCGGGCGTAGCCGGGCGAGACCGCCGGATGCTCGCCGGACGACCCGCTTCCGGTCGTGCTGTCTCCGGTGGGGGTTTCTGCGGTAGTGCCGCCTCCGGCCGCGGCTGTGCCGGCTGTGCCGTCTTCACCGGGTTCCGTGTCGGCCGTGTCGGCCGTGTCGGCCGTGTCGTCGCGCACTCCGTGTGTGTCGCCGTGTGTGTCGGTCATGCGTCACCGCCCAGTTCTACGCCGTGGTGGTCGGCCAGTTCCGTGAACCGCTTCCGGCTCTCGGCGAGTTCGTCGCCGACCTCCTCCGGTGGTGCGTTCCACTCGCGGATGTAGTTGCGGCGCAGGATTCCCTCGTACTCGTCGCTGCCGGTGGCCTTGTCGGTCGCCTCACCGAGTCGCTCCACCAGCTCCTTCGGCAGCCCCGCCGGTGCGGCGAGGAACCGCCGCTGGTCGACGACGACGTCGTAGCCGGACTCGGTGACCGTCGGGGTGTCGGGCAACGCATCGAGCCGCTGATCCGAGAAGACGGCCAAGGGACGCAGGTCCCCCGCCTCGATCTGCGGCATCACCTCGGCCGGGTGCAGCGCGGCCACGTCCACCTGCCCGCCGAGCACGGCCGTCAGCGTGGGACCACCACCGTCGAACGGGATGTCGGCGGCGTCGACGTCGGCGATGCTGAACAGCAGCGCCTGTGCGAGCTGCCCGCCCGTGCCCGGACCCGACGTGCCGAACGTCAACCGCTTCTGGCCCAGCAGATCGTCGAGGCTCTCGTGCTCGGACGAAGTGGGCACCACGAGGACGTAGTCCTCGATCGTCAGTCCCCGGATGAACGACATGTCGTCGAGTTCGATCGGCTCGGGATCGTCCACCACCAGCGGTCCGATGGAGAACAACGACTGCGGCATCACGGCGATCCGGTGCCCGTCCGGCTGACTGCGGAACACCGAGTTGCCCGCGACCTTGCCGTTGGCGCCGGGTTTGTTCACCACGATCGTCGTCCCGCCGAGGTGCTCCTCGGTGCTGCGGGCCAACGCCCGTGTGACGAGATCGGAGCTGCCACCCGGTTCGGTGGGCACCGTGAACTCGATCGGCCTGTTGGGGAACTCTCCGGTTCCGCTGCCGTTGGTGCCGCCGTACACGGTGCACCCCGCGGCGAGGACGGCCGAGCTCACGAGCGCCACGGCTGCGGCGCCGACCCGGCCAGGACGGTGGGACATCATCGTCGACCCTCCACACATCGTCGGACGATTACCTGATCACCAGCGCGGCAGCGGCGGCTGTGTCCACTCCGGATACTTCACGCGCATGGCGGCGACGTCGTCGCGGCCGCGGACGTCGAGCCGGCGCCACCGCTCGTGCAGTGCGGCGAGCGCGTCGCGGTCGAGTTCGACGCCGAGACCGGGCGTGTCCGGCACCTCCACCGCACCGTCACGGAACACGTGCGGCGTGGTGATGACGTCCTCGGTCTGCCACGGCCGGTGCGTGTCGCAGGCGTACCTGAGCTCGGGAACGACGCTGGCCACGTGGGTCATCGCGGCGAGGCTGATGCCCAGGTGCGTGTTCGAGTGCATCGACAGGGCCACGCCGTAGGTCCGACAGTGCGCCGCCAGTTCCCTCGTGGCGTGCAGCCCGCCCCAGTAGTGGTGGTCGGACAGCACGACCTGCACGGCGTCCGCGGCGAACGCCGCCGGGATCTCCTCGAACGAGGTCACGATCATGTTGGTGGCGAGCAGTGCACCGGTGCGCTTGCGCACCTCGGCCATCGCCTCGACGCCCGGCGTCGGGTCTTCGAGGTACTCGAGTGTGCCGTCGAGCTCGGTCGCCACGTGCACCGACGTGTCGACCGTCCATCCGCCGTTGGGGTCCAGTCGCAGCGGGTGGTCCGGAAACTCCTTGGCGAGCGCCTTGATCGCCGCGATCTCCTCGTCCGGCGAGAACACGCCGCCCTTGAGCTTGAACGAACCGAAGCCGTACTCGGAGGCGAACCGGCGGGCCTGCGCGACGACGCCCTCCGGGTCCAGCGCCGCGCCCCAGTCGTCGGACGGCGCGTCCGCGACCGGGTGCTCGGCCCAGCGGTAGAACAGGTAGGCGCTGTAGTCGACCCGGTCGCGCACCTTGCCGCCGAGCAGGGCGTGCACGGGCAGCCCGAGGACGGTGCCGAGCGCGTCCAGGCTCGCGATCTCGAACGCCGACACGACACTGCGCACCAGCTTCGACGGCGTGCGCCTGCCGCGCAGTCCCGCCGGGTCGAACTCGGGCGCCGCGTCATCGGCGAATCCGCCCGCCTCGTAGGCGAGGTCGAACAGGCCGTTCAGCGCGGTCACCGGCGTACCGACCACCGCGTCCGCGAGACTCGTGGCGAGCGCGAGGTACTCGGCGTCGCCGTAGGTCTCCCCCACCCCGACAGCCCCGTCGTCGGTCTCGATCTCGACGATGCACCGCGGCGTGTACGGCTGGTGCACGCCGAGCACGTTCAACAACGGCGGATCCCCGATGAGGATCGGGGTGGCTGCGGCCCGCACGATTCGAGGCACACGACGCCCCATGGCAACCTCCTGGCTCTCCTGGCGTGTCCGGCGCGTCCGGACCCTGCGACTTTCCTGGCTCGTCTCGAGCTGCCGGACCCGCTGGTCAGCGGCTGCGGTCCGGCGTTTCCCGCCGGTCGATCGGGGCGTCACGACGCGACGACGGGAACGGAACCGCCGTCATCAGTTCTGTCCACACATGCACACCGTTGTCTTCATATGTAGACGACGTATTCATGTGCAACATCGTGATGACTCGTTGCTACCGTGTCAACACCCGCCCAGCGACAGATCATCTGGAGGAACCAGCGACCGTGAGACGGTGTCTCCGTCCACGGAGAACGAACTGAGGTGCGATGACCACGCCCGGCAAACCCGCGGCCGACACGGGCCGCCAGAGCAACGGAGTGCGCGACGTCAAGTCGGCCGCCCGAGCGGTGGAACTGCTCGAACTACTGGCCTCGCGGCAGAACCGGCCCGCGCGCCTACGGGAACTCAGCGAGGCCCTCGAGGCGCCCCGCAGCAGCGTCTACGCCCTCATTCGCACGTTGACCAATCTCGGCTGGGTGCGCACCGACCCGTCCGGCACCCAGTACAGCATCGGTATTCGCGCACTCCTGGCGGGAACGACCTATTTGGACACCGACCCGTACCTTCGGATCGTCCACCCGCACATCAACGATCTCAGCGCCGAACTCGACGAGACGATCCACTTCGGACGTATCGACCGGTGCGACATCGTCTACCTGGCGACCAAGGAGTCGAGTCAGTACCTGCGGCCGTTCAGCAGGGTCGGCCGCAGACTTCCCGCGTTCAGCACCTCCATGGGTAAGTCGCTACTGGCCGACCGGCTCGACGGCGACGTCATGGCCCACGTTCCCGCGGAGCTGACGGCCCTCACCCCGAACACGATCACCGACCACGACGCGCTGCTCGCCGACCTTGCCGCGACCGCCGAACGCGGCTACGCCGTCGACCACGAGGAGAACTACGACGGCGTGCGCTGTTTCGGGTTCGCCCTGCGCTACGCCAGCCCGGCGACCGACGCGATCAGCTGTTCGGTGCCGGTGGACCGCCTCACCGAGGAGCGGACCGCCGAGATCATCGCCGCGATGCAGCGGACGCGCCTCGCGATCGAACGCATGGCCCCGGTCGACCTCACCGACCCGTCCGAACCCGGCTCGGTGAGCTGACCGGCGTATCCGCACCACAACCGTCTGGAGGGACACGTGGCGAAACCGGCTCGCGCGCTCGCCCGCGCACTGGAACCCGTCGTCGGGCAGGTCTACTTCGCACCGGAATGCCACGACGCCTACGAGGCGCTCGGCTTCCACGGCAGTCCCGGTACGCGCAACGGGGTCGCGAATCCGGACGGACCGGCCTACTTCGTCAGCCGCGGTTCGATCCTGGGCCAGGTTCCCGGCGAGGTGATCGCGGCGACGTTCGCGGTGTTCAATCCACAGGTCGTCGTTCCCGCGGTGGCCCACGGCTGGTCGCTCACCGACGCCGCGACGATCGGCCGCGCGCGCACCGAGGGCGCCATCGCGCACCTCGTCCGTGTCCTCGGTGAACGCCCCGAACGCCTCGACGAGGCCCGTCCGCTGCTCGAACGGGCGGTGGAGCCGCTGCGTCCCGAGGGCAAGCCGCTGTTCGCCGGACTGCGTTCCCTCGGCCTGCCCGGAGATCCGGTCGGCGACGTGTGGCGACTCGGCGACATGCTCCGGGAGTACCGCGGCGACGCGCACATCGCCGCCTGGACGGCCGCCGGGTTCGACGCGACGGAGATCGGCCTGCTGACCGAGCTGCACTGGGGGCTGCCGATGCGCACGTACATCCGTTCGCGGGCGTGGACCGACGACCAACTCGACGCGGCCGAGGAGCGACTCGTCGCCCGTGGCCTCGTCGCCGACGGCGCGCTGACCGACCGGGGACGCGCCAAACGCGAGGCCGTGGAGGCCGCGACGGACCGGCAGTGCCGGCCCATCGTGGAAGCCCTCGGCGACGACCTGCAGACACTCGTCGACATCGCCCGGCCCTGGGGCCAGGCGATCTGCGACGCGGGCGGCTACCCGGCCGCCGGCCCCATGACGACCAGCCGCGGCTAGCGAGCCGGCGGCCGCGCGGAGGACCGCACGACGCCGTACGGGACGGTCACAGGTGGTCCTCGTAGAACGACGCGAGCCGGTCGACGGCCGCATCGACGTACTCCGGCACGTCGTACATCTCGTAGTGGCCCGCCCCGTCGACGACCATGAGATCGACCGGGCGGGGCGCGAGCTTCCAGAGCCGCATCCCGGATTCGTAGGCACCGGTGGTGCCGACGCGCCCCGCAAGGATCACCTGCAGCGGCTGGGTCATCAGCCGGTCCACCAGGTGGTAGGCATCGAAACCGAGTGCGAGCGCGTCTCCACGGGCGAGCCGGCGGTTCGTCGAACGCTCGTGGCGACCGCGCTCGGTGCGGTAGTAGGTCACCGCCTGGGTCGTGTCGAGGTCGGTCATCCCGGCCGCGGCAGCCTCCTCCGTCGTGTCGGGAAGCCACCTCACACGAGCGAGGTCGCCGGTCCGGTTCTCCCGCGTGCGTGCCGTGGCCAGCGCGTCGAGGGCAGCGACCGGGCCGTCGGACTGCAAGCCGCGAAACGCCTCGCCCAGATCGCTCGGCACGACGGTGCCGACGGCCTTGATCCGGTGGTCCGTGCGCGCCGTGTGCACGGCATACCCTCCGCCGGCACAGATGCCGAGCACGCCGATACGGTCCGAGTCGACGCCGGGAACCACTTCGAGCGCGTCGATCGCGCAGGAGATGTCCTCACCACGCCGGTACGGATCCTCGAGATCGCGGGGCAGGCCACCGCTGGCTCCCTGGTGGGCGGGGTCGAAGGTGAGTGCGGCGATCCCAAGGACACGGAGGACGCGGAGGACGCCGCCCCTCCGGTGGACGGGTTCCACGTCGCACGTCTCGCCGGCCCGGCGGAGGTTCGCGCGGCCCGCTACCGCGTCATGACCGCGAGCTCGCCGCCCGCGCGGTGAGTTCGTCGCGGAGCCGCCGTTTGAGCACCTTTCCGGTCGCCGTCCGCGGAAGCGGCTCCCGGACGAACACCACGTGCTCGGGAACCTTGAATGCCGACAGACGCTGCGCCGCGTGTTCGCGGATCTCGTCGGCCATCACGTCCGAACCGCGTGGATACACCACCGCGGCGACCTGTTCGCCGAGCACGTCGTGCGGCACGCCCACCACGGCGACGTCGGCGACACCGGGATGGTCGAACAGCGCCGCCTCGACCTCGGCGCAGTACACGTTCTCGCCGCCCCGGATCACGACGTCCTTGAGCCGGTCGACGACGTGCACCCACCCGTCGCGGACGTAGCCGAGATCGCCGGTGCGGAACCAGCCGTCGACGAACGCCGCCGAGGTCGCCTCGGGATTGTTCCAGTAGCCGCGCACCACGTTCGGACCGCGGAACCACAGTTCGCCGACCGTGCCGTCGGGCACGGGCTGCCCGTTCGACGGATCGACCACGCGCAGGTCCGCACCCGGCATGCAACGGCCGACGCTGTCGGGATGACGGACGTAGTCGGCCCCCGTGTTGCTCACCACGGCGGAGGTGGTCTCGGTGAGGCCGTACCCGTTGCTCGGCGCCACGATCGAGCCGAACGTGCGGTCAATCCGGCCGACCAGGTCCGGCGGGATCGGAGCGCCGCCGAGCGAGATACCCGTCAGCCCGGGCAGTTCGCGGCCCTCCTCGGCGAGCCCGGTGACCAGGTCACGCATCACCGTCGGCACGCCCGACACGCCGGTGAGCCCCTCGTCGCGGACCAGCTGTTCCGCCCGCGCGCGGTCCCAGCGGTAGAGCGTCGCCAGCTTCGCGCCGATCATCGTCGTCGTGCCGAGCCCGGTGAGGCCGGCGATGTGGAACAGCGGGAAGGTGACCAGCGTGCCCGGTTGTGGCCCTTCGGCGTCGGCCGTGCCCGCCAGCAGCTGGCTCACCCGCAGGTTCAGCGCCGTGTTGCACAGGTTCGTGCAGTGGTTGCGGTGACTGCCCACCGCGCCTTTCGGACGCCCGGTGGTGCCCGACGTGTACAGGATCGTCGCATCGTCGTCGGGGTCGACGGCGACCTCGGGCAGCTGCGCCTCCGGGTCGAGTCCGGCCACCACGTCCGCCCATGCCCGGACGCCGGGCTCCGGGTCGGCTCCGCGCACCTCGATCACGGGCACCCCGGCGAAGTCCGGGCGCAGCAGTGCGACCCGTTCCGCATCGGCGACCAGCAGGCGCGCGCCCGAATCGTCCAGGGCGTACCGCAGATCGTCACCCGTCCCCCACGCGTTGATCGGCACGACGATCACGCCGATCGCCTGTGCCGCCCAGAACACCGGCGCCCACTCCGGATAGTTCCGCATCGAGACGGCGAGCCGGTCGCCGGGGCGCATTCCGTAGCGGTCCCACAGCTCCCGCGCCAGCCCCGAGGCCGTCCGCAGGTGGTCGGCGAAACTCATGCGCTCCGACTCGTAGACGAGGAACGTGCGATCCCCGAACGCCTCCGTCGCCAGCAACACCTCGCGCAGCGTCGAAGGTCCGGTCGCGTACACCCGCATGGGCACCCCGCGCACGGTGCGCTCGACGAGCTCGAACTCCCCGCCGGGTGCGGTGAGTTCCCGCACCAGCCGCGCCCGCTGTTCGATCACATCGTCCACAGAGGACTGCATCGTCATTGATCCCCCGTCCCCACTTCCGCTCCGTTGCCTCCCGCGGCGGATGTTCACCGCGGGCTCATTCCACGCCGCGTCCCGCGCGCGTGCGGGCGCGCGGTCCGGCGTAGCCGAACAGGTACCCGGCGACCTTGCGCATCTGGATCTCCTCCGACCCCTCGGTGATGCGGTACCGGCGGTGGTGGCGATAGATGTGTTCGAACGGGGTGTGCCGGGTGTAGCCGAGTCCACCGTGGACCTGGATGGCCCGGTCCGCGGCGTCGCAGACCAGACGGTTCGCCCGGTAGTTGCACATCGACACCCGGTCGCTGATCGTCAGATGGTCGACCCGGTCGAGCTGCCAGGCCGTCCTGCGCACGAGGGTGCGCACCAACTCGGCCTCCGTGTGCAGCTCGACCAACGGCCACTGCACGGCCTGGCGATCGGCCAGCGGCCTGCCGAAGGTGACCCGTTCGCGGGCGTACTCGACGCTGCGGTCGATGCAGTACTGCGCCGCGCCGACGCCGGATGCGGCTTGGCGGATCCGGTTCTCGTGCACGAACTGCTGTGCCACGGCCAGACCGCCACCCACCTCGCCGAACACGGCCGACGACGGCACGCGCACGTCCCGCAGGGTCACCTCGGCATGATCGGTGGGCATGTTGAACGTCCACCAGTGGTGTTCCACGGTGAATCCGGGGGTGTCGGTCGGCACGATGAACGCCGTGATGCCCCGCGGGTCACCGTCCGATCCGGACGTACGAGCGAAGACCACGTCGTGGGTGGCAGAGTGCATCCCGGAGTTGAACCGTTTGACCCCGTTGATGATCCAGTCGCCGGACCCGCCGTCCTGGACGCCGGTCGTGGCCATCCACGTGGCGTCACTGCCGTGTTCGGGTTCGGTCAGTCCGAATCCCACGCGTTTGCGATGCGTGATGATGTCCTCGAGGAACTCCTCGCGCTGCTCCGGCGTTCCCGACGACAGGAACATGTGCACGAAGGGGAAGTTGCCGACCACCGACGACTCGTTCTGCAGGTCGTTGTGGAGTCCGAGCCCCTGGTGTGCCAGGTGTTCCCGGATGACCGCCATGTCGAGGTTCGAGCCGCCGCTGCCGCCCACCTCCTTCGGCAGGCCGTACCGCAGCCAGCCCGCGGCGTCGGCTCGCCGGAACATCTCCGCGAGCAGCGCCTCCCATTCCGGGCGTGGGGTGCCGCCCGCCTCGAAGTCGGTGCGGGCGTACTCGCGCCGATGATCGAAGAACCGTACGTTGTCGTCCTGCTGTTCCAACGGCCGGATCTCCCGGTCGATGAAGGCGTCCAGTTCGTCCAGAAGGGACGTCAGTGCGGCGGGAAGCTCGAAATCCATCGTCTCTCCTCAGGCGTCGCCGACGTGGCGTTGGCATGCCGGAGTTTCGGGCGACGCCGCTGACCGGATCACGTGCTCCGGCGACGGGTACTCGGCACCTTCTGGACGGAACTGATCGTCGGCCAAGGCTACGGCGGCCGCACCGAAAGGGACAAGACGTCGCCCACGAAGGGAGCAGA
>Ga0079224_100006496_pt1 | contig 15501 bp, 14 predicted proteins | sample Stecom2015_FD_80414 | JGI IMG/M metagenome (GOLD analysis project Ga0079224, IMG submission 80414) | Agricultural soil microbial communities from Utah to study Nitrogen management - Steer compost 2015 | ecosystem: Environmental > Terrestrial > Soil > Agricultural land | place: USA: Utah...
CCCGGGTCGCCCACGGGGACCTTGATGAGCTCGGCTTCGTGGTCCTTCAGCAGCCGTCTCGCGCCCTCGTCGCCTTTGAGCGCGAGAAGCTGGTCGAGGTACCTCCCCGAGATTCCGACCGGGTGGCCGCGCCGGGCGCGGAAGTAGGGCGCCGCCAGGGGCGCGCCGGCGGCGAGCGCATCGCGCACCCCGGCGATGCTCGAGCGACGGATGAACGGCATGTCGGCGAGCGCGATGAGATAGCCCTGCGCAGGCCCGGCCGCGCGCGCCGCGCAGGCGAGGCTTGCCCCCATGCCCTCGGCCGCGTTCTCGCAGACGACGACTTCGCACTGCTCGGCGGCGAGCTGGCGCGCCAGCGCATCGGCGCCGGGACGCACCACGGCCACCACGCGGCCGAGCTCTCCCTTGAGGTGGCGGGCGGCCTGAACGGCCATTTCCACGCCGTGGGGCAACGCGTGGCGCAGCTTGTCGGAGCCGAATCGCGTGCCGGCGCCGGCCGCGAGCAGCAGCCCGACGATGCCGTACGGGGCGCTGGATCCGCTCGCGACGCCCTGGCCCAAGGCGACCGGGTCAGGAAGCCCCGACTTCGGGCGCCTTGATCTCGCAGGCCGAAGGGTCGAAGCGCCGGGCGGGCTTCGCCGCCCAGCTCGGCTCGCTCACGCCGTGGCGCACGGCCGTCATCTCGGCCAGGATCGCCACCGCGATCTCGGGCGGGGTCTTCGAGCCGATATAGAGCCCCACCGGGCCGCGCATGCGCGCGATCTCGTCGGCGGAGAGGTCGAATTCCCTCAGGCGCAGGCGCCGCGCGTCGTTGTTCTTCTTCGAGCCGATGGCGCCCACGTAGAACGCCGCCGACTTCAGCGCCTCCATGAGCGCGAGGTCGTCGAGCTTCGGATCGTGCGTCAGGGCGACGAGCGCGCTATGCCCGTCGAGGTTCATGTCGCGCACGAGATCGTCGGGGCTGCCGCGGAGGAGCGGAACCGAAGGGAGGTCCCAGCCCTCCGCATATTCCTCCCGCGGATCGATCACCGTGACGTGGTAGTCGAGCATCCGGGCCATCTCGGCGAGGTAGCGGGTGAGCTGCCCGGCGCCGATCAGCACGAGCCGCCAGCGCGGCCCGTGCACGCTCGAGAGGGTGCGGCCGTCGAACTCCAGCACGTCCTGCCAGCGTCCCGCCTCGATGGAGGCACGGCCGCTTTCCATGTCGAGGCGCCGGCGCACCAGCTGCTGGGATCCGATGCGCTCGAGCAGCTCGGGGATGCCGCTCGCTTCGACGAGCGGCTCGACGACGAGCTGCAGCGTGCCGCCGCACGGCAGGCCCCAGCGGGTCGCTTCCTCGTTCGTCACGCCGTAGGTGATCACCTGCGGCCGAGTCCACGTCGCGAGCTTCTCGCGCACCTTGTCGACGAGGTCGTCCTCGACGCAGCCGCCGGAGACGGAGCCGACGATCTGGCCGTCGTCGCGGATCGCCACCATGGCGCCGACCGGGCGGGGGGCCGAGCCCCAGGTCTTCACGATCGTGCCGAGCGCCGCGCGGTGCCCGGCGGCCCGCCACGCTTCGGCAGTCCTTAGCACTTCGATATCTACGCTGTCCATGGCTCCGATGGTAGCGCAACGGTTCCGCGGCGGCGATCTCGCTGCAGCGCAATATTGCCGCTTGAAGGGGCTTGCCCTACGATCGTCGTCCCCTCGGCAGCGCAAAGACAACCACGTCGCTTCATGAAGGAGACGCCATGTCGGTCAAAGTTTCCATGAAAGTCAACGGCAAGCAGGTGTCGGGCGAGATCGAGCCGCGCACCCTGCTCGTCACCTACCTCCGGGAGAACCTGCGCCTCACCGGTACTCACGTGGGCTGCGACACGGCGCAATGCGGCGCCTGCACCGTCCTCATGAACGGCAAGGCCGTGAAGAGCTGCTCGATCGTCGCCATGCAGGCCGAGGGCGCCGACATCCAGACGATCGAGGGCGTCGCGAGCGCGGACGGCACACTGCACCCCATGCAGGCGGCGTTCAAGGAGCACCACGGCCTGCAATGCGGGTTCTGCACGCCGGGCATGGTGATGAACGCCCTCGACTTCGCCGCCCGCAATCCCAATCCCACCGAGCAGCAGGTGCGCGAGGCGCTCGAGGGCAACCTCTGCCGCTGCACGGGCTATCACAACATCGTGAAGAGCATCGTCGCCGGCGCCAAGGCGATGGCCGCCGCGAAGTGACCCGACCGAACGAGGTAACGCCATGAACGCACCGCTTATTGGGGCCCGCCTGCCGCGCAAAGAGGACTATCGCTTCCTCACCGGCGGCGGCCAGTACACCGACGACGTCATTCTTCCCAACCAGTCCTACGCCGCGTTCGTGCGCTCTCCGCACGCCCATGCGCGCATCAAGAGCGTGAAGACCGACAAGGCCAGGCAGGCCCCGGGGGTGCTCGCCGTCTATACGGGCGAGGACGTGGCCGCCGCCAAGCTCGGCGGCCTGCCCTGCGGCTGGCTCATCACGGACGTGAATGGCCAGCCCATGAAGGAGCCGCCCTATCCCGTGCTCGCGCAGGGCAAGGTGCGCTTCGCCGGCGAGCGCGTCGCCATGGTGGTCGCCGAGACGCAGGCGCAGGCGCGCGACGCGGCGGAGCTCGTCGAGGTGGACTACGAGCCGCTGCCTGCCGTGGTCGACGGCGAGAAGGCGCTCGCCAAGGGCGCACCCCAGCTGCACGACATCGCGCCCAACAACACCTGCTATGTGTGGGCGATCGGCGACAAGGCGGCGGTCGACGCGGCGTTCGCCAAGGCCGCGCACGTGACCCGGCTCGAGTTCGTGAACAACCGGCTCATCCCGAATGCGATGGAGCCGCGCGCCGTGAACGGCTCGTACTCGCGCGCCGACGACAGCTACACCCTTTACGTCGCGAACCAGAACCCGCACGTCGAGCGCCTGCTGATGACGGCGTTCGTCATGGGACTTCCCGAGCACAAGGTCCGCGTCGTGGCCCCCGACGTGGGCGGCGGCTTCGGCTCCAAGATCTACCTGTACGCGGAAGACGTGATGGTGACCTGGGCGTCGCGGCAGATCGGCCGCCCGGTCAAGTGGACCGCCGAGCGCGCGGAGTCCTATCTGTCCGACGCGCACGGCCGCGATCACCGCACGGTCGCCGAGCTCGCCCTCGACAAGGACGGCAAGTTCCTCGCGATGCGCGTGAAGACCGTCGCGAACGTGGGCGCCTACCTTTCGACCTTCGCCTCGTGCGTGCCCACGATCCTGTACGCGACGCTGCTCGCCGGGCAGTACACGACGCCGCTCATCCACTGCGAGGTCACCGCGGTGTTCACCAACACCTCGCCCGTCGACGCCTACCGCGGCGCCGGACGGCCCGAGGCGACGTACGTCGTGGAGCGCCTGGTGGAGACCGCCGCGCGCGAGATGAAGATCGATCCGGCCGAGATCCGCCGGAGGAATTTCATCCGCCAGTTCCCGTACCAGACGCCGGTGGCGCTGCAGTACGACACCGGGAACTACGAGGCGACGCTCGACGCGGCGATGAAGATGGCCGACGTCGCCGGGTTCAAGAAGCGGAAGGAGGAGGCGCAGAAGCGCGGCAAGCTGCGCGGGCTCGGCTACGCGTGCTACATCGAGGCGTGCGGCATCGCGCCCTCCGCCGTGGCGGGCTCGCTCGGCGCGCGCGCCGGCCTCTTCGAGGCCGGCGAGATCCGAGTGCACCCGACGGGCAGCGTCACCGTGTTCACCGGCTCGCACTCGCACGGCCAGGGGCACGAGACCACGTTCGCGCAGGTGGTGGCCGACCGGCTCGGGATCTCGGCCGACGCGGTCGACGTCGTGCACGGCGACACCTCCCGGATTCCCTTCGGCATGGGAACCTACGGCTCGCGCTCGCTCGCCGTCGGCGGCACCGCGATCATGAAGGCGCTGGACAAGGTCATCGCCAAGGGCAAGAAGATCGCCGCGCACCTCCTCGAGGCCTCGGAGGCCGACGTGGAGTACGACCGCGGCGTCTTCAAGGTCGCCGGCACCGACCGGCAGAAGAGCTTCGCCGAAGTCGCGTTCGCGGCGTACGTGCCCCACAACTACCCGCACGACAAGCTCGAGCCGGGGCTCAACGAGAACGCCTTCTACGACCCGACCAACTTCACCTTCCCGGCCGGCAGCTACGTCTGCGAGGTCGAGGTCGACCCGGAGACCGGCAAGGTGTCGATCGAGCGCTGGGTGGCGGTGGACGACTTCGGCAAGGTGATCAACCCCATGATCGTCGAGGGCCAGGTGCACGGCGGGCTCGCCCAGGGCATCGGCCAGGCGCTCACCGAGAACTGCCGCTACGACGAGACGGGCCAGCTCGTCACCGGGTCGTTCATGGATTACGCCATCCCTCGGGCGGACGACCTGCCCGCGTTCGACGTCGACACGCGCGAGACCCCGTGCACGCACAACCCGCTCGGCGTGAAAGGCTGCGGCGAGGCCGGCGCGATCGGCTCGCCGCCGGCGCTCATCAACGCCATCACCGACGCCCTTGGCGTGCGGGACATCCCCATGCCGGCCACGCCGCAGGTCGTCTGGCAGACGCTGCAGCAGAACCGCAAAGCGGCCTAGGGCCCGAACAGAGAGGAAAGAACCATGCACGCATTCGAGTACCACCGTCCCGCGAGCCTCAAGGACGCCCTTGCCCTCGGCGCGCAGAAGAGCGAAGGCAAGTTCCTCGCCGGCGGCCAGAGCCTGGTGCAGGCCATGAAGCTGCGCCTTTCGGCGCCCTCCGATCTCATCGACCTCGGCGGCCTGCAGGAGCTGAAGGCGCTGAAGGTCGAGGGCTCCAAGGTGACCGTCGGCGCCATGGTCCGGCACGCGGAAGTCACCGGCTCCAAGGAGGTGCAGAAGGCGATTCCCGCCCTCGCCGAGCTCGCCGGCATGATCGGCGACCGCCAGGTGCGCCACATGGGAACCATCGGCGGATCGCTCGCGAACAGCGACCCGGCCGCGGACTACCCGGCCGCGGTGCTGGGCCTGGGTGCCACCATCGTCACGAGCAAGCGCCGCATCGACGCCGACGGCTTCTTCAAGGGCCTCTACGAGACGGCGCTCGAGCCGGGCGAGCTCATCACCTCGGTCGAGTTTCCGGTGCCGAAGCGCGCGGCGTACATGAAGTTCAAGAACCCGGCCTCGCGCTTCGCCATCGTCGGCGTCTTCGTCGCCGACTTCGGCGGCGGCAACGTGCGCGTGGGCGTCACTGGCGCGGGGCCCTGCGCCTTCCGGCAGAAGGACATGGAAAAGGCGCTCGCGGCGAAGTTCGCACCGGAATCGGTGGCGAACGTGAAGGTGAGCCCCGAAGGCCTGAACAGCGACCTGCACGCGAGCGCCGAGTACCGCGCTCACCTCGTTACCGTCATGGCCAAGCGCGCCGTCGAGGCGGCGCTCAAGTAGCCGCAGGCCTCGTACCCGTACACCTGGGGAGGAGGAGGGGAAGGCCCGCTGCGGAAGCGCTCCGCAGCGGGCCTTGCTTTTTCGCGTGGCTGGCGGCGAACGCCCCAAAGCTGGACAATTGGCCTTCAGCCATTCCCTCAAGTGCCATGACGTCTCCCCTTCCGAAGTCCATCGACGAAGCCCAGCAGCTCCTTTCCACCGGCGACTACGTCGCCGACCGAAGCCTCGCCACGACAGTGTTCCTGTCGCTCGCGATGCAGCGCCCGCTCTTCCTGGAGGGCGAAGCGGGCGTCGGCAAGACCGAGATCGCCAAGGTCCTCGCCGAAGGACTCGGGCGCGAGCTGCTGCGCCTGCAGTGCTACGAGGGCCTCGACATCGGGCAGGCGGCCTACGAGTGGAACTACCCGCGCCAGATGATCGAGATCCGCCTGGCGGAAGCCGAGGGCGTGAAGTCGCGCGAGGGGCTCGCGCAGGACATCTTCTCCGAGCGCTTCCTGATACGCCGGCCCCTCCTGCGGGCGCTCGAGCCGCTCGGTGCGCCGCCGGTGCTGCTCATCGACGAGCTCGACCGGACCGACGAGCCGTTCGAGGCGTACCTGCTGGAGGTGCTCTCGGACTGGCAGATCACCATCCCGGAGATCGGCACGCTGCGTGCCGCCGTGCCGCCCATCGTCGTCATCACCTCCAACCGGACGCGCGAGATTCACGACGCCGTCAAGCGGCGCTGCTTCTATCACTGGGTGGACTACCCGGATGCCGAGCGCGAGCTCGAGATCCTGCACCGGAAGGCGCCGCGCGCGGCGCAGGAGCTCTCGCGCGAGGTCGTCGCCTTCGTGCAGCGGCTGCGCAAGATCGACCTTTTCAAGCTGCCCGGCGTCGCCGAGACGATCGACTGGGCAAATTGCCTGGTCGCCCTCGACCGCGTCGCGCTCGACCCGGAAACCGTGAACAACACCCTCGGCGTGCTGCTCAAGTACCGCGATGACCTCGAAAAGGTCGCCGGCGAGGAAGCGGAGCGGCTCACCGCCGAAGCGAAGGCCGCAGCCTGAATCCCGCCTCGTTCCTCCGCAGGCTCCTGGGAGGGCGGCAGGACGCCGTCGACGGCCGCACGCGCAGTCTCGTCTCGCTCTGCGAGGCGCTGCTCGCCGAGCCGACCGAGTACACCGGCGCGGCGCTCGCGCGCGACGCGCTGCGCGCCTACCAGGCGCTCGACGCCGCTTCGCGCGAGGAGTTCTTCGAGGTGCTCGCCCGCGGCTACTCGCCCTCGCCCCAGGCGGTGGGCGCCGCCGCCGACGCCTACCGCGCCGATCCCTCGGCCGAGAACCTCCTGCGCCTGCAGGCGGCCGCCGAGCCGCCGCGGCAGGAGCTTTTCCGGCGCCTCAACATGGCCCCCGGCGGCACCGCCGCGCTCGTGCACATGCGCGCCATGCTGCTGCGCGGGCTTGAGGCAAAGCCCCACTGGCGGGTCATCGACGCCGACCTGCTGCACCTCCTGCGCTCCTGGTTCAACCGGGGGTTCCTGCGCCTGGAGCGCATCGACTGGCGCACCTCCGCGCTCGTGCTCGAGAAGCTGATCGAGTACGAGGCGGTCCACGCCATCGCCGGCTGGGGCGACCTGCGCCGGCGCCTCGAGGCCGACCGGCGCTGCTTCGCCTTCTTCCATCCGCAGCTGCCCGACGAGCCGCTCATCTTCATCGAGGTCGCCCTCACCCGCGGCATGAGCGCGCATGTGCAGCCGCTGCTCGACGTGCGCGCGCCGCTGGCGGACCCTGCGACCGCCGACTGCGCCATGTTCTACTCGATCACCAACTGCCAGGACGGCCTGCGCGGCATCTCGTTCGGCAACCTGCTCATCAAGCAGGTGGCGGGCGAGCTGAAGCGCGAGCTGCCGCAGCTTCGCCGCTTCGCCACGCTCTCGCCGATTCCCGGCTTCCGGCGCTGGCTGGGCGAGCTCACCCTGCCGCCCGAGGAAAGCGCGCTGCTCGAGCGCCTGGAGGACCCCGCCTGGCCGCTCGGTGAAGTTCCCGAGTCGCTGCAGAAGCTGCTCCAGCGCCTGTGCGCCTATTACCTGCTGCATGCCAAGCGCGCCAGCAGCCCCGAGCCGCGCGACCCGGTCGCCCGCTTCCACCTGGGCAACGGCGCGGCGCTCGAGCGGCTGAACTGGATGGGCGACTCGTCCGAGCAGGGGATCTCGCGCTCGGCGGGGATGATGGTGAACTACGTGTACTGGCTGGACGAGGTCGAGCGCAACCAGGACCGCTATTTCCGCGAGCGCCACATCGTCGCCTCGAGCAGCGTGACGCGGCTCGCCCGCGAGGCGCCGCTCTTTCAAAAGCCATGAGCGAGCAGGCGGCGAGCCACGGCCGGCTGGCCGAGAACGTCATGCATTTCTCGCGGCTGCTGCGCGCGGCCGGGCTTCGCATCGGCCCCGACCGCGTGCTCGACTGCGTGCGCGCGCTGCAGATCACCGGCGCCGCGCAGTTCCCGCCGCGCCGCGAGGACTGGTACTGGACGATGTCGGCGGTGCTGCTCTCGCGCGAGGAGCAGCGGCCGGTGTTCGACCAGGCCTTCGACATCTTCTGGCGCGACCCGAACCTCACCGAGAAGATGATGCAGGCGCTGATGCCGCAGGTCTACGGCCGCACGCCGCAGGCCGAGCGCGAGCAGAGCCAGCGGCTCACCGACGCGCTCCTGCAGCAGCAGAGGCAGCGGCGCGAGCAGGAAGAGGAGCGCGTGGAGATCGACGCACGGCTCACCTTTTCCTCGCGCGAAATCCTCCAGCGCATGGACTTCGACACGATGTCGGCCGCCGAGCTCGCCGAGGCAAGGCGCATGATCGCGGAGCTGCGCCTGCCGCTGCCGCTCGTGCGCACCCGGCGGCTCGAGCGCAGCCGCGCCGGGCGCCGCGTCGACCTGCGCGCCACGCTGAGGGAATCCCTGCGCGGCGGCGCCGGCGTCATCCCGCTCGTGCGCGCAACCCAGCGCCATCTCCATCCGCCGCTCGTCATCCTGTGCGACATCTCGGGCTCGATGAATCCCTATGCGCGGATGTTCCTGCACTTCCTGCACGCCATCACCAACGACCGCGACCGCGTGTCGGTGTTCGTCTTCGGCACCCGCCTCACGAACATCACGCGGCAGCTTCGCCACCGCGACGTGGACGTCGCCATGGCGAAGGTGGCCGACGCGATCCGCGACTGGTCGGGCGGCACCCGGATCGGGGCATCGCTGCACGAGTTCAACTATCGCTGGGGCCGGCGCGTGCTGGGGCAGAACGCCTGCGTGCTGCTCGTCTCCGACGGGCTCGATCGCGAGGCGGGCGAAGGGCTCGGCGAGGAAATGGAGCGGCTGGCGAAGTCCACCCGGCTGCTCGTGTGGCTCAATCCGCTCCTGCGCTACGAGAAGTTCGAGGCGCGCCCGGCCGGCGTGCGCGCCATGCTGCCGCACGTGGACCTTTTCCTGCCCGTGCATAATGTAAAGTCGCTCGTGGATCTCGCGAAGATCCTGAGCGCCAGAGGCATTCTCCAGGAGACCCCCGCATGGAAATGAAGGGCGAGCAGCTCATTCCCGCCCCGCAGCAGACGACATGGAACGCATTGAACGATCCCGAGGTGCTGAAGGCCTGCGTGCCCGGCTGCGAGTCCATCGAGCCGCTCGGCGACGACGCCTACCAGGTGCTCATGGTCGCCAAGGTCGGCCCCGTGAGCGCGAAGTTCAAGGGCAAGCTCACCCTTTCGGACATCGTGCCGCCGCAGTCGTATTCGCTCGCCTTCGAAGGCCAGGGCGGCGCGGCCGGTTTCGCCAAGGGAGGCGCGCAGGTCCGGCTTGCCGAGGAAGGCGGCGAGACCCGCCTGTCCTACGACGTGAAGGCGAACGTGGGGGGCAAGCTCGCGCAGATCGGCTCGCGGCTCGTGGACGCGGCGGCGAAGAAAGTCGCCGACGACTTCTTCCGCAATTTCAAGGAGAAGCTTTCGACCCCGGACGGCCAGGCAGGCCCGGCCGCCGACGGCTCGGGCGGCGCCTCGGGGCATGGAGCATCCGGGAGCGGCGCTGACAGCGCGGGGCACGACGACAGCGGGCACGCGCACGACGCGACGCCCGTTCCTCGCGACCCGGACCTGCCCTCGATCTCGAACACGACGCTCTGCTTTTTCGCGGCGGGCGCACTCGTCGTCTACCTCGTCTCGCTGGCGGTGCTCTTCTAGATTCCCGCCGGTCGGGCGGGGACGGCCATCCGTCGGTACACCGCCCGGGCTTCCGCTGGGCAGGGAATTGTTCCTCTCTGACGTTCCCTGACGTCCCTAACATGGACCACGGACTTCGTGGTCCATGACTTCGCCTGTTGAGGGAGGAACATGAGCGCGTTGACTGGTGCGATGACTGCTGCAGCCGGCGGACGGGCGCTCGCGCGAAGGGAGCCGGCGGTCATCCTGCATGCGGAGCTGCGCAACTTCACCCGGCTGTCGGAAATCCTCGACCCCGAGCGTGTGCTCGCGCTCATGAGCGGCTTCTTCTCGCTCGCCGAAGGCGCCGTCAAGGCGCACGGCGGCGACACGTTCTGCCTGCAGAACGACTCGCTCGTCGCCGCCTTCCGCAGCGGCCGGGCGGCCCAGCCGGCCGCCAAGGCGATGGACGCGGCGCGGATGCTCCTGGCGGAATTCGAGCCCGTGGGCGAGCGCTGGAAGACGGACTTCGGCTTCCCGGCCGCCGCAGCGGTCGGCCTGCATGCCGGCGACACGGTGTTCGGCATGGCCGGCCCGGCAGGCGGCGAGCAGTACGTCGCCTTTGGCGACACGGTGAGCATTGCCGAGCGCCTCGTGCATCGCGCCCGCGCCGGCGAGATCGTCTTCTCCGCCGCCGTCGCCAAGGCGCTGGGGGCGAGCGCGCTCGCCGACTGGGGCGCCGAGGCGCTCCCGGCGCTCGAGCTCGCGCGCCGCCCGGCGCTGCCGATCTTCGGGCTGCTCCTCGAGACGCGCCTCGACTTTACCTAGACCGCTCGCGAGCGCCGCGCCCGCGAGCGGGGACGGTCCACAGGTAGACCGTCCGGCCGTTCACGTCGAGCTCCTTCTCGGGCTTCCAGTCGCCCATGTCGAACTGGTGCGACACGATGCGGGTCCCGGGCTTGAGCTCCTTCAGCAGCCGAGGCATCAGCCTGACGTTGAGGTCCGGGAGCAGATAGAGCGTCACGACGGTGGCCTCGCTGAAGTCGGTCTCGAACAGATCCTCGTTCTTGAACGTGACGAGCTTCTCGACGCCCGCCCTTCGCGCGTTCTCGCGGGCCTCGCTGATCCGCTGCGGATCGATGTCGATGCCGACGGCCCGGATGCCGCAGCGCTTCGCCGCCGTGACGGGGATGCGCCCGTCGCCCGAGCCGAGGTCGTAGAGCACGTCGCCCTTGCCGACCCGGGCGACCTTCAGCATCTCGTCCACCACCTCCTGAGGCGTCGGCACGAAGACGACGTCGGGGGCCCGGACCGGCGCCTCGCCGGCCTGGGAAGACTGGGCAAACGTGACGGGCGCTGCGGCGACGAGCAGCGCGGCCGAGAACCAGAGGACGAATCGCATGGGGGCTCCTGGGGCAGGTGGCGGTGGGTAGGGGACAGGCCGCATGGCCATGGCCCTTGGACGCAGGAACCCGCCCGGCAGTTCTGGCCGGCGGCGCCTTCCCTACGCGCCGGCGATCGTCATGGATTCGACGAGGATGGAGCCGCAGGCCCGGCCGCTTCGCACGAGGACGTCGCTGCCGATGGCCGCGATGCCGCGGTACATGTCGCGCAGGTTTCCCGCGATGGTGATCTCCTCCACCGGGAACTGGATCTCCCCGCCTTCGACCCAGTAGCCCGCGGCGCCGCGGGAATAGTCGCCCGTCACGAGGTTCACGCCCTGGCCGAGGAGCTCCGTGACGAGCAGGCCGCGGCCCAGCTCGCGCAGCATGCCCCGGAAGTCGGGACCCGAGGAGCGCACGACGAGGTTGTGGTGCCCGCCGGCGTTGCCCGTGCTTTTCAGGCCGAGCTTGCGCGCGGCGTAGCTGCCGAGGAAATAGCCGTCCAGGACCCCCTCGTCGACGACCACCCGCTCGCTCGTCGCTACGCCTTCCTCGTCGAAGGGCGTGCTGGCGAGGCCCCGCGGCTCGTGCGGCCGCTCCTCGATGCGCACGAGCGGCGAGAAGACCGGCTTGCCGAGCGCATCCAGGAGAAACGAGGTGCGCCGATAGAGATTTCCCCCGCTCGCGGCGGAAACGAAGTGGCCGAGGAGCTGGATCGCCGCGGGGGCCTCGAAGAGCACCGGCGCCTTGCAGGTCGGGATCTTGCGCGCGCCCAGGCGCGCGAGGGCGCGCTCGGCGGCATAGCGGCCGAGCGCCTGCGGATCGGCCAGTTCCCCGGGCACCCGCGAGGCGCTGTACCAGTCGTCCCGCTGCATGAGGCCCTTGTCCTCCGCGATCACCGAGCAGGCCAGATAGTGCCGGGTGCCCGGGTAGCCGCCCATGAAGCCCAGGCTGTTGGCGGCCACGAACTGCGAGTGCTGCGCCGAAACCGTGGCGCCCTCCGAGTTGCGCACCCTGGGCGAAACGCGGAAAGCGGCCGCCTCGCAGCTTTGCGCGATGGCGATCGCCTCCTCCGTGGCGAGGGCCCAGGGATGAAAGAGATCGAGATCGGGCACCTCGCGGGCGAGGCGCTCGGGATCGGGGAGGCCCGCGCAGTCGTCTTCGGCGGTCTGCCGCGCGATGGCGGCAGCGGCATCGACCGTCTGCTCCAGCGCCTGGCGCGAGAAGTCGGAAGTGCTCGCATGGCCGCGGCGGGCCCTGGGCCGCTCGCCGATGTACACCGAGACGCTGACGCTGCGGTCGCGGTTATGCTCGATGACATCGGGCTTGCCCTTGCGCACCGTGACGCTCAGGCCGTAGCTCTCCGAGACGTCGCAATCGCAGGCGGAGGCGCCGATGTGCCGGGCGCGCGCCAGCACGAGCTGCGCGAGCTCGCGCAGGTGCTCGGGGCTGCAGCTGAAGCCGCGCGCGGCGGCAGGCGACGCCCGCCCGGCGCGCGGCAAGGGGCGCCCGGTAGGCGCGAGGACCTTCGACATGCCGCGCTATGATACAGCGATGGCCGAGGAGATCGTCAGCAAGACGCGGCGCAAGCAGGAAATGCACGCGCTCCAGAAGCTCGGCGCCGAGCTCGTCTCGCTTCCCGAAGGGCAGCTCGAGGCGATCGACCTGCCGGAGGATCTGCAAGCCGCCGTGCAGGAGGCAAGGCGCATCACGAGCCGCGAGGCGAGGCGCCGCCAGCTGCAGTACATCGGGCGCCTCATGCGCGAGGTCGACGCCGGGCCGATCCGCTCGCGCCTCGCGGCGGTCCGCGGCGAGTCGGCCGAGGCCGCCGCGCAGCACCGGCGCCTGGAAGCGCTGCGCGAGCGGCTGCTCGAGGACGAGGCGGCCCTTACGGACTACGCGAACGCGCATCCGGCTGCCGACCTGCAGGCGCTGCGCGCGCTGCTTCGCAATGCGCGCCGCGAGCTGAAGGAAGGAAAGCCGCCGCGCGCCTTCCGGGAGGTCTTCCGCTTCCTGAAGGGCGAGCTGGAGCGGGAGGCGCCATGAGCCTCGTTCTCCGGCCGCTCTTTCGCGCCGAGATCACGCTCGCGCCGGCGCTCGAGCTCGGCGAAGCGCCCCTCGGCAAGCGGCGCATCATCCACATCACGGGGGGACGCTTCTGGGGCGAGCGTCTTTCGGGCAAGGTGCTGCCGGGCGGCGCCGACTGGCAGATCGTCCGGGACGACGGGGTCGCCTACCTGGAGGCGCGCTACACCCTGCAGACCGATGACGGCGCGCTCGTCTATGTCCGCAACTTCGGCTACCGGCATGGCCCCGCCGAGGTCCTCCAGCGCGTCGCCGCCGGCGAAGCGGTGGACCCTTCGCTCTACTACATGAGAACCACGCCGTGGTTCGAAACCGGCGCGCCGCGCTATGCCTGGCTGAACCGGCTCGTCTGCGTGGGCACCGGGGCACGGCGGCCGGACGCGGTGGAATTGGAGATGTTCGAGGTCACATGAACGAGGAACTGGTCATCGGGCTGGTGTCGGTGAGCGATCGCGCCTCGGCCGGCGTGTACAAGGACGAAGGCATCCCGGCCCTCAAGGAGTGGCTGCAGGCCGCGATCGCCGCGCCCCGGTGGCGCGACGAGACGCGGCTCATCGCCGACGAGCAGCCGGTCATCGAGGCGACCCTGAAATCGCTTGCCGACGAGAAGGGCTGCAGCCTCATCCTCACCACCGGCGGCACCGGGCCCGCGCGGCGCGACGTGACGCCCGAGGCGACCCTCGCCGTCGCCGACAAGGTGATGCCCGGATTCGGCGAGCAGATGCGCGCGCTCAGCCTTCGCTTCGTGCCGACGGCGATCCTCTCCCGGCAGGTTGCCGTCATCCGCGGCAGCACGCTCATCGTCAATCTTCCCGGCCAGCCGAAGTCGATTCGCGAGACCCTGCAGGGGCTGCCCGACGTGCCCGGCATCTTCGCCGCGATTCCCTACTGCATCGACCTCATCGGCGGCCCGTACATCGAGACGAACGAAGCGATCGTCAAGGCGTTCCGCCCGAAGTCGGCGATCCGCAAGCCCGCCGGCTAGGCGGCTCGGCGCACCCGGAACCAGGCGGCGTAAAGCGCCGGGACGAAGAGGATCGTCAGCACCGTCGCGAGGACGAGTCCGCCCATGATCGCGTAGGCCATGGGCCCCCAGAGCACCGAGCGGGTGAGCGGAATCATCGCCAGCACCGCCGCGGCGGCGGTGAGCGCGATCGGGCGGAAGCGCCGCACGGTCGCCTCGCGGATCGCCGTCCACGCGGGAGCCCCCGCCGCGCGATCCTGCTCGATCTGGTCCACGAGGATGACGGTGTTGCGCATGATCATGCCGCCGAGCGCGATGGTGCCGAGCATGGCGACGAAGCCGAAGGGCTTGCCGAAGAGAAGCAGCGCCGCCGCCACGCCGACGATCCCGAGGGGCGCGGTCAGCACGACCATGAACGTGAGCGAGAAGGTCTTGAGCTGCAGCATGAGCATGGCGAGCACCGCGGCGATCATGAGCGGGACGCCGGCGGCAATGGAGGCCTGCGCCTTGGCGTTCTCCTCATAGGCGCCGCCCGCCTCGATGCGGTAGCCCGGAGGCAGCTCCGCGCGCACCGCCGCGAGCGTGGGCGCGATCGCCATGGTGACATCGGGCGCCTGCACGCCGTCCACGATGTCGGCGCGCACGGTGAGCGTGAGGCTGCGGCTCTTGCGCCAGAGGATGGGCTCCTCCATGGCTTCCGAGAGCGTCGCGACCTGCGCGAGCGGCACGGTCTTGCCGCTCGCGGTGAGCACGGGCAGCTCGCCAAGCGCCTGGAGCGAGCCGCGCTCGGCCTCGGGCGCGCGCAGCACCACGTCGATCAGGCGGTCGCTCTCTCGGTACTGGCCGATGGGCACGCCGCTGATCGCCGCGGCGAGCGAGCGCGAGACGGCGCTCGAGCTCGCGCCGAGCGCGCGGGCGCGCGCCTGGTCCACCGCGACCTGCAGCGCGAGCACCCTGTTTCCCCAGTCGACGTTCACATCCACGGTGCTCGGATTGGCGCGCACGAGGTCGGCCACGCGCTCGGCGGCCGCCTTGAGCACGGCGGGGTCGTCGCCGATCACGCGGAACTGGACGGGATAGTTGACCGGAGGGCCGAGCGGCACGCGCATCACGCGGCCGCGGACGCCCGGGAAGTCGCTCTCGAGCGCCGCGCGCAGCCGCTCGACCACGCGCTCGCGCGCCTGCAGGTCGCGGGTGAGGACGACGAGCTGAGCGAAGTTGGTGCGGAAGAGATGCTGCTCGAGCGAGAGGAAGAACCGCGGCGAGCCGTTGCCCACGTAGCTCACGTACGTCGCCACGTCCGCATCGTTCTCCAGGAGCCGCTCGAGCCGCGCCGCCTCGCGCTCCGTGGCCTTGACCGGCGTGCCTTCCGGGAGCCACAGCTCGACGAGCAGCTCCACCCGGTTGGACGAGGGGAAGAACTGCTTCTGCGTCGCCTGCATGCCGAGCGCACCGGCGACGAACAGCGCCACCGTGCCGGCGAGCACGG
>Ga0079224_100006497_pt1 | contig 15500 bp, 12 predicted proteins | sample Stecom2015_FD_80414 | JGI IMG/M metagenome (GOLD analysis project Ga0079224, IMG submission 80414) | Agricultural soil microbial communities from Utah to study Nitrogen management - Steer compost 2015 | ecosystem: Environmental > Terrestrial > Soil > Agricultural land | place: USA: Utah...
ATGCACGACACGATCCCGCCTCCGGGTGCGCTGCGACCCGCGAGCGTGGTCGCCCTCCTCCTCGAAACCGAAGACGATCGCGCCCCGCGACTGGTGTTGATCGAGCGCGCGTCGATGCTTCGGGCGCACGCCGGGCAGCTCGCGTTCCCCGGAGGAAAGCCCGAGCCCGGCGACCTCGATCTGTGGGACACGGCGCTGCGCGAAGCCGAAGAAGAAGTCGGCCTCCCACGCACTTCGGTCACGCCGCTCGGGCGCCTGTCGTGCGTCCCCACGCCGTCTGGGTTCTTCATCGTCCCGTACGTCGCCTTGGTGGATGGGCCGTGGGAGCCGACGGTGTGCTGTGCCGAAGTCAGCCGCGTGCTGACACCGTCGCTGGACCACCTCCTGGCCCCCGGCGTGCATCGCATCACCGGCGTGCGAGAACACGCCGGGCACCGCTACGAGATGCATCACTTCGCCATCCACGACCCGCCGCTGTGGGGGGCGACGGCGATCATGGTGTGGGACCTCCTGGAGCGGATGCGCCGTGCCGGCGGTGCCCACGATCGATGAACCCGTGTGGTCGCGCCTCCGAGCGGAGGCAGGCGATCTCGGCTTCGTGCGCGTCGGCATCGTCGCGCTCGATCATCCCGGGTTCGCGGCGGCACGGCAGGCGCTGGACGAGCACGTCACCTCGGGGCACTACGGCGAAATGGAGTTCATGGCGCGCACCCACGAGGTCCGCAAAGACCCCCGAGCGATGCTCGCGGCGGCGCGCTCGCTCATCGTCGCGGCGGTGCCCCACCGCGGGGAACCGTCTCCGGTGGCCCGCTACGCGCAAAGTGCCGATTATCACACCGTCCTGCATCGTCGCCTCGGCGAACTCGTCGTGCGCCTCGAAGCCCTCGTGCCCGGGGTCGAGTCCATCGTGTGCGTCGACACGCGACCGATCATGGAGCGCGCCGCGGCGGCGCTCGCCGGGATCGGATTCCTGGGCAAGAACGGCTGCGTCATCGTGCCGGGCATCGGCTCCTACGTCCTCCTCGGCGCGGTGCTGTGCTCGGCCGAGAGCCGCTTGTCCGCGCTTCCTGCTCCGGACGTGCCGTGGGACGCGTGCGGCACGTGCCGGCGTTGCCTCGACGCGTGCCCGACCGAAGCCTTCGTCGCTCCCGGGATCCTCGATGCGCGTCGCTGCATCTCTTACCTGACGATCGAGGCGCGTGCTCCGATCCCGGATGTGCTCGCCGATCGCCTGGGCGTTCGCGTGGCGGGCTGCGACGTCTGCCAGGAGGTGTGCCCGTACAACGCGTCGCTGCGTCGCGAGGCCCGGGTGGCGCCGCATGCCTGGCTCGACGCACGTCCCGGAGGGTCCGCCGAGGTCGATCTGCTCGCGCTCGCCGAGATCGGCAGCAGTCGCTATCGGGCCTGGGTTCGCCACTCGGCGCTCGGTCGGATCCCCCGTCGCGCCCTGCGTCGCAACGCGTTGCTCGCCTTGGGGAACCTCGAGCGTGCGTTGAGGCCCGACGAGCGCGCGGTGCTGGAGCGCCTCGTCGACGACCCCGAGCCGCAGATCCGTGCGGCGGCTCGTCGCGCGTTGCGTCGGCGCGGGGGGTCGGTGCCGGATGCCGACCCGTGAGGGAGTCCTCACCGCCCCGTAGCGGCAGCGCGTCGTTCCAACCAGCGATTGCGGGCCGCGGGAGGCGGCAAAACGTGCCCATCGAGGAGCACGAGCGCGACGGGATACACCCACGCGGGATCGCTAGTGACGGCTGCGATCGCGGCACGGACCTCGGGGTTTTCGCGGGGGAGCTGCAGCGTGCCGAGGACGCCCGCCGTCCGCCGGACGGGGCCCGTACCGTGGCACAGCTGGATGTTCGCCAACGCGTACCGAGGCTGGCGCGCGTGGTTGGCGAGCAGCTCGTGGCGCAGGATTTCGAGGAAGGCGCGCTCGACCGGCGTCAGTGCGTCGTCGGCAATCGGGCGCGCGCGCCAGGGATGGCGCACCCACAACGCCAACGAGCGGCTCTGATCACGAAGGCGATCGAAACCGCGCCACAGCATGTTGCGCAGCGAGCCTCGGCTGTCGCGCGATTCCGGCGGACGGAACCGGATCTGCATGAGCTCGGCGATCCGGCTGCGCTCCATCGCGTCGGCGATGAGGATCGGCGTGCGCCCGAGCACGAACCGCTCCGGCTTCTGATTGGGATAGAGGGCGGGCGCGATGAACGACCCGGACGCGTCACGCGACGCGCTGCGGCGTAACGTCTGCAGATCGAGCAGGCGATAGCCGTCGGCGTCCACGGCGCGGAACAGCGGAAGCTCGAGGATCGCATCGAACTGCAGGCGCTTGTGCGCCGATTGCAGCGCGAGGCGAGCCACTTGGGCGCGCACCGGCTCCGGGAAGGCCCGGTTGGTGAAGGTCTGACCGAGCTCGACGAGCAGGCGACTCGCCTGTTCGATGAGCTCCTTGATGTGCGGCGCGATGGCCTCACGCAACCGCGCCGCGCTCAGGTCTACCGCATCGGTGCCGAGCTCTACGGCGGCCTCGAACGCGGGCGCCTCGGGCACGGTGATGTGCGCGGTGACGAGACCGTGTTCGAGCAACCACACGTGGGCACTGTCGCTCTCTTTGGGCACGGCGACGCGCCCCTGCAGCGGCGGCAGCAAGGGGGCGTGCGCGATCGTGTCATCGAAGCCCCGATTGATCGGCTTGCCGTCGAGCACGATCGTCGCCGGCGCGAACCGTGCGACGTTGTGCATCCACTGCACGACCTGGCGGCGGTCCAGCGCGGGGGCGGACAGGACGACCCGCGTCTGCGGCGGCCGTGGCGATGCGCTGGCCTGCACCTGCGGCGGTTGCCCGCGCTGGAACAGGAGGCGTGCCTCGCCGTGCGGCCCCGCGCTGTGGATCTCGATCTGCCGGCACTGCAGCCCGAACAACCCGAGCAGCGTGAGCTCGCCTTCGCTCTCGAGACGCGTCAACGCGGAGTGCCGCAGCTCGTTGGTCTGACCGGCGTCCAGCAAGCTCGCCGTCCATTGCAGGTGCTCGACGGTGAACCCGATCCCGTCGTCGACGATCTGGACGCGTTGTCGCCCAGACTCCATGTGGACGCGCTGCGCTCCTCTTCGCAAGGCGCGACGCACGAGCTCCGCCGGGAGCTGCCAGGGGCCTTGGAACTGCGCCGACGAGAGCTTGCGCAGTTCGGAATCGACGTCGATCGTCAGGAGACCCGCGACGTCGATGTCCGCTCGCGCGGTGCTCATGCGGAGAATCCTTCGAACAAGGCACGGCGCGCCCCCGCCGACAGCAGCCGCGCCCGGCGATGGAGCGGCAGATCGAGGCGCTCGGCGACGCGGTCGAGGATGCCGAAGATCGCCGCCTGCGGCGACGTGCGCCAGAGGTCGCGCGCCTCGATCATCCATGGACAGTTGCGATCGACGAGCACGACCCGCGTACCCCGGATGCCCGGGAGCTGCACCCCGAGCGGCGCGAGGTCGAGGACCACGACTTCGGTCGGGCCTTGGTCGATGAGGCGCAGCCCCCAATCTTCGCCGCGCGTGCGGACGTACTCGTTCACGGCGTCGGTGAGCGCGTCGGCGAACGAGCCTTCGATCGCCTTCGCCCACAAGTCGAGATCGATCGCGCCCAACGCGTCCGCAACGGTGCGTCCTTCGGGCATGCGCACGTCGATCACCGCGGCGCCGGAGCGCGCGGCGTTGCGGGCGAGGCCCGGCCGCAGCTCGCTACGGTAGAGGCGGCCCAGCGCCGCGAGCTCGCGCGCGCGGTTGAGCGAAATCGCCTGACCATGGCTGAGCGGCACGAGCGGACGGGTGAACAGCGCCGAGAGGTTGCCGAACGCGGCGGGTTGCTGGAGCACGCCCTGCAGCAGCCGCGACAGGTCGGCGCGATGATCGAGTTTGATCGCGCGACGCGTCCGACCACCCACCCACGACCATAGGCCGAGCGCGAGGAACAGGAGCGGGAGACCGCGGAAGAACCACGGCAAGCGCCGGTCGAGGTCGGCGACCCAGCCGAAGAACGTGCGACGACCGGTGGTCGGAGCCTGCAGTTCCGCCCGCGTCGGGGGCACGGCAGGCGCGGGCACGAGCGCGGTCGCGTGCTGTGGCGAGGTCGGGGGCAGCCCGGTCACGCTCGCCTCCGGAGCGGCGGCCATCGCCACCTCCGGGTTCGTGCCGAGATCGATCGTCCCCGGCAATGCACTCGCCGCGTTCTCGCTCGCGTCGGACACCCGCCAGAAGCCGTGTTCGTCGCGGTACTCCACCCACGCGTGGAGCCACGGATGGACGCGTCCGTTGCGTCCCACGTAGCCGACGGCCAGGCGGGCGTGCACGTGGGCGGCGTGCAACAGCGCCACGAGCAAACCGTTCTGCACGTCGCAGTCGCCGGCGCGCAGTGCCAATGTCCGCGCGATGAAGCCTTGGCCCGCGGCCTGGGCCGCCGCGTGGCGCTGCGCCGTCAGCGGACTCCGATCGTAGCGAACCCGCTCCTGCACCACCTGGACGAGCGTTTCGACGCGTTCGTCGATCGGCTTCGTGTGGAGCGAGCGGGCGAGCCGTCGCAGGTCCTTGGGCAACCCGTCGGGCATCTGCAGGGGTGGCGGAGCGGCGAGATCGGGAGAGAAACTCGCCTCGTACTCGAGCATGCCGGCGCGTCGCTCCATCGAGAGCAGCGCGGGATGGCCCTCCGCCGATGCGCGGATCTCCACGGGCTGCCCTTCGAGCTTCGCGCTGCCCGGCGCGATGCGATAGCCGGTGGGCACCGGGATCCGCGTCCCACGTGACTCCGCGACGATCGGCAAGCGCACGGTGACGCAGCCGTCGGCGCAAGGGCTCATCGTGTAACTCTCGAGGTCTTCGGCGATGGGCTGGTGGATCGGAGAACCGTCGACTGCCAACGCCGAGAAACTGAGCGCGGCGAAATAGAGGCGGTCGTGTCCAGGGGTGTAGGTCAGTGGGATCGGCTCGGCCGAGCCAGGAGACAGGACGTCGACCTTGGGACCGCGATAGCGCGCACCCAAGTCGCGGTACGCCCGGGGCGGAGGCGCTCCGGAGTCGTCGATCGCGGCGCTCGGAGCCGGTGTGCTCGGACGCGGCGTGGCGGTGTGCGGGCGCCCCCACAGTCCCCAGCCGATCGCGAGCGCGAGCACGAGGCCCGTCATCGTGCCGACGCCTGCGCGCACCAGTACGGAGTCGCGCAGGCGCGCTTTCCCGGCGACCCACCAGCGGTGATACCAAGGCAACGGGCGCGTGTGCGAGAGCTGCCGCTCGATCAACCGCTCGAGCTCCTGTTGCCCCAATCGGACCAGCTTCGCGAGCGCTCGCGTGTCGCGAGCATCCGAGCGCGACAGCATGAGCTCGAGCTTGTCGCTCTCGAGCAACGCCTGCGGGGCCAACCCGCCCGGCAACTCGGGAAACCGCACGCGCATCCGCGCCGTGTGTCGACCCGTGGGCGCCAACAGGTCCTCGAGCGACGCCGCCGAGCGCACGCGGAGCCCGCGAGAGAACAGCTCGACACGCGGCGCAGGCCCGAGCCCCACCACGCCCCGCACCGCCCCGCGCCGGAACGCGGCACTGGGCGCGGGCAAAGTGAACTCCGCGTTGGCGGGACGATCGTTGACCGTCACGATGAGCGCGCGATCCGGATCGTCTCGCGTATAGAGGTAGCGGGCGCTCTGCCAGACCGCGTCGTAGACCCGATGATCGAGCCTTCCGTCGCCGCCCGGTCGCTCGAGCACGATCTCGGTGCCGACGCTCTCGGGCGGATCGACTTGCGTGGCGTGCTCGAGGGCGCCGTCGAGTCGCAGTCCCCAACCGAGCCCTACGCGCGGGCGCGAACGAATCGTGATCGACGTCGGCTCGAAGCGCAGGATCGACCAGAAGCCCACGCCGAACTTGCCTGCCTGATTCTTCGCGTCTTCCTTGCTCGAAGCGTAGAGCGAGAACAGGTAGCGTCGCGCGTGCTCGAAGCTCATCCCCTCGCCGTCGTCGCGACACAGGACTCGCTCGATGCCGCGCTCTTCGTGCACGGTGAGGGTGACCATGCGCGCTCCGGCATCGCGCGAGTTCTGCAAGAGCTCACGGACGAAGATCCACGGATCGGGGCCATATCGTCCGGCCTCGAGCCGGGCCCGCTCACGGAAGGCTTTCGATCGTCCTTCGGCGCTGGCGTCGACGTGGGGAGCCTGCGGCACCACCCAGATGGTAGCGTGAACCCGCGGTCGCGCACACTGCGGCCGTGCTGTTCGAGCGAACGGAGGTGTCCTACCTTCGGTCGTCGCGGGGGTGCGGCGGCGCCTCGGTGCCGGAAAGGCCGGGCGGGGGCCGTCGACGCCATACCCCGGCGAGGATGCTCCCGAGCACCGAGTGCACCAGGCTCGAGAGCGCCGACGGGATCGCGACGAGGGGGCTCGCGAAGTTCTGGCGCGCCAACACCACACCCAGGCCCGAGTTCTGCATCCCCACCTCGATGGCGATCGTCCGCGCGTCGTTGCGCTCGCCGCTCCACCCGACGGCGAGGGCATAGCCGAGCGCAAATCCGCAGGCGTGGAGAGTGATCACCGCCAGGAGCAAGCGCCCGGCGGCGTCGAGGATCTCGTTGCGACCACTGCCGATGATCGAGGCGACGATGAGCGTGATCAGCACGACGGCGGTCAGCGGCGCGGCGGGCAGCAGACGCGCGGTCCATCGTGGGGAACTTCGGCGCAGGCCCAAACCACACGCCAAGGGGAGGAGCACGACTTGCACCGTGCTCCAGAGCAGGCCCCAAGGGTCCACGGGGACGCGGCTGCCCACCAACCAGGTGGTGAGCCACGGCGTCAGGCCGATCGCGAGGATCGTCGAGAGGGCGGTCATGCTGACGCTGAGGGCCACGTTCCCGCGCGCGAGGAAGGTGACGACGTTCGACGCCGTCCCCCCCGGGCAACACGCGACGAGGACGAGGCCGGCGGCGAACTCCGGCGGCAAGTCGAAACTCCGCGCGATGCCATAACCGAGGGCGGGCATCACCGTGTACTGCAGGAAGACGCCGCCGAGGATCGTTCGCGGCGAGCGCAGGACCCTCGTGAAGTCTTCCGCGCGCAGCGTGAGCCCCATGCCCAGCATGATGATGCCGAGGCCGATCGTGATGAGGTGCCCGCGAAACCAGGTGAACGCGGGTGGATGGAGCAGGGCCATCGCGCTCGCCGTGAGCACCCAAAGAGGAAAGGCGTTGACGAGGCGCTGCACGCGAGGTCGTCATCGTACGCGATTCCGTGGCCGACTATGGTAGGACCGCACCGCGTCATGCGGAAGCCGAGACGAGAATGGGCGATCGCGTCGTGCCTGGGCAGCGTGCTCCTGCTCGGTGCGTGCGGAGAGGAATCAGCCAAGATCCGCGAGACCGGTGACCCACCGCCTCCGCCCGCGACGAGCACGACCTCGGACGCGAGCACGTCCGCCTCCGAGGACGACGCGTCGACGGGAGAGCCGTGCTTCCTCACCGCGGTCGTCGACCCGTTCGCCGACGATCCGCCGGCGACGTTCGAGTGCCGCGACCACTGCATCGTGCCCGGTGAGGTGACGGTGTGGTGCGAAGGCGATGCGAGTTGCTGCGGTGATGCAGTCTGCAGCGCCGCTGGGCTGTGCGTCCTCGAGGACGAGCAGACCGCCAGCGGCACCGATTGAGCCGACTTCGCGCTCCGCTCGCGGCGCGACGCATCCATCATACATACGTCGATCGACGGACGCGACGGCAGCGCGGAGCGGCGTCGAGCTCCATGGGGCACCGCTGTCAGGCTCGCCCGCGATGGCGTTCGCATGGGCCGAATTTTCTCGTGGAGCCGGGGTCCAATCCAGCGGGCGAGTTGCACTCGTCGGGTGAACGGACGCGTCGCGAGTCGTCGCGTGGATGAAACGATGTTTCATCCACGATGGAGGTCTGCAGCCGAGCTTCGGAGAAAAAGTGGACGCGGCGATGATAGAAATCGGACTTGGTGGATACCTACAAGATGTGCACCGACGGTCGGCCCACACCTCTGCATCTTGTTTTCGGTCCCGCCTGGATCGCTCACATGATCAGCGTTGCGGCCGCGAGCCGGTCGCTTTGTGGGCGCCTGACACCAGTGCCGTAGAGTGCGACGCGACTGTCGCAGTCGCCGATGGTCCGTACCGTCGACCCGCGTTGCGTCGTTCCTCGCAGGAGAGGGCGCAAAAGCGGCGTCACGCGAGAATTGGCCGAAAGGCCACCTCTCGTCGGGGCACGGAATCCCTGTGGGATTCTGCTTCGACGGCGGGGGCGGTCGATTCATGTAAAGGTTTCCAGGAGCGGGTCCAGTTCGCTCCCGGAGCCGTTCTAGAGGGTGATTCGACCCATTCCGCCGCTTTCGCGACGGCTGCGAGTGTCCGCCTCGTCCAGGATGGATCGAAGCGTGCAAGGGGTTTGGGGCTCGTGGGCCGGGAGCCCCCGTCCTGGAGCAAAAGACGTGAGCATCACAACAAATGGAAGATTTTCGTGATCGATTACGGCCGGCTGGCAACCAATCGATGGGAAGACCTTTTCGTCGACGGCGACGAGTGAAGCGGTCGCTCGAGACGTCGCCCTCTCGTTAGAGAGGCAGGCTCGCGCGGGGCGAGTTCTCCTCAATGGATCGAGCCATGGTGCCCAGGCACCGCGGCTCCACACCGTGGAACTGTTGGAAACATGCGAACTTTTGAATCCGAAACCCTGTCCGATGCAATTCTGTCCACGTCCCCCGCGCCCGCTGGCGCGCTGGAACGCCTCGCTACGGTGGCGCAAGACGCCGACGCGACGGTCACCGAGGCTGCGCACAGCGAGGAGCTCGCGGTGTCGCATCCTGCGGACGTGCGCGGCCCCGCCGAAACGCATGCGCTCTCCAAAGGTCAGATGGGTTGGTCGCGCGCCGCCGAGGCTGCCAACGAGGTTTCCATGCCCGACTTCCGTGGTGACGATCTCGTGGCGTTCGTGTGTGCGGTCGCCGGGGCGGAGTGCTCGCTGACGCCGATGGAACTCGAGGTCGCGCGGATGCGCCTCCTCGGTTGGCAACGACAAGCGATCGCGGCGCACATGGGTCGCTCGACGCACACGATCGACTCGCATCTCAAAGCCGTCCGCCGCAAGCTCGGCTCCGGATCGGCGACGGCGCTGTTCAAGGCCGCGGTCGAGACGCTGAATCGGCGCGCTCAGCAAGCCAGCGCGCGCGAGCTCGACTGAGCCGAGCAGGCGGGGACGCTGCACCGGAGGCCCGCTCCGGTTGCCGCTGGACTATCTTCGGCGGCCATGGACTGCTTCGTCGCGTGCCGCCCCGGGCTCGAACCTCTGCTCGTCGACGAGCTCGGGGAGCTTGCGATCCCTGCGTTGCAACGGGTGCCGGGTGGCGTCGCCTTCGTCGGCGATGAGGTCCACCTCGCACGCGCGAACCTCGAGCTCGGCGTGGCTTCGCACGTGCTCGTTCGTGTCGGTCGCTTCGAAGCGCGGCACTTCTCCGAGCTGGTGCGCCGTGCCAAAGGTTTACCGTGGGAACGCTTCGTTCCCCGGGACGCCCCCCTCGAGCTGCGGGTGACGAGCAAGCGCTCGCGCCTCTTCCACACCGGGGCGATTGCCCAACGCGTGGTCGAGGCGATCGACGCAGCGCTCGGCGGCGCACGTCCGACCACGGGCGAGCCTCTTCCCATCGTCGTTCGCCTGGAACGCGATCTGTGCGAACTCTCGGTGGACACCTCGGGCGCGCCGCTGCATCGCCGCGGTTGGCGGCTGCAGACCGCGAAGGCGCCTCTGCGTGAAGACCTCGCTTGGGCGCTGCTGCGCGCCAGTGGCTGGGATCGCAACTCGCCGTTGCTCGATCCGATGATGGGCTCGGGAACGCTGGTCATCGAAGCCGCGGCCATGGCTCGGGGGTTGGCGCCGGGCCGGGACCGGACCTTCGCGCTCGAGCGGCTGCCGATGTTCGATGCTGCGATCTTGGCCTCCGTTCGCGCGGCGGCGCGCGAGCGGATCCGCGAGCGTTTGCCGTTCGCGATCCATGGTCGCGATGCGCACCCCGGGGCATTGGCGGCCGCGCGCAGCAATGCCGAGCGCGCGGGAGTCCTGGACGACCTCCAGCTCGCGCGCGCCGATGTGCGTCGCGAGGCACTCCCCAGCGTCGCGACGGTGGTTTGCAATCCGCCCTACGGGCAACGGATCGGCGGCGCGGAGGTGGTGGCGCTCTACCGGGCCCTCGGTGCGGCCATCCACGAGATCTCGCCACCGCCGCGGGTGGCCCTCGTCACCTCCGAGCGCGCGCTCGCGTCGGCGTGCGGCCTCCCGCTCCGGCCCGCACTCCTGACGGACCACGGTGGGACGAAGGTGGAGTTCTACGTCGGAGGAGGCCCTGCTGCCGGCGACTGACGTCGCATCCCTGGGCTCCCCGCGTTCCTCCTACCATCGGAGGCATGGCATCTCGAACACCCACGGCGCTCGTGACGGGCGCGTCTTCGGGCATCGGTCGGTCGTGCACGCGCGTGTTGGCCGAGGCGGGATACCGCGTCTTCGCCGGGGTTCGCTCCGAAGCGGCGGCACGCGAGCTCGAAAACGAAGGGCAGGGGCGCGTCGTCCCGGTGGCGCTGGACGTCACCGACGCGGCGTCCGTGGCCGCCATGCGCACGACGATCGCAGCCCAATGTCCGTACGGCCTCGACGCGCTCGTCAACAACGCCGGCATCGCACTCGGGGGGCCGATCGAAACGACGCCGATCGAGACGTTCGAACGTCAGTTCGACGTCAACGTGTGGGGCGTCGTCCGGGTGACCCAGGCGTGCCTGGAGCTCCTTCGCGACGCGCGAGGTCGCATCGTCAACATCGGTTCGCTCGCCGGTCGCATCGGTGAGCCGCTGCTCGCCCCCTACAGCGCGTCGAAACACGCCCTCGAGGCGATCTCGGACGTGCTTCGGTTGGAGCTGCGACCGTGGAAGATCGCCGTGGTGCTGCTCGAACCCGGGACGATCGCGACGCCGATCTGGGGTAAGGGGCGGCAGACCGTGGAGCCGCTGCTCGCCGCCATGTCGCCGCGACATCACGAGCTGTATGCCTCGTCGGTGTACCGCTTGGTGGACCTCGTCGCCCGGGAGGAACGTTCCGGTCGCAGCCCCATGCTCGTGGCCAAGACCGTGCTGCGGGCCCTCCGCGCACGTCGGCCCCGTACACGCTACGTGGTCGGCAGCGATGCGAAGGCCGCCATTTGGCTGCGCCGGTGGCTGCCCGAGGCGCTCTTCGATCGCCTCATCGTACGGCACATGGGCCTCGAATGATCACTCCGTCGCCCGCGTGCCATCGACGCGATAGGGTGCCATGTCCAGGTGCAGATGATTGCGGTGCAAGCGGTCGAACGCGGGGGTGAGCACCACCGAGAACGCGTTCTCCGTGAACGCCCGCGTCGCGACCGCGCGGAGGAATCGCGTGTCCGCGTCCGTCGTCGCGCTCGCTCCGTCACCGTAGTGCCCGAGCACGTCGACGACCCGCCCGTTCTCGAGTACGAACCGCCGGATGTCGATCCCGTTCGCGTAGCTGTGCTCGCTCACCCAACCCGGGTAGTCGGCCATTTCGCGGCAGTTGTACGTCCCGATGTGTTCGATACGCACGACCTTCTCCCCGAAGACGCGTTGGGCTTCCTCCTGGACGATCGGCTCGAACCGCGAGAGCGCGAGGGCCAACGCGCAGGTCACCGGAGGGCTGCCCTTGATGCGGATGCCCGTGGGTCCCTTCTTGTAGCGCACCACCTGCGGCGCGCCGCAGGTCAACGTGCGCGCGCGGTTCTCGTGCAATGGAATCGAAGCGACCGTGAAGGTCACCCCGGCCTCGGCCAGCCAGCGCTCGCATTCGGGGATTTCGCGTGGAGGACCGAGGCTCCATCCGGAGACGTCGTCCGGTGCGGGCGGGCGGGCGATGGTGGCGAGGTCCGAGGTCCAGCTGGCGAGGAGAAGGACGAGCGCGTGCAGCACGGCGAGTGGATACGCACGCGACCGCGCGAAGATTTCCCCTCGGACGCCTTTGCCCCAGGCCTTCGCGCGTTCGTTCGCTCGGGTCAGCGACAGTAGCGACGTCCGGGGTGGGGTTGCTTCACCCACGCCTTCCTCCGCTCCAAGAACGCGTCGACCTCCGGGGCGAACGCGCCGTACTTCTCCTTGGCCTTCTGCTCGGCCTCGGCGGCGCTCGTCAGGGCGGGGCGAGGCCGTTTGCGCTTCCCGGCGAGTTGGACACGCGTGCCTGCCTGCGCGAGGCGTTCGGCGTGCCACGGATAAACGGGCGGCGTGTCCTCGCAGCCGAGGGCGATGTCCTCCGGCGTGCAGAACACGCGAATGTGCATGTGGTCGTCGTGCGGAAAGCCGGGCTGACACGTGACGTCCGCGAACCGATCGATCGCGCGCCGAGGCGCCTTCTGGGCGCGTGCGTGTTCGAGCAACAGCGCGCGGACGTGTTCGACGACGAAGATCCGTTGGAGGTCGAGCTCCTCGTCGAGGACGAGGGCCTCCACGAATGCCCACGTCCGCGGCACGTCGAGCTGGTACGGCACGTCGTCGTCGGCGGTGGAGAGATCGCGGAAGTCCATGCCGGTGCCGTCGGGTTCGATCGGGATCGATTTCCCCGGCGTCGGAGCGCCCGTCGCATCGAGTAGATAGAACGATACGTCGACGTCGCGCCCGCTTCGGTGCGAGGCGTGCCCGGGAATGTCACCGCCCTCGGGCATCGAGAGGTCGCCGACCGTGAGGGCTCCGCCCGGGAACCGGGCCTCGACGGCTGCCGCAGCGCGCAGGAGGGCCGCGACGAGCTCCACGGTACCGTGCCGCCCCGCGGGGTTTTTCGCCGGGTTGGCGCGCAACCCCGCGGCGCGTTCGGGAAGCTGCACCCCGCCTTCGAGGCGACCCTCCGTCGGTGATCCGATCGAGGTCGAATGCGAGCCCGGCAGCGTCCGGGGATCGGGATCGAGGGGCGCTGGCGATGCCTCCGGAGCCGCCTTCGCGTCCTCCGAGGGCGCCGCAGCGGGCGGTTGCTCGGGCATGACCGCGGAGGAGGGTTCAGGGGCGGGAGCCGGTGGCGCCGGTTGGCTGTCGTTCGACCGGGAGCACCCCGCGACGAGCAGACAGGTGGCCAAGACGAGTCGCCGGCCACCGTTGTTACGAGGACGCACCGTCGGAATCCGCCGCATGGCGACAGCATCCAATGGTTCGCGTGCGCCGACAAACTCGCTAGGGCGACGTTCGTTCGACCCGCTCGAACACCATGCCGGTCCGTTCGAAGCGCGTGCGCAGGATGTCGCCGAAGGCCTGCGCAGGTGTCAGAACGCCGCCGCGCGCCGGCAAGGCGTCCCGCTCTTCGACCAGGGCGAGCGCCGCTTCGGCGACCATCTTCGAGGTGTGCCCGTATCCGGGATCGTGCCCCCGCACCACCGTCTGGGCACGCGCGCCGCGGGTCGTCTCGGCGACGAAGACGACCTCGAATCGTCCGTCGGCACGCACTTCGGGGGAGGGCCCCGAACCCGCGGGGAGACGCCGCATCAACCAGCGACGCGTGGGGGCGGTCTGCGAGAGCGCCGTCAGCAGACCGATCCCGCCGACCCAGCGCGCGACCGCGGCGAGGTTGGGCAACGCGAAATAGTGCTCGTACTCGACCTTGCGCGGCGACCCAGCGAGCTGCAAGGACCGCCGGACGACGCTCGGATCGATGCTCGGAAGCGGCATGGCCCACTGGTCGACGGCACGCGCGTAGTGCAGCCGCGACTGGTCTTCGGGTGGGCGGGCGAGGCGATTCCACGTCCGCGTGTGCGCCATCGCCTGGATGGCGGAGCTCCACGTGCCGCCCGAGATGCGTCCACGTGCCGAGACGTAGCCGCGGATGCGCACGTCTTCGTCGGCGGGGAGCTGCGCGAGCGTGAAGCGAACGCCGAGATCGATCGGGGCGCTCTCGAAGCCGCAGCACGGCACGAGGAGCACCCCGTTGCGTTCGGCGCGTTCGTGATGGCGTTGCACCACGTCGTGCCAGAATGGCAGCTCGCCGGTGATATCGACGTAGTCCGTCCCTTCGTCGAGACACGCGCCGACGACCGCTTCGCCATGCGCGGCGAACGGCCCTGCCGTGGTCAGGAGGACGCGGCAGCGGCGGGTCATGGCGCGCAAGCTCGTGCGGTCTTCGCCGCGCGCGACGATGACCGCGATCTCGGATTCTCCGGGCGTGAGCCGTTCTCGAAGGTGGAGGAGTTTGGCCTCGTCTCGCCCCGCGATGCCCCAACGCAGCCCGCTGCGGCGCGCGTGTTCGGCCAGGTACTCCGCGGTGAGTCGCCCCGTGAATCCGGTGGCGCCGAACAGCACGAGGTCGAGCGGCTTCATGGAGGATGCCGAGGCGGGAGCGGACCGTGGTTCCGACACCCTGCAGGGCCTAGCCGAGCAGGGAGCCGCGAGCCATTACACCTGCGTTTCACGGGGGCGCTACTCGGCGCGCGCGGTGGCCTTCACCGAAACCTTGGCCGAACCGCTCGCTGGCACTTGATCACCGACCGGTTGCAGATTGCGATCGAGGCGGAAGGTGGGCTTGCGGTTCGGGTCGCATTCGGGAGGTGGCCCGAATCCCTTGGCGTCGAACTCGTACTCGAGATCGCCGGTGCTCCGCACCCGGCCGCGGTCGTCGCGAGCCTGCGCGTGGATCCGGACGAAGTGCTTCCCGTTGCGCGCGGGCGTGCAGTACGACAGCAGGTAGAAGCGCTTGGCTTGATCCGAGATGCGCTGCGCCACGCGTTCGAACGCGACAGAGACGCTCGCGCTGTCCTTGGCGAGCTCGGTGCCGTCCAAGCCGATGTCGGACAGCACGCCCTCCTCCATCTCGGCGCCCACGCCGATCGCATACATCTCGTAGTCCTCGTAGAGCGGGTCGTGGAGCTTCGTGACCATCTCCTCACGAGTGACCCGCGCGGCGCGATCCGTGCCGTCCGAGAACACGACGAGGGTCCCGAACTTGAGCGGACGGTCGTCCTTCTGCAAGGCGTCGTGAAGCACGTCGAGGCCCTGCACGACCGCACCGTGGAGGTTCGTCGAAGGGTCCTTGGGACGGTACTGTCGCAAGCCTTCCAGGCCACCTTCGACGGAGGCTTTGGCTTCCGTGAAGCGCACCACCGACTTGATGTCCTTGTCGCCGTCGAAGGCGTAGACACCCACTTTCTGGGATGTCTCGACCTTGTCCATGAACGAGCGCGCGGCATCGATGAGGGCATCGGCCTGCCCGGACTCGGTGACGCTGCCGCTCATGTCCAGCAGGAGCAGGGTGTACATGACCGCTGCGACCTCGGGATTCTGGATCGTCTGATGGCTCTCGAACTTCGAGACGAGCTGGTTGTCCTCGTAGATCTCGAAATCGTCCGCCGAGAGCCCGGACACGGGCTCGTCACCGTCCTGCACGGTGAAGAATACCCAAACGTTGTTGGGCGTGGCTTCGGCGGCGTTGATGCGCGTGAGCGCCAAACTGCTGCACCCACACAGCCCGA
>Ga0079224_100006498_pt1 | contig 15500 bp, 14 predicted proteins | sample Stecom2015_FD_80414 | JGI IMG/M metagenome (GOLD analysis project Ga0079224, IMG submission 80414) | Agricultural soil microbial communities from Utah to study Nitrogen management - Steer compost 2015 | ecosystem: Environmental > Terrestrial > Soil > Agricultural land | place: USA: Utah...
CCGGCGCCGGCGCCTTCAAAGGGGCCTGCGCCGCGGACAGTATGGGTGACTGGAGCTTCAACTGCGGGAGATACATAGATGAAGCGCTGGAAGAGGGTATTGACGACGGCCTCGCTCGCTCTGGCGGTAGCCGGTTTCATGGCCCCGGAGACGCGGGCACAGGGCATAGAAGTGGGCATGCTGAACTGTGAGGTTGCGGGCGGCGTGGGGTTCGTCTTCGGCTCCAGCAAGGCACTCACCTGCGTCTTCGACGGTGCCGCGAGCGGCCGTGAAGTCTATGAGGGCAGCATCAACAAGTTCGGCGTCGACATCGGCGTCACCGGCAACACCTACATCGCCTGGGCGGTGTTCGCGGCGACCGCCGACATTCCTCCCGGCGCGCTGGAAGGTACCTACGCAGGTGCCACCGGAGAGGCGACCGTCGGAGTTGGCGCCGGTGCCAACGTGTTGGTCGGCGGCTCCGGCGATTCGATCTCGCTGCAGCCGGTGAGCGTGCAGGCGCAGACCGGCCTCAACGTTGCCGCGGGCATCGCTTCGGTCAATCTGCGGCTGGCGCAGTAGCCCCGTCTTTTCCGGGCACAGGCACGAAACGGCGCCCCACGTGGGGCGCCGTTTTGCTGTGGGGAATGCGTATTGTCACGGATCGCGCGGAAAGCCTTGCCATGACACCCTGACTTCTGGAACGATGGCGGGCAAGGCGGATCGGGCACGCGGCGTGCCGACGCGGTGCTCTCCGAGTCAGATATCAGGGAGGACACTATGGACCAGAAGAGCGGCAACTCCGCTCGGGGTCCGCGGTGCATCGCGATCGTGGGCCCCTTCCTGAGCGGCAAGACGACCTTGCTCGAGAGCATCCTTCACCGGACGGGCGCCATCACGCGCCAGGGCAGGTCGGCAGACGGCTTCACGGTTGGCGATACCTCGCCCGAGGCGCGCGCCCACGGCATGACCGTCGAGGTCAACGTGGCCACCACCGACTATCTGGGAGACAGCTTCACGTTCCTCGACTGTCCCGGCTCGATCGAATTCTCCCAGGAGCAGGTGGCGGTTCTCGCCGGCGTCGATGCCGCCGTGGTGGTGTGCGAGCAGGACGACAAGAAGGTGCCGGCGTTGCAGCTGATCCTCAAGCACCTCGAGGAACACAACATCCCGCGGTTCCTGTTCCTCAACAAGATCGACAAGGCCGAGGGCGATGTGCGCGACGTCCTGGAGATGCTGCAGCCGGCAAGCGCCCGGCCGCTGGTGCTGCGCCAGCTGCCGATCTTCACCGACGGCATTGCCACCGGCTTCGTCGATCTGGCGCTGGAGCGCGCCTTCGTCTACCGCGAGCACGCGGAAAGCGAGGTCGTGGACGTGCCGGCCGACCTGTCCGACCTGAAGACCGAGGCCCGATTCAACATGCTCGAGAAGCTCGCCGACTACGACGACGAGCTGATGGAGCAGCTTCTCGAGGACATCGAGCCGCCGCGCGACCGCGTGTTCGACGACCTGAGCAAGGAACTGGCCGACGGCTCAATCGTGCCGGTGCTCCTCGGGTCGGCGGAAAACGGCAACGGGATCCGCCGGCTGCTGAAGGCGCTGCGGCACGAGGCGCCGTTCGTGGACCATACCGCCCGGCGACTCAGCGTCGACGCCGGCGGTGCGGCGGTCGCCCAGGTGCTCAAGACGTTCCATACGCCGCACGGGGGCAAGCTGTCGCTGGCCCGCATCCTGTCGGGGCGGCTGCCGGACGGCGCGACGCTCTACGGCCGCGACGGGAAGGACGAACGGCTGGCCGGGATCTCCGCCATGCTCGGCCAGGAGCTGACCAAGCGCGGCGAGGCCGTCGCCGGCGACACCGTCGCCCTCGGCCGGCTCGACTCGGCGGTGACCGGCGAGACGTTGTCGACCGCGAAGGGATCGACCGCCCAGCTTGCGCCGATCACGCCGATGCCCGGCGTCTACGGCCTTGCGATCGCCGTCCAGGAGCGCAAGGACGAAGTCAAGCTCACCAGCGCGATCGCCAAGCTGGTCGAGGAGGATCCCTCGATCTCGCTCGAGCACAGCGCCGACACCAACGAGATGGTGCTGTGGGGGCAGGGAGAGATGCACCTTCGGGTAGCGCTCGAACGCCTTGCCCAGAAGTTCGGCGTCCAGGCCGAGACCCGGCCGCGGCGCATCCCGTACAAGGAGACCATCCGCAAGCCCGTGACCCAGCGCGGCCGCCACAAGAAGCAGTCGGGCGGGCACGGCCAGTTCGGTGACGTGGTGCTCGAGATTAGGCCGCTGCCGCGTGGCGGCGGGTTCGAGTTCACCGAGTCGATCACCGGCGGCGTGGTGCCGCGCCAGTACATCCCGGCAGTCGAGGCGGGGGCGCGCGAATACCTGGTTTCCGGTCCGCTCGGGTTTCCGGTCGTCGACATCGCGATCAAGCTGACCGACGGGTCCTATCACACGGTCGATTCCTCGGAGATGGCGTTCAAGCAGGCGGCGCGGCTGGCGCTGTCGGAGGGTCTGCCGCAGTGCTCGCCGGTCCTGCTCGAGCCGGTGGTCGCGGTCGAGGTCTATGTGCCGTCGGAAGCGACCTCCCGGGTGAACCAGATCGTCAGCGGAAGGCGGGGGCAGATACTGGGCTTCGAGCCGCGGGACGGCTGGCCGGGCTGGGACGTGGTCCGCGCCCACCTGCCGGAGCAGGAGATGCAGGACCTGATCATCGAACTGCGATCGGCGACCGCCGGCGCCGCCACGTTCACGTTCAGGTTCGATCACCTGGCGGAGCTGACCGGGAAGCTGGCCGAGCAGGTGCTCGCCGCGACCAAGGCGGAAGCCGCATAAGGGGGAACGTTGGCGGGCAGCGGCCGGCCATCGAGGCTCAGGGGTCTTGCCCGGGCAGCGGCGCTGATGGCGGGACTCGTGTTCGCCCTGCCGTCGCCGGCGCGGGAGCCCGTCGATGTCGCGGGGCTGCGCGACGCGGCGCTGGCTCTCGTCAACGCGGCGCGGCAGGAGCACGGGCTCGCACCGCTAAAGCGCGCGGCCGAACTCGACGCGGCCGCGCAGCGGCACGCCGAAGACATGCTGCAGCGCGGCTACTACGGCCATCTGTCGCCGGAGGGCGGCGACGCCATGGATCGCTACCTCGCCGAGGGCGGAAGCCGCGGACACCGCGTCCACGAGAACATCGCGCGGTGCTCGGGGTGTCCGATGCCGCCATCGGCGGCGACGGTGCGCCGGTTCCACCTCGACTGGATGGAAAGCCCGCCGCATCGCGCCAGCATCCTCGCCGGCGGCATCGAGCGCTACGGCTTCGGCCTCGCCGCCGCCGGCGGCACCGTATACGCGGTCGAGATGTTCGCCGGCGTGGGCACGGGGCAGGGCCAGGGTGCGGGCGCGGAACCGGCGCCTGTGCCGGCAGAGGACCTTCAGCGACAGGCGCTCGGCCTCGTCAACTGGGCGAGACGGGCGGCGGCGATGCCGCCGCTTCAGCCGAGCGATGCCCTGACCGAGGCTGCGCGGTCGCTGATGCCGCGGACGCCAGGTGCGGAGCCGGATCTCGACCCCGCCGGCGGGCTTCGGTCGGCGGTGCCGGAACCGGAACGGTCACAGTGGCGGTCGCTCTCGGCGGTGGCGGCAAGCTGTGGCGGTTGCGGCCGTCAGCCGACGGCCGGCGACGTCGGCGCGTTCATCGGCGACCAGTGGCTGCGCGGCGCCCGCCATCGCCGCCTGCTGCTCGACCGGCGGGCGACGCATTTCGGCTTCGCGCTGGCCGCTGACGGCGACGGCCGCAAGCGCGCCATCGCGGTCGTCGGCAGCCGTCGCTGAGGCAATGACCGTCAGCGATCGGCGCTCGCGCCGGCGGCTACCGCCGTCGCCGCCGTCGCCGCCGTCGCCGCGTCGCCGGGTTGCTGCCCGGCTGCCGCCGCCGCGTCGCCCGATTGTTGCCCGTCCGCTGCCGCCGCCGGCTGCTGCTGGTCCTGGCCGAGGCCGCTGCGATAGACGCCGACGCCGTCGCCGAGGAACCTGTTGTTCTGCTCGCGGATCCGCGCGCCTTCCTCGTCGTACATGAACGGCAGGAACGTGTACCGCCTGCCGGCGGTCATCGGCGTCACCTCGTGCAGCAGCGAGCACGAGAACACGACCGCGCCTCCGGTCGGGGCGCGGTACGTCCGCGAGCCGAACTCGGGGAACCGGAGGTCGCCGCCGGCGTACTCTTCGGCATTCAGGTTGATGGACACCGCGAACCGCCGGTGTGCGGTGCCCTTGGTGGTGTTGTCGCGATGCGGCAGGAACTTGCCCTGGGTCTCGGCGTCGTAGCGGGCGACGATGTAGCGCTCCATGCGGGTGACCTTGAACTGGAACGCCTTCTGCACCTCCGGCACCAGCCGGGTAATGATGCGCTGGCGAAGCTCCTGGCGCAGCGCCTCGTCGTCGATGGTGTAGTCGGCCCGCGACTTGAAGGCGTTGTCGCGCACCGCGACGGTCCTGCCGTCGACTTCGCGCATGAACCCGGATTCCTCGCCGCCGTGCTTTTCGTAGAGGTCGATGAGATGGCGGCAGAGCTCGCGCTCGAACACCCGCGGCAGGACGAGGACCGGGGCCAGCATCTCGACCCCGGCATGGGCCTCGACCGGCGGCAGCTCACGCAGGTAGCGGATGATCGCCTCGCCTTCGCTCAAGCCGGCCTGGGCGACCACCCGGAGCATCGGATCGAGCACCAGCCAGCAGCGCCTGAGCGCGTCGTTGTCGGCGAACAGGCCATAGCGGCGGCAGATGGCGCGGTCGAAGTCCCAGAACAGGCGGATGCCGGGGATCATCTGCCGGACCCGCTGATCGGCGGCGTCGGCGGGATCGATGCTGATGCCGAAGAAGCAGAGCTTGCTGTCGTCGAAGATCTCGCGGTTGCGGATCACCAGGTCGAGGGCCGATCGAGCGACCGGATCGGCGGCGGAGCCGAAGAAGCACAGGACGATGAAACGTCCGGCGGCGGAACTGAAGTCGTATTGCGGGTTGCTGGGCGAGGCGGCCCGAAACCAGGGCACGGGATCGCCGGGAAGAAACCTGCCATTGGCCATCTTGACGTCCTTAGCGGCGACTTGAGGGGTCGAAGCCGAAGCTTATAAGCCAAAACCGGCCACAAGGCCAACTTGTCCGCGTACGGTGCCTCGCGGGCTGCTCGCAGAGGCGTGACTTGCGCTTGCGCCCGTTTGGGCATAGTGCGGAAGGGAGGCACGCAGCAGAAGGGGCACCGCCATGCTGATCAGACGCCGGCGCGGCTGGGAGATTCCCGAGAACCTGGCGACGCCGGAGGCGGTATTCCGGTCGCGGCGGCAGTTCATGCAGGCGGCCGGGGCGATCGCGGTCGCCGGCGTCGCCGGCATCGGCGCCCCCGCCCGGGCGGTGGCGGACGACGATCCCTCCGCCCGCTACTATCCGGCGCCGCGCAACGAGGCCTACCGGGTCGAGCGGGCGATCACGTCCGAGGACATCAGCGGCGCCTACAACAACTTCTACGAATTCGGCTCGCACAAGCAGATTTATGCCGCCGCCCAGGCGTTGAAGGTGCGGCCATGGGAGATCGCCATCGACGGCGAGGTCGAGACGCCGATGACCATCGGCATCGACGACCTGCTCGCAAAGATGACGCTCGAGGAGCGGCTGTACCGGCTGCGGTGCGTCGAGGCGTGGTCGATGGTGGTGCCGTGGACCGGCTTCCCGCTGGCCCGGCTGATGGAGATCGCAAAGCCGCTGTCGGCGGCGAAGTACGTCCGCTTCGAGACGTTCAAGAACCCGGACGTCGCCCGCGGCCAGCGCCAGTTCTGGTATCCGTGGCCCTACGTCGAGGGCCTCACCATGGCGGAAGCGGCAAACGAGCTGACGCTTCTCGTGACCGGCGCCTACGGCAAGCCGGCCGCCAACCAGTTCGGCGCCCCGATCCGGCTGATCGTGCCGTGGAAGTACGGTTTCAAGTCGATCAAGTCGATCGTGCGGATCTCGTTCGTCCGCGAACGGCCGGTCAGCTTCTGGGAGGAGATCCAGGGCAACGAATACGGCTTCTGGGCCAACGTCAATCCCGAGGTGCCGCATCCGCGCTGGAGCCAGGCGGAGGAACGCGTCATCGGCACCGACCTGACGGTTCCGACCCGGATCTACAACGGCTACGGCGACTACGTCGCCCATCTGTATGACGGGGTCGAGGGCGAGCGGCTCTACATGTGAGGCTGGCGCCGGACCAAGAAAAAGGGCCGGGCGACTTTGCACCCGGCCTCAGTCACGTCGCCCGTTTCCGGGCTTAACCAACCGGCCCTGGGGTGAGGATAGGGCCGGTCGACCAGCGGATAGTGCAAGGGGAGGGAGTAACTACCGCTGAGAACGCGTATCATCAGATCCGCGTTACACCTTCAATCTGGTGCAACCGGCATCGGTGAACAAGGTCGCAAGGGGCATATTAGCCATGCGTATGGCGCATGGCTGAATGCTGGGGGGCCTTGCGCAACCGCATCCCGCGGTGTCGCGCACCCGTGCTAGAACGACCACTCGCGGGCCTTGGCGACGAAGAAGTCGCGGAATACCAGAACCCGCTTGGATGACTTCAGTTCCTCCGGATAGACGAAGTAGGTGTCGAACTCCGGTATCTCCGGCTCCGGGTCGAGCGCGAGGCGGACGACGTCGGAGGCGCGGCCGACCACGTAGTCCGGCAGCGACGCGATGCCGAGGCCGAGCCGGGTCGCCTCGTAGAGGCCGTAGACGTTGTTGATCCTGAGCACCGGCTTGCGCGGGTTGTCGGCGGGCCGGCCATAGGTCTCCAGCCAGTTCACGTCCTTGAGGTAGGCGGGCGGCGGCCCGAACGTCAGGATCTTGTGATGGTCGAGGTCCTCCGGCGTCTTCGGCGTGCCGTAGGCCTTGAGATACTCGGGCGACGCATAGACGTGGTTGTGCACGGTGAACAGCTTGCGCTGGATGAGGTCGGGCTGCACCGGCCGGCGCAGCCGGATCGCGACATCGGCCTCGCGCATGCTCAGGTCGAGCTCGCGGTCGACGAGCAGCAGCTGGACGTTGATGTCCGGATAGAGCTCGACGAACTCGGCGATGCGCGGGGTGAGCCAGTGGGAACCGAGGCCGATCGTGGTGGTGACGCGGAGATCGCCGAACGGCTTGTCCTTGGAATCCATCAGCCGCGTCTTGGCGCTGGCGAGCTTGTTGAAGACGTCGTGCGCGGTGCGATAGAGCAGCTCGCCCTGCTCGGTGAGGATGAGGCCGCGGGCGTGGCGGTGGAACAGCGGCACGCGCAGTTCGCCCTCGAGGGCGCCGATCTGGCGGCTCACCGCCGACTGGCTCAGGCCCAGCTCGTGGCCGGCATGGGTGAAGCTGCCGGCATCGGCGACGGCATGGAAGATGCGCAGCTTGTCCCAGTCCATGGTTGCCCCTGCGACCCTCCGAGGTCCGGATCGTCCCCTACTCCGCCGCCGCACTCTGCCCTGCGCTGGCCGCGGCGAGGAACCGCTCCGCCTCGAGCGCGGCCATGCATCCCATGCCGGCCGCGGTCACCGCCTGGCGGAACACGTCGTCGGTCACGTCGCCGGCGGCATAGACGCCGGGGATGCTGGTCGCCGTCGAATCCGGCGCGGTGACGATGTAGCCGCCGGCCTTCATGTCGAGCTGGCCCTCGAACAGCGCCGTCGCCGGCTGGTGGCCGATGGCGACGAAGATGCCGTCGGCGGCCATCTCCTCGACGGCACCGGTCTTGACGTTCCTGATCCTGGCGCCGGTCACCGCCGGCGGGTCGTCGCTGCCCAGCACCTCCTCGAGCACGCTGTCCCAGACCACCCGGATGCGGTCGTTCGCGAACAGGCGGTTCTGCAGGATCTTTTCCGCCCGCAACTCGTCGCGGCGGTGGACGAGCACGACCTCGGTGGCGAAGTTGGTGAGGAACAGCGCTTCCTCGACGGCGGTGTTGCCGCCGCCGATCACCAGCACCTTCCGGCCGCGGTAGAAGAAGCCGTCGCAGGTGGCGCAGGCGGAGACGCCGTATCCGCGGAACCGCTGCTCGCTCTCAAGCTCCAGCCATTTCGCCTGGGCGCCGGTCGCGATGACCAGGGCGTCGCAGGTGTACTCGGCGCCGCTGTCGCCGCGGAGGCGGAAAGGATACGACTTCAGGTCGACCTCGACGATGTGATCGCCGACGATCCGGGTGCCGACGTTCTCCGCCTGGGCGCGCATCTGCTCCATCAGCCACGGGCCCTGGATCACGTCGGCGAAGCCCGGGTAGTTCTCGACGTCGGTGGTGATGGTGAGCTGGCCGCCGGGCTGGACGCCCTCGACGAGGACCGGCTCCAGCATCGCGCGGGCGGCATAGATCGCCGCCGTGCAGCCGGCCGGGCCGGAACCGAGGATCAGGATCTTCGCGTGCAGTGCTGCCATCTGCTGCCTCATAGGGTGTCGAAAGTGGCCTGTCCAGAGCGTTGTCCGGAACCGGAGCGGAGATGAACAGGCGCGTTGGGCCTGGCAAGGGACATCTAGTGCGGGCCGGCTACCGTTGCCAGTGTCGGCAACTTCGTTGCTGAATCTTGTCCGATTGTTGCGCTATAGTCGCGGCCCATGAGGCGAACGATCAAGCTTGATCCCATCGACTGGCGCATCCTGAGGGAACTGCAGGCCAACGGGCGCATCACCAACGTCGAGCTGGCGCGGCGCACCGGCATCTCGCCGCCGCCGTGCCTCCGGCGGGTGCGGGCGCTGGAGAAGGCCGGGGTGATCCTGGGCTACCGGGCGATCCTCGACGAGAAGCTGCTCGGCTACGGGGTCGCCATGCTGGCGCTGGTCGGCCTGCACAGCCAGGCGGAGGCCGACCTGGTAGCGTTCGAGAAGCGGGTCCGCGGCTGGCCGCTGGTGCGCGAGTGCTACATGCTGTCGGGCGAAAGCGACTTCTTCCTCAAGTGCCTCGCCCCAGACCTCGACGCGGCGCAGAGCTTCGTCATCGACGAGCTGACGTCGGCGCCCAACGTCGCCAGCGTCAAGACCATGCTGATCCTGCGCCAGTCCAAGGCCGAGCCCGGCATTCCGTTCGACGGCGAACCAGGGGAGCCCGACTGAACCGACGGCACGGCCGATTCGGCGGCCGGAGGCCGGGGCGGCCAGATCCCACGCCGTTCAGAGCGTCCGGGCGACGGCTTCCAGCCGGCGCGTCGTCTGTGCCCATCCGTCATGGAAGCCGAGTTCCTCGTGCCGCCTGCTGACACCTGGAAAGTTGGTTCAGTGTTGCCCTGGCGGCGCCGGAACCCCCGGCATCAGGCTATCGATTTCGACATGCGATAGTTGTGGATCGCCACGCCCCTAATCGTGAAGTCGTGCCGGGCATCCACGCCAAAACCGCGGCGTTCGAACAGGCGGCGGGCGCCTTCGCTCGCCTCGACGAACAGACGCTCGATGCCCGCTTCCATGGCGATGGCTTCCAGCGCGGCACAAATCGCCGACCCTACGCCTTCGCCGACCGTGTCGGGACGACAGTAGAGATGGTCGATATGGCCGTCCGGCTCCAGTTCGCCATAGCCCACGACCTCGTTGCCGTCATCCACCGCGACCACGATGGTCCGGCTGCGGGCCAGTCGCAGATACCTCCCGGGATCCGGCTTCACGGGGCTCCATGCCGCAACCTGCGCGGGAGAGTAGTCGCGAAGACCCGCCTGACGGACCGATGCGTGAAACAGCGCCGCAAGCGCATCGGCGTCGGCGGGTTCAAATCGTCGGATCAGCATCATCCACTCCCGGTCGGCGGGACGCGAAACCGTGACCTCCGGAGTTCGCGACGGAACGCGAACCCCGGACCTCGCCGAGCACCAGGCCGTTCGACGACGGGATCTGCTTCAAGGCTCTTGCGAACGCGCGCAGATGCGTGTCGCCCGTGCCGCAGCAGCCTCCGAAAACGTCCATGTGCGGGTGTCGGGCGTGCAGGTCGCCCAGCTGCATGGCGAGCTCGACCGGATTGCCGGCCTCGAGATGGTTCAGTTTGCACAGAGCCATCTTCTCCATCCTCGAGGCGTTCGGCCGGACGCCGCGCAGCCGCCTGATCCACGCGCCATCATCGAGTGCAGGCTCATATTCCAGCGGATGGGAACAGTTGACCAGATAGTAGTCGGGCGCATCGAGCCCGGTTAGCGCATCGATGCCGGCGATGGCTTCGCCAAGCGTCGGACCGGATCTGAGGCGATGGGTCCGGTCAAGCGTCAGCGACACGGAGAGCGGTATGCCGATTCGCGCCGCCGCGCGGGCGGCGCCGACCGCCTCGGGGATGTTGTTGAAGGTCATCGCGCAGGCAAAATCCACCTGCGCCCGTTTCAGCGTCTCAAGCTGAACCGCGTGATACTGCTCGGCGCCTTCGGCGGTCATCTCCCGGTTCAGCCCGTAGGCGTCGCCTCGCGGCCCGAGGATCCCGCCGATCAGGAGGCTCGGGATCTGGTCGCGATAGTCGCTTGCGATCTCCTTCAGGAAGGCGATGGCCGCGACGTTGGCATCCGCCAGAGCGGTCGCCGAATAGCCCAGCTTCGCACCCCAGTCCGGGCTCGAGCGATAGTCGAGCCCGGAGAGAAGGAAACCAAGGTCGAACTCGGCCGCCACATCCAGTTGCGCGCGGAACATGTCGCGCATGGCGGTGACGGCGTCCGGGATGTCGAGCAACGGGAACATGGCGAATTCCGGCAGTTCGAACCCATGGCGATACATGAGTTCGGTTTCGGACCCGCCTTCGGTGAGGAAGACCGTGCCTGATCCGGCTGCCGGAAGCGGTGACGGCGCACGCATGTCAGGCCTCCGGTGCGATGTTCTGGTTGAACCGGAACCGGTTCGCAGGATCGTACTTCGTCTTGATGTCGACCAGACGCCGGTAGTTCGATCCGAAACTGGCGCGGGTCAGCGCCACGCCGTCTTCGCCGTGGCCGGGGAAGTTGAGATAGACGCGGCCATGATGGCCGAAGCGTTCGGACGCCGTCCAGCCGTCGCGCGCCCAGGCGATGTTGGCGGCATCTTCGCCGGGACCGGACCAGACGCTGTCCAGGGAGTACATCCACCCCATGGACCGATCGCCGAAAGCCGTGGCTCCGGCCGGGACCCGTGCCGTCGCTCCACCGAAATTCCACAGGGATGACAGCGTACTGTCCGAGGGCGCGGCCTTCGCGTTCCGCATCGCCAGGTCGATCATCTCATCGCTCAGGCCGGTCAGGTAGCGCGCCTTCCAGTAGCAACGGAAATCGCCTGACGGCATCAGCGAGTCAAAGAGCTGCTGAACATCGCAGTAGGTCATCCGGCCGGAAAAGTCGGCAACCAGGGTCCCGAGATCGCGCAAGGGCGCAAGCAATTCCTCGCCTTCCGCGGCGTCTCCGTTATAGACGCAAGCGAGCGTGTAGACGCGCCTTCCCCGATACTCCGCGGGGAAATCTCCGCCGCCGGCGGTGGAGAACTCGCAGAGCGATCCGACACGATCGCCATGGTCGGCCAGAAATTCGCGCCACGCGCGGATCGGACCGGGGCCGTCGTCGAGGGCGTATACGGGGGCTGCGAACATCACTTCCGGGCCGATCGGGTGAAGGGCGAACTCGAACCGGACGACGACCCCGAAATTACCGCCGCCACCCCTGAGCGCCCAGAGCAGGTCCGGGTTTTCATCGTCACTGGCACGCACCAGCGTGCCGTCAGCCGTGACCACGTCAGCCGCAATCAGATTGTCGACCGAAAGGCCGTACCGGGCGCGCAGCCATCCGATCCCGCCGGACAGGGTCAGCCCAGCCACGCCGGTTTGCGACACGACACCGCCGGGGGTTGCAAGGCCGTGCGCCTGGCTGGCCCTGTCGACATCGCTCCACAGGGCGCCGCCTTCGACGACGGCGACGCGTGCCCCAGCATCCACCGTGACGCCGCGCATGAGCGACAGGTCGATCATCATACCGTCATCGCAGACCGCATGTCCCGCCACGTTGTGGCCGCCGCCCCGGATCGCCATCGGCAGGCCCCGCGCCGCGGCCAGCGATACGGCCGCGATCACATCATCCACATCCCTGCAGCGCGCGATGAGCGCCGGCCGCCGGTCAATCATGGCATTCCAGACCATTCTTGCCTCGTCGAACCCGGGGTCGCCGGGCAGGAACACCTCTCCGCCAAAACCTCCGGCGATCGAGCGATGCGCCGGTCTCAGATCGTTCATCTCGAACTCCATTGCAGCGTGCGTTGGAGTTACGACGACCTCGGCGGCCGGGGCAGTGGCGATCCGGTCATCAACATGCCATAGTGGACAGGCGACCGGGGCATGCGCGCCAGGACCGCGCCGAAATGGCCATGGGGCCGCTGTGAACAACCCGAAAAGGCCGCTGATCGTGTTGCTGGCGGAGCCGGGAACCTCGGCCTCGGTTCTCTACGGCCTTCATGACGTGCTGCTGTCGGCCGGCGCGGTATTCACCGACATGGTCACCGGCTTGCCGGGGCAGGAATTGCTGGAGGTCAGGATCGCCTCGGCGGACGGCAAGGCGTTTCGCTGTGTCGGCAACATCCCGGTCGAGCCGCACACGGGCATCGACGATGTGGACAGGGCGGACGCCGTGGTGGTCTGCGACATGTATACGTCGATCCATGATGTGCCCACGGGCCGCTACCCGCGAGAGGTGGTCTGGCTGAAGAGGCTCCACCGGGACGGGACGCTCATCTGCTCGGTTTGTTCGGGGGCACTGCTGCTTGCGGAGACCGGCCTCCTGAACGGACATGCCGCGACGGCCCACTGGGCGTATCGAAGCATGTTCCAGCGCAGCTATCCGGGAATTTCGTTCCGCGCGGAGTCCATCCTTTGCCTGGAAGCGGAAGGCGATCGCATCGTGACCGCGGGCGGGGTCAGCGCCTGGCATGACCTCGCCGTCTATCTGATCGCCAGGTACTGCGGATACCGGCAAGCGATCGAAACCGCAAAGGTGTTCCTGATCAGCGGCCATTCGGAAGGCCAGGCCCCCTATGCGGTGATGACCCGCCCGATGGCGTCGGAAGACGGGCCGATCTCGGATTGCCAGGCGTGGCTCGCGGACAACTATGAACTGGCCAGCCCGGTCGAGCGAATGGTCAAGCGGTCCGGTCTGACCGCGCGCACCTTTTCGCGCCGCTTCAAGGCGGCGACCGGCCTTGCGCCGATGGAGTACGTGCAGGCATTGCGGGTCGAAGAGGCGAAGCAGATGCTGGAGACCGACACGCTGTCGATCGACGAGGTCGGCGCCTCGGTCGGGTATGCCGACCCGGCCTCGTTCCGGAGGCTCTTCAAGCGTGGCGCAGGATTATCGCCGTCTGCCTACAGGAAGAAGTTCCAGCGGATCGCGCAGATCGCCGGACCGACCGCGGCCGGTTGACTTCCAGCCCCGGCATGCCGCAAACGGCGCCGCGATTCACCGATGTCTCGGGCCGGACATTCGCGAAACTGGCGGAGAGGGTGGGATTCGAACCCACGGTACCCAAAGGGTACAACGGTTTTCGAGACCGCCCCGTTCGACCACTCCGGCACCTCTCCGCACCTGACCGGACCGCTGGCCCGGCCGGTCTCCGGCAATCCTCAGATAGGGTCGTCCGGTCGCCATTGCCAGCGGCGGCGATGGCGCCGAACCGCTAGCACGACACGGCCGGGGCGTCAAAGCCGCGGTGCGGCCGGCACCGCGCCGAACGGCCTAGCGGTCGGCGTTGGTCGGCCTGACGCCGGCCAGCGCATCCCGTTCGGCGGCCTCGGCGAGGTTGCGGGTGCCCTCGTCCACCGCCTCCAGCGCGCGCCGGATGTCGCCGAGCCGGTCGTAGATCCGGAACATCAGCAGGAACAGCTCGAACACCAGCCGCAGCGCAAGCGTGCCGAACACCAGCACCGCCCAGCCCATGACCTCGCCGGCGCGGACCAGCCACAGCCCGAACGCGATCACGACGAACAGGGCGCTCCAGAACAGGAACTGCAGGACCAGCGGCCCCAGCATCCGCCGGAACGTGAAGAACTCCCAGACAGCCAGCATCGCCCAATGTCCCCATGCCGATCATCGTGCCGGTCGGCGCCGCATCCTAGCCAAACGCAGGCGCGATGACGAGCGTCCGCGCATGAGGATGGCCAGCGGAAAGCGCCTGGCGGGTGGCGCGGTGGCTCCCCGCCGCGGCGATCAGGCGGAGCGGGCGATGCAGTCGGGCGCGCGGCCGTCGCCGGAGCCGATGGCGGACAGCACCGTGCGGACGCCGGCATCGACGGCGGCGAGCACCGGATCGGAGATGCCGAGCGAGGCGAGGTGCGACACGGCGCTGGCGACGTAGTCCGGGTTGGGGCCGGAGTTGCCGATCCCTTGGGCGACGATGCGGATCTGCTCCTCGGGGTCGAGCCGGCCGGCATACTGGGCGTGGCTTGGGTCGGGCACGTAGCAGAGCGCATGGACGAACCGGTCCGGCTCACCCAGCAGGCGCACGCGGCGGGTGACCTCACGGTAGACGCCGGTGACCTGTTCGCGCCCGCGCAGGTAGTCGAGCACCGCCGTGTAGTCGGCGGCGGCGACCCGGTAGGCGATGCCGCGGCACGAGCCGCCGCGGTCGAGGCCGAGCACCAGGCCGGGGCGCTCCGGCGTGCCGCGATGGAAGTGCGAATAGATGCACAGCCGCCGGTGGGCGCCGTACAGCACCGCCTCGCGGCGTTCCTCGTAGTCGAAGCCCGGCCGCCACATCAGCGAGCCGTAGCCGAACACCCAGTGTTGTGCCGACATCTCCATGCGTCTGCCTGCGTCGACGGGAAGGCCCGGGTGCGCCGCCCGGACCCGATGGACATATAGCACCGCGTGGACGACGCTCAACCGGCGGGCGGGGATTCCTGCCTTGGCGGCCGCTCGCTCCGCCGGTGCCGTGGTACCAGGGCGGCCGCATCCCGCCGTCGCGGGCGACCGCACGAGGATCTCGCGACCGCGGTGAAATGTCCGGCGGGGCCTCGCCCGGCGCACTGGATTCCGGCCTGCGCCGGAATGACGGGGTACGGAGACCCCGGCGCCCGGCCCCGGACCGGCAGCGCAGCACCGGCCTGTCGCCCGCCACTGCGCAGCATCCGGGGTGACACGTCCTCCTTGTCCCTGTGTCCGCCTTCTCCTTGGGTGTCACCCCGTGCGCGGTGCAGCGTGGAACGGTGCACCGCAGACACGGGGCCGCACCTCCTCCGGTGTCATTGCCCGGCTTGACCGGGCAACCCGGTAGCCTCGGGCGGGCGCGGCTCCGTGCCCCGCACCGGCCCCCGCCGGTTACTGGATCACCCGGACGAGCCGGGTGATGACAGGGTAATGAGCGCGTGTCGCCGCGATTTTTTGCGTTGGCGGCCGCTCGCTCCGCCGGCTCCGTGGTGCCCGGGCGGCCGCATCCCGCCGTCGCGGGCGACCGCCCGAGGATCTCGCGGCCGCAGGAGGCATTCCTTGCGTTGGCGGCCGCTCGCTCCGCCGGTGCCGTGGTACCCGGGCGGCCGCATCCGGCCATCGCGGGCGACCGCCCGAGGATCTCGCGGCCGC
>Ga0079224_100006500_pt1 | contig 15499 bp, 14 predicted proteins | sample Stecom2015_FD_80414 | JGI IMG/M metagenome (GOLD analysis project Ga0079224, IMG submission 80414) | Agricultural soil microbial communities from Utah to study Nitrogen management - Steer compost 2015 | ecosystem: Environmental > Terrestrial > Soil > Agricultural land | place: USA: Utah...
GCTCTTCACCGTCGAGGAGCGGGTCGAGATGATCCGCGAGGTGTTCGCGGACGAGCCGCGCGTCGAGGTGAAGGAGTTCGCGGGCCTGCTGGTCGAGTTCGCGCGCAGCCAGGGCGCGCCGCTGATCATCCGCGGGCTGCGGGCGGTCTCGGACTTCGAGTACGAGTTCCAGATGGCGCTGATGAACCGCCAGCTCTGGGAGGAAGTGGAGACGGTGTTCCTCGCGCCGGACGTGCAGTACTCGTTCCTGTCGGCTTCGCTGGTGCGCGAGATCGCGTCGCTGGGCGGCGACGTGAGCGACCTGGTCGCGCCGGCGGTGCTGGCGCGGCTGAACGAGAAGTACGCGGGCGCGCGTCGCGGGTCATGAGCGCGTTCCTCGAGCAGCTCCCGGTGCGGGCAGCGGCGTTGAAGCGCCGCATCGTGTTCGCGGAAGGGCACGACGAGCGCACCATCCACGCCATTGCGCGGCTCCAGCGCGCGGGCGTGATGCAGGTGATCGCGCTGGGCTCTGAGCCGGCGGAGCTGCGGCGGGCGGTGGATGCGGCCGAAGGGGACGGCGACGGCGTCATCGTGCTGGACCCGGCGCGGGACGGCCGGCGCGAGCACTACGCGGCCGCGCTGCTCGAGCGGCGGAAGCACCGGGGCATGACGCGCGCGGAGGCGCTGGAGCGGGTGAGCCATCCGCTGTACTTCGCGGCAATGATGGTGTGCACGGGCGAGGCGGACGGATCGGTCGCGGGCGCGGCGTACACGACGTCGGAAGTGCTGCGTGCGGCGCTGTGGTGCGTGGGCCCGGCGCCCGGGATCGAGACGATCTCGTCCTCGTTCTACATGGTGGTGCCGCCGTTCCGCGGGACCGCGGAGCCGGAAGTGCTGACGTTCACAGACGCGGGCGTGGTGCCCGAGCCCGGGGCGCGGCAGCTCGCGGACATCGCGCAGGCCGCGGCGGAAGCGCGCCGGAAGATCGTGGGTGACGAGCCGCGCGTCGCGTTCCTCTCGTACTCGACGAAGGGCAGCGCGCCGGGCGCGAGCGTGCAGCGCATGCGTGACGCGCTGACGCTGTTCCGCGAGCGGATGCCGGATGTGGCGGCGGACGGCGAGCTCCAGGCCGATGCGGCGCTGATCCCGGACGTCGCCGCCCGGAAGGCGGGGGACTCGGCGCTGGCGGGGACGGCGAACGTGCTGGTCTTTCCGGACCTGAACGCGGGGAACATCGCGTACAAGCTCGTGCAGCGGCTGGCCCGGGCCGAGGCGCTGGGGCCGATCGTGCAGGGGCTGGCCCGGCCCTGCAACGACCTCTCCCGGGGCGCGAGCGTGGACGACATCGTCCATGTGGCGTGCATCACGGCGCTGCTGGCGTGAGGCGGCCGCGGGCCGCCGGCCCGCACCGGTTGCGCCGGGCGCGAACGGCACCGAACTTGCCCGCACGGCGGGTATCCGCCGGGACCCACGACCGCGTGAGGGAGCCATGAACTTCCAGGTGAAGAAAGAGACCGACGTCGTCACGATCGACGTCGAAGGCCAGCTCATCGTCGGCAACCGCCAGGAGCTGAAGCAGAAGGTGCTCCAGGAACTCGAGGGCGGTGCGCGTAAGTTTCTGATCGACTTCGCCCGGACGGGTTACATCGATTCGTCCGGCCTCGGCGTGCTGGTCAGCCTGTCCAAGAAGATCCGCGAGCAGGGTGGCGAGCTGCGCCTGGCCAGCCTCAACGACGACCTGCGGACGCTGTTCGAGCTGACGAAGCTGGACACGCTGTTCCACATCTCGAACAGCCGGGAAGAGGCGCTCGCCTCCTTCTGAAGCTGTCCCTCCTCCCCTCCAACCCTTAGATTCCAGGGAGTCCGGCGCCCCGGCTGGACGGAGGGGCGCCCGCGGCACGGGCGGCGCGCGTGGCTGCGCCGTCCGGACAGTGCGGGCGGCCAGAAGCCATAGATCGAGATGAAGGCAGACTACAGCATCGAGCTGCCGAACGATCTGCGCGCCATCGGTCGCGCGGTCCAGCAGCTCGTGAACCGGTGCCGTGAGGTCGGCTTCGACGACGACCGGCTACGGTTGAACCTCAGGGTCGGCGTGACGGAGGCGCTCGCCAACGCAATGCTGTACGGCAACGGCCGCGATCCGGCGAAGCGCGTGCGCGTGGAGGCGAACGTCAGCCGCGACGAGGTGACGATCCGGGTGACCGACGAAGGGCGCGGGTTCGACCCGCATACGGTCTGTGACCCGACGTTGCCCGCCAACCGCTCTCGGCCGGGCGGCCGTGGGATCTTCCTGATTCGGAAGTTGATGGATCGCGTCGAGTTCAACGAGCGAGGCAACTCCATCACGATGGTGCTGCTCGCAGGCTCGCGCACGAACCGGGGCCGGGCATCGCGGTGAACACGGTGCGCGCCGCCGAGCCCGTCCACGGATCGTCCTCCGGCGTGGGCGCGTTGCTCGACGCGTTCCGCCGCACGCACGAGGGCGTGGACATCCGGCTGTGGGCTGCACGCGACGGTGGCTGGTCGTGCGTCTACCCGCCGGAGGGCGCCGCCGCCGAAGGCCCCGGCCCCACAGCCCGGCGCGTCCCCGGAAGCGACGGCGTGTTCGAGTTGGAGATCGAGGGTGGCGCGCTCACGGATGGCGACGTCGAGTTCCTCGCGGAGGCGCTCGCACAGTTCCTCAACTACGAGACCGAGACCCGTCTGGCCGCGGAGGAGCTCACCGAGCGGTACGAGGAGATCAACCTCCTGTACTCGATCACCGAGACGCTCGGGTCGGTCATCTCGCTGCCGGCCGCCGGCCAACGCATCCTCGGCGAAGTCGCGGACGTGCTCGAAGCGCGCCGCGCATCCCTCTGGGTCTACGACCCGGAGGACGATCGGCTGCACCTGATCGCCGCGGTCGGCGAGGACGGGCTGAGCGGGCCGATCTCGCCGGAGGACCCGCACTCGGTGACCGCGCGCGTGTTCCGCGAGCGCAAGGCCCTCAACATCGAGCGCGCCACGTCGTTGCCCCGGGGCGCGCGTATGGAGCCGCCGCCGCGCGGCCGCGAGCCGTTCCTGTCCGTCCCCATCCACTACAGGCCGCCTGAGGGGGCGGCCAGGACGATCGGCGTGATCAACCTGGTGGGCCGGCGCACGGGCGAGCCGTTCGACGCGGGCGACACGCGCCTGCTCACGGCGATCGCCAGTCAGGTGGGCGCCGCGCTCGAGACACAGCGGCTGATGCAGGAGAACCTGCGCCGCCAGCGGTTCGAGCGCGAGCTCGAGCTGGCCCACGACCTCCAGCTCAAGCTGCTGCCCGACGTTTCGCAGCTCGCGACTGCGGCAGAGATCGCCGCGCGCTGCGCGCCCGCCGAATCCGTGGGTGGGGACTTCTACCACCTGTTCCCGCTCTCCGGCGACCGGCTCGGCGTGCTGATCGGCGACGTGTCCGGCCACGGGTTCTCGGCCTCGCTGATCATGGCGCTGACGATCAGCGCTGCCGCGATCTACGCGCTCGAGGCGCGGCCGCCGGGCGAGGTGATCGCGCAAGTGCACGCGGCCCTGATCGACGAGCTCGAGATGACCGAGATGTACGTCTCGCTGTTCTACGGCGTGCTGGACGCGCACGGCGGAAACCTGGTGTACGCCAACGCGGGGCACCCGCAGGCGTTCCGCATCCGGGAGGATGGCGCCGCGATCCGGCTGGGCGCGACCAGCCCGGCGCTCGGGACCGTCGTCCTGCCCGAGTACGGCGAGGCCGTGAGCGAGTGGGTGCGCGAGCGGGACTTGCTCTGCCTCTTCACCGACGGACTGTCCGACGCGTTCGCGGGCGGCGGCATGGCGGGCGAGGCCGCGCTGATCGCGGAGGTCGTGCGCTGGCGCGACCGGTCACCCGCGGAGATCCTGGAGCACGTGTTCGCCCTCACCCGGAACGCGGAGACGGCCGTGCCGCCGGACGACCGCACGGCCGTGCTCCTGCGCGCGTGACACGATCGTGCGGGCCAAACGGTCGCTGGGCCAGAACTTCCTGGTCGACCCCAACATCCAGCGCAGGATCGTGGCGGCGCTGGACCTCGGGCCCGGCGACGAGGTGCTCGAGATCGGGCCCGGCACCGGCGCGCTGACGCGGCACCTCGCCGCGCAGGCCGGGCGCGTCGTCGCCATCGAGAAAGACGACGACCTGGCCGCCGCGCTCCGGTCCGAGTTCGAGGACATGCCGGGCGTCACGATCGTGCACGGCGATGCGCTGGAGGCGGACCTGCGCGCGCTCGTCCGCGATCCCGACCGCGTCAAGATCGTCGGCAACATCCCGTACAACATCACGTCACCGTTGCTCTTCCACCTGCTCGAATCCGGACTGCAGGCGGAGCGCATCGTCGTGATGGTGCAGCGCGAGGTCGCGGACCGGATCCTCGCTGCACCCGGCGAGAAGGCCTACGGCGCGCTCAGCGTGGGCGTGCGTACGGCGGCGGACGTGAAGCGGCTGTTCCATGTGGGCCGCGCGGCGTTCCGACCCGTGCCGGACGTGGACTCGACGGTGATCCTGATCACGCCGCACCGGCCGCCACGGCTCACCGCCGAGGAGCAAACGAACCTGCGCACGCTCACGCGCTCCGCGTTCGGCTGGCGCCGCAAGCAGCTCCAGAAGATCCTGCGCTCCGCGGAGGAGTATCAGGTGGATCTCCGGGATCTCGAGAGTGTGGCGGACGAAACCGGGATCACCCTGGACCGGCGCCCGGAAACGCTCTCGCCGGACGAGTTCATCACCCTTTCCCGCGCGCTGAGGAAGAGAGGCTACCCGCGCGTCGAGGACGGAGGCACAGGATCGGAGTCGGAGACGTGATGGAGACGACGACCGTGGCCACAGCCCCGCCGGGCCGCGCCGCGCGCCTGCTCGCCGGCCTAGGCCTCCAGCGCAAGGAGCTGCGCAGCTGGGCGATGTACGACTGGGCGAACTCCGCGTTCATCACGACCATCGGCGCGGCGGTCCTGCCCATCTACTACAGCCGCGTCGCCGCGGGCGACCTCAGCCCCGTGCAGGCCACGGCGTACTGGGGCTACACGAACTCGATCGCGCTCGCGATCATCGCCGTCGCAGCGCCCGTGCTCGGCGCGATGGGCGACTATCTCGGCGCCAAGAAGCGGTTCCTCGCCGCGTTCATGCTGATCGGCGTCATCGCCTCCGCCGGCCTGTACCTCGTGCAACGCGGCGATTGGCTGCTCGCCTCGACCCTCTACCTCGTGGGCAGCATCGGCTTCACCGGGTCCCTCGTGTTCGCTGATTCACTCCTGCCCCACATCGCGCGCGAGCACGAGATCGACCGCGTCTCCACCGCGGGCTACGCGCTCGGCTACCTGGGCGGCGGTGTGCTGCTCGCCATCAACGCCCTCATGATCGCGAAGCCCGCGCTGTTCGGCTTCGCCGACGCCGGCGTCGCCAGCCGCGTATCCTTCCTCAGCGTCGCGGTCTGGTGGCTCGTCTTCTCCATCCCGATCTTCCGCAACGTGCCCGAGCCGCCCCGACGCGTGGAGGCCCGCGAAGCGCTCGGCGCCAACCCCGTCACCGTCGCCTTCGGCAGGCTGCGCGAGACGTTCGGCGAGATCCGCCAGTACCGCGAGACGTTCAAGTTCCTGCTCGCGTTCTGGCTCTACATCGACGGGATCCACACGATCCAACGGCTCGCAGTGATCTACGGGACCGAGCTCGGCCTCGGGCAGGGAACCCTCATCGGCGCTCTGCTCCTCGTCCAGTTCGTCGGCATCCCGTTCAGCTTCCTGTTCGGCGCCCTCGCCGTGCGCATCGGGACGCGCCGCGGCATCTACCTCGCGCTCGGCGTCTACACAGTCATCGCCATCTTCGGCTACTTCGTCAGCGAGGCCTGGCACTTCTGGGCGCTCGCGTTCATGGTCGGCCTCGTGCAGGGCGGCGCACAGGCGCTCAGCCGCTCCTTCTACGCCGCCATGATTCCCCGTGCGAAATCCTCCGAGTTCTTCGGCTTCTTCAGCGTGTCCGAGCGCTTCGCCGGCATCATGGGCCCCGCCATCTTCGGCTTCGTGGGCATGCTCACCGGCACCAGCCGGTTCGGGATCCTCGCGCTCATCGCCTTCTTCGTCAGCGGCATGCTCCTGCTGAGCCGCGTCGACGAGGCGGAGGGCCGGCGGGCAGCGGCCGCAGCGGATGCCACGACTCCGCCGATCCCCCCGGCGCCCGCCGCTGGGCGGTGACATGCCGTCGCGCGTCCGGGGCGGTGGATGTCCTTCGACTGCGCGGCTGCGGCGTGCGTGGTGGTTCGTTTCGGCATTGACGGGCCGGAGTGGCGGGGGTAGGTTATTTGTGAATGCTTTCACAAACACGCCCGTGAGCTGGGAGTCGCGGCGCGATGAAGAAGGTTTCGGATCCCACCGTCACCCGCCTGTCACTGTATCTCCGGATTCTGACCGAGCTGAACGAGCAGGGGATGAGTACCGTGTCGAGCGAAGAGCTGGCACGGCGGGGGGGGACGACGGCGGCGCAGGTGAGAAAGGACCTGTCGTTCTTCGGGACGTTCGGCAAGCGGGGGCTGGGGTACGCGGTGCCCGACCTGCTGGAGCGGCTGCGTGCGATCCTGGGCCTCGGACGGCGCTGGCGTGTGGCGCTGGTGGGGGCGGGGAAGATCGGCGCGGCGCTGTTCGGGTACCATGATTTCCGGCGGCAGGGGTTCCACATCGTCGCGGTGTTCGACGCGGACGAGCGGAAGGTGGGGCAGCAATGGAACGGGCTACGCGTTCTTCCGGCGGAGGATCTGGAGGAGGTGCTGCGGGCCGAGGGGATCGAGATCGTGATCGTCGCGGTGCCGGCGGAGGCGGCGCAGGGTGTGGTGGACCGGGTGGTGGCGGCGGGAGTACGTGGGATCCTCAACTTCGCGCCGACGAAACTGGACGTGCCGCCGGAGGTGACGTTGAAGAGCGTGAACATGACGGTGGAACTGGAGGGACTGTCGTACGCGTTGTCGAACGGGGGGCGGAGCAGTGGCGCTAGGCGGCGGGGCACGCGTGCAGATCGGAGCTGAGGCGCATGGACGGTTCGCGGGTTCACGTCACATCGGAGATCGGCCCGTTACAGGGAGTGATCTGCCACACGCCGGGTCCTGAGGTGCTGGCGGTGACACCGGCGACGCGGGAAGACTTCCTGTACGACGACATCATCGACCTGGAACAGGCGCGTCGGGAGCACCACCGGTTCAAGGCGATCCTCTCGCGGTTCAGCGAGGTGTACGAAGTGCGGGACCTGCTCGAGGAGATCGTGGACGAGGCGGAGGTGAGGAAGTTCCTGATCGGGCGGGTGATGGACGTGGCGCAGTCGGAGCCGCTCGCGCGAGAGCTGGTGAAGCTGCCGGCGGCTGAGCTGGTGGCGTTGTTCATCGAGGGACGTGAGGAGGAGGAGGGGCCGCTCCAGAAGATCCTGAACGTGGCCAGCTACGAGCTGCCGCCGCTGCCGAACCTGTTCTTCACGCGTGACGCGGCGATGGTCGTGGGCGACGGTGTGGTGATCGGGTCGATGCGCTACACGGTACGGTGGACGGAAGAGATCCTGATGAAGGCTCTCTTCACGTATCACCCCAAGCTCCAGCGCAAGACGTTGATCTACGATGGCAGCGAGGAGCGCCGCGCGGGGTACACGCTGGAGGGCGGGGACCTGCACGTGCTGCGTCCCGACCTGGTGCTCATGGGGCTGTCGGAGCGTTCGAGCCCGGGTGCGTTCGACGCGATCGCGGACAAGCTGGTCAAGCAGGTGGGGATCCAGGACATTCTGGTGGTGGTGCTGCCGACCGACCGCGCAATGATCCACCTGGACATGATCTTCACGATGGTGGATCGGGATCACTGCGTGGTCTTCCCGCCGATGTTCATCGGGCCGACGCGCTGTAGCGTGCTGCACTACCACGCGGGCCGCAAAGGCATGCGCGAGATGCCGAACCTGTTTGCCGCTTTGCGGGAGGTGGGGCTGCCGCTCGAGCCGATCTTTTGCGGCGGAACGAAGCGCGCGTTCCAGGAGCGCGAGCAGTGGTCCAGCGGCTGCAACTTCGTGGCGGTCCGTCCGGGGCTGGTGCTCGGGTATTCGCGGAACGAGATGACCTACGCGGAGATGGAGCGCGAGGCGGGCTACCGCATCGTTTCCGGTCTGGACTTCCTGACGGGCGAGGCGGAGATCGAGGAAGACGAGAAGGCGGTCATCACGTTTGACGGCGGTGAGCTGGTTCGCGGGGGCGGTGGGGCGCGGTGCATGAGCCTGCCGGTCCGCCGCGAGGACATCTGGTGACGGGCGGCCCGGGTCGGCGCGGGCGCGTGGCGCGGGTCCGGCTCGGCGCGCAGCTCGAGCTGCCCTTGTCCGGGGCCAGGGCCCCCGACCACCCCGTCCCCACCTCCCGGGCGGGGGCGGGGGATTGGCTCCCTGGTGTACCGGAATCGGACGGCGTGGCCTCGACGAACGGCGCGGCCCCCGCGCCGGTGGAGGATGTGCCGCTGCGGTCGCTGGAGTACGTCGTCGTGGACGTGGAGACGACGGGCGGGTCGGTGCACCGGGGGCACCGGATCACGGAGATCGCGGCGTGGTGCATCGACGGAACGGGGCGGGTGATCGAGTCGTTCGAGACGCTGGTGAATCCGGAGCGGCTGATCCCGCCGTACATCACGGCGCTGACGCGCATCACGCAGGACATGGTGGCGGACGCGCCGCGGTTTCACGAGATCGCCGGAGACGTGCACCGGCTGCTGGAGGGCCGGGTCTTCGTGGCGCACAACGCGGCGTTCGACTGGGGGTTCCTGTGTCGGGAGCTGGAATGGGCGACGGGCCGCGCGCCGGAGGGGAAGGTGCTGTGCACGGTGCGGCTGTCGCGACACGTCGTGCCGGAGGTGCGGCGCCGCTCGCTGGACGCGCTGACCGAGTACTTCGGCGTGGAGAACGAAGCGCGGCACCGCGCGTACGGGGACGCGCGCGCGACGGTGGAGGTGCTGCGCCGGCTGTTCGAGCGGCTCGAGGAGCGGGAGATCGAGGGCTGGGCGGCGCTCGAGGCGCTGCTGAAGCGTCGCGCGCCGCGGCGGCGCAGGCGCTCGTCGCTGCCGCACTCGATGGACTCGGCGTGAAGAGGGCCAGGGCGTGGGCGTGGGCGAGGGCGAGGGTAGTGCGATGAAGGAGCGTGCAGTGGTGCAGCTTCCGCAGGCCGCGGCCGACCTGCCTCTGCGGCGTACACGTTCGCTGGGGCGGTTCCGGCTGCACGCGCTGGAGGCGGGGCTCCAGTGGCTGGACGGCGGGGCGATGTTCGGGGTGGTGCCCAAGCCGCTGTGGGAGAGGCGGATCCCGGCGGATGAGCGGAACCGCATCCCGCTCGCCTTGCGCTGCCTGTTGATCGAGACGCCGGACGCGCTGGTGCTGGTGGACAACGGCATCGGCAACAAGGAGGACGCGAAGTTCCACCAGATCTACGGCGTGGACAATGCCGGGTCGCCGACGCGATTGGAGGATGCGCTGCGCGACGCGGGCTTCGCCCCTGAGGACGTGGACATCGTCGTCGACACGCACCTGCACTTCGATCACGCGGGCGGGAACACGTACCGGGACGTGGACGGCGTGGTCCGGCTCTCGTTCCCGCGTGCGCGGTACGTGGTGCAGGCGGGCGAGTGGGAGTGGGCGCACTCGCGGAACGAGCGTGTGCGGGCGAGCTACCTGCCGGACAACTTCGACCCGGTGCACGCTGCGGGGCGTTTCGAGCTGGTGAGCGGGGAGCACGAGGTCATCCCGGGCGTGCGGGTGGTGCCGACGCCCGGCCACACGCCGCACCACCAGTCGGTGGTCCTCAGCTCGGGAGGGGAGACGGCGTGTTTCCTTGCGGACCTGGTGCCGACGGCCGCGCACTTGCCGCTGCCGTGGATCATGGGCTACGACGTGGAGCCGCTGGTGACGCTGGAGAGCAAGCGGTGGCTGCTCACGCGGGCGCGTGAAGAGGGCTGGCTGCTGATCTTCGAGCACGACCCCGCCGTGGCCTGGGGCAAGCTCGACCCGGCGGAGGAGCGGCCCACGCTGATCCCCGAACCGTAGCGCGGGAGGGGCCATGCCCGGTCGGCCGACGGTCGCGTCCGGTGTGGCGGGTGAGGGGGCTGGGGGGGCGGTCGCGGTGGTGGGCGCGGGGCCGGCGGGCGCGCGTGCGGCCGAGCTGCTCGCCGCCGCCGGCCGGGAGGTGCTGCTGTTCGACCCGCGGGCGCCGTGGGAGAAGGCGTGCGGCGGCGGCATCCCGATCCACGCGCTGGACCACTTCCCGGAGCTGCGCGAGCTCGGCCCGGAGGGGCGCTGGGTGGAGCGCGCGCGGCTGGTCGCGCCGGGCGCGGGCGAGCTGGACGTCGAGGCCGCGGCGCCGCTGCTGCTCGTGGACCGGCGCATCCTCTCCCGCTTCCAGCTCGAGCGGGCGGTGGCGGCGGGGGCGCGCCACGTTCCGCGGCGCATCCGCGAGGCGAGCCCCACGCCCACCGGGTTCCGGCTGGTGGACGACGAAGGCGGCGGCTACGACGTCGGCTTCGTCATCGGGGCGGATGGCGCGTCATCGCGCGTGCGGCGGCTGCTCTCGCCCGCGCTCCAGCCAGTGCAGACGCCGACGCGCGGGCGCTTCGTGCCGATCCCGCGGGACGCGGCGGCGGAGCTGGTCGTGAGCTTCCGGGACGGGCTCCCGGGCTACATCTGGGAATTTCCGCGGGGCGAGACGGCGTCGGTCGGGGTGTGTCACCTGGAGCACGGCGTGGCGCGGGGAGCGCTCGAGACGGTGCTGCTGGAGCACATCGCGGAGGCGGGCGCGAGCGCGGACCACCCGGCGTACGGCCACCCGATCCCGCTGCTGCAGCGGGGGGACCACCGGCGGCCGGAGCGCTTCGGCGGCCCGCGTTGGGCGCTGTGCGGCGACGCGGCCGGGCTGGTGGACCCGATCACGGGAGAGGGGATCCACTACGCCCTCCGCTCGGGCGAGCTGGCCGCGCGCGCGCTGCTCGAGGAGGGCACGCTCGCGGGGTATCCGGACCGGCTCGGCGCGGACGTGCTGCGCGAGCTGCGGATCGCGCACCGCTACGCGAGCCGGTTCTACCGTCACGGGTTCACCCGCGCGTTGATCGAGGTCTGCCGCGAGAGCCCGCGGATGCGGCGGATTCTCGCGAACGTGCTGGCCGGGCGGCAGAGCTACGCCAGCCTGCGCAGCCGTGCGATCGGCGCGTTGCTCCTGGACCGCGTGGGCCTGCGGCCCGCGGTCGCCGTGCTGCGTTTCGTGCTCTAGCGCGGCCACGGGCGCCGCATCCGCGGCGCCCTTCCCGCCCCGCGAGGCGCGGGGTATCTTAACCGGCGCGGGCCGGCTGCGGGGCCGGCGCCGTAGCGAAAGGAAGGAGAGATCATGGCGGATCCGCGGAACACTCCCGTCATCGTGAGCGCTGCGCGGACACCGATTGGTCGGTTCATGGGCGGGCTGAGCCCGCTGTCGGCGACGGAGCTGGGAGGCGTCGCGGTACGGGCCGCGATCGATCGGGCCGGCATCGATCCGGGCGAGATCGATGACGTGATTCTGGGCAACGTGGTCTCGGCGGGCCTCGGGCAGGCGCCCGCCCGGCAGGCGGCGCTGCGCGGCGGCGTGCCCGAGACGGTGGGCGCGATGACCGTGAGCCGCGTGTGCGGCTCGGGGCTCCAGGCCGTGATGCTGGCGGCGCAGGCGATCAAGGCCGGCGACGCGCGCGTGATGGTGGCCGGCGGGATGGAGTCCATGTCCAACGCGCCGTACTACCTGCGCGGCTATCGGCAGGGCGTGAAGTTCGGGAACCAGACGCTCGTGGATGGCCTCATCCACGACGGGCTGTGGTGCAGCTTCGGCGAGTGCCACATGGGCGGGCACGCGGAGTACACCGCGTGGAAGGCGGGGATCAGCCGGGAGGAGGCGGACGCGTTCGCCCTGGCCTCGCACCGCAAGGCGATCGCCGCGCAGGATGCGGGCAAGTTCCAGGCGGAGATCGTGCCCGTCGAAGTGCCAGGCCGGCGGGGCTCCACGGTCGTGGACGAAGACGAGCCGCCGCGGCGGGACACGTCGATGGAGGCGCTGGCGAAGCTCCCGCCCGCGTTCACCAAGGACATGCCGCCGGAGGTCGAGACGCCGGTGGTGACGGCCGGCAACGCGCCGGGCCTGAACGACGGCGCCGCGGCGCTGGTGGTCACCAGCCAGGAGTACGCCGAGGCGCACGGCCTCGAGATCCTCGCGCGCATCAACGCGTACGCGACGGGCGCGGTGGCGCCGCGCGAGCTGTTCTTCGCGCCCGTGCGCGCGGTGCGGCGCGTGATGGAGAAGGAAGGCAAGACGATCGGGGACTACGACCTGATCGAGGCGAACGAGGCGTTCGCCGTGCAGGCGCTGGCGGACGGCAAGGAGCTCGGTTGGGATTGGGACCGGGTGAACGTGCACGGCGGCGCGGTCGCGCTGGGTCACCCGATCGGCGCGTCGGGCGCGCGGATCCTGACGACGCTGCTGTACGCGCTGCGGGACCGCGGCGGGCGGACCGGCCTCGCCACGCTCTGCCTCGGCGGCGGCGATGCCGTAGCGCTCTCGGTGGAGCGGATCTGAGATGGCTGGGGCGTGGACGGCACCGGTATCAGCGCTGCCGCTCACGCTCGGCGGGCGGATGGGAACCGGGCTGGGGGTTCGGACCCTCGGGTCGCTGTGACCCGGGGGTTTTTCGTGGTGGACAATGCCCTACGGCGTCTGTTCGTCAGCGAGGGTCGGCTCCGCGCGGCGTGGAGGATCCTGCTGTTCTTCCTGCTGTTCGCGGCGCTCCTCTTCGTGTTCGCGCCGCTGGCGGCGCTGTACGGCGGGGCGGGAGGCGGCGCGGGCGCGCTGGTAGGGCAGGGTATCGCGACGCTCGCGGCCGCTTTGGGGGCCGGCTGGTTGTTGCTCGGCTGGATCGATCGCCGGCGGCCTGGCGCGCTGGGGTTCGCGTGGACGCCGAGCTCCGCGCGCGAGCTGCTGGCCGGGCTCGCGATCGGCGGCGGCCCGCTGGTCCTTGCCGCCGCGGCGCTGGCACTGGCGGGCTGGCTCGAGTACCGGCCGGATGCGGGCAGTGCAGGGACGTACGTCGCGGCGGTAGTCGGCGCGCTGCTGGTCCTGGCGCCGGCGGCCGCCGCGGAAGAGGCGCTGTTCCGCGGCTACCCGTTCCAGGTCCTGGTCGAGGCCCTGGGCCCGGTCGTCGCGACGGTCGCGTTGAGCGCGGCCTTCGCCCTGGCACACGCAGGCAACCCCGGCGCGAACGCGTTCGCGCTGGTCAACATCTTTCTCGCCGGGGTCCTGCTCTCGGTCGCGTACCTTCGGACGCGCAGTCTGTGGTTCGCGACGGCCGTGCACCTGGGCTGGAACTGGACGATGGGCAGCGTGCTCGACCTTCCGGTGAGCGGGCTGGAGATCCTGGACACGCCGCTCTACGAGCCGGTCTTCGGCGGGCCGGACTGGGTCACGGGCGGCGGATTCGGGCCGGAGGCCGGGCTGGTGGGGACGCTGGGCTTCGTCCTGGCGTTGCTGGCCGTGATGCGGCTGAGAATGCTGGGGGAAGCACCGGAGATGCAGGCACTGAGACCGCTGGTAGACGGGCGGCTGTAGGCGGGTGAGAGGAGACAGGAGCATGGCGGAAGTGAATCGTGTGGCGGTCGTGGGCGCAGGGACGATGGGCAACGGCATCGCGCACGTCTTCGCGCAGCACGGCCACGATGTGGTGCTGATCGACATCGCCGAGGACCGGCTGGCCGCGGCGCTCGAGACGATCGGGAAGAACCTCGACCGGCAGATCCGGAAAGGGGTGTTGCCGCAGGAGGCGCGGGAGGAGACGCTCGGCCGGATCCAGACGGCGACGGCGACGGATGCCGCGGCGGGCGCCGGGCTGATCGTGGAGGCGGTGCCGGAGAATCCCCTGTTGAAGGCCGACGTGATCCGCGCGCTCGATGCGGTCGCGGGTGATGGGATCCTGGCGTCCAACACGTCATCCATCTCGATCACGCAGCTCGCGGCCCTGACACGGCACCCGGATCGGTTCGTGGGTATGCACTTCATGAATCCGGTGCCGGTGATGCAGCTCGTCGAGGTGATCCGAGGGCTCCAGACGTCGGACGAGACGGCGTCGGCGGTGATCGAGATGGCCAGGCGGCTGGGGAAGACGCCCGTCGAGGTGCGCGACTCGCCCGGCTTCGTCTCGAACCGCGTGCTGATGCCGATGATCAATGAGGCCATCTTCTGCCTGATGGAAGGCGTGGCCGGGCCGGAAGAGATCGACGCGGTCATGAAGCTGGGGATGAACCAGCCGATCGGCCCGCTGGCGCTGGCGGACCTCATCGGGCTGGACACGTGCCTGGCGATCCTCGAGGTGTTGCAGCGGGAGCTGGGCGAGGACAAGTACCGGCCGTGCCCGCTGCTGCGCAAGTACGTCGCGGCCGGCTGGCTGGGCCGGAAGACGGGCCGCGGCTTCTACCAGTACTGACGATGGAGACGCGTACGGCGGTCGCACCGAGCGAAGAAGAACTGCAGGTCCGCGGCCTTGCGCGCGAGTTCGCGGCGGGCGAGCTGCGGCCGCATGTCGAGGCATGGGACCGCGATCGGACGATTCCCGCGGCGGTGCTCGGCCAGCTCGCGGAGCTGGGCTTCTTCGGGATGGCGATTCCCGAGGAACACGGCGGCATGGGCTTCGACGCGCCGACGTTCGCCGCGGCGGTCGAGGAGCTGGCGTGGGGCGAGGCATCGGTGGCGATGCTGGTGGCGGGGCACGCGGCAGCGGCGGATCTGATCCTCCGGCTGGGGACCGAGGAGCAGAGGGCGCGCTGGCTGCCCGCGTTGGCGAGCGGCGAGACGCTCGCGGCGCTCGCGCACTGGGATTCGGACGACGACGCGCCCGCGACGCTCGAGCGCGAGGCGGGTGGGCTCGCGCTGCGCGGCGTGCTGGCGCGCGTGGTGCGCGGCGCGTCGACGGGGCTCGTCGTGGCGCGGGTGCGGGAGCAGGATGGTGCGCCGGGCGCGGTGCTCGTGCCGGCAGACGCGCCCGGCGTCCGCGTGCGTGAGAGCCACGCGCCGCTCGGGCTCCGGCCGCTCGAAGTGGTGACCGTGGCACTCGACGATGTGCGCCTCGGCCCCGACGCCGAGCTGGCCGGTGCGGAGGTGGACCCGGGCGCCGGGGACATCGGCCGGCTGGGCGTAGCGGCGGTCGCGGCAGGCGTGGCGCGGGCCGCGCTCGAGCACGCGGTGGAGTATGCGGGCGTGCGAGAGCAGTTCCGCAGGCCGATCCGCGAGTTCGAGGGGATCCAGTTCAAGCTCGCGGACATGGCGATCCGCACCACGGGCGCCGCGACCATGGTCCGTGACGCCGCGGTCGCGCCGGGCGCACGGGCGACCGCCGCGGCCAAGGTGGGCGCCAGCGAGGCGGCGATGTGGGTCGCCACGCAGGCGGTCCAGGTGTTTGGCGGGTACGGCTACATGCGCGACTACCCGGTGGAGAAGCTCATGCGTGA
>Ga0079224_100006501_pt1 | contig 15497 bp, 13 predicted proteins | sample Stecom2015_FD_80414 | JGI IMG/M metagenome (GOLD analysis project Ga0079224, IMG submission 80414) | Agricultural soil microbial communities from Utah to study Nitrogen management - Steer compost 2015 | ecosystem: Environmental > Terrestrial > Soil > Agricultural land | place: USA: Utah...
AAATTCATGCTCCGCCTTGATTCAGATCAAGGCACCGATGGGAAATCCGGAGGCAAATAGGTCCTGTCCGGCGGAGCGTTGATCCCGCAACCGAGTTGAGGAGATCCCATGAGCGACCGAGACCAAGACCAAACGGACGAAAAGGTGCCGTTGGTTCAGCAACTCCTAGACAACCCGTTCTTGCTGCTGTTCATCGGCGTACTCGTGCCGATGGTCGTGTACACGCTCTGGGGCGTCATCGATATCTTGACGATTCCAATCGCGAAGTAGCGATTGGACCTCAGTTCGTTGCCCGCATCCGCAAGTCGCACCTCCGGGAGGTCACGAGTCCATGAGCGCAATACTGCCGCCGGCAGAGCGGCTTTGGTGGAAACATCCGCTCGACCGCGTCGAGGGCACCTGGATCGCGATCGCATTCGTCTGGTGCATGATCATGTTCTTCATGATGGTGTACTGGCACGCGTACGGTCGTCAGAACCTTTCGACGGAAACATACAAGACGACACCGGAGCAGTTCATGGCCAGCGCGCAAGCGATGGTCGACGAGTACACGGTGCGGACAGAAACGGACATGGCCATTCCGGTCGTCGCTCCGCCGCCGGGCAGCGACGTGTATCTCATCTCGCGCCTTTGGAGCTTCTGGCCGATTCTCGAGCTCGAGAAAGACAAGAGCTATCGACTGCACTTGACCTCGATGGACTACAACCACGGCTTCTCGCTGCAGCCGAGCAACATCAACATTCAAGTCGTGCCCGGCTACGAGCACGTCGTTACGGTGACGCCGAATCAGACCGGAACGTTCTCAGTCGTGTGCAACGAATACTGCGGTTTCGGCCATCACACGATGGTCGGTCGCATCTACGTTCGCTAGAGGTAGACGGCAATGGCTCGCGCTACGACATATCGAATCTGCCCGCGCTCCGGCCTGCAGTTCGAACGACACGCCGAAAGACTGATGATCGCGAACGCCGTCACCGCGGTCGTGTTCCTGCTGCTCGGCGGCATCCTCGCGGTCGGCATCGTGCTCACGCGCTGGCCCGCGGTGCACTGGCTCGAAGCGCACCGCTTCTATCAAGTGTTGACCGCGCACGGCCTCGACATGCTGGTCTTCTGGATCATCTTCTTCGAGATCGCGGTGCTCTATTTCTGCGGCTCGACGCTGCTGCGCTCACGCATCGCGACGCCGCGAATCGCGTGGCTCGCCTTCGCGCTCATGGTCATCGGTGCGATCACGAACAATGTCGCCGTGTACCAAGGCGCCTCGAGCGTCATGATGACGTCGTACGTACCCATGATGGCAGCGCCTTCGTTCTATCTCGGCCTGATTCTGTTCGCGGTCGGAGCGCTGATCGGGTGCTTCGTATTCCTCGGCACGCTCGTCGTCGCGAAGCGCGAGAAGACCTATCAAGGCTCCGTGCCGCTCGTGACTTTCGGCGCCATCACGGCCTGCATCATCGCGGTGTTCACGATCACATCGGGCGCGATCATCCTGATCCCGACCTACCTCAAGTCCATCGGACTGATCGAGCACGTCGATCCGTTGATCTATCGCACGATCTGGTGGGCGTTCGGGCACTCCTCGCAGCAAATCAACGTCGCTGCGCACATTTCGGTTTGGTATCTCGTCGCCGCGATTGCCTTTGGCGCGCGCCCGATGTCGGAGCGCGTCAGCCGCGGCGCGTTCCTGCTCTACATCTTGTTCCTGCAGCTCGCGAGCGCGCACCACTTGCTCGCGGATCCGGGTATGAGCACGGAGTGGAAGGTGGTCAACACCAGCTACTTCATGTACTTCGCCGTGCTCGCCTCGATGATTCACGGACTCACGATTCCGGGTGCGATGGAAGTGGCGCAGCGGCAGAAGGGCTACACACGAGGGCTCTTCGAATGGCTCCGCAAGGCGCCGTGGGGCAACCCGGTGTTCTCGGGCGTATTCATCTCGATCGTCGGGTTCGGATTCCTGGGCGGCATCTCGGGCGTGATGATGGGCACGGAGCAGCTCAACATGATCATTCACAACACGATCTACGTGCCGGGGCATTTCCACGCCACGGTCGTCATCGGCACGACGCTCACGTTCATGGCGCTCACGTACTACCTGATTCCTGTGCTGTTCAAGCGCGAGATGATTGCGCCGAAGCTCGCGAAGTGGCAGCCGTACCTGTTCGGATTCTCGATGTACTTCTTCTGCCTCGTCATGATGGGCGCAGGCACGCTAGGCGTATCGCGCCGGCACTGGGACATGGCGTTCAGCGGTGCAGCATTGGCCTACGAGTGGCCCGGCGCGGCCTATCTTCTGATGGGCCTCGTCGGGATCGGCGGAATCGTCGCCATCGTGGGAGGCGCTCTGTACATCTACATCACCGTCGGCTCCCTGCTGTGGGGCAAGCGGCTCGACGTCGGCGAGCGAAGCCACCGTGTGACGCCGATCCCGCCGACGACGCCTGCGGCCGTCGTCCAGGGCTACGGATCGCTCGGCTTCGCGGCACCGGGCACGTTCGTGCTCGCCATGGTGTTCCTGCTCGCTTTCGTTCTCTACTACTTCATCAACTGGAAATACCTATCGACCTTATGGGGTCTGAGCTGAGCGCGGCGAGCGCACGACCCCGCGACCGATTGTGAGCGCGTGACGCCCCGAGGCGGGCCCGTATCGCCTCGATGGCGCGAACTCAGCCGCGAGGTCTGCCATGAGCACGAAACCGCAAATCGCACCCTTCCCCCTCGCAAGCAGAGCCCTCCACTCGTTGCGGGTCGTGCTCGGTGTGTTCAAGCTGCGAATCGGCGTGCTCATCATGATCACGGCACTCGTCGGATCGGTCGTGACGCCCGGTGCGCCCCTCACCGCGATGCAACTGCTGGCACTCGCGGTAAGCGTGTTGATCGCATCCGCCGGCGCCGGCGCGTTCAACCAATACTTCGAGTACGAGAGCGATCGCGCGATGACGCGTACGCGGACGCGCGCATTCGCGACAGGGGCGCTCCCCCGAACGTGGGCCTGGCCGATTCTGATCGGCGTCCTCGCCCTCCTCGGCGTGACGCTCGCCGCTTACGCGCTCAATACCGCCGCGGCTCTCTATGTGTTCCTCGGTGCCTTCTTCTATGCGGTCGTCTATACGGTCTGGCTCAAACGGCGCACGGCATGGAACATCGTCGTCGGCGGGCTGGCCGGCAGCTTCGCAGTCCTGTCCGGCGCGGCGGCAGTCGATCCGACGCCCGGCATCGTTCCATGGCTGTTCGCGCTCGTGCTGTTTCTGTGGACGCCGCCTCACTTCTGGAGCCTTGCGATCGCATACGAGGCGGACTACGCAGCGGCGCGCGTTCCAATGCTTCCGCTCGTCGTGGGCGCGAAGCGTGCTGCGCAAGTCGTCTTCGGCAGCACGCTCGCGCTGGGCGCCGCATCCGCTCTTCCCGCCTTCTTCGGGCTCGGTTCGGTCTACCTGATCGGCTCGCTCGCGGCGAGCGCGTATTTCGTCCATAGCACGGCACGACTCGCACGCGAGCCGCATCGCAAGAACGCCATGCGCTCGTTCCACGCCTCGCTCGTGCACTTGAGCGCTTTGTTGATCGCGGCATGCCTCGATGTGCTGCTCATTCGGTGACGCAGAATGAAGCTCATCCCTCTCGCGCTGACCCTTCTCGCGGCGAACGCGGCGCACGCCGATCCGGCCGCGCTGGCGCTCGACCAGCGAGCCGCGCTTCAGGTGAGTCAAGCGGTCGTCGGCAGCACGCCTGGCGATTACACGTTGTTGGACAGCGAAGGCCGGCTCGTGCGGTTGTCGAGCTTTCGCGGCAAACCCCTGCTCGTCAGCTTCATCTACACCAGCTGCTATCACGTGTGCCCGGCGAGCACACTGGCGCTGCATCAGGCCGTCAAGTCGATGCGAGATCAGTTCGGCTCCGATCAGTTCAACATCGCCAGCATCGGCTTCGACCAACCCGCGGATTCGCCGGACGCGCTCGAGGCATTCGCGCTCCAACAGCGGATCGACGAGAAGAACTGGTTTTTCCTGAGCCCGCGAGCGGAGGACGTCGCAATGCTGGCTCGGGACTTCGGCTTCAGCTATGTCGCAACGCCCGCCGGATTCGATCACACACTGCAAGTCACGATCCTCGATGCAAACGGTCGGATTCGACGCCACGTCTATGGCGATCGATACGCCGCTGCGGCGGTCGGCGAGCCGCTCAGGCGATTGCTCTTAGGATCTCCGCTCGATCCTGCAGCGCCTTGGACGAGCCTCCTCGATCGCGTGCGGATCCTTTGCTCCGTCTACGACCCGAAATCGGGACGCTATCGCGCCGACTACACGCTGCCGCTCGTCGTCGCTGGCGGAGTCACGTTTCTGATCGCAATGTTCTGGTTCGCTTTGACGGAGTGGCGCGAGCACCGACGAACACCGCGCTCGAACCGTCTCGACAGTGAATCGTTGAAGGACGTGCCGCGATGACGAGAGCGATCGCAGCGGTCGCACACCTACTTGCCTATGGAGCCCTAGCGGGATTCATCGGCTTGTTCTCCCGGTGGCCGACATACGTCCATCTTCCGCCGGATCGCGCACTCATCAAGCTGAGTCTCGTTCACCACGGCCAACGCTTGCACGAGTGTCGCGCGCTTTCGCCCGAGGAGCTCGCAAAGCTGCCGCCCACGATGCGCATGCCGACCGACTGCCCGCGCGAGCGTGCCCCCGTGACGGTCGAGATCGATATCGACGATGCACCCGCCCTGCGCAAGATCGCAAGACCCAGCGGACTCGCTCGGGACGGCGCCGCGTCGATGTACGAACGCCTCGCGATCGAGGCCGGCTCCCACCGAATCGCCGTGCGCTTGAAGGACACCTCGCGCGATAGCGGCTTCGATTATGAGCGAGTCGAGACCGTCACCTTGAGGCCCGCACAGATCCTCGTAATCGATTTCGATGCGAGCCGAGGCGGGATCACATTGCAATGAACGACACGAGCGAAACGACTCTCTCCATCGCCTTACTCGAGTCCAAACCTGTAACGCCTTGCGACTATGTGCTCGCGGTGCCGCGAGGCGCACCGCTGCGGCTCGCGCGAAGCTGGCTGTGGCTAGGCATTGTTTCGTTGATGGGCTCCGGCCTGTTCGCCCTCTTACTCGTGCTTTCGCGTACACCGGTGGTCAACGAGTGGCTTCCGGTCGCGAGCTTCTTTCGGGTCGCGCTCGTCGTCCACGTCGATCTATCCGTGCTCGTGTGGTTCATCTCGATCGCGGGGCTGCTCTGGAGTCTCAACGGCTCGGAACGCGGGCTCAAGTGGGCATGGTGCTCGCTCGCGCTGTGCGCGATCGGCGCTGCGCTCCTATCGATCGCGCCCTTCGTGAGCCAGGGCGAGCCCATCATGGCGAACTACATCCCGATTCTCGACAGTCCTGTGTTCATCGTCGGGCTGCTCGTGTTCGCGACAGGCGTTGCGTCACTCGTGCTGCGAAGCCTTCTGACGGCACCGAAGATCGGCGTCAGCTTCGAGGCGGCGGGGGCGCTGCGATTCGGGCTGAATGCGAGCGTCATCGCGACGGCAGTCGCGCTGCTCGCGTTCGGCTGGTCGCTCGCGGCCATGCCGGAGGGGCTCGAAGGTAAAGCCTACTACGAGGTCCTGTTCTGGGGCGGCGGTCACGCGCTGCAGTTCACCTGGACGTTGTTGATGCTCGTATCTTGGCTGTGGCTCGCGAGTGCTTCCGGCGGCCGCGTTCCGCTGAGCCCACGAGTGGCTTTGATGCTGTTCGCGCTTGCGCTCGCGAGCGTGTTCGTGACCCCTTACGCCTATCTCGCGCACGACATCGCATCGGTCGAGCATCGTCATCTGCATACGTGGGCGATGCGCTTCGGCGGCGGCCTGTCGATTCTCCCGACCAGCCTCGCCGTCGTCGTCGCACTCGTCGGTCATAGAAGAACGCGACGACCGGAACATGCGCCGTTGCGCTCGGCGCTCATCTCATCGGTGCTGCTGTTCGCGGCCGGCGGCGTGATCGGCGTGCTCATCAACGGCAACAACGTCAAGCTCCCCGCGCACTACCACGGCAGCATCGTCGGTGTAACGCTCGCGTTGATGGGCGTCGTGTACTACCTCCTGCCTCGACTTGGATTTCGTGCGCCGGCCGGGCGTCTCGCTTCGTTCCAGCCCGCGCTCTACGGGGCGGGACAGATGATGCATATCGTCGGCCTGATGTGGTCCGGCGGCTACGGCGTGCAACGCAAGCTTGGCGGCAGCGAGCAAGTGCTACGTAGCGCCGGCGAGGTTGCAGGAATGGGTCTCATGGGACTCGGAGGACTGATCGCCATCCTTGGCGGTCTTGCATTCCTCGTCGTCGTCCTTCGCGCAATGCGCCCGGGACGGGTATCGACATGATCGAGCCGCTGCAGGCACTACTCAAGCGCGGCTTCATGCTTGCCGATGCGCTCTTCAACCGCGCCTTCGGCGAGCGGATGAACCCGCTCTACCACCTCGGCTCGATCGCCTTTTCCTTGTTCTGGCTCGTGGCGGTGAGCGGCATCTACCTGTACATCTTCTTCGACACGAGCGTCACCGGAGCACACGCGTCCGTCGAATCCCTCACACACGAGCAGTGGTACGCGGGCGGCATCATGCGAAGCGTCCACCGCTATGCTTCCGATGCGATGGTCGTCGTGATGTTCACGCACCTCGTGCGCCACTTCGCATTCGATCGCATGCGGGGCATACGCTGGTTCTCCTGGATCACCGGTATCGTACTGATCTGGCTCCTCTACACTTCGGGCGCGAACGGCTACATGCTGCCGTGGGACCGACTTGCGCAGTTCGTCGCGACCGGCACTTTCGAATGGCTGAGCTGGCTGCCCGGATTCGGCGGCACCCTCGTTCGCAACGTCATCTATCCGTCGAGCGTCAACGACCGCTTCTTCTCGCTGCTCGTGTTCATCCATATCGGCGTGCCGCTCATGCTCCTGCTCGTCATGTGGGTTCACGTGCAACGCGTACCCAAGGCGAAGATGCAGCCGCCGCGCGCGATTGCCGCCAGCGTCTGCATTGCGCTGCTCGCATTGGCGATCGCAGTGCCGGTGACGAGCCAAGGCGGCCCCGCGGAGCTCGGCACGGAACCCGCTTCACTGCAGCTCGACTGGTTCTATCTTTCCGGCTATGCCCTGCTCTATCGCTGGTCGCCGGGTGCGGTATGGGCGCTCGCGGGCGCTGCGACGCTTTCGCTCGCCGTCCTTCCTTGGATCTCACCGCGCGTCAATCGCGCACAACGACAGACGTTTCGGCTCACTCTCCATCCGGGCGCGCACGAGCTCGCCGTGCACGCGGGCGAGACGCTCCTCGATGCGGGGCTCAAAGCTGGCCTTGCGCTTCCGTTCGAGTGCCGAAATGGCGGCTGCGGCGTGTGCGTGTGTTCCGTCTTGCGCGGCAGCATCGATTATGGGCCCTATCAACCGTCCGTGCTGACAGAACGCATGCGTGCAAGCGGCAAAGCGCTTCTCTGCTGCGCGACGGCGCGCAGCGATCTGGAGATCGAGGTGGAATCGCTCGAAGGTGCGGGTCATCGCGCGGCGCGAACCTACGCCGCGCGCATCGATGCGCTGGAGCGATTGAGCGAGGACGTGATCCTGCTCGAGCTGTCACTTCTCGAGGACGAGCGAATCGAGTTCACGGCGGGGCAATACCTCAACGTCGTGCTCGAAGATGGACAGCGCCGCGCATTCTCCTTCGCGAATGCGCCGCACGACAACGCACGTATCGAACTCCATATACGACGGGTACCTGGCGGCCGTTTCACGACGCGCGTGTTCACGGAGCTGAAGGTCGGCGATTCGCTCGTACTGGAAGGTCCCTTCGGGCGCTTCATTCTGAGCGAAAGCGATAAGCCGATCTTGCTCGTCGCGGGCGTGACGGGTTTCGCACCCATCAAGAGCATCGTAGAGGACGCGTTTCACCGCCGCATCGAGCGACCGATGCATCTCTATTGGGGCGCGCGCCGACGCGCCGACCTCTACATGGCAGAGCTGGCACTCGAGTGGCAACGCACACACGCCAACTTCTCCGTGACCTTCGTTCTCTCGGAAGAGACTTCACCGCTGTTGAACGCGCGCCGCGGTCGCGTGCACGAAATCATGCTGGCCGACTTCCCCGATCTCACCGGCCATGAAGTGTATGTGTGCGGATCGGTCAGGTTGATCGAGACCGCGGTACCCGCCTTCCTGGCGCATGGCTTGAGCGAGGATGCCTGCGTTTCCGACGCATTCCAGCTCGGCGCGAGCACGACGAATTGAGCCGCATCGACCGCTTGGAGCGCCGCTATCCGCGGTCGCGCGCCCGGGACGGCCGAGTGATCAACGATGCGAGGACACCCGCCGCAGCGCCCGTAGCGCAGGCAATGAGCCAGTCCTCGGCGTGCAGTGCACTGAGATGCAACAATCGCGCAATCGAATCCATCTGCACGAACACGACGGCGGATGCGAATCCGGCGACCGCAACCAGCCTCGCACTGCGCGACCCCAATCCGCCGAGCCCGAGGGTAATCGCCGCGCTCGCGGCGATCAGCGAGACGATCGCCATGCTGCGCGCGTGCTCGACATCCTCGTCCAGGCCGAGACTGCGCACGTAACCGATCACGATCACGAGCGCCACGGCAAGCCCGACTCCGCAGATGATCGCCCACTCCGCTGCATCGAAGAATCGTAGCCGCCGGCGCCTGCGAATCGGCTCGAGCCGCTTGGCCGACGGCACCTGCGGGAACACGAGCAGTGCGGTCGGATGAATGATGAGCTCGAGCCACACGATGTGCGCGGGCAGATACAAGAGCGGATAGCCCGCGAACGGGATCAACGCCGCCGTGAGCACGAGCGGTATGTGAACCATGATCAGATAGGCAAAGCTGAGCTTCAGGTTCCGGAATAGCTGACGTCCTTCCGAGATGGCCCCGATGATCGTGCGGAAGTTGTCGTCGAGCAGCACGATGGACGCGACTTCGCGCGCGCTGCGCGTCCCGCGCTCGCCGACGACGATGCCGATATCCGCCCCCTGCAATGCCGGAACATCGTTTACGCCGTCGCCGGTCACCGCAACGATCTCGCCCGCGGCCCGCAACGCGCGCACCAAGTCGAGCTTTTGCGACGGCATGCAACGCGCCACGACGTCGATGTCACCCAAGGTTGCGTCACCCTCTCCTTTTAGGTGCTCGACTAGATCCGCGCCTTCGATGACGCGCGGCGGATCCGCGCCGATGCCGGCCTTCTTGGCGATCGCTCGCGCCGTCGCGGGATGATCGCCGGTCACCATGATGACGCGAATGCCGGCATCGCGAGCGCTCTTGACGGCTTCGGCGGCGGTCGCCCGCAGCGGATCCGCGAACGCGAGCAGACCGAGCAGGACGTAGTCGCGATCGGGCTCTCCACCTGGCCAGTTCGACAGCTCCAAGCATGCGCAGGCGATGACCTTGTGCCCTGATGAAGCAAGCTCGATCGTTCTGCGTAGCCACTCGTCGCGCTCCGATTGCGAGAGCGCTGTCATACCGAGAATCGTCTCGGGCGCACCCTTGGCCGCTGCGACCGTGCGGCCTCGATCGTCGCGGACGATGTTGACCTCGCGCCGTCGATCTTCGCCGAAGGGGAAGGATGCGATGCGCTGCGCGTTTGCGTTCGGCACCCGCTCTCGGATCGCGCGATCCATCGGGTCCGCGCTCTCTCGCCGCGATGCAAACGCAGCGATGTGCAGTAACTCGTCTTCCGAGGCATCGCTCGCTGGGAGCACATGCGTGAGCCGCAAGCGCCCTTCCGTCAGCGTGCCTGTCTTGTCCGAACAGATGCAGGTCACGCGCCCGATGTTCTCGACGACGACCGCCCGGCGCACCAAGGCTTGACGTCGTGCCAAGCGATACACACCGACGCTCAGAAAAAACGCGAATACGACCGGAAACTCCTCGGGCAGCGCTGCCACGGCGAGCGTGACCGCACTCAGCAGCGCATCGAGCGCACCGTGGCCCTGGAGATATCGCGTGACGCCGAGCGCCACACACAGGATGGTCGCCACGACCAGCAGTGCGATCACGAGCGAGGTGAGCGCCTTCTGCAGAGGGGTCCGCTCATGAGCGCCCGCCTGGGCCGAGCGGACGATCTCACCGTAGAGCGTCTCCGAACCCGTGAACACGACGCGAAGGTGTGCCTCGCCCGTCAGCAGACGCGTTCCTGCCGCAGCCCAGTGATCGTGCTCGATGGAAACTTCCCGAGACTCGGTCTCGACGTCGCATCGCATGGACGCCGAGTCGAACGGTCGCTTGCGCACAGGCAATGCCTCGCCGGTCAACGCCGATTCGTCCGCCTGCAAGTTCGTACCGCCGATCAGAACGCCGTCTGCCGGAAAGGACTCCGCAGCGGCAACGATGACCACATCGCCGGGGACGATTTCTCTAGCGGGGATCTCGACCGTCACACCGTCCCGCATGACGCGCGCTCGCGCGGCGAGCCGCCCCGCCAAGCCCTCCGTGCTCGCCTGTGTGCGCCGATGAAGATAGGCGTCCATACCGATGATCGGGACGAGCGCGGCCGCAAGAATCGACGCTTCGACATAGTCGCCGAGCCACGCGAACAGCGAGGCCGTCGCCGCAAGGAACCAAATCATGGGATCGCGCGCGGTGTCTCGTGCGACATCGCGCCAGCCCGAGGGCGCTGCCACGACGATGTCATTGCTGCCGAACCGCTCGCGGCGGGCGATGACTTCCGTCGTCGTGAGTCCGCGCGGATCGCCCGCCAGGAACACGGCTCTGTCCGCAGATACTTTGTGAAGCATGCGCGCACGGCGGCGTCGGGTGATCGCGCTACTGTACACGTCGTCATCGGCTACGTGGCAGTCATTACGACGGTCGGACATTCGCGTATGACGCAAACGGTACCGACCGCCATAATGCTTGGGCCTCATGCGAGAGCGACGAGGCAGTATCGCAATCCGAGCAAGAATAGGCGCCGCCACGGCAGTCGGAGCAACGTTCGCTATGGCCTACTACATCGCAACGACCGTGCAAAGACCCTTCGATCGCGTGCTTGACGAGGTCATCGAGCACCTGAAGGCACAAGGCTTCGGCGTGCTCACGGACATAGACGTGCAAGCGACGCTGAAAAGCAAAATCGGCGCCGACATTTCGCGCTACCGAATCTTGGGCGCCTGCAATCCCGGCTTCGCGCACGAGGCGCTCAAGATCGAAGACAAGCTCGGTGTGCTGCTACCCTGCAACGTCATCGTGCGAGAAACTGCCGATGGGCGAGTCGAGGTCGCAAGCGTCGATCCCGTCGTCGCCATGGAGCGCACCGCAAATCCGGCGCTCGCGAAGACGGCGGAGGAGGTCCGAAAGCGGCTGTCCGCGGTGATCGATGCGTTGGCTCGAGCCCGCTGAGCTTCGCGTCATTCGCTCGGTATTGTTTTCTGTCGGATCCGCCATCGTGCGGCCGCTCCTGTTGGCTTCGGCCTGCATCGTCTCGACCCATGCGCACGCGACCGATCTGACTTGGTTCGATGGCAAGACCCTGCGGGCACAGGCGAATGCCGTCATGGCAGAGCTTCGATCCGCGGAATCGTACGGCCTCGATCCTGACCGATACCCGCTAGACATTCCGGCCGCACAAGCACGGCAGGTGCTCGCGCACGACGATGTCGATGACGAGTTGCGAAAGCGATTCGACGACGCGCTCAGCAGGGCGGCCGCGCAGTTTCTCGAGGATCTTCGCAACGGCCGCGTCAGCCCGGAAGCCGTCGGATTTCATCTCCCGAGAACGACGGGGCCATTCGACGCGGCCCAGGCGGCACGCCGACTCGCGGTCGCGGCGGATGTGCGCACGGCGATCGCTGCGCATGAACCGTCCGTGCTCCCCTACCGCCGCCTCAAAGCGACACTGGCCCGGTACCGCGAGCTTGCGGAACGCGATGATCTCGCGCCCTTACCTGCCCTGCCCCGCCGTTCGTTACGCGCGGGCGACGCCTACGAGGGAGCGGCACGGCTGCGCACGCTGCTGATCGCATTCGGCGATCTCGATGAGGGCGCGTGCGCGGAAACGATCGTCGAATTCGATGACTGTCTAGCCGGCGGCCTGCGCCGCTTTCAGAGGCGCCACGGGCTGGTCGAGGATGGGATTCTCGGGCCGCGCACTTTCGCTCAACTGAACGTTCCGCTGCACCGACGTGTGCGGCAGATCGAGCTCACGATGGAACGCTGGCGCTGGATCTCGGCGCTGCAGAAGCCGGACATCGTCGTCAACGTGCCGCAGTTCGTTCTTTATGCGTTGCCGCGCCCGCAGCTCGGCGAGACGAACGTCATCGAGATGCGAGTGATTGTCGGGCAGAGCAGCCCTCATCTGCGAACGCCCGTGTTCGCGGAAGCAATCGAGTACGTCATCTTTCAGCCGTTCTGGGATGTACCTGCATCGATCACACGACGCGAGCTATTGCCGCTCATCCGCAAAGACCCCTCTTACCTCGCGCGCAACGATATGGAGATCGTTCGCGGGTGGAGCGATACGGCGAAGGCGATCGAACCGACCGACGAAGCGCTCGATCGGCTCGCCGCCGGCGAGCTACGGCTGCGGCAGCGGCCCGGCGCGAAGAACGCCTTGGGCTCGATCAAGTTCATCATGCCCAATCCGCACAATGTCTATCTGCACGCGACGCCCAACGTCGAGCTCTTCGAACGCACGGCGCGCGCGTTCAGCCACGGCTGCATACGCGTGAGCGAGCCCGCGCTGCTGGCCGAGTACGTACTGAAAAACGCTCCTGGCGATTGGAGCGCAGAGGCGGTCGAAGCCGCGCTATGCGATCCCGCGACGCGACGCGTCGATCTCGCGACCCCTGTTCCCGTCCTCATCTTTTACGGGACCGCGGTCGTCTCGCAATCCGAGGGGGTCATGTTCTTCGAGGACCTCTACGGCCACGATCGCCGTCTGGACGGGCTCTTACGCAAGCTATCGGCAAAACCCCGAGACGAATCGTGAGATGGGCGCCCATTTCACGAATCGACCCCGAAACGGTGGCACAATGAGCCCATGCCGAAGGCCTGGTTGCACACCTTCTTGAAGTCGGGTCGGCGCTGCTCGAGCCGCGCGGCTTGTTTGCTCGCATTCGCGCTTGCCGCCGTCGATGCGCGCGCTTCCGAGCCGCCCGACGTCATGACCGCGCATCTAGCCGCGCTCGCGGCGACCCTGCCCGAACAAGCGCGCGACGCACTCGATCGCATCGCCTCGACCGACCGCAAGCTCCTGGCGGCAAGGTCGTACGTCAAATCGGGCGATCGGCTCGTCGACCGCTGGAGCTGGACAGCGTGCCGGATCAGCGAGGCCGAGCAGTCGCATGAATATCGCCGGATGCTTACGAGCATCCGTTCGGTGACGAAACAATTCGAGGCACAGAACCCGGGATTCAGTCTGTACGCGAACACGCAGGTACGCACGTTGGAGCTCCAGCTCGAACGCTGGAATGCGAATCCGCGCGTCGGCTCCGTTGCGTTGGAATTGCAGAACGCGCTCGCTCGCGAGCTGCGTACACGCTCGTATCCGCCGCGGCCGAGCGAAGAATCCATCGGACGCTTCAAAGCGTTCCTCGTGCAGTGGTATCCGAGCACGCCGGCGCCGCTCGCCGCGCCGGGCTTGTCGGCGCATGGACAACTGCGCGCCGTCGATTTTCAGATCACGAGAGGCGACCGCGTCATCGCGGGCACGAGCGTCGCCTCCGTCGTACAGGCATGGGAGCGACCCGGCTGGCACGAGAAGCTACGCCGTGCGGTCGAAGCCGCTGGCGGCGAGTTCGTCGGCCCCCTTCGCGCACCGAACGAGCCCTGGCACTACACCTATGTGTGGAGCTCGCAGGTGGCGAGCGCGAGCGCCGCGCCGTAGGTCAGAGCCCGCCGCACGTTGCGTCAACGCGCGACCTGCAATTGCGCATGCCGCGCAGCGAGATCCAGGAAGCCGCGCGCATGCGGGGCCACCGCGCTCCGCTGTGCGCTTTTTAGCTCTCTGCGCTCGAGCACATCTGCGATTCGCCGCGGCGTTCCGAGATCACTCCAGCCGCAGCGCGGTACGGTCATGGCGCCGAGCTTGCCGCTGGCGTGCTCCAGGATGTCGCGCGAAAAGTCGAGCGGCACCAATGTTTCGTACAAACCCGCGATGCGGCGATCGCGCACCTGCCGATCGGGCGATTGTTCGATGATGCCGCGGAGCTCGGCGACGGCATCCGGGGTTCGCGCTTCGAACACTTCGAGCAGCGCCGCGCCGTTCGCAGCGAAGATGAAGGAATTCCATAGCCCGCCGCGTTCGATCAATGCGCGTGCGTGAGCGGCGATCGGCTTTTCCACGAATTGTTTGACGGATTGAATGGCGCGGCCGGGCTCCCCATCCACGACGATGTAGCCGAGCTCGGGATCCGCTTCTTCCGGCTCCATGCCGAGGAGAATGATTTCGTCATGCTCGCGAGCTCGGGCCAGCGCCTGTTTCAAGCTGGCGGCGAGCACGTCCTCGGCACGCACATAGTGATCCGAAGGCAGCACGAGGAGCGTGGCGTTCGGATCTCGATGCAATATCTGCAGCAACGGCAACAGAATGCCGTACGCGGTCCCGCGACTAAACGGCTGCACGACGATGTTGTCATCGGCTAACCCTAGGTGTAGGTGCTCCCACCATCTGCGGTGATGACTCGCGAGCACGACGCTCGTGCGTTCTCGCGTCGTCGCGTTCGCCGCGCGCTCGAGCGCGGCATGAAGAAGAGAGGGTCCGCCGTGGAACGAACAAAATTGCTTCGGAACGGACATGCCGTTCGCCGTGGTCGTCAATGATTGAAGTCGTGATCCCTCGCCGCCTGCGAGCACGATTGCCCAATCGTGTATCGCCGGCCCGCACGCCGGCACCGCGTTCGCCTCTCTCCGCATCACGAATCCCCCTTCGAGCGTTGTCGTGCAAGTCCATCTTGCGGGCTTTGCGTGACAGAAGGGTGTCATGGTCGTTACGGTCGGCCTAGCCGTGACTCATCGTACCCCGCTACGTATATCAGCGGAGTTCAGTGGAGAGCCCGAATTGATGCCGCGGCGGCAGTGTCTGACACTGAGTCGATCGCAAGCTCGCACCTTGACCGCGTGAATGGTCCTCGTTTAGATCGTTTCGAATGAGCACTTCGACGTCCCACTGCATGCGGCTTCGGCGCATCGGCGAACCGTTGGTGCGGGAACGATGCGCGCTGCGCGCGCCCGGCCCTGGACAGGTATTGCTCAAAGTCCGCGCCTGCGGCGTCTGCCGAACCGATCTTCACGTCGTCGACGGCGAGCTGCCGAACGTGCCCCTTCCGATCGTGCCCGGACACGAGATCGTCGGAGAGGTCGTTGCGTGCGGGCCCGGCGTGTCGCTCGCGGCAGGGACTCGTCTCGGCGTGCCTTGGCTCGGCTTTACTTGCGGCGAGTGCGCGTTCTGCCGGCGCAATGAAGAGAATCTATGCGACCGCGCCCTCTTCACGGGCTACCAACTCGACGGCGGCTACGCCGAGCA
>Ga0079224_100006502_pt1 | contig 15497 bp, 12 predicted proteins | sample Stecom2015_FD_80414 | JGI IMG/M metagenome (GOLD analysis project Ga0079224, IMG submission 80414) | Agricultural soil microbial communities from Utah to study Nitrogen management - Steer compost 2015 | ecosystem: Environmental > Terrestrial > Soil > Agricultural land | place: USA: Utah...
CAGCTACTGGGGCTTCAACCAGTACATCATCCAGCGCGCGCTGGCGGCCAAGGACCTGAAGGAAGCGCAGAAGGGCGTGCTGTTCGCCGCGTTCCTGAAGCTGCTGATGCCGGTGATCGTGGTCCTGCCGGGCATCGCCGCGGTGATGCTGGCCCCCGGCCTGGACAAGCCTGACCAGGCGTATCCGACCATGATGGGCCTGCTGCCCAGCGGCATCCTGGGCCTGGTGTTCGCCGCGCTGGTGGCGGCGATCGTTGCCTCGCTGGCGTCCAAGATCAACTCGGTGGCCACGATCTTCACCCTGGACTTCTACGCCAAGATGCGCCCGAACACCGACCAGACCCGGCTGGTGCGGGTGGGCCGGATCGCCGCCGCGCTGTCGGTGCTGATCGGCATCCTCACCGCCAAGCCGCTGCTGGGCAGCTTCGACCAGGCGTTCCAGTACATCCAGGAGTACACCGGCTTCTTCACCCCGGGCATCGTGGTGATCTTCGTGCTGGGCCTGTTCTGGAAGCGCGCCAACCAGGCCGGTGCACTGGCCGCGGCGATCGGCTCGTTCGTGCTGTCGATCGTGCTGAAGATGGCCTGGCCGGAACTGCCGTTCATCGACCGCGTCGGCCTGGTGTTCCTGCTGGCGCTGGCGGCCGGCGTGATCGTGTCGCTGGCGACGCGGCCGCAGCAGGTGGGCAGCGACCTGATCCGTACCGACGACGTGCGCTACTGGACCTCGGCCGGCTTCAACGTCGGTGCGCTGGGCGTAGTGGCCATCCTGGTCGCGCTGTACGCGGTGTTCTGGTAGCAGGTGCATGCACCGCCCGGCCGCTGCATGGCGGCCGGGCGCATGCCAGGGAGGCCTGCATCGATGCGTGTACGGATCGAGGACGTCGCTGCCGCAGCGGGCGTGTCGATGAAGACCGTTTCGCGCGTGCTCAACCACGAGCCCGGCGTGCGCGAGAGCACGCGTGCGCGCGTGCGCGAGAAGATGACCGCGCTGGGCTACCGGCCCGACCCTTCCGCGCGCAGCCTGGCCAGCAACCGCTCCTACCTGCTGGCGCTGGTGTACGACAACCCTTCGCCCAACTACCTGATGGAGATCGTCACCGGCGTGGTGGAGGCGTGCGAGCAGCATCACTACGGCATGGTGATGCAGCCGCTGGCGTTCGCCAGCCCGGACCTGCCCGGCCAGGTCGAGTCGATCGTGCAGGCCTCGCGCCTGGAGGGGTTGATCCTCACCCCGCCGTTGACCGACAGCGCGCCGCTGCTGGAGCGCCTGGATGCGCTGGGCGTGCCGTTCTCGTGCATCTCGCCGCGTGACCCGCAGGGCCGCACCGGCGTGACCCTGGACGAACACGAGGCGGTGTGCGAACTGATCGGCCGGCTGATTGCCGACGGCCATCGCCGCATCGCCCATGTCCGCGGCCACCCGGACCACGGGGCCAGCCAATGGCGCCTGGCCGGCTATCGCAGCGCCCTGCGCCGCGCGGGGCTGCGCCATGATCCGGCGCTGGTGGTGCAGGGCGAATTCTCGTTCGACTCGGGCCTTGCCGCCGGCCATCGCCTGCTGGACCTGCGGGCGCCGCCCACGGCCATCTTCGCGGCCAACGACGACATGGCCGCCGGGGTCATGCGTGCGGCAGCCGAGCGCGGCCTGCGGGTGCCGCGCGACCTGTCGGTGTGCGGTTTCGACGACACCCCGATCTCGCGGCAGATCTTCCCGCGGCTGACCACCGTGCAGCAGCCCGCGCGCGAAATGGGCCAGGTGGCGACCATGCGCCTGCTGGCCGCGCTGCGCGAGCGCGGTGCCGGACGCATGGTGCAGATGTCCTACACCCTGCAGTTGCGCCAATCGACCGGACCGGCCCCGGCCGGGGCGTGACCATCGGCACTGGAGTGAGTCTGTGCTGCTGTCATAGTTATATATGACACCACTACAGGAGGCTCCATGCGTTCCCTGGTAATTGCACTTCTCTTCGCCACCAGCCCGGTCCCGGCCTTGGCCGCGCCAGCGTCGGTTCCCGATGATGCGGCCGTCGCGCGTCATTCCCGGACGCTGTTGCACCAGGCCGTGCCCGACCCTGCGCACAGTCCCGGTCTTGCCGTGCTGGTGGCGCGCGGTGATCGCGTGGTCTACCGCGATGCGCGGGGCATGGCCAACATCGAGCTGGGCGTGCCGCTGTCTGCGGACCATGCATTCCGCATCGGTTCGGTCACCAAGCAGTTCGCCGCCGCCGGGGTACTCAAGCTGGCCGCCGAGGGCCGCCTCGGCCTGGACGACCCGTTGGAGCGTTTCGTCCCCGGATATCCGGACGGCGGGAGGATCACCCTGCGGATGCTGCTCAACCACACCTCGGGCGTGCGCAGCTATACCGACATTCCGGGGCTGATGGACGGCCAGATCCAGCGCGATGTCACCACCGCGCAGCTCATCGCAAGTTTCCGCGACCAGCCGCCGGACTTTGCCCCGGGCGAGGGGTGGCGCTACAGCAATTCGGGCTACGTCCTGCTCGGGGCGGTGATCGAAGCGGCCAGCGGCATGCCCTGGCACGCCTACCTGCACCAGGCGCTGTTCCAGCCGCTGCAGTTGCAGCGCACCGGGCATGCCAACCAGGCCGATGCGCTGGTTGCAGGGCATGTCACCGGCTACACCCCGGAGAGCGGCACCTGGACGCATGCGCGCTACATGAGCATGACCCAGCCCCACGCCGCTGGCGGCCTGGCCTCCACCCTGGACGACCTGCTGGCGTGGAACCGCGCGCTGCATGGCGGCGGCGCCGTGGATGCCGGCCTGTACCGGCAGATGGTCACGCCCGCGCCCGGCGCGCGTGAACCCTACGGCTTCGGGATCCTGCGCCAACCCTTCCGTGGCACCGAAATCCTGCAGCATGGCGGCGGCATCTTCGGGTTCCTGGCGCACCTGGCCTACGTGCCGTCGGCGGACCTGAGCGTGATCGTGCTCTACAACGCCGATGGCACGCTGCCGCCGATGCCCGGCACGGCCGAGCTGGCGCACCGGATCGCTGCCCATGCCCTGGGCAAGCCTTATGCCGAGAAGGTGGCCGTTCCCCTGGAGCCGGCGCAACTGGCTGCCTACGAAGGCGTATACCGGACCGATCCGTCCAACGCGCGGCAGGTGCGCGTGGACCAGGGCCACCTCACCCTGCGCCAGGCCGGCGGGCCGGTGCAGCGCCTACTGCCGGTGGGGCAGGACCAGTTCCTGTTCGAGACCGGGCTGTCGCGGCTGGACTTCGAGCGTGACGCGGCCGGGGCGGTAGCCGGGTTGCGCCTGTACCCGGACGACGAGGGTCCGGGCGAGCACATGGGCCGTACCGATGAGCCGCTGCCGGCCGCCCGGGTGACGGTGGAACTGCCAGCCGCAGCACTGGAACGCGTGTTGGGCCGCTATGCACTCGACGGCCTGGTGCTGACCGTTGCCGTGGCGGACGGGAAGCCCACGGCACAGCTGACCGGGTATCCGCCACTGGACATCCATGCCGAATCGCCGGACCGGTTCTTCCTGACCGCGATCGACGCGACCCTGGAGTTCACTCCAGGCCCGGGTCCGGCCGGTGCGGTGACAGTGGCCGAAGGCGGCAACGTGACCCGCTTCACCCGCCTCGCCGAGTAGACCGCAACCGGCCGTCTTGTCCCGGTGTCGCGCCGCCGGACTCAGGCGGCCGGTTGCCCGGCGTCCCACTGGCGCAGCAACTCCACCTCGCGCGCCCTGGCCGCTTCCAGGTGGGCGTGCTTGACGTGGCCGTAGCCGCGGATGTGCTCGGGGATGCTGGCGATCTGCGCGGCCAGGGCCACGTTGCCGGCGTGCAGTGACGGCAGCAGGTGGTCGATGGTGGCGAAGTAGTCTTCCACCAGCCGGCGTTCCAGGCGTCGCTCGGCGGTGTATCCGAACGGGTCCAATGCGGTGCCGCGCAGCACGCGCAGCTTCGCCAGCCAGCGGAACGCGGTGAATACCCACGGGCCGTATTCGCGCTTGAGCAGGCGGCCGTGCGCATCCTTCTTCGCCAGCAGCGGCGGTGCCAGGTGGAAGCGCAGGCTGTAGTCGCCCTCGAACTGCTGGCGCAGGCGGTGGGCGAACTCGCCGCTGGTGTACAGCCGCGCGACCTCGTACTCGTCCTTGTAGGCCATCAGCTTGAATGCATAGCGCGCGACCGCCTCGGCCAGTGCGGTCGAACCCGGTGCGCGCGCCTGTTCGGCCGCACGCACCTTGGCCACCAGCGCCGCATAACGGTGCGCATAGGCCGCGTCCTGGTACTGGGCAAGGAAGCGCGCGCGGCGATCGATCAGCTCGTCCAGGCTGCGCGACAGCTGCAGGTCGTCCAGCGGCGATGCGCCATCGTCGCCGGATCCGCCATCGTGTTCGGGCAGGCCGCGCCATTGGCGCGCGGCACGCGTTGCGCGCGGCGCACTGGTGCTGCCCCATTCGCTGCCTTCCCAGTCACCGGGTGGCAATTGGTGCAGGTCACCGGGCCGGTCTTCGTCGTTGGCCGCTGGAGGCCGTGCCAGCCCGGCGGCGGCGGCCACCGCCTGCGGGTCCAATGCCGACAGCCGGCCCCAGGCGAAGGCCTGGCGGTTCATGTCCACGGCCGCGCCATTGAGTTCGATCGCGCGCATCAGCGCCTGCCGCGACACCGGCACCAGGCCCAGCTGCCAGGCATGGCCGAGCATGAACAGGTTGGCGGCAATGGCATTGCCCAGCAGCGCCGTGGCCAGCCGGGTGGCGTCCAGCAGGCGCGGCTCGCGCCCGCCCAGGGCCAGGGTCACGCCGGCGATGATGTCGGCGGCGGGGAAGTGCAGGTCCGGGCGCATGGTGAAGCTGCCGGGCATGGCCTGGTAGGTGTTGAGCACCACCTCGGCACGGTCGGCGCGCACCTTGGACAGCGCCCAGTAGTCGTTGACCACCACCATGTCGCAGCCCAGCACCAGGTCGGCCTCGCCGGCGGCGATGCGCACCGCGTGGATGTCCGCCGGCGCTTGCGCCAGCCGCACATGGGTGGTGACCGCGCCGCCCTTCTGCGCCAGGCCGGTCTGGTCCAGGACCGTCGCACCCTTGCCTTCCAGGTGTCCGGCCATGCCCAGCAGCGCGCCGATGGTGACCACGCCGGTGCCGCCCACGCCGGTGATCAGGATGTTCCAGGGCCGCTCCAGGTTCGCGCGCGATTCCGGCTCGGGCAGGTCCTCCAGCAGTGCGGCCGTGTCGGCGCGCGGTCCCTTGCGCAGCGCGCCGCCGTGCACGGTGACGAAGCTCGGGCAGAAGCCCTGCACGCAGGAGTAGTCCTTGTTGCAGTTGGACTGGTCGATCTGGCGCTTGCGCCCGAACTCGGTTTCCTGCGGCAGCACCGACACGCAGAAGCTCTTCTGTCCGCAGTCGCCGCACCCCTCGCACACCAGGCTGTTGATCAGCACCCGCTTGGGCGGGTCTGCCTGCAGGCCGCGCTTGCGCCGGCGCCGCAGCTCGGTGGCGCAGGTCTGGTCGTAGATCAGGATGCTCACCCCGCGCACCTGGCGCAGGCGCTGCTGCACCGCGTCCAGCTCGGCGCGGTCGTGGAACTCCACCCCGGGCGGGAACTGCTCGTGCCGGTGCCATTTGCCGATGTCGTCGCTGACCACGACGATGGTGTCGATGCCCTCGGCGCGCATCTGCCAGGCGATGCCCGGCACGCTCAGGGTGCCGTCCACCGGCTGGCCGCCGGTCATGGCCACCGCATCGTTGTAGAGGATCTTGTAGGTGATGTTCACCTTGGCCGCCACGGCCTGGCGGATCGCCAGCGAGCCGCTGTGGAAGTAGGTGCCGTCGCCCAGGTTCTGGAACACGTGCGTGGTGTCGGTGAACGGCGCCTGCCCGGCCCAGGTCACGCCCTCGCCGCCCATGTGGGTGTAGGTCTCGGTGGCCCGGTCCATCCAGGTCACCATGTAGTGGCAGCCGATCCCGGCCAGTGCGCGCGAGCCCTCCGGCACCACCGTGGAGGTGTTGTGCGGGCAGCCGGAGCAGTAGTGCGGCACGCGCGGGAACTGCGCGCGCGGCAGGGCCATCTCCGCTTCCTTGGCCTCCATCCAGCGCAGCCGCTGCTCGATCGACTCGGTGCTGATCGCGCTGGACTGGAGCAGGCGCTGGATGCGCCGGCCGATCACCGCGGCGATGGTGGCCGGGGTGAGCTCGCCGGTGGAGGGCAGGATCCACTGCCCGGCCTCGTCGTACTTGCCCACGATGCTCGGGCGCCGGCCCCACGCCGCCGGCCAGTTGTAGAACTGCTCCTTCATCTGGCGCTCGATGAAGGCGCGCTTCTCCTCCACCACCACGATGTCTTCCAGGCCGCGTGCGAACGCGGCGATGCCCTGCGGTTCCAGCGGCCAGGTCATGGCGACCTTGTACACGCGGATGCCGATGTCGCGGCAGGCGGCTGCATCCAGGCCCAGGTATTCCAGCGCCTGCAGCACGTCCAGGTAGCTCTTGCCGGTGGTCACGATGCCCAGCCGCGCGTGCGGCGCGTCCATCACCGTGTGGTCGATGCGGTTGGCGCGGGCGAATGCCTGGGCCGCGCCGATGGCGTAGCGGTGCAGGCGCATTTCCTGGTCCAGCGGTGGATCGGGCCAGCGGATGCCCAGCCCGCCGGGCGGCATGTCGAAGTCCTCCGGCAGCACGATCGTGCGCGCGAACGGATCCACGTCCACCGATGCGGACGATTCGACCGTCTCGGCCACGGTCTTGAAGCCGATCCAGCGCCCGGTGTAGCGGCTCATCGCCCACCCCACCAGGCCCAGGTCGAGGATGTCCTGGACCCCGGCCGGGTTGAGCACCGGCATCATCGCGCTGACGAACTCGTCCTCGCTGGCATGCGGCAGGGTCGAGCTGCGGCAGGCGTGGTCGTCGGCGGCCAGCGCCAGCACGCCGCCGTGCTGCCAGGTGCCGGCGGCGTTGCCGTGCTTGAACACGTCGCCGCTGCGGTCCACGCCCGGGCCCTTGCCGTACCACATGGCGTAGACGCCATCGACCTTCGCGCCCGGGAACAGGTTGGTCTGCTGGGTGCCCCAGACCATGGTCGCGCCCAAGTCCTCGTTCAGGCCGGGCTGGAAGCGCACCTTGGCCTCGTCCAGGTGCTTGCGCGCGCGCCACAGCTCCAGGTCGAAACCACCGAGCGGGCTGCCGCGGTAGCCGCTGATGAAGCCGGCGGTGTCCAGGCCCGCGGCCGCGTCGCGCACCTGCTGCATCAGTGGCAGCCGCACCAGCGCCTGCACGCCGCTGAGGTAGATGCGGCCGTGGTGGCGGCTGTACCGGTGCTCGAGGGTGTAGTGGCGGTCGAAGCTGTCCGCGCCGGGCCCGTTGGCGGACGCGGGCGAGGTCAGTTCGGCGGTGCTGGTCATGGCGGGCCCTGGCGCTGGCGGAACCGGGCCTGCGGCCCGGCGGGGCATGATACAGCGGCCTCCATACGGAGCCGACCGTGTGCGCTTTCAGTCCGCCGGCACCGTGCGCTCGCGCGCCCAGTCGCGCAGCGTGGCCACCTGTTCGGCCATCAGCACCGACAGCGGGCGGGTGCCGCGGATCTCGGCCATCAGCAGGTCGGTATCCAGCGCGCGCTGCTCGGCATGGGCCGCGTACAGGCCGGAAACCACCGCCTGCTCGATCTCGGCACCGGAAAAACCATGGCTGGCCGCGGCCAGGGCCGGCAGGGCGAAGCCTTCCGGGTCCAGGCTGCGCGCGTGCAGGTGGATGCGCAGCAGCTCCACCCGCGTGTCCGGCGCCGGCAGGTCGACGAAGAAGATCTCGTCGAAGCGGCCCTTGCGCAGCAGTTCGGCCGGCAGGTGCCGGACCTGGTTGGCGGTGGCCACCAGGAATACCGGCGCCTTGCGTTCGGCCATCCAGGTCAGCAGGTAGCCGAGCACGCGGCGCGACACCCCGCCGTCGCCATCGCCTGCATCGGCGGCCACGCCTTTCTCGATCTCGTCGATCCACAGCACGCACGGCGCCAGCTGGTCGGCCGAGGCCAGCGCGGCGCGCAGGTTCTGTTCGGTCTCGCCGTGGTATTTGGCGTACAGGGTGCCGAAATCCAGGCGCAGCAGCGGCACGTCCAGGGCCCCGGCGATGGCCTTGGCCAGCAGTGACTTGCCGCAGCCCTGCACGCCCAGCAGCAGCACCCCGCGCGGCGGGTCCAGGCCCGGCGGCGGGTTGCCGGCGAACGCCGCGCGGCGCTGGCCGATCCAGCGCTTGAGCCGGGCTGCGCCGGCTACCTCGTCGAAGCCGGCGGCGTCGTATTCGTAGTGCAGGTGGCCGCTGCGGTTGAGCAGCTCGAACTTCAGCCGCGCCAGGTGCGGAAGGTCCGACGCGGTGAGTGCGCCGTCGCCGTGGATCAGCTGGCGGGCGATGCGGCGCGCATCGTGCAGGTCCAGGCCCTGCAGGTGGCGCACGATCTGGCGCACCGCGTCCTCCTCGGCCTCGACCCGGCGACCGCCGTGCTCGCGGGCATAAGTGGCCGCCTCCTCGCGCACCAGTTTGAGCAGCGCGGACGCGTCGGGCAGGCGCGGGCGGAAGCGCACCGCCATCGCATCCAGCTCGGCCGGCAGTTCCACCCTGGCCCCGACCAGCACCATCACGTGCGGCTGGCAGTGGCGGCGCTGGAGGATGTCGCGCAGCAGGCGCTGGTGGCTGGCGTAGCCCAGGTAGGGGTGGAAATCCAGCAGCAGGTAGATGCCGCGTTGCTCGGCCTCCTGGATCGCGCGCAGCACCGAGGACGCGTCAGGCGGGCCTTGCGCATCGTCCTCACGGTCCAGGTCCAGCCGGCGCATGCCTTCGGTGATGGTCCAGCGGTACAGCGCGCGCCAGACCTGCATCAGCGATTGCCGGAACAGGTCCACCACCTGCTCCTCGTCGCGACTCTCGATGACGATCAGCGGGGTGTTGGCCCGGATCAGGGCGGTCAGGTCCTGCAACTGGCTCATGGGCGTGCGCAAAGCGGGGATCGATGCACGATAGCAGCGGCGGCGGCGGCCTTCCTACCGTCTCCACGGGGGCCGGTGTACCCTGCGCTGCAGCCAATGCGCAAAGGACAGGGCGGATGAAGACGATCCTGGTGGCCGGTTCCAAGGGTGGCGTGGGCAAGACCACGGTCGCCACGCACCTGGCAGCGCATTGCGCGCTGCAGGGACAACGTACCGTACTGGTCGACGCCGACCCCCAGGGTTCGGCCACGCGCTGGGCCCAGCGCCGGGCCGGCCTGGACAGCGCGGTGCTGCCGGTGGACGGCAGTGGCCGCGCCTGGCGCAACCGGGTGCCCGGCGATGCCGAGCAGGTGGTGATCGATGCCCCGGCCGGGGCCATGGCCACCGACCTGGAGGCCTTCCTGGCCCTGGCCGATGCGGTGGTGGTGCCGGTGCAGCCCTCGGCGCTGGACATCGAGGCCACGGTCGGGTTCCTCAACACCCTGGGCAAGGTGCCGCGGGTGCGCCAGCGCAAGCTGCCAGTCGGCCTGGTGCTCAATCGCGCCAAGCCGTGGACCCATGCCTCGCAGCAGGCGCTGGAAATGCTGAAGACCTGGCCCTACCCGGTGGTGGCGCAGTTGCGCGACACCCAGGCCTACGTGGTCCTGGTGGGGCTGGGGCGCAGCATGTTCGACTACCACTCCGCCCAGGTGCGCGAGCACCAGGCCGACTGGGAGTCGTTGTTCAAATGGCTGGCCAAGGCCTGAGCGGAGGCGACATGCGTGAAGTGATCCTGCTGCGTCACGCCCATGCCGAGCCCGCCTCGGCCGGGCAGGCCGACATCGACCGTCCGCTCTCGCCGCAGGGGCTGGCCGAAGCCGAGGCTGCCGGGCGCTGGCTGGAGGCACAGGGCCTGCTGCCGGACCGGGTGCTGTGCTCCCCGGCGCGGCGCACGCGCGAAACCCTGGAAGCGGTGCTGGAGGTGACCGGCTACGCCGAGCAGCGGCTGGAGGAGGCGATCTACGAGGCCACCCCCGGCACCCTGATCGGGCTGCTGGAAGCGCAGCAGGACGTCGAGCGCCTGCTGATGGTGGGCCACAACCCCGGCATGGAGCGCCTGGTGGCGCTGTTGAACAGCGGCCGCTCGGGCGACTACCGCGGCATGCCGACCGCCGCGGTGGCGGTGCTGACGTTGCCGCCGCACACCACGATCGAGCCAGGGATGGGCCTGCTGACTGCCTTCTGGTGGCCCTAGGACCCATGCGCCGGAGCCTGTGCTGCGGCATGTTCCTGCTCTTGCACGGGTATCTGGCGGCGGCCATCGCGTCGCCGGTGCCGGTGGCCGAACCGGCCCGCGCGCAGCAGATCGATACGCAACGCAGCCACCTTGGCTTCGAGGTGCGCACCCGCCTGGGCGGCCAGGTGGCGGGCGTGTTTCCGGTATTCGACGGCGCCATCCATACCTTGCCCGACGGTCGCCACCAGGTGCGCCTGCGCGTGGCCACGCTGGCCGCCGAGATTCCCGGCCGGGCCCGCTACACCGCCTGGCTGCGCGGCGACCACTTCTTCGATGCGCTGCGCCATCCGTGGATGGAGTTCGTCTCCGACCCGTATGTCGCCCAGGGCCTGGCCGACGGCCTGCTGCTCGAAGGCCGCCTGACCCTGCGTGGCGTCACCCGTGACGAACAACTGCAGGTGGCCCCGGCCGCCTGCCCGCGCCCCGGATTGGACTGCGCGGTATGGGTGAGCGGCGACATCCAGCGCAGCCGATACGGCATGGATGACTGGCGCCTGGTGCTTGGTGACCACGTGCTGCTGCGCATGCAGGTGTGGATACGGGACAATCCGTCCCCGTGAACCGTCTGTTGCTCCGCATCCTGGCGGCGGCCCTGGCCTTGCCGCTGGCCGCCTGCGCCACCCTCTCGCCGGCCGAGTACGCGCGCGCGGAGGCCATTGCCGTGGACGCGCGCGACACCACCGTGGACTGCACCCGGGCCGACCGCTGCGCCGCGCCCTCGCCGCTGCGCGCGCTGGCCGGCCAGGCCTTCGCCGCCTCTGCGCCCGACGCGCCGCGGCATTACGCGCTGATCCTGGACGAGGGTGGCGAGGCCTTGCTGGCACGCCTGGACCTGATCCGCGGCGCCACCCGCAGGGTCGACCTGCAGACCTACATCTTCGACAAGGACGACAGCGCGCGCCTGGTCCTGGACGAACTGCTGGCCGCCGCCCGCCGCGGGGTGAAGGTACGGGTGCTGATCGACCAGCTCTCGGCGATCGCCGACCTGGAGATCCTGGCCGCCCTGGCCGGCGCCCACCAGAACCTGGAACTGCGCATCTACAACCCGACCTTCGGCCTGGCCAAGCCCAATTACCTGCACTACGCCGCCAGCGTGGTGTGCTGCTTCCGCCGCTTCAACCAGCGCATGCACAACAAGCTGCTGGTGGTGGACGACGCGGTCGGCATCGCCGGCGGGCGCAATTACCAGGACGACTATTACGACTGGGACGGGCAGTTCAATTTCCGCGATCGCGACGTGCTGGTGGCCGGCCCGGCGGCGCGGGCGATGGAGCGCAACTTCGCCCACTACTGGGATGACCGGCGCAGCGTGCCGGTGGCGCACCTGCGCGACGTGGCCCGGCTGCTGCTGGAGCGGGGTGCGCCCGGGTTGCCGCCGGCGCAACCGCGGCGGCCCGACCGGGTGCAGGCGATGCAACGTGCCGCCGCCGATACCGGGCTGGTGCGCGAGCGGCTGGCCGACCGCGCGCTGCCGGTCGGCGCAGTGGCCTACCTGGCCGACTTGCCGGAGAAGCATCACGGCGACCAGGCCAGCGAAGGTGCCGGCGCAGCCGGCCTGGCCAACCTGCTGGCCCAGGCACGCCAGGAGATCCTGCTGCAGACCCCGTACCTGGTGCTGTCGGACGAAGCGCTGGGAATCTTCCGCCAGTTGCGCGCGCGCGAGCAGCCGCCGCGGGTGGTGGTGTCCACCAACAGCCTGGCGGCCACCGACAACCCGATCGTCTACGCGCTCACCTACAAGTACAAGCGGCGCCACGTGCGCGAGCTGGGCTTCGACCTGTTCGAGTACCGGCCGTTCCCGGCCGACCCTCCGGTGGACCCGGCGCTGGGCGCCTGGCACCCGGGGCAACCACCGGCCGGCGCGGACCCGGCGGTGGCGCGCAGCGAACTGCCCGGCGGCAGCCTGGGGGGCAGCCGCGGCAGTGGCGCGGCCCAGGTGGAGGACAAGCTGCGCACCGAAACCCGGCCCTCGCTGCTGCGGACCAGCACCCCCGCCAACCGGCCGGTGCCGGTGACCGGCAGCGGGCCGCGCATGGGCCTGCACGCCAAGTCGATGGTGATCGACCGCCGCATCGGCGTGGTCGGCACCCACAACTTCGACCCGCGCAGCGAGACCTACAACACCGAGGCGGCGGTGGTGATCGACGATCCCGCCTTCGCCCGCGCGCTGGCCGCCAGCATCGAGCGCGACATCGCGCCCGGCAACTCGTGGACGGTGGCGCCGCGGCGCAAGCCGCCGGTGCTGTCGGGGCTGAACTACAGCGTGGGCAAGGTCCTGGAAGCCTCGCCCATCCTGGACCTGTGGCCGTGGCGCTATGCCACCAACTACGCCTTCCTGCCCGGGCCCGAATGCCCGCATGCGCTGCCCCGCCGCGACCCGGATTTCCACCGCTGCTACGTGGCGGTCGGCGATTTCCCCGAGGTCCGGCTGGGGCCCAAGTCGATCTTCACCCGCATGCTCACCGCCTTCGGCGCCGGGCTGGTGCCGATCCTGTAGCTGCGGCGCCTACGCCGATACACGTGGCGTGGACACCGGATCGGCTGCAATGGATCTCCCCGCCCGGAGCGATGCCATGCCCCATGCATTCAAGGTCGGCGACCACGTCAGCTGGAATTCCGAGGCCGGCCATGTCAGCGGTCGCATCGTCAAGGTGCATACCCGCGACACCGGGTACAAGGGGCACATGCGCCGCTGCAGCCCGGACGACCCGCAGTACGAGATCCAAAGCGACCGCACCGACCATGTCGCCATGCACAAGGGCACGGCACTGAAGAAGATCCGCTGAGATGGCCGCCGCCGGGGTGGAAACGGTCTGGACCGTGGGCCACTCCACCCGCGGCTGGGAGGAGTTCCTGGAGCTGCTGGCCGGCTATCGCATCCAGGCCCTGGCCGACGTGCGCCGCTTCCCGGGCTCGCGCCGCCATCCGTGGTTCGCCAGCGACGCGCTGGCCGCCAACCTGCCGGCGGCCGGGCTGGAATACCGCTGGCTGCCGCAGCTGGGTGGACGCCGCCGGGTACGGCCCGGCTCGCCCAACGGGGGCTGGCGCAATCCCTCCTTCCAGGGCTATGCCGATCACCTGGACAGCGCCGAGTTCGCCGAAGGCCTGGGCCTGGCGCTGGAACTGGCCGCGCGTCGCCGCACCGTGCTGATGTGCGCCGAGGCGGTGTGGTGGCGTTGCCATCGCGCGCTGATCTCCGACGTGCTGAAGCTGCGTGGCATCCAGGTGCTGCACATCCTCGACGCCACTCATGCGCCGGAGCATCCATGGAGTGCGGCGGCGCGGGTGGAGGGTGGGCAGCTGGGCTACCCGCCGGACCAGCCGGAGCTGTTCGGGCCGGCGTGAAGGTGCGCGGGCAACGGCAACGGCAGAACGCCGCAGTTCGCTGGCTTCCCGCGTCCCGCTGGCCATCCTGGTTGTCGGCAGCCGACAATCGGCCCGTCCCCACCACCGAAGGCGATGCCGCATGTGCTTCCGCGCACCCGTGTCCCTGGACGCGCTCAACCGGCTCGGCCGCAACACCCTGGTCGAACACCTGGGCATCGTCTTCAGTGCCGCCGGCGACGACTGGCTGCAGGCGACCATGCCGGTGGAGCCGCGCACCCTGCAGCCGTATGGGCTGCTGCATGGCGGCGCCTCGGTGGTGCTGGCCGAGACCCTGGGCAGCAGCGCCGGCAACCTGTGCCTGGATCCGGCGCTGCAGATGGCGGTGGGCCTGGAAATCAACGCCAACCACCTGCGCGCGGTGCGCCAGGGCACGGTCACCGGCATCACCCGCCCCCTGCACCTGGGCCGCAGCACCCAGGTGTGGGAGATCCGGATCGAGGATGGGCGCGGGCGCCTGAGCTGCATCTCGCGCCTGACCCTGGCGGTGGTGGCGGCCGCCGGACCGGCCTGACCGTCGTGGCCGGTTCGCCAGGACGGTGGCCGCCGCCCCGCTCGCGTGCACGCATGCATGAATCGCGTGCCTGCGCATGGTTCCGCAAGCCGGCGGCCATCCGGTATCGTGCGCGTCCATGAGCCACCGCACCCCACCTGCCGACCGGCGCGGCGCGCGTTCCGGCGGCGGCTTCGCGCGTACCTGCCGCTACCTTTACCGTGTCCCGCTGCTGCTGCTGCACGTGCTGGTTTCGCTGCCGCTGACCATGCTGTGCCTGCTGCCCGGGCTGGCGCGCCTGCCGCGGGGCGACGAAACCCTGGCTGACCGCGCGGTGCGCGCGTGGTCGGCCGGGCTGATGTGGATCTTCGGCTTCCGCCTGCGCCGGGTCGGCACGCCATTGCCGGGCCCGGTGCTGTTCGTGGCCAACCACGTCAGCTGGATCGACATCGAGGCCCTGCACAGCCAGCGGATGATGGGCTTCGTGGCCAAGAGCGAGATTGCCGGCTGGCCGCTGGTGGGCTGGCTGGCCGCACGCGGGCAGACCATCTTCCACCAGCGTGGCAGCACCGATTCGCTCAACGGCGTGCTCGAGGTGATGGTGCAGCGGTTGCGCACGGGGTTGTCGGTGGGCGTGTTCCCCGAAGGGCGCACCCGCAGTGGCGAGCAGGTCGGCCCGTTCCACGCGCGCATCTTCACCGCTGCGGTGCAGGCGCAGGTGCCGGTGCAGCCGGTAGCGCTGCGCTACGGCGCCGGTGGCCAGGCACAGACCACGGTGGCCTTCGGCCCGCGCGAGCACTTCGGCGGCAACTTCCTGCGCCTGCTCGGTGGGCCGGTGCGATTGGCCGAGGTGCATTTCCTGGCGCCGATCCCGCCGGGTGACGTGGAGGGCAGGCGCCGGATCGCGGAACTGTCGCGCGAACGCATCGTGGCGGCGATGGCATCTTGAGCGGCCGGCTTGCACTGCGGCGGCCGCGATGCAGAATGGCCGGCGCGCTTTCCGCCAGGTTCCCATGCTGACTGTCGACGATTTCCGGCCCATCGGCCTGCTGCGCAATCCGCACCTGCAGTCGGTACTCGGTGCCAGTGCGCTGCGCCGCCGCCGCGGCCTGCGGGCGCTGGCCGCCAGCGGTGCGGTCACCACCGAGTACATTCTCGATGGTGGCGGCGACGCGCGGCTGCAGGCCTGGCACAGCCGGCGCCCGGACGTGGCGCGCGCTGGCACCGTGCTGCTGCTGCATGGCTGGGAGGGCAGCGCCGACTCGGGCTACATGCGCCTGACCGCGGCGCGGCTGCTGGCCTGCGGCTTCGAGGTGGTGCGGCTGAACTTCCGCGACCACGGCGACACCCACCATCTCAACGCCGAGCTGTTCCACTCCAACCGCCTGGACGAAGTGG
>Ga0079224_100006503_pt1 | contig 15496 bp, 25 predicted proteins | sample Stecom2015_FD_80414 | JGI IMG/M metagenome (GOLD analysis project Ga0079224, IMG submission 80414) | Agricultural soil microbial communities from Utah to study Nitrogen management - Steer compost 2015 | ecosystem: Environmental > Terrestrial > Soil > Agricultural land | place: USA: Utah...
GAGTCGTTCCTGTCGGCCGCGTCCTTCCAGGAGACCACCCGGGTGCTGACCGAGGCCTCCATCAAGGGCAAGGTGGACCCGCTGATCGGCCTCAAGGAAAACGTCATCATCGGCAAGCTGATCCCGGCCGGTACGGGCATGGCCCGCTACCGCCGCCTGCAGCTGCTGACGCCGGCGCCGCCGGCGCCTGCGGACGGCGTGGCCAACGGCCGGGTGGACGCCGGCGAGGACGAGGATGCGGCGGCGGCCGCCGCTGCCGGCGCCGGTGACGACGGTTCCGTGGACCAGGCAGACGAGGCCCTGAGCGCGTCGGAAGGCGCGTGACGGTCCCGGGGGCGGCGGCCGCTCCCGCCCGGTCCGGAGCGGCCGCCGCCGGTGGTGTTTCGTTGACACCCCCTGGGCCCGGTGCTAGAATTACAAAGTGTCTGTCGCCGGCCAGGTGGAGGTAACGTGTGATGCCTTTAGAGCGCATACGCGCCGCCCGCCGGCGGGCAGTGGGCACCAAGCAGACGCTGAAGGCCGCCGTGCGCGGCCTGGCCGCCGAGGTGTTCGTCGCCCGCGACGCCGAGGAGCACGTGGTTCGAGGCGTGATCCAGGCCTGCCGGGACCGCGGCATCACCATCACCTACGTCGACACCATGGCGGAACTGGGGCGGGCGTGCGGCATCAAGGTCGGAGCCGCGTCCGCGGCGATCTTGAAGGAAGGAGGTGCGGAGCATGCCGACGATCAGCCAGTTGGTCCGTAAGGGCCGGCGCCAGCTGCGGAAGAAGACCAAGGCGCCGGCGCTGCAGAAGAACCCCCAGAAGCGCGGGGTGTGCCTTCAGGTGCGGACCATGACGCCGAAGAAGCCCAACTCCGCCCTTCGGAAGATCGCCCGGGTGCGCCTGGTGAACGGGGTCGAGGTCACGGCCTACATTCCCGGCGAGGGTCACAACCTGCAGGAGCACTCCATCGTGCTGGTGCACGGGGGTCGCGTCAAGGACCTGCCGGGTGTGCGCTACCAGATCATCCGCGGCGCGCTGGATGCGGCCGGCGTGGAGAATCGCCGCCAGGGCCGTTCCAAGTACGGGGCCAAGCGGCCGCGGGAGTAACGACGCGGCGGCCGGGGCGGGTGCGCGCGGGCGAGCGGCCGGACCCCGGCGCCCGGAACGCAGGGATCGACGGCGAGACAAGCGACGCGCGCCGCGGCCCGGCGAAGGGTGCGGCGCAGTCCTGGTCCTCGAGCGTATGATGCGAGGATTTTTTACGCCCGGAATCGGTGTACGACGTCGGTGACGTGGGGAAGGAAGTGAAGCGCTTTGCCGAGGCGAGGTCGGGCCGAACGCCGGCGGATCGCTCCTGATCCCGTCTACGGAAGCGAACTGGCGGCGCGGATGATCAACAAGATCATGCGCGACGGCAAGAAGGCGCTGGCGCAGCGCATCTTCTACCAGGCCATGGACCGGGTCCGGGAGCGCACCGGCCGTGAGCCCATGGAGGTCCTGGAGCAGGCGGTGCGCAACGCCATGCCCGTGCTGGAGGTCCGGCCGCGCCGGGTGGGCGGCGCCACCTACCAGGTGCCCATGGAAGTGCGCCCGCACCGGCGGGTGAGCCTGGCCCTGCGCTGGCTGGTCCAGTACGCCAACGAGCGCAACGAGCGCACGGCCGTGGAGCGCCTGGCCAACGAGATCATGGATGCGGCCAACAACGGCGGCGGCGCGGTCCGCCGCAAGGAAGAAGTTCACCGGATGGCCGAGGCCAACAGGGCCTTCGCCCACTATCGCTGGTGACGTTTACGGTCTCGCGACCGGAAAGGAGGTTGCAGGGTGGCAGCCAGGGTGCCTCTGCATAAGGTCCGGAACATCGGGATCGCGGCCCACATCGACGCCGGCAAGACGACCACCACGGAACGCATCCTGTTTTATACCGGCCGGGTCCACAGGCTGGGCGAGGTCCACGAGGGCGCCGCGACCATGGACTGGATGCCGCAGGAGCAGGAGCGCGGCATCACCATCACGTCGGCCGCTACCACCTGCTTCTGGAAAGATCACCGCATCAACATTATAGATACGCCCGGGCACGTGGACTTCACCGTGGAGGTGGAGCGGTCCCTGCGCGTGCTGGACGGCGTCATCGCCGTCTTCTGCGCCCGCGGCGGCGTGGAGCCCCAGTCGGAGACGGTCTGGCGGCAGGCCGACCGCTACGGCGTGCCCCGCATCGCCTACGTCAACAAGATGGACATCACCGGGGCCAACTTCCACCGCGTGGTGGAGCAGCTTCGGGAGCGGCTCGGGGCCAACGCGGTGCCGGTCCAGCTTCCCATCGGGGCCGAGGATACCTTCGAGGGCATCATCGACCTGGTGCGGATGAAGGCCTACTACTACCGCGACGAGTTGGGGAGGCAGATCGACGAGCTGCCCATCCCGGACCACCTGGCGGATCTGGCCGCCCAGCACCGGGAGCAGCTGGTGGAGGCCGCGGCCGACCTGGACGAGGAGATCATGGTCCGGTACCTGGAGGGCGAGGAGATCGACGCCGCCGACCTGCAGCGGGCGATCCGGCAGGGCACCGTCACCGCCCGGATCGTGCCGGTCTTCTGCGGTTCCTCCTACCGGAACAAGGGCGTGCAGCTGCTGCTGGACGGCGTCGTCGATTACCTGCCGTCGCCGCTGGACATCCCGCCGGCGCGGGGCACCCACCCGGAGACGGGCGAGGCCCTGGAGCGCGCGGCCGACCCCGAGGGGCCCTTCGCGGCCCTGGCCTTCAAGGTGGCCACCGACCCGTACGTGGGTAAGCTGGTGTTCTTCCGGTGCTACTCGGGCACCCTCAAGGCCGGCACCTACGTGTACAACGCCACCACCGGGCGCAAGGAGCGCATCGGGCGCCTGCTGCGGATGCACGCCAACCACCGCGAGGAGATCGACGAGGTGGCCGCCGGCGATATCGCCGCCGCGGTGGGCGTGAAGAACACCACCACCGGCGACACGCTGTGCGACGAGAACGCACCCATCGTGCTGGAGAAGATGGAGTTCCCGGAGCCGGTCATCGACATCGCCATCGAGCCCAAGACCCAGGCCGACCAGGACAAGATGGGCGAGGCCCTGGGCAAGCTGGCGGAAGAGGATCCCACCTTCCGGGTGCGGGTGGACCAGGAGACGGGCCAGACCATCATCTCCGGCATGGGCGAACTCCACCTGGAGGTCATCGTCGACCGGCTGCTCAGGGAGTTCAAGGTCGAGGCCAACGTGGGGCGGCCCCAGGTGGCCTACCGCGAGACCATCACCGGCCGGGCCGAGAAGGTGGAGGGCCGCTTCGTGCGGCAGACCGGCGGTCGCGGCCAGTACGGCCACGCCATCATCGACATCGAGCCGCTGGAGCGCGGTCAGGGCTTCGAGTTCGTCAACAAGATCGTCGGCGGCGTCATCCCCAAGGAGTACATCCCGGCGGTGGAGGCCGGCGTCCGCGAGGCGATGGAGTCAGGCGTGCTGGCGGGCTACCCTGTGGTCGACGTGCGCGTGACCCTGGTGGACGGCTCCTACCACGAGGTCGACAGCTCGGAGATGGCCTTCAAGATCGCCGGATCCATGGCCTTCAAGGCGGCGGCCGAGAAGGCGGGGCTCGTGCTGCTGGAGCCCGTCATGAAGGTGGAGGTCATCGCCCCCGACGACTACATGGGTGACGTGATCGGCGACATCAACGCCCGCCGCGGGCGCCTGGAGGGCATGGAGCCGGCCCCCGGCGGCCAGGCGATCCGGGCGCTGATCCCCCTGGCCGAGATGTTCGGCTACGCCACGGATCTCCGCTCCCGCACCCAAGGCCGGGGCACGTACACCATGCAGTTCTCCCACTACGAAGAAGTGCCGCAGGGCATTGCCCAGGAAATCATCGACCGCGCCCGCGGTCAGGTGAAGGCCAAGCGTTAAGGAGGAGGATGGCAGATGGCGAAGGCCAAGTTCGAGCGGATCAAGCCGCACGTCAACGTGGGGACCATCGGTCACGTCGACCACGGCAAGACCACGCTGACCGCCGCCATCACCAAGGTGCTGGCGGAAAAGGGTCTCAGCCAGTTCATGTCTTACGACCAGATCGACAAGGCGCCGGAGGAGCGGGAGCGCGGCATTACCATCGCCACGTCCCACGTGGAGTATGAGACCGAGAAGCGGCACTACGCCCACGTGGACTGCCCCGGCCACGCCGACTACGTCAAGAACATGATCACCGGCGCGGCCCAGATGGACGGCGCCATCCTGGTGGTCTCGGCGGCCGACGGTCCCATGCCCCAGACCCGCGAGCACATCCTGCTGGCGCGGCAGGTGGGCGTGCCGGCCATCGTCGTGTTCCTCAACAAGGCCGACATGGTCGACGACCCCGAGCTGCTGGAACTGGTGGAGCTTGAGGTCCGCGAGCTGCTGAACCAGTACGAATTCCCCGGCGACGAGGTGCCGGTCATCGTCGGCTCGGCGCTCAAGGCCCTCGAGGGCGACCCGCAGTGGACCCAGAAGATCCTGGAGCTCATGGACGCCGTCGACAGCTACGTCCCCGAGCCGGTGCGCGACGTTGACAAGCCCTTCCTGATGCCCGTCGAGGACGTGTTCAGCATCACGGGCCGCGGCACCGTGGCCACCGGCCGTGTGGAGCGCGGCCGCGTGAAGGTGGGCGACGAGGTCGAGATCGTCGGTTTCACCGACAAGCCGCGCAAGACCGTGGTCACCGGCGTCGAGACGTTCCGCAAGATCCTGGACGAGGCCGTGGCCGGCGACAACATCGGCTGCCTGCTGCGCGGCGTCGACAAGGACGAGGTGGAGCGCGGCCAGGTGCTGGCGGCGCCCGGGTCCATCAAGCCGCACACCAAGTTTGAGGCCGAGGTCTACGTCCTGACCAAGGAAGAGGGCGGCCGTCACACGCCGTTCTTCAACGGCTACCGGCCCCAGTTCTACTTCCGGACCACCGACGTCACCGGCGAGATCAAGCTGCCGGAGGGCGTCGAGATGTGCATGCCCGGCGACAACGTGCGGATGTACGTGGAGCTGATCGCGCCCATCGCCATCGAGGAGGGCCTCCGCTTCGCCATCCGCGAGGGCGGCCGCACGGTGGGCGCCGGGGTCGTCACCGCCATCAAGGAGTGACGGATTCACCGGACCATGCGGGTGGGGGCCGCGGCCGTGAACCGGGCCCCCGCCCGTCCACGCACCGGGCCGCCGGAGCCGGCGGCCGCTGATCCGGGCGACGAGCGAGGGGGTGTCAGGGGCAGATGGCAGCGCAGAAGATCCGCATCCGGCTGCGGGCTTTTGATCACGGCGTGCTGGACCAGTCCGCGGAGCGCATCGTCGATACCGCTCGCCGGACCGGCGCCCGGGTTTCCGGGCCGGTGCCCTTGCCGACCGAGAAGACCGTCTACACGGTGCTGGTGGCGCCCAACGGCGAGAAGGACATCCGCGAGCAGTTCGAGATGCGGACCCACAAGCGCCTGATCGACATCCTCGACCCGACGCCGAAGACGGTCGACGCGCTGATGCGTCTCGACCTGCCGGCCGGGGTGGACATCGAGATCAAGCTTTGAGCGTGGTTTAACCCGCACGCCCGGCCGCGGCAAGGGCGGGGGAGGTGACGACGCATGGCCACGAAGGGCCTGATCGGACGCAAACTGGGCATGACGCAGCTTTTCGACGAAGAGGGGCGGCTGGTCCCGGTCACGGTCATCGAGGCGGGACCCTGCCTGGTCGTCCAGCGCCGCACCCCGGAGCGCGACGGCTACGCCGCCATCCAGCTGGGGTTCGGCGAGGTCAAGGAAAAGAAGCTTAACCGCCCGCTGCGCGGCCACTTCAGCAAGCGCGGCCTGGCGCCGCGCCGGCTGCTGCGGGAGTTCCGGGTGGACGACGTCGACGCCTACGAGGTCGGCCAGGAACTCAAGGCGGACGTGTTTACGGCCGGCGAGTACGTGGACGTCACCGGCATCTCCCGCGGGAAGGGCTTCGCGGGCGCCATCAAGCGCCACGGCGCCCAGCGCGGCCCCATGAGCCACGGTTCCAAGTATCACCGGGGCCCGGGTTCCATGGGCCCGTCCACCTTCCCGGGCCGGGTGTTCAAGGGCAAGAAGCTGCCCGGCCACATGGGCGGGCGGCGGGTCACCGCCCGGGGCCTGCGGCTGCTGCGGGTGGACCCGGACCGCAACCTGCTGATCGTGGAAGGCTCGGTGCCGGGGGCGCGGGGGTCGTACGTGCTGGTGCGGTCCACCACCGTGGCCCGGAAGAAAGCGGCGAGGTGACATCCATGCCGAAGGTGCCGGTTTACAACCTGGAGGGGCAGCAGGTCGACGAGATCGAGCTCAGCGACGCCGTGTTCGCTGCGCCGGTCAACCATGACCTGCTGCACCAGGCGGTGGTCATGTACGAGGCCAACCGCCGCGTCGGCACGGCGGCCACCAAGACCCGCGGCATGGTTTCGGGCGGCGGCCGCAAGATCTGGCGCCAGAAGGGTCTGGGCCGCGCCCGCCAGGGTAGCATCCGGGCGCCTCACTGGCGCAAGGGCGGCGTGGTCTTCGGTCCCCAGCCGCGGTCTTACCGCCTGCGCATGCCCAAGAAGATGCGGCGGGCGGCGCTGCGGGCGGCGCTGTCGGCCAAGCTGCGGGACGGCGAACTGCTGGTGGTGGACCGGCTCACGGTGCCGGCGCCCAGGACCCGCGAGATGCGGGTGGTGCTGGAGAAACTGGGCGTGGCCGCCCACAAGCCGCTGCTGGTGCTGGGCGAGACGGACCCGGCGGTGCGGCTGGCCGCCCGCAACCTGGAGGGCGTCGAGGCGGCCCTGGCCGAGCACCTCAACGCGCGCCAGGTGCTGGTCCACGGGCGGGTGGTCCTGACCCGGGACGCGGTGCGCCGGGTGGAGGAGGTGCTGGCTTCATGACCTCGCCTCACGACGTCATCCTGCGCCCGGTGATCACCGAGAAGAGCATGCAGCAGATGGCCCAGGGCAAGTACACCTTCGTGGTCAGCCGCCGGGCCACCAAGCCGGAGATCCGCCGGGCCGTCGAGGAACTGTTCGATGTCGAGGTCGAGAAGGTCAACACCATGACCGTCCGCGGCAAGACGCGCAGGCTGGGACGGTTCAGCGGCCGGCGGCCCGACTGGAAGAAGGCCGTGGTCACCCTGAAGGAAGGCCAGCGCATCCGCAAGTTCTTCGACGAACTGGGTTGATGCCCCGTCCCCGCCGGGCACCGGCCGACGGCGCCCGGGCGGGGACCGCATGAAGGGAAAGGGGGGCAACGGGGATGGCCATCAAGCATTTCAAGCCGACGTCGCCGGGCCGCCGGCAGATGACGGTGATCGATTACTCCGTGCTGACCAAGAAGGAGCCGGAGAAGTCGCTGCTGGCACCGCTGAAGAAGGACGCGGGGCGCAACAACCAGGGCCGCATCACCACCCGGCACCGGGGCGGTGGTCACAAGCGGCTGTACCGGATTATCGATTTCCGCCGCGACAAGGACGGCATCCCGGCCCGGGTGGCGGCCATCGAGTACGATCCCAACCGGACCGCTTTCATCGCCCTGCTCCACTACGCCGACGGCGAGAAGCGCTACATCCTGGCGCCGGTGGGCCTGGAGGTGGGCCAGACGGTCATGTCCGGTCCCGGCGCCGACATCAAGCCCGGCAACGCCATGAAGCTGCGGGATATCCCGCTGGGCACGGTGATCCACGCCATTGAGCTGAAGCCGGGCAAGGGCGCCCAGATGGCCCGCTCGGCCGGGGCCGAGGCCCAGCTGGTGGCCAAGGAGGGCGACTACGCCCAGATCCGCCTGCCCTCGGGCGAGGTGCGGATGGTGCACCTGGAGTGCCGGGCCACCATCGGCCAGGTGGGCAACGTGGACCATGAAAACGTCACCATCGGCAAGGCCGGGCGCTCGCGCTGGCTGGGCCGCAGGCCCGCCACCCGCGGTTCGGTCATGAACCCGGTGGATCACCCCCACGGCGGTGGCGAGGGCAAGGCGCCCATCGGGCGGCACCCGGTCACCCCCTGGGGCAAGCCCGCCCTGGGCAAGAAGACCCGGAAGAAGAACAAGCAGTCCAACAAGTTCATCGTGCGCGACCGGCGCCAGCGGAAGCAGGGCTGATGCCGCGCCGGCGCCGCCTGACAGGCGAAAGGAGGTGGCCTGATGGGCAGGTCCTTGAAGAAGGGGCCCTATGTGGACGCCAAGCTGATGAAGCGCATCCAGGAGTTGAACGAGTCCCGGCAGCGTCGGGTCATCAAGACCTGGGCCAGGGCGTCGACCATCACCCCGGAGATGGTGGGCCACACCATCGCCGTCCATGACGGCCGGAAGCATGTGCCCGTTTACATCACCGAGGACATGGTGGGCCACAAGCTGGGCGAGTTCGCCCCGACGCGGACCTTCCGGGGTCACGGCCACCATACGGAGCGCTCGACCGCGCTGAAGTGAGGAGGAGCAGGCCATGGAAGCCCGTGCCGTCGCCCGATACGTGCGGCTGTCGCCCCGCAAGGCGCGGCTGGTCACCGAGATGATCCGCGGCAAGAGCGTGGACGAAGCCCTGGCCGTCCTCCGCTTCTCACCGCAGAAGGCAAGCCGGGTGGTGGAAAAGGTGCTGCGCTCGGCCGTGGCCAACGCCACCCACAACCTGGAACTGGACGAGGACAGCCTCTATGTGGCCCGGGCCTATGTGGATCAGGGCCCGGTGCTGAAGCGGTGGAAGGCGCGGGCGCGGGGCCGGGCCGAGATGCGGCGCCGTCCCCTGGCCCACGTGACGGTGGTCGTCCGCAGCCGGGAGACGCCCGCCGCCGGCGGCAGCGGGCGGTCCGGCCGCAAGGCCTGAGGAAAGGAGGGATCGCCGTGGGTCAAAAGGTCCATCCCAAAGGTTTCCGGGTGGGCGTGATCCGCAACTGGGATTCCCGGTGGTTCGCCCGGGGCTCGGACTACGCCAAGCTGGTCCACGAGGACGAGAAGATCCGCAGTTACATCAAGCAGCACCTTTACGCCGCGGGCGTTTCGACCATCGAGATCGAGCGGGCCGCCAACCGGGTGAAGGTCACCATCCACACCGCCAAGCCGGGCATCGTCATCGGCCGCGGCGGGACCGGCGTGGACCGGCTGCGTCAGGAACTGGAACAGCTGACGGGCCGGCAGATCCACATCAACGTGGTGGAGATCAAGGTTCCCGAACTGGACGCCCAGCTGGTGGCCGAGAGCGTGGCCGGCCAGTTGGAGCGACGGGTTTCCTTCCGGCGCGCCATCAAGCAGGCGGCGGCCAGGGCCATGCGGGCCGGGGCCCAGGGCGTCAAGATCATGGTGGCCGGCCGCCTGGGCGGCGCCGAGATGTCGCGCCGTGAGTGGACGGCCGAGGGTTCGGTCCCGCTGCATACGCTGCGGGCCGACATCGACTACGGGTTTGCCGAGGCCTTTACCACCTACGGCCAGATCGGCGTTAAGGTCTGGATCAACCGCGGCGAGGTGCTGCCCGAACGCTCCGAGGCCCAGGCCGAGGCCGGCGTGACGGGCTGACGGGAGGCTGATGGCTGTGCTGATGCCTCGCAAGGTCAAGTTCCGGAAGCAGCACCGGGGCCGCATGAAGGGTCTGGCCTACCGGGGCTCCACGGTGCACTACGGCGAGTACGGCCTGCAGGCCATGGAGCCCGGCTGGATCACCGACCGGCAGATCGAGGCCGCCCGCGTCGCCATCAACCGGCGCATCCGCCGCGGCGGCAAGGTGTGGATCCGGATCTTCCCGCAGAAGCCGGTGACCAAGAAGCCCGCGGAGACCCGGATGGGCGGCGGTAAGGGGTCGCCCGAGTACTGGGTGGCCGTGGTCAAGCCCGGCACCGTGACGTTCGAGGTGGCGGGCGTGCCCGAGGAACTGGCGCGGGAGGCCCTCTGGCTGGCATCGCAAAAGCTGCCGGTTCGGTGCCGGTTCGTCAAGCGCCAGGACACCGGTGGTGGTGCGTGATGAAGGCTCAGGAACTGCGCAATCTCAGCGACGCCGAACTGGAGCAGCGCCTCCGGGACCTGAAGGAAGAGCTGTTCAACCTGCGCTTCCAGAACGCGGCGGGGCAGCTGGACAACCCGATGCGGCTGCGCCAGGTGCGGCGCGACATCGCGCGGATCCGCACCGTCCAGCGGGAGCGGGAACTGCGGGCCGGCGCCGCGGCCCGGGCCGCCGCCCAGGGCCGTGAAGGCTGAAACGGCGGGTCAGGAGGGAGGCAGGCGCCATGGAACGTGGTCATCGCAAGGTTCGCGTGGGCCGGGTCGTCTCGGACCGCATGGACAAGACGGTGGTCGTCGAGGTGGAACGCCTGACGGCCCACCCGCTCTACGGGCGGCGCATCCGCCGGACCAAGCGCTACATGGCCCATAACGAGGGCAACCAGGCCAAGCTGGGCGATCTGGTCCGCATCATGGAAACCCGCCCCCTGAGCCGCCGCAAGCGCTGGCGGGTCGTCGAGGTGCTGGAGCATTCCGAGGCCAGGGCCCTGGCCGAGCGCGAGCGGGTCGCCGGCGAGGCGCAGGCTGAGCTTTGAAGTTCTGAAGATCGGGTTTTGGGTGGAAAGGAGGGCGGTCGGCCGTGATCCAGACGCAGACCCGCGTCAACGTCGCCGACAACACCGGCGCCAAGGAAATCATGGTCATCAAGGTTCTGGGCGGGTCCCGCCGGCGCTACGCCAACGTGGGCGACATCATCGTCGGCTCGGTCAAGGAAGCCACGCCCGGCGGCATGGTCAAGAAGGGCGACGTGGTCAAGGCCGTCATCGTGCGCAGCAAGCACGGCGTGCGCCGGCCCGACGGCACGTACATCCGGTTTGACGAGAACGCGGCCGTCGTCATCCGCGACAATCGTGAGCCCCGGGGAACCCGGATTTTCGGCCCCGTGGCCCGCGAGCTGCGCGATCGGGAGTTCATGCGCATCATCTCGCTGGCACCCGAGGTGCTTTGAGGTTTCGGAGGAGGCGTCCAGATGACCAGGCCCAGGGCGCATGTCAGGAGCGGGGACACGGTGGTGGTGCTGGCGGGCAAGGACCGCGGCAAGAAGGGGAAGGTGCTGCGGGTGCTGCCCGAAAAGCAGCGCGTCATCGTCGAGGGCGTCAACGTGGTCAAGCGCCACCAGCGCCCCACCCGCCAGGTGATGCAGGGCGGCATCATCGAGAAAGAGGCCCCGGTGCACCTGTCCAACGTGATGCTGGTCTGCCCTCGCTGCAACACGCCCACGCGGACGGCCAGGCGCATCCTGGAGTCGGGCCGCAAGGTCCGGGCCTGCAAGCGGTGCGGCGAGGTCATCGATAAGTAACGCGACTTTTGTGGCGTTGTTCGGTTGGAGGTAGACGGCTGATGGCGGCTCGTCTCAAGGAGCGGTACCAAAAGGAGATCGTGCCCGCGCTGATGCAGCGCTTCGGGTACCGCAACCCCATGCAGGTGCCGCGCGTCGAGAAGATCGTCGTCAACATGGGCGTCGGCGACGCGATCCAGAACCCGAAGCTGCTGGAATCGGCCGTCGAGGAACTGGCCGCCATCACCGGGCAGCGGCCGGCCATCACCCGTGCGCGCAAGTCCATCAGTTCCTTCAAGCTCCGCGAGGGCATGGCCATCGGCTGCAAGGTCACGCTGCGCGGCGAGCGGATGTACCACTTCCTCGACCGGCTCATCCATATCGCGCTGCCGCGCGTGCGCGACTTCCGCGGCGTCAACCCCAACGGCTTCGACGGGCGCGGCAACTACACGCTGGGCCTGAAGGAGCAGCTGGTGTTTCCGGAGATCGACTACGACCGCATCCAGAAGGTGCGGGGCATGGACATCACCATCGTCACCACCGCCAGGACCGACGAGGAAGCGCGCGAGTTGCTGAAGCAGCTCGGCATGCCCTTCCGGGAGGGATGAGCGTGGCCAGGAAGGCCTTGATCGAGAAGGCCAAGCGGGAGCCGAAGTTCGCGGTGCGGCGCCGCAACCGGTGCAAGTTGTGCGGCCGGCCCCGCGGTTTCATCCGCCAGTTTGAGCTGTGCCGGCACTGCTTCCGCCGGCTGGCCCACGAAGGCAAGCTGCCCGGGGTCAAGAAGGCCAGCTGGTGACAGCGGGCCTGGAAAGGAGGTTGAGGACCAGGTGTCGATGACGGATCCCATTGCCGATCTGCTGACGCGGATCCGCAACGCGTCCATGGCGTACCACGACACCGTGGACATCCCCGCGTCCCGGCTGAAGCGGGATATCGTGCAGATTCTCAAGGACGAGGGTTTCATCCAGGATTACCAGTTGATCAAGCAGGATCCCCAGGGCATCCTGCGGGTCTACCTGAAGTACGGGCCCAACAAGGAGCGCGTCATCACCGGGCTCAAGCGGATCAGCAAGCCAGGTTTGCGGATTTATGCCAAGGCCAACGAGATCCCGCGCGTGCTGGGGGGCCTGGGCGTGGCCATCCTGTCCACGTCGCGCGGGGTCATGACCGACCGGCAGGCCCGCCGCGAGGGCGTCGGCGGCGAGGTTATCTGCTACGTCTGGTGACCCGACACTGCCGTTTTGAGGTGATCAACCGTGTCCCGAGTGGGCAGGCTGCCGATTCCCATCCCTGACGGGGTTCAGGTGGACGTCGACGGCAGCACCGTGACAGTCAAGGGTCCCAAGGGCCAGCTTGTGCGCGACGTCCACCCGGACCTGCGCGTCCGGGTCGAGGACGGCACGCTGCGGGTGGAGCGCCCCAGCGACGAGCGGCACCACCGCGCCCTGCACGGCCTGACCAGGACGCTGCTGGCCAACATGGTCCAGGGCGTCACCCAGGGGTACGAAAAGACCCTGATCCTTCAGGGTGTCGGCTACCGCGCCGCCAAGCAGGGCAGCAAGCTGGTGCTGAGCCTGGGGTACTCGCACCCGGTGGAGTTCGAGCCGCCGGCGGGGATCGAGATCGACGTGCCCCAGCCCAACACCGTGGTGGTGCGCGGCATCGACAAGGAACTGGTGGGCAACGTGGCCGCCACCATCCGGTCCAAGCGGCCGCTGTCCCGGTACCGCTACGCCGACGGCCCTAGGGGCATCCACTACGCCGACGAGCGGATCTCGCTGAAGCCGGTCAAGTCCGGCAAGTAGGGGGTGTGAGATCGTGGCGACGCGCCCGAAGACCCGGCACGAAGCCCGCCAGCGGCGCCACCGCCGGGTCCGCAAAAAGGTGATCGGCACCGCGGAGCGCCCGCGCCTGGCGGTGTTCCGCAGCCTGAAGCACATCTACGCCCAGATCATCCGCGACGACACCGGCGAGACCCTGGTCGCCGCGTCGACCCTCGATCCGCAGCTCCGCGGCCGGCTGGCCAAGACCGGCAACGTGGACGCGGCGCGGGAAGTGGGCCGGCTCATCGGCCAGCGGGCCCTGGAGGCCGGCATCAGCAAGATCGTCTTCGACCGGGGCGGCTACCTGTACCACGGCCGGGTCAAGGCTCTGGCCGACGGCGCCCGCGAGGCGGGCCTTGAATTTTGATCGGGTGAAGCCGGCGGGAAAGGAGGGTGATGGGCGATGGCTCGTCGTGAGCGCCGCCAGCAAGAGGAACGCGAGTTTGACGAGAAGGTCGTGACCATCAACCGCGTGGCCAAGGTGGTCAAGGGCGGTCGGAGGTTCAATTTTACCGCCCTGGTGGTGGTGGGCGACCGCAAGAACCGGGTGGGCGCGGCTCAGGGCAAGGCGCCCGAGATCCCCGACGCCATCCGCAAGGCCATTTACCAGGCCAAGAAGAGCCTGGTGGACGTGCCCGTGGTGGGCACCACCATTCCCCACGAGGTGATCGGTTCCTTCGGCGCGGCCCGCGTACTGCTGAAGCCGGCGGCCCCCGGGACCGGCGTCATCGCCGGCGGCCCCGTGCGCGCCGTGCTGGAACTGGCGGGCATCCAGGACGTGCTCAGCAAGTCCCTGGGCTCGTCCAACGCCCTGAACATCGTCTTCGCCACGCTGGACGCGCTGCGGAACCTGCGCAGGGCGGAAGACGTGGCCCGGCTGCGGGGCAAGACGGTGGAGGAGTTGTTCGCGTAGGAGGATTGGACCAATGGCGGGATTGCATGACCTGAAGCCCAGCCCGGGCAGCCGGCGCCGGCCCCGCAGGGTAGGCCGCGGCATCGGTTCCGGCCACGGCAAGACCGCCGGGCGCGGCCACAAAGGCCAGAAGGCCCGGTCCGGCGGCACCGTCCGGCCGGGGTTCGAGGGCGGCCAGACGCCGCTGCAGCGGCGTCTGCCCAAGCGCGGCTTCACCAACGCGCCCTTCAAGCGGGTGCTGGCCGAGGTCAACGTCGAGGCCCTCAACCGCTTCGACGACGACACCGAAGTGACGCCCGACCTGCTGCGGGAGCACGGGCTGGTCAAGGGCCGCTGGGACGGCGTCAAGGTACTGGGTCGCGGCGAGCTGAGCCGGCGCCTGGTGGTGCGCGCCGACGCCTTCAGCCGCTCGGCGGTGGAGAAGATTCAGGCGGCCGGCGGCAGGGCCGAGGTGATCTGAGGTGCTGGCCACCCTCACCCGCGCCCTGAAGGTTGGGGACCTGCGGCGCCGCATCCTCTTCACCCTGGGGATGTTCGTCATCTTCCGCATCGGGGTGCACATCCCGGCCCCGGGCGTGGACGCTGCGGTGATCCAGCGCCTCTTCCAGGAAGGGACCATCTTCGGGCTGCTGGACCTGTTCGCGGGCGGTGCTCTCAGCGCGTTTTCGATCTTCGCCATGAGCATCACGCCCTACATCAACGCGTCCATCATCATGCAGCTCTTGACCGTGGTCATCCCCAAGTTCGAGGAATGGTCGCGGGAGGGTGAAGAAGGCCGCAAGAAGCTGACCCAGCTGACCCGCTACGGGACGGTGGTCCTGGGCCTGATCCAGGCCTACGGCACCGCGTATTTCCTGTCCCGCAGCGGGGCCCTGGAGACGCCGGGCTTCTTCTCCATGTCGCTGCTGGCCCTGACCCTGACGGCGGGCACCGCCTTCCTGATGTGGCTGGGCGAGCAGATCACCGAGCACGGCATCGGCAACGGCATCTCGCTGCTGATCTTTGCCGGCATCGTGTCGCGCCTGCCCGCCGGTTTGATGAACCTCATCGACCTGGTGCGGGTGGGCGCCGTGAACATCTTCAACATCCTGGTGCTGGTGGTGCTGGGTACAGCGGTAATCGTGGGTGTGGTCCTCATGAACGAGGGCCAGCGGCGCATCCCGGTCCAGTACTCCAAGCGCGTGGTGGGCCGGCGCATGTACGGCGGGCAGACCACCCACATCCCCATGCGCATCAACATGGCCGGCGTGATCCCGGTGATCTTCGCCTCGTCGATCCTGGCGCTGCCGCCCACCCTCGCCCAGTTCATCCCGGCGGACTGGGCCCAGCGCTTCGCCGCCTGGTTCAACACCGGCTCGTGGCTGTACACGACCATCTACGCGCTGCTGATCATCTTCTTCACCTATTTCTATACGGCGATCCAGTTCAACCCGGCCGACGTGGCGGACAACCTGCGCAAGTACGGCGGCTACATCCCGGGCATTCGCCCGGGCCGTCCCACCGCCGAGTACCTGGA
>Ga0079224_100006504_pt1 | contig 15494 bp, 14 predicted proteins | sample Stecom2015_FD_80414 | JGI IMG/M metagenome (GOLD analysis project Ga0079224, IMG submission 80414) | Agricultural soil microbial communities from Utah to study Nitrogen management - Steer compost 2015 | ecosystem: Environmental > Terrestrial > Soil > Agricultural land | place: USA: Utah...
GTGCTGTTAATAGATCTAAGGATATCCCTGTATTAGGATTTGGTGAATATACCAGAAAAGAGATGGCTTATTTTTGCTACGGATTATTATTAAATTCATAAAAAGGAAACACTTCTTTTAAAGTCATCAGATTTAAAAATGACATCCTAAGAGTTAATGATACAATTCTAACGAATGTACAATTTATCTTATTGATATTAATGGAGCTTTATGAAGTTTCAGATTAAAAAGTCTAGTTGTAAACGAAATATTGTTATTTGTTGTTTGTTGGCGATTTGTAACCCGATAAATGCGGCTGAAACAAAACTCTCAACCCAGCTATTTGCCAATTTCAGTGATTTTCAGGTAGCTCGGCAAACCTCTGATCGAGAAGGTTGGCAACTGGATTTAAAACGATTTTATCTTGATTTGGACCATAACTTTAATGCGGATTGGAAACTAAAAATTACTTCAGATGTTCAGTGGCTTCGGCAACAAAGTCCAACCGATTTGTGGTTTCGTCACGCCTATATTCAACGCAGTTTTAATCAGGGTCATTATCTGAAACTTGGGGTGGCTGAGTTGCCTTGGATTGATTACATTGCGCGGCGCGTTGGTTTTCGTTACATTGACCCAAGTTTGACTCCAAAGAATCAATTGGCTTCACCGACGGACCCGGGTATTCATTATGGCTATAAAGGTCTGCATTTTTCTTATGGTATTGCGGCTGTCACCGGTGGTGGCTTTAAAAAGCCACGGGTGGGTGATGGTGTCGATTTAGAGGCCGCTGCCATATGGCATCTTAATGAGCGTTTTGATTTAGCTTTTGGGCTATATCAAGGTACCCGCACTTTAGATAAGGGAATTGCACCTAAATACCATACTGCCCGTCGTTACGATCTAGCATTGAGCTATCTCTACAAAGGTGCTCGTTTTGGGGTTGAATATGCTTATAACGACAATTGGCGACAAGTGAATCAAATACCGGAGGACGCCAGTAATGGATGGAGTACCTGGGGCAGTTATTCTCTTTCACCTAAATATGCTGCCTTTGTGCGTTACGATATCACCAAACCAAACCGCCGTTTAAACCCAAGTTTGGAAAGGACATATTATCAACTTGGGGTTGATTATAAGGTCACGCCTTATCTCACCATGGCTTTTGTGGCAAAGCAAAATAAATCATCCGGTTCGGGTCCTAAATCCAAGCAAAATGAAATAGGTATTTGGACGCTATGGAATTTTTAATCCGAGTTAATTTTTCATTATTGGATATATAGAGCACATTGATCACAATTAAGACCTATTGTTTGGGTTTGCCGCCGGTATTGTTGTGATTGCCCAAAAGTCGACCATTGATCTCTAAACCGTAATGACTGAATTGGTGGAAGTTTAAATACTTTTCACGGGTTTCTTTGACATCGCCGGTATAGCGCGGATCTTGCGGGCGTTCATGGCTGTTGATGAAATTAGCCACCTGCCAGGCATCTTCAGCGGTTAATGAGCCCGGTTTCCCATAGGGCATATTGTTATGAATATAAGAGGCAGCAGTAAATATGCGGACGATACCGGCGCCCCAATTGTAAGAATTATCTCCCCATAAGGGTGGAAACACAATCACACCATCCACTTGTTGCCCAGCACCATCATTGCCGTGACAGATGGCGCATTCTCGTTGATACACGTTCTGACCTTGTTGATAATCTAAATCTACCGGTGGTTGTTTACCCAAATGGTCAAAACCACGGCCACCAATGTTATATTCATAAACCGGTGCACCGGTTGCCAGCCATTGATGGTAAGTCACTAAGGCCACCATTTCCGGACTGTCGTAGGCTGGCGGTATGCCATTCATAGAATAGCTAAAACACCCGGCAATGCGGTCTTCTAAGGTATTAACACGGTCATTCTTACCTCGGTAATCAGGTAATGTCGTGGCAGCCGCCCATACAGGACTTGACCAGTTTTTAGCGCCTGCACCCATATGACAAGAGCCACAATTCATATCATTAAAAATATATTTACCGCGAAGTTGTTGGGTATTCAGGAAAAGGTCATAGCCTTTAAGTATGGTGGCTTTTAATTTGGGATGAATGTCCGGGTTGTTTTTTAGCTGATGAATATCCGGTGCAGTGTGGACATATTGGCCTGTTTCATAAGACGGTAAATTCACACCGGGAAAATCAGTCTCAGCCAAAACCTTATAGCTGGTCAAAAATAAGATAATTAATGTGATAAAAATAGGCATAATAATCTACCGTTTCTGAGCTGTTAAGGAGGCCAGGTAAGCAGTCACTGCATCGATGTCTTCAGCATCCATTCTTTTGGCAATATAAATCATCAATTGATTCGGGTCATTTTGACGTACGTCTTTTTGCCAATCGAGCAGCTGTTGTTTGAGGTAACCGGCATGTTGACCGGCTAAGGCCGGAAAAGTATCGCCAACACCTTTATTACCAGGGCCGTGACATGATTGGCATGAGGGCACATATTTAGACCAATCACCATGTTCTACCAACTGTTGACCGCGAGCTAATTGTTCTTCAGTTACGGTAACGGCAGGTATTTCAGGGATCGGCAGGCTGGCATAATAAGCCGATACATCAGCCAATTGCTGCGACTCTAATCCTTGAATGCTGGCTTGCATCACAGGGTTGACGCGGCTTCCGTCTAAAAACGAATTTAATTGCTGTGTCATATAGTGTTCGTTAAGACCTGCCAGCCGCGGAAAACCAGCTGCCGCATTGCCGGCGCCATCGGCTTGATGACAAATGGCACAAGCCGGCACACCACCGAAGCTTTGATTGGCAATTTTTTCACCATTTTCGATTGAGCCTGAACGTCCAAGACAAGGAATAGTAAACATTACTATTAAAACAAATACAAATAATTTATTCATGATGTTATTGGCTTGAAAATGACATTTTTATTATAACAAATATATTCTAATAAATAACCTGTCATTAATTTCTTAAATTCTTAATCTTTTAAGTGGTCCGCACAAATAATCTTGAGTGGTAAATTAAATTAGCATTCTACTAATGAACAATAAATAAGGTAATTTTTGAGCAAATGTGGTATTTTATTTAAGCCTGAAACATGTGTCATAAGATGCTTGTTTGACAGGTGAATAATAGAAGGAGAATAGTATGACACTCGAAGGTATTTTAATTATTTGTTTAATAGGTGGTATTGCCGGTTGGTTAGCCGGAGTACTTGTTAAGGGTTATGGTTTTGGCATATTGGCTAATATTCTGATTGGTATCGTTGGTGCCTTTGTTGGTAGTTGGCTGTTTACGCAGCTGGGAATTTCAGTTGCCGGTGGTATATTGGGGAGTATTATTGTGGCCACCATTGGTGCGGTGGTGCTGCTACTGATTATCGGCGTAATCAGAAAAGCAACTCGATAATTTCTGTACATTTGTGATTGTAAAACCCGGTTTTCGAACCGGGTTTTTTTATGACTCAGATTATACATATTAAGGCATCGCCTTTAAAAGTAATGAAGAAAAATATGGATAAAGACCTTAAGGCCAAAGGTGAATGTTTGAGTGGTGTGGTGAGTTTTATATACTCAAAGAGTCTGAACTTTACATTATGTCTGCGGGTATTTTGGATATTGAATCCCAATTAAATTTTGCTAATCAGGTTTTTATTGCTTTTCAAATCAAACAAAAACCTAACCGGTACGGAGCTCTTCGCTCAGTTTGATGCTAAGTAAACACGACTTAATTACAGTGATTTTTGAAGCCAATATTTTTTTGTACAGACTAATTTGGTCGGAACTATGATTGGCGTGCTTTGTGGTTGCCAGTTGTCTTTAGTCATGGCAATAAAACTGTATTTATGTTATATTAGTTAGTAATGATAGTTCATTGAAATATTGATTTAGTAGGTTAATATTTCTATTTTTTAAGAGGCTAATTACAGGTAAATATATGAATATTACTTTAAAAGAATTAAAAAATATTTCCGCGGAAAACTGCATTACCATTATTATGAATACGCACCGAACAAAACCGGATTATTTAAAAGATGAAGTCAACCTTAAAAATCAAATAAAAGAAGTGGAACGTCGTATTACGGCAGATGTCAGTAAACGCAGCGCTTTAAAGTTAATGGATAAATTACATACTTTGGCAAATGAAATTGACCACAGTCATAACCTTGAAAGTTTAATCTTGTTTGTTAATAATGACTTAGCTGAGTTCACACGATTACCTATTAAGGTGGTTGATCGTGTGGTTATTGATGACACCTTCGCAACCCGTGACTTAGTCAGAGCGATGCACGTTGAATCAGGTTATTATGTTTTGGTTTTAAGTCAGGAAAAAGCTCGTTTGATTGAAGCCATGAACAATAAGGTTGTGAGAGAGTTTGGTGCACCTTTTCCATTTGAGAATGATCTTTCCCCAAGTAGACACCAAGGTGATCACCCTGTAACATCGCGTAAAACTAATTTGATGTTGGAGTTTTTTAATCGGATTGACAAGGAAGTGAATAGGATCAGGAATAGTAATCCGTTGCCGGTGCTATTGTGTACTGTGGCCGAAAACTACCATGAGCATGTGAAAGTTGCTGATCAGAAAAATACCATTTATGATGCTTTTCTGAACAGTAATAGGATTACAGAAAAGAGCCATGCCATTGTTGCTGAGGCCGGAAAAGTTATCGCCCAATACAATGACAAAAATAACAACGAGCGTAAAGCTGAATTAGAAAAGGCTGTAACAGCCAATAAATTCCTTAGTGACACAAATGAAATTTGGCGTGCCATCCATGCCGGTAAAATTCAAACTTTATTTATTGAGCAGGGCTTATTTCAGCCGGCTGTAATGGACGGTGATGAGATTGTTTATGTTTCTGATGAAAAGAGAAGTGACAAAGGCGTTATAGACGATGTTTATGACGAGATGATTGAAGCCAATATGCGCTTTGGCGGCGACGTCGTGTTTCTGCCCAAAGGTGAACTGAAGAAGTTTAACGGATTCGGTGCCATTACACGTTACTAAAAATTCTTTCCATGCCACGCAAAGTTAATAGTGCTACTAAAAGCTAAACAAAACCTAAGCCGGTCATGATACCGGCTTAGTTTTTTTATGCTCAGGGGAACCTTGGAATTTTCTCGAGGCGTTTTATTCTAAACCGAATGCCGAGGTCGTTATAAAAGTTTTATTTGCACCTCATTCTTTAGTTACTTTTTGAAGATCACCAATCCAAAGTCCAACGGATATTGGGTACCAGGGGATAGACTGAACGGGTTTTGCTGCTTAGGGTGTTGTCTGTGTAGTTATATTCATTACAGCACGGATTGTTGATATTGAGCGCGTTTTGTAATTGTAATTGTAAGCGCCAGCGACCGTAGCTGGCTTGCCACTGGCGTGAGAGATTGGCGTCGAGTTGAAAAAAATCATTGTGATTTTGGCTGTTGCGCTCGGTTACGGCTAATTCATCACCTACCATGATGATTTGGGTGGATGGCCAACCACTGTGTTGCTGCAACGCAAGGTCAAGTTGCCACTTTCCCAATGGGACACTGAGGGTGGTTTTCAGTGTATGCCGCTGTTGCCAGCTGCGCGGAATTTCACGGTTATCGATTTCATCAACCACATCAGCGAGGATATAGCTGGCAGACCATGTTAGCTGTTGGTACTGGCCTTGTATGCTGAGTTCGATACCACGGGCGCGGGCATCATCAGGGACTATTCTTTGATAGTCGGCATATAACTCCGGAAGTAAATGAAAGTCACTAAACAAGTTTTCATAATAAGGCAGGGTGTTGCTGTATTTTTTAAAATAAGCTTCAACCCGAAAACGGTAGTTTTTATTCAAGTAATATTGGTAGTCAATAACTGCAATGTCTGCGGAAGAGGCCTGTTGGTAAACAGGCTGTTTATCGGCATACAATAATTCATCAATACGTTGGGCTTGTTGGTGTCGACCTAAACCAAAACGCCATTGGTGGATTGAGTTTGGCAAGTAAGCGATGTTTAGCCGAGGACTGAAGCCTTGATGGGGTAGCCATTGGGCTTGTTCATTATAAAAGCCGATATCAGCAATCCAGTGGTCATGCCACTGCCATCTAATGTTACTGTAGTAGGACCAATATAAGCCATCAGCGGTATTTTGGTAGTTGCGATGGTTGCTGGTGGCTACTTTCAATAAATCAGCCCAAAATGGATCGTGATGACTTATTCTTTGTGACCACAAATCGGCTTTCGATTGCTTTAAGCTAGCGCCCAGGCTGAACTCGAAAATAGAATTAATTTGCCATTGGTGGTCCCAGTTGACAGATAGGTGGCGACTGAGTAAATCTTCATTAAGTAATCCTGTAGACCAAGTATCGTTAATACGGCCATTGCGTTGATTATGGTGACGGCTGAACGCCACTTGCCATTGGGATTGATGGCTCGCAAAACTGTCATAGTGAAATTGTAGCCAAGCATATTGGTCATGGTAGGCGGCATAAGCCTGTTCTTCCGTTTGTTGGATATTGAGTTCATCTCGAGAAACCAGAAAATGCTGGGAGCTGCTCCAATGCGGTGCGAAGTACTGTTTGAACTTAAAATAACCATCCTCAAATTCAGGTTCTATGGTCAGATGGGGTAATAAGCTGCTGCCAATAAGTTGACCGCCGGTTCGCACCGACCATAGCAGTTCCTGTTGATCAGTGTTTTGTCGACCAGTATGACTAAAAGTGAGTAAGCTGATGTCGGTGGTTTGTTGTAAATCGCGACCATCACTGTCACTGTTGACTGACATTACGGAACTTAAACGACCACCATATTGTGCCGGAAAAACGCCCGAATAATGCGATACACTGTTTACCACAACGGGATTAATGGTTGAGAAAAGGGCTGCAAAATCTTTAAAATGATAGGGGTTTCGAAGGGACATACCATCCAGTTCAATATAGGTTTCATTCAATTGACCACCGCGTACATGGGCTCGGCCATTGAAGCCGGTGGTTATATGTGAGGAGAGTCGCTCGCCGGAGCGTAGTGGATCGTTATTAAAAACCACCTGACGGGCCAAATCTTCACGATTGAGGTGATATTGTGAGTTGACCTGATTGTCGAAGTACAGTTGGCTAGTGGAAACCTTAATGTCCGATAAAGCCAGTGGTAAGGGTTGTAAACGGATTGTTAGCAGGTTATTTTGTTGGCTTTGAACTGTGATGACTTCAGTATCTGGATAATAGCCGTTGGCTGTCACGGTTAATGGTTTATCAGTTAGCTGTGAGCTATCTAGGATAATGGCAGCCTGATTGCTGATTTGCGTAATACCTTCGGCCGTTGTTAGTTGGAAGTGGTTGATGTTGTTTTCGTTGCCGGCATCAACGGCTTTTATAACTGTAATAAAGGATGCTATTTTATGTACAGTTTGAATGACCCAAACGGATTCATCCACAGCAATCAACTGGAGATCCAAGCTGGCTAACTCGTCTTTGAAGTCATCTAAGGTTTCATGAGTTAAATAAAGGGACTGGCTGAGAATGTCTGATGATAAATAATCACTGCTGAAAAAAATCGATTGTCCTTTGTCAGTAAAGTATTCAACCCAGCGGCTCAATGATTTAGGGTTTGCGCCAGCACTTTGCATGAATAATAATAACATAAGGGCGCCTAAAATAGGCCAGCCGTTATTTTTAGCAAATCGGTTATGGGGCTGCAACCTTAAAGTACTTAAATCATCTACAGATGTCATGAATGAAAAACTAGCCTGTTTTGCTACTTGCATGCATCTTAGCATAGCGTAATGTGTTGTATTAATGTGACGTTAAAAACCCGGTAAATAACCCATGGAATAAAGACGGTGGGTTTGTTTACATGGGTAGTGTTAGGGCTTCTGTTAAGGTTGACTGATTTGTAAACGCCCCTTGTCTATTTGATAGTTGAATTTGGTACTGGCAAAGACAGTTTTTAGAGCAGTCTGTGGAGTCATATTTTGAATGGTGCCCTGTAAATGAACCGTACGTGCATGGTTTTGCTGATTGTTCCAATCTACTTCCAAAGCATTTTCATGGGCAAACCACTGTATAAATTCGTAGAGGCTAAGTCCATTAAGCGGATACGGCTTTTGCGCCTGAAAAGCCCAGGTCCAGATGGCTTCATCATAACTTTTAATTGGTTTTAATTGGCTATTGCCGTCATTTGATACGGTATACAGTTGTTCGGTTTGAATGATTTTTTGTTGGCTATCCCGGAGGACAGTAACTCGCCCGTTACGGACCGCTACTTGTACATTATTAGCATCTTGGTTAACGGCATATCGGGTGCCGATATGCTGAATATCACCTAGTCGTGTGGTAATTATAAATGTTCCGGCTGTGTTTGTGAGGTCTGTATCATGATACAGGCGTCCCAATGTTAGCTGAATATGGTTATCGCTGAGCCAAGTTATGTGGGTATCAGGACCTTGACGTAATTCACTGCCGTCGTTAAGTAGCCAGATAACCGCACCATCGTTACCGGTAACAACGGTTTCACCTGGCGCTAACTGTGTGTCTATTTTTAAAGCGTGTGTTCCTATATATTCAGAGTGCAGCAGGACATTGCCTTGAACACTAAACGACTGTAAAAGTTGGCTGTTTGTTATTTTGTCAGGGGCCAACAACCACAGTGACATCACCGCCACGGTAAAAACCACTGAGGCAGCCACTGCCAGCTTTTGAAACCGCCGTCTCCGGTTTTGGCTAACGGCTTGGCGCCAATGGGCCAACACAACTTGCTTGGACTTAGCTTGCTTTAAGGCATCCGGCTGAGTCCGTTGGTCCAGTGATTCTAATAACTTTTCTGCTTGATGTTTATTCATGATGGTTCTCGACAACCGATAAGTTTAAATCCCGTAAGCCTTGCGTTTTAATAAGTTTGGTCATGGCTTCTTGGAAGGCTTTTCGGGCCCTGGCTAAGGCGGATTGGGCCGCAATTATTGTGGTACCGGCCTTGTCGGCAATTTCCTCTACGCTGTAATCATCAACGTATTTCCAAGTTAACAAATCACCGTACTGATTAGGTAGGTGGTCTAACACTTCTTCGATAAGTTGTTTTAATCGTTGACCGGCTAACAACTGATCGGGCTGGGCTTGTTCGTCATCGGCTACGGTTTGTAAAATACTGCGTACATCCGGATGCTCAGCCAGGGGCGCTACATATTGGCTACGCCGTTTTTGTTTGTTAATGTGAGCGTAGATTAGACTGCGACTGATTTGACACATCCAGGTAAATAAAGCCGCTTCACCGCGATAATCAGCAATATGATCTAATGCCTTGCATAAACTGTCTTGGGCCAAATCCATGGCCAAGTCATGATCACCATTTACCCGTCCCAGAATAAAACGAAACAACTTGGCATGATAGCCATCAAAAAATTCATTAAAGGCCGCGGTTTGGCCTTTAATGAGTTTTTTTGCCAGCTTTATATCTTTTTTATAACTGTTCATGGCTATTCATATTAGTCTGAAAAACGCCTGTTAACGATTGTTTAACACTGAGAGTGTACTCATTGCTTTAATCAATCGAATTATGTTATTTTTTTACTCATTTACCGATTGATTAAGCATTGTAATTGACTCTAAACCTCAAAACGCGAGAAAAATAACAATGATTAAACAAGCAATAATCAAAAAACGGCGACCTTTTGAAGGATGCCAAGTTATCTTCGGTAACAGTAATGGTAGGTGGTCAAATGATCATTCATAGTGCGTTTAAACATTCGGCGCTGACCACGACAATTAAACAAAACCCAACAGTTGGCATGAGTGGCCGGGCCAAAGTGATGCCTTGTTTGCGGGTGGTAAGTAAGTCTGTTTCCCAAAGGCAGGCAATAGAAGAATTTATAAGAAGTCAGTACCGGCAGCATTTTGAGGCTGATTTGCTCACATTTTTTCCGGCAATTTTGACTGTTTATTGTCAGCAAAATCAGAAATTGTTGGGTGCTTTAGGGTTGCGATATGCGGATGAAAGTGACTTATTTTCGGAACAATACCTGAGGACCCCCATTGAACAACTTATTTCTGCCAGGACAGGCATTCCTGTGGCACGCACTGATATTATCGAACTGGGTCATTTTGCTTTATTAAAGCCCCGTTATTTAACGCCTGTAATAACCACATTAGCCGGTTTTATTCGTCAATTAAATGCCCAATGGGCGGTTTATACGCTATCGACTCCGATTAAAAATGCGCTTGATAAACTGGCCATTCAAACTAGTTATTTAGCCTCTGCTGAGGCTTGTCAGCTTAAGTGTGATGACACTAATTGGGGGCAATATTATCACCTGCAACCGGCAGTTTACTATTCACAAATAGAGACGGCTATACACTCGAATAATCCGATGGAGGATGGTATTGAGCGTACTTAACGCACAACTGCAATCTGCTCAAGCTGAAGCAATACACTGTGTGGCGATTCATGCTGATAATAGTTCAGATTGGTTAGTCGTCGATCAATGGGCCAGCGAACAAGGCTTGGTGATTGTACCAATTCCTCATTTTTTTAGTTACCTGCAAATACAGCGATTGGTGGCACAAGCGGCTGTGGATTGTGTTTTTTGTGCACCTCATGTGGTGGGCTTATGGCAACAAATGGGCTTTCAACAACAGACACCTATGGTCTCATTAGTCAGGTTGACACGGGTCGCAAAAAAAATGGTAAATGTTCCTCTAGGCACTCATAAGATTACTTTTACTTCCGGTTCAACCGAAGCACCTAAAGGAGTTTGTTTAAGTCAAAAGCATTTACAAATTGTAGGCCAATCGTTGGCTCAAGCTATTGCGGATTTACAACTAAAGCGGCACTTAAGTTTATTGCCTTATAGTGTGCTATTAGAAAATGTTGCGGTCGCATATGCCAATACCACGGCCATAGAAATTATTTCACCTCCTTTAGCAGAGGTCGGCTTAACCGGTTCAGGTGAATTTGATGTTACGCAAATGGTGTCGGCCTTAGAATACTATCGGCCTGACAGTATCATTATGGTGCCGGCGATGTTAAAAGCACTGTTGGCCTATTTAATGCAGCTGCCAAAAAATCTGTCTTTTTTAAAGTTTATGGCTGTCGGTGGCGCGGTTTGCCCCCCTGAACTAATTCGTCAAGCCCATGCGCTGTCATTGCCGGTATATGAAGGTTACGGTATCAGTGAGTGTGGCTCGGTTATCTGCTTAAATACCCGCTTGAGTCATAGTGGTTCGGTAGGAAAACCTTTAGCGCATGCCCGAATTGAATTAGATGCCCAAGGACAGTTGATTTATTACGGTCCGAGGTTTTTGGGTTATTTGGGTGAATGCATGGCAACTTCAGAGACGGATATTTTAAGTGATGAGTTGGGTTATGCCACCGGTGACTTGGGTGCACAAGATAATGAAGGTCGTATTAGCCTGCACGGACGATTGAGCCATGTCATTATTAATGGTTTTGGGCGTAATATTTCCCCGGAGTGGTTAGAGGCTGAGTTATTGGCATTACCGGCTATTGAACAAGTCATGGTGGTTGGTAATGGCGAAGCTTTTTTAACAGCGCTGTGTGTATCGAAACAGTCTGTTGCCGCTTTAAAACAATTAGTAATCCCTATCAATAAAAAGCTTCCGGATTATGCCCGAATTCATGAAATTCTTAAAGTGCCGGCCTTTACTGAGGCTAACCACAGCCTGACCGCTACCGGCAAATTAATACGCACAACAATTTTATCCAATCACCAATTTCAACTGGAGCAATTTTATGCCAACGGTTCAAACCAACAATAAATCAATCAACATAGATAATTTTTCTTTACTGTGTCAGGAAACTGCAAAAGCGCAACAGGTATTGTGGCAATTACCGGTTATCAATCAGGCCTTACGGGGGGGGCTCAGCGTAGCCACTTACCTCGCCTTTTTAGCCCGGGCGTACCACCATGTAAAACATACGGTGCCTTTGCTGATGCTTACCGGGGCTCTGATAAAGCCTGAAGATGAATGGTTACGCACAGCCATGGCTGAATACATTGAAGAGGAATTAGGTCATGAACACTGGATACTCAATGACATAGCAGCTTGTGGAGGCGAGGCCGATTTGGTTAGACTTTCGCAGCCGAGTTTTGCGGTGGAGATGATGGTGGCCTATGCTTATGATTCGATTAATCGTATTGATCCCTTGTGTTTTTTGGGTATGGTTCATGTGCTCGAGGGCACTTCAGTGGCGTTGGCAACTCGGGCAGCCCATAGTCTAAAAAAATCATTAAATTTACCCACTAAAGCGTTTAGTTATCTTATTTCTCATGGTGATTTGGACCAAGGTCACCAACAGTTTTTTGCCAATTTAATCAATCGATTGGACCGGCATCAATTAGCGGTTGTGACTCAAGCATGCCGCCGATTTTATCGATTGTATAGCAATGTATTTAAGGAGTTGCCACGGTCATGAGTCGAGTGACTAAACAAGATAGTAAAAGTAGATGGCAACAGTCAACTGTGATTATCACCGGTGCAGCCGGTGGTTTGGGGCAGGCCTTGGCACAGCAATTAAGCGCGGCTGGTGCGCACCTTATCTTAAATGCCCGCAATGCGTTGAAATTGAGTCAGTTGGTCAATACTTTAGCGCATAGCTCGACTCAAGTGATTGGTGATTTACTACAACAAGAAACCCGGTTAAATCTGGTCGCCGCAGCCCAGCAGCACCCTAATCAAGAACATATACTGATCAACAACGCGGCCATTAGTAAAGCCGGCTTATTAGCCCAACTGTCAGCAGATAGCCTGACTGAAATGGTTGATGTGAATTTAAAGATACCGATGTTATTAAGTCGCCAACTGTTGCCGTGGCTGAAGTCTGCAAAACAGGGCAAAATCGTCAATATTGGTTCCAGCTTCGGTGCTATAGGCTATCCCGGATTTAGTGCGTACTGCGCTGCAAAATATGGCCTTTTAGGTTTTACGCAATCCTTGGAAAGGGAGTTTTCGAAGAGTTCACTAAGCGCCCACTATCTGGCACCGCGGGCTATGGAAACTAGTATCAACACGAGCCAAGTAAAAGCCATGAACTCAGCCTTACACAATCAATCAGATCAGCCCCAGAAAATTGCACAATTAATGTTGCAAGCCTTGGTTAAAAATCACAAACAGCGCTTTTTTGGCTGGCCGGAAAAACTTGTTGTTAAAATTAATGCCGTATTCCCATCTGTAGTGAGCCGAGCTGTGGCCAAAGATTTAGCCATTATTTATGAACACTTATCACCGGAGAATTCCCATGAAATATAAATTACTATTGCTATCAGGTAGTTTGCTATTAAACCAAAACCTCTATGCCGATATGACCAGTGAAGTCAAAGCCATACAGTCACAATGGGCAGAAGTAAATTATATGCCTGATTCTGATGCCAAACAAAAAGCCTTTGAGCAGCTGGCAAAAACAGCCACCCAAATCACACTGAATAAACATAATTTGCCTGAGGCTTTGGTTTGGGAAGGTATTGTTTATTCTTCTTATGCCGGTGCCAAAGGTGGCATAGGGGCTCTGGGCTTGGCTAAAAAAGCCCGTAAATCGTATGAAGCTGCGATTGCCTTAGATGGTGACGTCCTTGATGGAAGCGCCTACACTTCCTTAGGTGTTTTGTATTATAAAGTGCCGGGTTGGCCGTTGGGTTTTGGCAGCGACAAAAAAGCCCAAGATTATTTAGAAAAAGGTTTGGTGCTGAATCCCGACGGTATTGATTCGAACTATTTTTATGCCGAGTTTTTATATGAGGAAAAAGATGATTTGAATCAGGCGAAAAAATACCTTATTAAAGCTGCAGCGGCTAAAAGCCGTCCTGAACGCCGCACAGCAGACAGCGGTCGGCAACAAGACATTAAACTGTTAATGTTAGTTATTGATAAAGAGCTCAATAATTAACATCTACCAGCGCCTTAGAATCTGTCTGTTTTAAAGGCAATCGATACCGCTGTTGATCATAGGCCCAACTGGCAAACAAAGCATGCGCTAAGGGGACGTGTATATCGAGGGTGTTCAGTTGGGTGCCGATACGGTCTTGATTGTTACTAAACGAAACGTGGCTTTGCTCGGGACGTAACACGGTTATAGTTGATTCAGTCATATAGGCTTGGTTTTTGCCGTATTGCATGATGGCACGGCCGGCAAAATTAGTGGGCTTTTGGGTTAAATCATAGCCCACCATAGGGTGAGGTTGGTCTATGCCCATTAAGCTCATTAAAGTGGGTGCTAAATCGATTTGGCTGACCAGTCGTTTATCGATTAATTGCGGTACGCCTGCACCGATGATAAAGCCTGGAATATGAAAATGTTCAATCGGCACCAGATCAGCACCCAGGACCCGGGCATCATGGTCAGCAACCACCATAACCACTGATGTGTCCAATCGGCCCTGGTCTTCTAAACGCTGTAAAAACTGACCCAGGGCATAATCGGCATAACGAACCGCATTATTAACCGTTTGAACTTCGTTATCAAATAAGTCAATTTTCCCGGCCGGAAATTGATAGGGCGTGTGGTTACTGGAGGTAAAAATAACCGTTAATTTAGGGCGACCGGTTGGTGCGCTGAGGTAACGGTAAGCGTAATTGAATAAATCTTCATCCGAAACACCCCAATTTCCCATAAAGTCATATTCAGTGTAGTCATTTTGATCGATAATGGTTTGAAAACCATTGCCCAAGAAGAAGCCGCGCATATTATCAAAATGGCTTTCACCGCCGTAAATAAAACCGGTATCATAACCTTGGTTTGCTAATAATTCGGCAATGGAAAAAAACTTAGTTTGGGCTTTTGGTAACTTTAAAACGGAACGAGCCGGTGAGGGTAAAAAGCCGGTGATAATAGCCTCTAAGCCGCGAGCTGAGCGGGTGCCGGTGGCATATAAACGCTCAAACCACCAACTTTTGTCAGCCCATTGATCTATATATCGGGTGACCGGCTTACCGCCTAAAGCTCCGACAAATTGGGCACCTAAACTTTCTTCAACGACGATGATTAAATCTTTGCCCGTATTTATTTTGGCTACGGTCGGTTTATGCAGGGTGGGGATATCAGGATAGGTAAAGGCTTCGGCTTGTGCAATTTGTGCCTGAATTAATGTAAGCATCTCTTGTTCAGGCATAGAACCGTACATTTGAGAAGCTGATGCTTCGTTTTTTAATTGATAAACAGCGTATAAAACCTGATAAAGGGAGTTTAGCGGTAAGGTGTTAACCATTCGGTCTTGAGAAAAAGCCACCATCGAGGGATTAATCGGGCGATGTTGCAAGCCGGAACGAATGCCTATGACCGACAACAGCATCATAGTTAACAGCATAGTTAAGCCAACCACAGAAAATCGCGAACGTTTTTGTGGTATTGCATGTAACCATGAACGCAGCAACCAACCCGTTAATCCCAATAGGGAAAAAATAAATAAAACAGTCAGTAAATAACCGGAAAACAACATCCCCGACACTTCGTTTGGACTCGATAAATATTCAATAAAAAGTCGATCAGGACGGGTATCATATTCCATGATAAATGTGGGTGTAGCTAATTCCATAA
>Ga0079224_100006505_pt1 | contig 15493 bp, 12 predicted proteins | sample Stecom2015_FD_80414 | JGI IMG/M metagenome (GOLD analysis project Ga0079224, IMG submission 80414) | Agricultural soil microbial communities from Utah to study Nitrogen management - Steer compost 2015 | ecosystem: Environmental > Terrestrial > Soil > Agricultural land | place: USA: Utah...
AACTTTGATCTTATTATTTCAGAACCTCTATTAAGCTTTACTATTCTTGACTTATATTTAATAAATCCATGCATTCTACCAAATTCATTTACATGTTAAGTAGATATAATAAATCCATAACGTCTGCCAAGGTCTTTTAGTTGTGATGTTGATTTAATGAATCCATAACGGCTGCCAAGTTCTTCTAACTGTGATGTTGATTTAATGAAACCATAGCGGCTGCCAAGTTCTTCCAGCTGTGAAGTAGATTTAATAAATCCATAACGGCTGCCAAGTTCTTCTAACTGTGATGTTGATTTAATGAAACCATAACGGCTGCCAAGTTCTTCCAGCTGTGCGGCTGATTTATTCTGCAGAGTAACTATTGTAGCTGACTCTACATGCCTTGGACTTGTCGTAATTGCAGCATCTGATGTTTCGAGTTGATTTGTTGTTTGAATATGTCTGTGTCTTACTGCTTCTTCTATATTATTATTTTTTGGATAAGCAGAAACGACTAAGGCAACTATAATGACAGCAGAAAAAAAAGTTTTAAGCATAACACCCTCAATAATTAGACAAGTTTGAAAATAGTTGTTCACACTGCTGGTGAACCTGTTAAGTCATAATGAGTTGAGTAAATGACAAGGTTTATGCCATTTTAAAAAGGTGCAAAATGCTAAAAAAATAGACCTGCCCAGAAGTTTGATAGGTAAGATTTACATAAATAGGCGGAAAGAATACCTGTTTTGTAAAAATTTTTTACAAAGTATCTTCAAATTATTGGATTTTAGTTTAAATTCGAATAGTTTTTAATTTTCTCTGGTATTAATCTCCTTTTTTTGTTTAAGAATAATACAATTAAAATGCCAAAATGATTTACTTGCATTATCGAACAAAATCAAAAAAAGTTTAGCACGAGAATGGTGTAAAATGTTCTGATTCGGTACTTTTTACTTAATTAATGCATCAAGACTGGGCCTGGATATTCCCAGAATTCTGGATGCACTACTCTTGTTACCATCCATTTTAGAGATTATCTGCTCAGCATAGATTTTATCGAGTTTTTTAAGAGGAGTGGAATTATAATCAACCGCAATTGTAATAATATTTTTATCCGCTTCCAGAATTTTTGCTTTTTCCTTCAACGATTCAATTGTTCTGGAGAAATGTTTAAGCTTAAGATTGGCGCCGCTTCCAAGCAAAACAGCTCGTTCAATTGCGTTGCGCAATTCCCGAACATTACCAGGCCAGTTATAACTCAGAATAAATTTCTCAACATCTTTATCCAGTCTTCTAACTTTTGTACCGAACTGCTTGTTGAACATCTTAATAAAATATTTTGTTAAATGAATAACATCTTTTCCACGATCCCGTAAGGGCGGCAAATCAATTGAAACCACATTTAATCTATAATATAAATCTCTGCGGAACAGATTATCTTCCACCATTCCGGCAAGATCTTTATTTGTAGCAGATAAAATCCTTGTATTAATCGGAATATCATACAATCCGCCAAGTCTTCTTATAACTTTCTTTTCTATTGCTCTTAATAATTTAGATTGAAGGTTATAACTTAAATCTCCAATTTCATCAAGAAAGAGTGTACCATTTTCCGCAAGTTCAAATAATCCAAGTTTACGGCTTTGAGCATTTGTGAATGCGCCTTTTTCATGGCCAAACAATTCTGATTCAAGTAGATTTTCCGGAATGGCAGTACACAGCACATCAACAAAAGGCGCATCATTTCCAAAAGTAAGCTGATGAATTGTTTTTGCCAGCAATCCTTTGCCTGTTCCGGTTTCACCCATTATCAGAACATTCAACGATGGATTTTTAGCAACCTTTCTGGAAACATCATAAATTTTATTGAATGTTGGTGATGAAGCAGGAATTGAAAAAAAGTTTGGTTTGAAACTTCCTGTACCTAATAATTCATTCTGAAGTTTGATTTTATATTTTTCAATCAAATCAGACAGGTATGATGTTAACTTTAGTGATTCAAACGGAAAGACAAAAATATCTGTGAATCCCAATTTTACCAACGTGCTTATCAGCAAGGTTTTGCCATCCGGAATAATAAAAATGATGCGGTTGCTGAGTGAAGTTCTTAAATCAATTAATTTGGAAAGAAGGTTTGATTCCAGGTTATCAATATGAATAATTGCAATATCATTTCTATCAATTATAAAATCTTTTGAATCAGAATTAATAAGCTCAAAATCCATTGTATCAAGCTTGTTAATAGCAGATAAAACTGAAGCATTATCCCGCAGTTCTGTATAAAGCCTGATCTTAATTTTTTGTGAACTCATTTTTGAATTTCCGCCTCTTCATCTGTTAAATCTTCAAGTGCAGTTTTTCGCTCCGGCTTTGAGATGTAATGATTGTGTAATGCTGCATCTTTTATATTCTCCGCAACAAATTCAATTATTGATTTAGCATAAATACTATATTCAGAAGCTTTGCCGGAATTTCCTCTGCTGCGGTAGTACATTGTAATTGAATATAAAATTTTCCAGGTAAGTTCTGTTATACTTACATCTTCTATCAGTTCATAAGCTTTTAGATAATATTCAATCGGCGATTCTAAATTTTCACGCGGAAGTTTTTCAGTTATCTTACCAAGATAAAAATTTCTTTCAGCAGCCAGCAGATCATTTTGATTACAGATATCAACAAATTTTTCATCATTTAAATCAATAAGTGCATCTTCATAATTTTCAAGATTAATTTGTGTTTCACAAAGAAGAAACGCAGCAATTAAAAATTTATTCCTGTCATCAGCTTCTGAAAAATATTCTCTCATTTCACGCAGCTTCTCCGGTAATTCTGTAAAATTGTGTTCAGCAAATAATCTCATCATCCGCAGAAGCTCATAATTTATATTATGTTTTTCCGTTAAGATATTTTGATCAAGCATTTTTTTATAATCGGCAAGAGTTTCAGCAAGTAACTCATTGGCGCCAATTATAAAATAAAGCCGTGCAGTAATAAAAATAACCTCTGCCTCTTCTTCATAATTTTTAAGATCACTAAAAATTTTTCTCGCTCTTCTTAAAGAATTAAATGCATTCTGATAATCACAAACTGTAAGATTAACTTCACCCAGATTTACCTGTACAAGTCCTTCACCATTTTTATCTCCCAGACTTGAAAGAATATGATTAGCCCGCGTGTATTGTTCTATTGCAGTTTCAAAATCGAGTTTATCGTAATAATAAATTCCATAATTAAGCAGCAGTTTGGCTTCCTGTTCAAGATTGCCGATTGATAAATTAATCTGCATTGCTTTATTCCAGTGCAGTTCAGCCTGCGCAGAATCTCCTTTCATGTTATATATATTGCCGAGATTAACTTCCATTCCTGCAACGTTAAGCAGCAAACCTGCTTTCTGATAAACATCAAGCGCTTCTTCAAAATTGCTTATTGCACCATCCATATTTCCTTTTTCATAAATCTGGATTAAGCCAATAAGATTAAAAGCTTTGCCGCGTGTTTCAGCGGATGCATTTACATTCCGTATTATTCCCTTACTAATTTCATTTGCCTGTGCGTAGTTGTTAAGATCGAATTCAGCGCTTGCAATATCAAAAAGTATATCCTGTTTCCGTTTTTCTGTTTTAATTGAAGGGAGAATTTCCTTTAAAATTGTTATTCCCTCTGCCGGTTCCCCCGTGCTTAACAAGCAATTGCCTTTAATTACAAGCAATTCTACTTCATCTTCATTTGATAATTTTGTTTTAAGAAGTTTCTCAATTATATCAAGCGCTGATTTTTTATCCCCAAGTTTGAAGAGCGTCCCGGCCAGTTCATAATTGATGTCATTCAGATCTTTTTCAACAAGAGGAAATTCAAGAAGATGAGTCAATAATTTTTTCTTGTATGAAAGCGCTGAAACTTTTTCCGCGGCAGCTATTTCTTCCTTCATTACTTCAAAGCTGCGGTAAAATAATCCGGCAAGTTCAAACTGTCTTGCTAATTCAACCCGGCTGAAAGATGGAATGTTTTTATCAATTGCTTCGGCAGCTTTAAGATGAAATTCTGTTTTACTTTCAATGTTATTGTATAAATATTTTTTTAAACCTTCAGAAGTAAATTCAGGATTAGCACTAATATTTTCCGGGACAAGAATATTTTTTTCTCGTAAGGATTCAATTACAGATTGAATCTCATTTTCACTTTTTCCTGTTAATGATGTAAGACTTTTAGAATCAATAATTATTTCGAACAGAGAAAGAATTCTTGCTGTTTCATATTCATCATCATTTAACTCACGCAATCTTAGTTTATAAATTTCATTCTGTGAACTTTTCAACAAGTCAAGTTCTTCATCTTTGCCAAAAATTACCGGACCCTCGGGCGTGAACTGCAAAACATTAAGCAGCACAATATCTCTAAGAAATGCATCAATGCTTCCCGGAAGAAGATCAGCATACATCATTATTATTTTTTTTATTTCTTCTTTAGGAAAGAAAGATGCAAGACTTTTATCAATGTGTTCGATAAGATGAGCTTCTGTAAAAGGCGCAAGGTTTACAACGCTGAGATTGCTGATTGATTCTGTTAAATATGGATATGCTGAATCTTCTGAAAGTATCAGCCTGATATTATTCACCTGGAAAACCGGAATTATATTTCTCAATACTTCAAGGCTGAAATCATCAAAACGGTTGTATTCATCAAGCAGAAGAATAAATTTATTTTCTTTAACAATGTTCAGCAGAATTTTCTTTAATGAATCAAGTAAATCTTCCGGCTGCTGCTGAAGCAGATCAAATGCTGCTTTTAAAATTTCACCATTCAGGTTTGGATAAATATGATCTGAGAAAATTATTTCTCTCAGTAAAACCTGCCAGAAACTTTTGTTTAATCCAAAACGGGTATTTCTGATTAATATTGTTTTTTCATATTTAGCATAAACTTCATCAAGCAAAAATGATTTGCCTGATTCTTCAACTCCCCTGATTGTAAGCACTTCTCCATCTGTTTGTTTGTTAATAAAAGAATGAATAACAGCAAGTGCATCTTTTCTGTTTGTAAAAGTTTTTGAGGGAACCCAATCACGTTTGTAATCTTCTAAATTAATGTTTAAATCACCCAGCACCTGTAATGTTGTAAAATATCTTTTATCCTTTTCACGGGATAATAATTTTTTTATAACATTAATCAGTTCATCTGAATATGAGGAAGCCGGGAAATCAAATCCACCTTCTAAATGTGCTTTGTAAATATCAATCTGTTCAGTAAGATCAAACGGAAATTTGTTGTAAGCAATTTTATAAAGCAGCATTCCAAGTGAATAAAGATCAACGCGATGATCATGCGGTTCATTCTTTAAAATTTCCGGAGCAATATATTCGGCTGTTCCGCGGGCAGCAAATTCACGTTCATCAAATGTATAGCGGGCAAGTCCAAGATCAATAAGTTTTATAATACAATCTTCTTCATCATTGGAAACAAGTATATTTTCAGGTTTAAGATCATAATAAATAAAGTTTGATTGATGAAGGTAATAAAGAACAGAACAAAGCTGGGCAATTATTTTTCTAAGTTCATTTTCATTTTTAAAATTAGAAGATGAAAGTTCTGCTCCTTCAAAATATTCAAGTGTGATAAACTTGCTTCCGGTTTTTATTTCACTGCCGGGAGTATTGTTTCTTACAATTGTACCGTATTCATTTGTCTTAATTATGTTGGGATGATTTAACCTCCTCAGTGTAAAAAATTCATTACGGAAAGATTCAATTTCTTCAACAGGAGCATTATCCGGTAAAATTTTTATAGCAATATTTCTTCCGGGAAAATCCACATCTTCACACAGGAATACTTTGCTTCTTCCTTCACCGAGTTCCTTCTTTATTATATACTTTTCATTAATCATTCTGTAAACGGGGATTAAAATGTAAATTCAATTCTCTGCCGAGACTATTTGCCGTATACAAAGTTATAAAGAGTGCCGCACCGGGGAAAAAAATCATCCACCATGCATCAGTTAAATATTGCTGCCCGGCTTCAATCATTCCACCCCATGATGGATAAACATTTCCGGTACCAAGCCCAAGATAATTTAGCGCAGATTCCGCAAGTATAACATTGCCGTATTGAAAAACAAGATTAACAACAACAGGTGCAAGTATAACAGGAAATATCTCTTTCATCAATAAAGAAGAGAGATTTAAACCCGATAGTTTTGCCGATATGAAATATTCTTTTTGTTTGATTGAAATTACTTCGCTCCGCACTATCTTGAATAAACTCATCCAGCCTGAAAAACCAAGTACGATAATTACAGTAAGAAGTGAATTTCCGAATAACGCAAGAATCAATATGATAAGAAAAATTATGGGGAAGGAAAGAAACATCTCTGTAATTCTGCTGAGAACAGAATCAATAAATCCGCCGTTGTAGCCGGCAAGAAATCCGAGTGAAACTCCCAGCAAAAGTGTTAACGTAACAGCGCCTAATCCTACGAATAAAGAGATTCTTGTTCCATAAACTAACCGTGTAAAAACATCTCTTCCAAATTCATCAGTTCCTAGCAAATAAATTTTAGATTCTACAGAAACAATGTTTTCAGCTTTGTATTCTTTTTGTTTTTGATAATAAATTTTATTGCTGGATGAACTAACACTATCCGCAATAATTATATTTTCGTTAAAAGATTCTTTAATAATTTTTTTCTTTAATGAAAAGAAATCTGGAATTGTATTTTCTTCCTGATAATCCTTCATAAGAAAATAAACCTTGCTTAACGGCGGAAGAAGTTTTGTAACTCTTAAGTCTTTCTGAAAATCAGGATGAAATTGAGTTAACAGTGGAGCAAAAAGAAATATAATCATCAAAAATGAAACAATAAAAATGCTGAAGCTCAGATTCTTCTGTAAGAAATCTGATTTTCTTTTAATAATTGTTATTACCGGAATTAAGATAATAAGAAGCAGAGAAATGAAATGATCAATAAGTGAAAGATTAATTTGTGCAGATGCTGTTTCAAAATTTTCTGTTAAAAGAATGATGAAGTGAAAAAATAATTTAGAGATATTAATGAGGAAAGAAATATTTCCAAGAATAATTACTGCGGTGAAAAAAAGTATCAAATGCCAGAGTTTGTATCTTTTCAACATTAGTTTATAACTCCGGCTAATAATCGTTTATCAATTTTTACTTTAATTAAATCTGCAGAAATATTACTCAGAATCACAAAAACTCCTGAGATAAATGTACAGCCTATTACAAGCGGATAATCCCGGGATAATATTGCGTTGATAGTAAGCCTTCCCATTCCGGGCAAACCAAATATTACTTCTGTTATTAAGGCACCGCCAAATAAAATTCCGAGTTCAACACCGGCAACAGATATTAGCGGGTTAACTGCATTTGGAATTACATGCTTTAACAAAATTTCTTTTTCGGTAAATCCATTTGCGCGCAGATATGTTACAAATGTTTTGTTGTAAATCTCTTCAAGATTGTCTCTTAAATATTTAAAGTATACAGCAATTCCGCCAAATGTAATTGTTACAACGGGTAGAACAAGATGCACAATATAATCCTGTATCTTACCCCAAAATGAATAGGAATAATGGTTGTATGATTTTAATCCCGATGACGGAAAAATATTAAATGTACTTGAAAAGAGATAAATAAGAAAAACACCAACAACAAATGAAGGAATTGAATACATCATTAAACTAAATCTGGAGAGGAATTTATCCGCAAGGCCATGCATTTTTTTTACGGCAGCTACAGCTAATAAAAATCCAAATAAGATTTGTACAAACATACCGGTGAATGCAAGAAAAAGAGTAAACGGAACATGCTGCCAAAGCACTTCATTTACAGGCTGCATGTAGTTGTATGAAATTCCAAAATCACCCTGAACCGCATTTAACAGAAAGGCTTTATATTGTTCCGCAATTGATTCATTAAGATTGAAAGATTCTCGTACTCTTTCTGCAAGATGCGGACTAAGCTGCGGCGATAAATATTTTTGAACGGAACCGCCGGGAGATATGCGAAGCAGAACGAACAAAAAGCTCATTAGCAAAAAAAGAATAATTAGTGATGACACAATTCTTTTTATAAGCTGCTTTATTACAGTTCTGTTCATAATTTATTCTGCAGTTTCCCACTCCCAGCAATGATGTATAAATCCAAGCGGATTAACATTTACGTTTTTAATTCTGTTGTTATATGCTGTGATGTTATCAATCCAATACATGAATGAAACAGGCTGATCTTCATGCATTATCTTCTGAAACTCTTTATACAATTTATTTTTTTCTTCCGGATGAATTTTCCCTTCAAGCCTTAATAATATTTCATCAGCTTTACGGTTTTGGTAGTTTACCAGGTTTAACGGAGTAGATTGAAGATCAGAGAACCAGTATGTTTTTAAATCAACAGGAATTGGAACGAACCAGCTTGCAATCCATGCATCCATTTTTTTTGTATAAAGATTTTCAATAAATACACCAAGCTCCAGCGTTGAAATACTAACATCAATTCCAACTGCTTTTAAATTATTTTTAATAAGTGTGGCTGCAAATGATCTGCGTGGATTTCCGCCGGCAATATAAAGCGTGAACGCGAATTCCTCATTTCCTTTTTCAAGCACGCCGTCATTATCGGTATCTCTCCATCCTTCTTCAGCAAGAATTGCTTTTGCCATTGCAGGATTATATTCATAAGGTTTTAAAGAATTATCAACCGCATCTTTAAATATCGGAGATACAGGTCCTGAAGCAACTTCACCAAATCCGTTCAGGTATTCATTTAATATTTCATCCCTGTTAATTGCATAAGTTAAAGCTTTGCGCACCCGCGCATTTCCAAAAAATTTATGAGGAACTATTTTATCTTCTTCAAATGCTTTGAGATCAATATTACTCCAGCCAACGTATTCATATTCTCTGCCATGTAAAGGTGCAATTGTAAGATTTTCAATCTTTTTCAATTCATCTATATCATCTGGTTTGATATCTTCCATCATATCAATCTCACCATTTTTAAGCTGCGTGAGGCGGGAATTATAATCCGGCACAACTTTAAAAATTATTTCATCAACTGAAGATGATGAATAAAGAAATGATGCGGGATTTGATTTTAAAATTATGGATTGATTTTTATCCCATCTATCAAATTGAAAAGCTCCGTTAGTTACAACCGGCAAAACTTTTTCGCTCGCTGCAAAATTTTTCCGGTCAACATTTTCATAAATATGTTTTGGGATAATTGGAAGATCTATACTGAATAAATCAGGTACTGCTGTTTTGTTAAAATGGATTGTAAATATAAAAGGTGATTGAACAGTGAATGTTTTATTGAGATCAATGCTCATATCATTCTCTGTGTAAAAATCAGTGAAGGTGCCGTACATTCTGCTTTGAATATCGGGATCTGAATAAGCATCAAAAGAAAAGACAACATCATCAGCAGTTACCAGCATGCTGTCTGTCCAGTAAACATCTTCCCTTAATCTTATTGTTATTGAAGTTGAATCTTCATTCCATTCCCATCTTTCAGCAAGCATAGGAAGTGTTGATATGTTACCATCATCATTCCAGCGGTGTTCAACAAGACTGAGATAAAGCAATTCTGTAATATTTCCTTCAACTACATTAAATGAGTATAATGGATTTAATGATTCAACATCTGCAGAGATTCCAATAATTATTCTGTTGCTATCGGTTGGAGATTCATTATTGCAGGAAGGAATGAAGATGATGTTAAGCAGCAGGAAGATTAAGTGAATTCGCTTAATTATCATTGGCAGAAAGATTCGATTATTGTTAATAATTTTAGGTTCAATTTATTATTTTGTTGTGTAATTACAAACAGCCTTTTACTTAATGTTAAGCGCAGAAATAAAAAATTTATCTCTCAAAAAAATTGATAACAGAACATTGCTGTCTGATATTTCATTCACGCTCAACAACGGTAATCTCTATTCTGTGCTGGGAGAAAACGGAAGCGGAAAATCAACCTTGCTTAAGGCTTTAACAGGATTGCTCGATAAACGCTTCTACAATATTGATGGCAAAATTTTAATTGATGGAACTGATATCCTTTCTGCAAATGAAAATGTGCTGCTTGAACTTAGGCGAAACAAAATAAAATATGTTATGCAGGATGCAATGAATAGTTTTGATCATCTTAAAAGAATGGAATATTATTTTAAAAGAATTGTTAAAGATTCTTCAGAGATTAATGAACTGCTCGAGTATTTTAAACTTCCTGAACAAACAAAACTTTTTAAACTTTATGCATACGAATTAAGCGGCGGAATGGCGCAGCGTGTAAGTTTTGTGCTTGCTTTACTATCTCATCCCAAAATCATTCTGCTTGATGAACCAACTTCCGGAATTGATTCCGCTTCAGCAAACCTGTTCCTTTTAAAATTAAAAGAATATACAGCACAAAAAAATAATTTAGTTTTGCTTGTTACACATGATCTTCAATTTGCTGAAAAATCATCAGATAAAATTGCTCTTCTTTCAAACGGAACATTATCAGATTTTATTCCGGTGCAGGAATTTTTTAATTCTGAAATTTACAAAACCGCTTACGCCTGATGAATAAAATTTTAGAAATAAAAAATCTGAATTATTCCATAAGCAGAAAAAACTTCTGGGGAAAAGAAAAAAGAATACCTATTCTGAAAAATATTTCTTTTGAAATGAATCGTGGTGAAATTTTGGGAATTGCAGGTGAATCAGGAAGCGGTAAAACTACACTTGCAAAAATTATTGCCGGAATAATTAAAGCAGATGATGGCTCACTAAAACTAAACAGCACAGAAAATTTTTCAAACAGCCGCATAAGTCCGGTTCAGATTTTATTTCAGAATAATGGGGAAATTTTAAATCCCTTCAGACGCATTTTTGATATAGTGAAAGAAACTTATCTCATCCGAAGCGGGGAGGATAAAAATCTTCTGGAAAATATTGATAAAATTTTTAACTCTGTTCAGCTTCGTCCTGAGCTGCAAAATAAAAAAGGATTTCAGTTAAGCGGTGGAGAACAGCAGCGTGCGGCTTTAGCAAGAATATTAGCCGCAAAACCCGAATTGCTTATTCTTGATGAACCTTTCTCTGCACAGGATCCAAAATCAAAAGAAAATCTTATAAAACTTTTTAAAGTGTTAAATCATGAATTAAAAATTTCGATGATATGCATTGCACATAATCTTGAACTGCTGAGAGAACTGTGTGATTCAATTTTGATTATTTATAATGGAGAAATTGTTGAATCTGGCAGATGTGATAAAATTTTTACTTCACCGGAAAATGATTACACAAAATATTTACTCAAAGCTGAAAAGTACGAACTTACAATTGATGAATTAAAATTTATCTCCGGCAGCTCCGATGAATAAAACAAATGTAATGCGTATTCTTGAAGCAAATAAAATTCCTTTCACAGCCCGCAGCTACGATGTTGATGAAACAGATTTATCCGGTGAAACTGTTGCAAAAAAAATAGGTGCAGAAGCAGAATCAGTTTTTAAAACTCTTGTAGCAGCAGGTGATAAGAATGGAATAAATGTTTTCTGCATTCCGGTTACTGAAGAGCTCAATCTAAAAAAAGCTGCAGCAGCAAGCGGTAATAAAAAAATTGAGATGATTAAAATGAAAGAGCTTCTGCCGCTTACAGGTTACATCAGAGGCGGCTGTTCTCCTATCGGTATGAAAAAAAATTATCCGACTTATATTGATGAAACATGTGAATTGTTTGATAAGATTTACATCAGCGCAGGAACACGCGGCATACAGGTTTGTCTTTCACCATCTGATTTAATTAAAATTACAGAAGCAGAAATTAAGGAATTGATTTAATCTTTCAGCCAATAATTTTTAACATTATTTACATAATCAGAACGAATGCTACCCAAAACATCTTCAACATAATCCGGTCTTCTCATTCCAACAAGTGTGGATGAAACTTCATTTAATGAATTTATCATTAAGATTGATTTTTGAGAGAGAGTTAATTTTTGCTGTTCTTTACTTAAATATTTATTTAAATCTGCATGAACTTTTTGATTCAATTTATTCTGTTTCACCGCAAGGCTGCTTTCCACCGAATCCAAAAGTATATTTGTTGTTACTGCGTATTTTCTTACGACTTTAATTAAATCTTCATCATCACGTTTTTTATTCACCAACTCTGAAATTGCATAATTGGCACGCGGAATAAGGTAATATCCTTTCATCTCCTGAAATTGATGCGGCGTTTCAAAGCGATTATAATTTCCGGAAATAATTGCGGCAAGTGAAAGACAATCATACATACTCCTCTTTTCGCTCGGAGCAAAATCAATTTTATCTACAAAGTTTTTTTTAAGATTCTCTTCCTGATCAGCAAGATCCGATATAAGATTATTTATCTCATCTATATTACGGTTTTCCTTTATATTAAAATCTGCAAGACGAATTATTTTATTATTCTCAATTGCATTCAGCGGGCGGTTAATTAAAACCCCGATGTTATTTTTATAGGCATACTCAAGTACAGTTTCAGTATTGTTGTTTTGATTCTTATTTACGGCCGCTCTTTTTTCATTCAGATTAAGCGGAAACTGAATAACAGCAAAGTGATTCTGCTTTGAAATTTCTTCGGCGATCTTTAAAGTCTTTTCAAGTGAAACGAAATTTATTTTTGTTGGTTCTTCACCAAAGGTATTAGAAGAAATTCCATAGAAAGAAATTCTTCCCTTCTCTACTTCTTTTTCAAGATGAATGAAAGCCATTTTAATGCGTGAATAAAATTCCTTCTCTCTTGCAACAGCATCTTTAATGTTAGAACATGTAAAGAAATACTCAGGATTGTGAAGAAGGTAAATATCAATTTTTTTTATTGAGAGTTTTTTTAAAGAAAGGGTTATTTGATCCTGCAGAAATTTTGGATGAATACAATGCCACAATTCCGGAGAGCATTTTACAACATCATTGTATGGCCTGCCCTCAGCTTCTTTCTGCTGTGCAAATTTTAAATTCTCACCCTGAATATATCCACCTTTAGTAACCAAAATCAGTTCATCTCTGTGCATTTCGCCGGAGCTGAACAGGTTATTCAGCACAGTACCAACAAGTGATTCACTTCCGCCATCTGTATAATTTGCAGAAGTATCAATTAGATTTATACCATTTTTAAGTGCAAGTTCCAGCGCTGATTTATGCCGGTTAATCCCCTGATCAATTCTATAAGAACCAAATCCGCAGATTGAAATCGTGTAATTTGTTTTGCCAAGAATTTTATATTTTAAGTTTTCAAATTTCAGTGAATATTTCTTCGTAAACTCTGCTTCTGCCATAAATCTAATTCTGTAAAAAATTGAAGCACAAACTAAAATTATTTTAGTTTATTGCAATTAAAAATAATGAACCGTAAATGTAAAACACTTTAGCTTTTATTTAAAAGTGATATTTAATATATTTGGCAACTTAAATTGAAGGAGATAAAATGGCTAAACAACAATCATTTGCTGATAAAGCTAAGGGAAAGAAAAAAGAAGGCGGAATTAACGTAAAACTTATTAAAACTGTTAAAACCTCCAAAGGCACATTCAAGTTCAATGAGAGATTTGTAAGGCTTGATGACATCAGCAAAGTTACTGATATAAAATAATTTAAGCGGTTTGAGCCGCTTTTTTTTTGCCCTCTAAATTACTTCCTGACTTGATTTCCTTCTCTAAAATTTTATATTATAAATAATTCTAGGCTTTAGGGCATAAGCTCACATATAATCTGCTAATTACACTTTCAGAATTTTTAGTATCCATCCACAAATCCGGAGAATAATATGATTAATCCAATGAAAATGAAATTTTATGGTTTGAAGGATCTGGATAATATCCCTCAATTAAAAACTTTAAGCAAGGATGAGCTATTTGCCATTCGTGTTGTTTCTAATGTTCTTCCGTTCAGAACAAATAACTATGTTGTTGAACAATTAATTAATTGGGATAATATCCCCGATGATCCGATGTTTCAGCTTACATTCCCGCAAAAAGAAATGCTTGCCGAAAATCACTTTAACAGAATGGCTTCGTTAATTTCTTCTAATGCATCAAAAGCTGAGATTAAAGCCGCGGCTGCTGAAATCAGGCTCGAACTGAATCCGCATCCTGCAGGACAAATGACCTTAAATGTACCCTTTCATGATGAAGAACCGGTTTCCGGAATTCAACATAAATACAAAGAAACGTGCCTGGTTTTTCCTTCAACCGGACAAACATGCCATGCATATTGCACTTTCTGTTTCAGGTGGCCGCAGTTTGTTGGAATGAACGAATTAAAATTTGCCACTGATGAATCAAACAGGTTCCAGGAATATATAAGGCAGCACAGAGAAATAACTAACATTCTTTTTACCGGCGGAGACCCGATGATAATGAGTGCAAGAAATTTAAAAGCATACATCGAGCCTTTGCTTGAACCCGAATTTGAACACATTCGTTTTATCAGGATAGGAACAAAATCTGTTGCCTATTGGCCGTATCGGTTTATAACCGATAAAGACTCGGTTGAAATTTTACGGCTGTTTGAAAAAGTTGTTGAATCGGGAAAACATCTTGCAATAATGGGGCATTACAATCATTGGGTTGAGTTATCAACCCCGGCTGCGAAAGAGGCAATTAAAAGAATAAGAAATACCGGTGCGCAAATCAGAACTCAATCACCATTAATAAAACACATTAATGATGATCCAAATGTTTGGTTAAAACTATGGCGTGATCAGGTAAATCTTGGCTGTATTCCTTATTATTTCTTTGTTGAAAGAAATACAGGTGCTAAAAATTATTTTGCAATTCCGCTCGAACGCGCATACAATATCTTTAGAGAAGCATACATTCAGGTTTCCGGTTTGGCAAGAACAGTACGTGGACCATCGTTATCGGCTCTTCCCGGCAAGGTTATGATTGAAGGAATAACCGAAATTAAGGGTGAAAAAGTTTTTGTGCTGATTTTCTTGCAAGGCAGAAATCCTGACTGGGTGAAGAGACCATTCTTTGCTAAGTATGATCCAAAAGCAACATGGTTAACTGATTTAAAACCAGCATTTGGTGAGGATAAATTTTTCTTTGAAGATGAATTAAACGAAATGGAAAAAATGCAAAACGGGCAGTTCTTCTTTAATACTTTTCCTGAAGACCGCGTTGAATACTCGCGTGAGATGGTTATTTAACCTATACAAATTTATGGGGAAGCAGCAGAAAATTTATTCAAATAAATCCGGGTTAAAACTTCCTTCAAGCTGGAGAAGTTTCAGCTTTATATCAAGTCCGGCAGAATAACCCCCTATAGTGCCATCTGCGTTTATAACGCGGTGACATGGAATAATTACAGGAACAGGATTCGCGCTGTTAGCGCCGCCAACAGCGCGAACTGATTTTATATTTCCAACTCTCTCCGCAAGTGTTTTGTAAGATATTGTTTTTCCGAAAGGGATTTTTTGCAGCTTACTCCAAACATTCTTCTGAAATGCTGTTCCTTCCAACCATAACGGC
>Ga0079224_100006506_pt1 | contig 15492 bp, 12 predicted proteins | sample Stecom2015_FD_80414 | JGI IMG/M metagenome (GOLD analysis project Ga0079224, IMG submission 80414) | Agricultural soil microbial communities from Utah to study Nitrogen management - Steer compost 2015 | ecosystem: Environmental > Terrestrial > Soil > Agricultural land | place: USA: Utah...
GTCCATCGCGGACGCGTCCGGCATCATCCCGCCGCAGGCGGCGACCACGGGGTATTTCGCGATCACCGGCACGCCGCGGGGAGGGCGCGCCAACCTCAGCATCAAAAACCGCGTCAGCGTCATTGTCCCCCGCGTGGAGCGAGACGCTCAACTCGTGCTCCCGGAATGAGTGCCATGAAGCTGTGGACCTTCATCAAATCGCCCTCCGGTAATCTGGCCGTATTTGCCGGCTTTCTCCTGATCGGTGGCTTCCTCGTCTTTCGCTCCCATGCACGCGACCAGGCACGGGCGGAGCAAATGGCGCGGGTGGCAGAGACAGCCCCGGATGTCGGGCGGCAGTCCATCCTGCGAGACGGATCGCCCCTGAAGGTGCCGCCCCCCTTCACGCCTGCGCCACGGCAAGAAACCCCAGTCAACCACGAATCCCGCCCCCGAGCCGCGCGCGAGCGAGCGGCGGAGCGCAAGGCACCGGCCGCGCTCCCCATCAGCTTGTTCACCAGCTCGGTCTCGGCTGATGCGACGGAGTTGTCCAAGACCTATGCGCCCTATGGCCGCATGATCCCGTGCGAAACCGTCGTCACCATCGAATCCTCGCGCCTCGACACGCCGGTCATCGGCCTTGTCACCGAGGACGTTTGGCACGATGGGCGACTGATTATCCCCGCCGGAGCCGAGGTGCATGGTCGCGCATCACTCGACCGTTCGCGCGAACGCATCGCCGTCGCCGGCCGTTGGGTCGTCGTCTGGCGTGACGGAAGCCCGCTCAACGGCACGGAACTCGTGCTCAGCGGCATCGCCTTGGACCGTCAGCGCGACGACGTGACGGGAGAATTTGGAATGCGCGACGGCTCGGCCGGCCTGGCAGGAAAGTTGATCCGCTCCGACAACTGGCAGGAGATAAAACTCTTCGCCTCCACCTTCCTCGCCGGCATGGCGAGCGGACTGCAGGAACTGCGAAACCAGAGCACGGCCTACGGCGACGTGCCCGTGCCGGTGGCGTCCGGCAAGAACGCCGCGCTGCAAGGCACGGCCGACGTGCTGAACCTCTATGCGAAGCAAATCCAGGACGTGATCGCCCGCGATGGCTTCTACGTCCGCGTGCCCGCGGGGAAACAATTTTACCTCTACGTGACCGAAACCGTCGATCAGGCGAAGGGATCGAGAGGCAACGTCCGCAACGAAGAAATCTGGAGGAACGAACATGCGCAAAATTGACCTCATGGCCGCGTGCCTGATCCTGCTGCTGGGTGCAGGCTGCACGTCCACGAAAAAGAAACCCAGCGTGGCGGCGGCTCCGCCGGTCGCCCCGGTGTCAGGCACTGAACTCGACCAGCACAACGTCGAAAAAGTCCGCACCGGCGAAACGCTGAAGGCGTATCCCATCGGCCGCTTCGTCGATCCGAACGACCCCAACGTCATGCACGAATCCCACGTCGTGTATCGCAAGGAGTCCGGCACGAATTGGAACCTCTCGCCGAACGCTCCGACCGTGGTCCCGCTCGGCCCGGTGCTGGCGGTGGCTGATCCCGCCACGCACCCGAATCCGCTGCCGGCGGAACTGGAGCAAAAGGTCGCCGAGCAAAACCAGCTCATGGTCTCGCTCATCGAGCAAAACGAAGCCCTCGTCACCGAACTAGCGAAGCTGTACCAGGACATCGCCGATCTGCGCGCTCGCGCCGCGTCCAGTGGCGGGAAAGGAGGCGAGTAATGGCAGATGACCCTGTCACGTTGGAGAGTCAGCCCGTGGTGCTTCCACCGCACTTGTGGGAAAACTTCGAGACCGCCGATGCTGAACTCCGCGAGTTCTACGGGGTGAGCCCCGGCGCGCTCGCCCTCATGCGTCTCTGGCTGGCCTGCGGTTCGCCCTGGCGCGTGCGCGCGGAATTCGAGCGCTCGATCCTCGACATAAAACACCGGGCTTTACACCCGAACAAGGAGGGAGACTTCGATGAAGACTGCCTGTGAAAAACACTTTGGGCGACTCTCGCCCAGACAAGGTCAAGTGCCACTGGCGACCAGCCGCCTTGAACTAAAAATGGCTGGGAAAACCAAGGAGGCATTATGCCACTAAAAGAACAAGTAGCCGCCCGCAAAGCGCAGCAGAAACCCGAGCTGCGGAGGAATCCTGAGATCGACGCCAAACTGGACGCGTTCATCGGGGAGAATCCGAAGCTCGTCGAGTATTACACGGCCCTCAGCAAAGAAGAGCTGATCCGCAAACTGATGCTCGGAAAGATGCAGCGGTCGGAATACACGACCCAACGGAATCAGGAAATCGTGGCCTGGGTGGAGGAGAATCCCGACATCAAGGCCAAGGTGGAGCAGCGCATCCGCAATGTGCCGCCGGAGAATCGCGAACGCGCGTTCATCACGGCCGCAAAATCGATGGCGATGAACCAGACGGTGCAGAGCCGCGGCGTGACCCCGTAACCGTGGGTTTTGTTCGGCGGCGGTCGCTCCGGCGACCGCCGCTTTTCGTTTCCTTGGCCCATATTCGGTGCACTCAGAATCAAGCGCGTCTCTAGCTACACAGATTTTGAATCGCCCTGTGATTCTCTTTCAATTCATGCCGTTTCTTTCGGCGCAGCATCTCCCGGGATGAAATTCGTATTCACCTGTCCGGTGATTGCCGACGACGCATATTGAAAAACACCACCAAACTCCAATCGGCCTAACCAATCCTTCCGGCTAGTGGGCAGGTCGTCTGGATACACATTTTTCTCCCCGTTAAGCACCCAGAACAAGACAAGGTCGTTCTTCTTCAAGAAATCGATCATCACAGATTCCCGAAACAGCAGCCCATGCGTGCCATCGGTGCCAGCCGCCGGGTCATAGACGACCAGTTGATTTGCCGCGTCGTAGAACCTGCCAAGTCGGCCTTTCATGCGTAGGCCCAATTTCTCCACCAGCATCTTAGCCGGCAGCTGGATCGAAACCGTCGCTGAAATAGAGCAGTCGAATGTGCTGCCTTCGCAGAAGTAATGCGCTCCGGTCGATGCAATTGCCACTGGGATATCCCCCCGGTCACCGCGCGCCCAACCTAGGTCCTGCGCGAACTGCGGTCCCCCGAAAAATTCGTGAAGTGGAAACCGATAGTATTCCGGCGGCTCGGGCATCCAGCGTCCGCTAAAGTCCGCCTTGCGCGCCCAAGCCATGAGACTGGCGGTATCCTTGCGTCGCACGAGGTAGGAATAAAGGAACCGGAAAACCTCGCGCCGCTCTGGCTTGCGCTGTTCGAGCGAACCCAGCCGTTCGACCTGCTCGTCCATCACAAACGAATTCAGATTGAGCCACAACGAACCATCCTCCGGGTCTTTCACCCGCACCAAGTCCTGCACCGGCGGCTGATCGGTAGCACTCTGCAACCATGCGAAATCCTGTTCACGTGACGCCCACGCATCATAGGTCTGCCCCAGCCACCATTCGCGCCCCCGCACTGACATCTCGTCGTCATCGTTGTGACGGTCACTTTGGATGAGGAGTGACGGATCTATGTCCCGATATTTCTTTTGCCACAGTCCGTTAGTCCAGCCCCTCTGCTCGTATCTGCCAGCGTCCTTCAGGAATCGGAAGTTATCGCTGATCCGTGCTATCACTTCGTGATAGGCAATCCACTGGTATTTTTTCCCTATCCGCTCCGATTTGTGAGCCGAGCGACCGTCACCCGGAACATCATCATAATTGCTGAACCAATCGTCACGATAGCCGAGCTTCAGCACGTTCTGCAAAATATGCCTACGGATCCGCTCGTGACCGAATTGATTTTCCCACGTGCTACGTTGGGGCTCCTCCAGGTGCTTCAGGACCCAATCCACATGTTTACGGTCCCTCGGGCCTGCGAGTAATTCGCGCACCTCCGCTTCCAACGTTTTCAGATACGACGGCGCCTTCTTTAAATGCTTCGTGAGGCCCCGATCCTTCGCCGTTTTCTGGCCAAGTTCGGATTCCGCAAGCCGCAACAAAAGCTGAACTTTCGCCATTTCCTTAGCAATGTTGGCCAGGCGAGGAAAGCGCGTCTCCAGTCGGGCGAACTTCGCCTTCGTCGAGGGCGGGACCGGTCGCCCCAAGCGGTGGAGGCTCCAGTGGATGGAGTTCCCGATGACGTAATGACTGAAGTCATCCATAGTCACCGAATGGAAAATCCGACTAAGCCCCCGCGCACCCTTCACGTAGACGTCTTCCTTGAACGTCTTCTTTAATTCCTCGATCGACGGCACATCGTCCGACCAAGCCGACCGAAAAGGCGGATACAACCGCTTCCGGTCGATCATCGGTAATCCACCCCGTGCGATGACTGCCTCGACAACTCCTGCCGCATGCATCCGCAGCAGCACTGACGGCGGCGGCGTTCCCCCCGCGAACACGCGCTCATACACCCATTGGGCAAGCTGCTCGGCAGCCTCGTCGTCTTGCGACCGCAAGGCCACACCATGCGCCACGGCATACAGCCGCTCGGCCACATACGGATCGTTCACATCCTTTAATTTCTCCAGAAGACGAGTCAGCACCTTCTCGCGGCCCTCGAACAGCGAAACCATCGCCTTCGTGGCGCGGTCTCGCAGGAAACGCTGCGGCAGCGTCAGGAACCACGCCAGGGTCGTGCCATAGAGTTCAATCGCCTCATCCGAAATCCCCGAACGGTCTCGCTCGGCCCACGCCCAGCCGATGAACTCCGGCACACGGCCAGCGTGGTTATGGTCATGCGACATTGGAATCGTCCACCAGCGGTCGCGTTCCGGCATGCTCATCGCGGCCAGCTTGGCATGGACATAGGTGGCATTGAACGGATGATCGGGCTGCGCAGCCACCAACAGCAACGCATGCAGGACGCCCGGCCTGGTATCGTCATCCGCGAGACGCGTCTCCACCAGCTCTTTGGTCCGTGGCAGATAGGCCGTCGGGCTACGCCAGAGCAGGCTCGCGACGAACGCACTTCCCTCCAACTCCGCGTCGAGGCGATGTTCGACGTCAGAAAGCTCGAGGCCAAACCGTTCCGGCAGCTGGATCGCCAGAGCCTCAAACCAACTCGAAAACTGCCAGTAGCTATCGGTCCGAATCAGGCGGCCGAGCGCGCTATTTCCACCAAGATCCGGCTTCCCTTGAGCATCAGTCGATTGGGCCAGGATTGCCGCCACGATCAGGTGGTCCGACAGCCGCTGGTAGGCGAAACGCACGATTTCGATTTTTGCGTCCGTATCCCAATTCCGCAGGAGCGACCGATGGAGAATGCCCTCGCTGCACAATTGGTTCAGCAGGCTCCGCTGGTAACCCGTGGCCGGCAGAATCTGGCCGAGGATCGTGCGCGCTTCCTCCAGGGGAACCGAATCGGTGCCGCTCCGGGCCATGGCATCGGCCAGCTCCCTGACGGCCTGTCCCACGGGATCCTGCGCCGGGTCGTAGTCCAGCCGCTCGGCCAACTTCTCGTTGGTCGCCGCAAGAAAGAACGAGAAGATGCTCGTGATGCCCGACAACCCCTTGGGCACGACTTTCACCTGTCGTCGACGCAGCGCGGTGCAGAATAATTTGAGAAAAAGAGGCGTGCCGAATTCCGGGTTGAGGATGGGATGATCGGGCAGGGCGATCTCGAAATGCTGGAAGAAGCGGCGGGTGGCTTCCTCCGTCTTTTCCTCAAAGCCTTCATGCTCCACCCGTGGTAGCCGTGCCTCGTCGAGCTGCGCAGGAATCACCCTAGATTCATAGAGGTCGCGCACGCTCAGTGCTATCGCTACCGATGGAAACGGATGGAGGGCGGTCAGGAATCCCGCCAACTGATCTCGCCACACCTCCAAGCCCGCGCCCTCGTTGAGCGCGTCCATGAAAAGGATCAGGCGGCAGCCGGACGCCTCCGCCGCAGCATCAAGTGCGCCCAAAAATTCATCGCGGCTTATCGTCAGGCCCAGGTTCCTGATCACTTGCATCCATGCTTCCTCCTTTTGAATCCCCTCGCCGAGCAGCAGCAACGACGGCTGGCCCTCCTTCAGCCGATGGAGTGCCGCGTCGCAGAACAGGTGCGTCTTGCCGGCGCCTGCCCGTCCCGTAATTAGCACCGCATGCCGGTCGGCGGTCCGGCCCTCCGGTCCGGTGACAAAGCCCAGCAATTCGTCCAGCACGTCCTCGACCTCACGCAGCGCCCTACGCAGATCACTCGAAGGCCGGGAGTGCATGTATCTGTCTTTTTCCTTTCCTTTTTCCTCTTCGGCATACAGCCGCCCGACCTCCTCCCAAGCTGACATCAGCACATTGCGAGCGGACCGGATGGCACTTTCCGTTCGCGCAAAATCCAGATTCGCTGCCGGGTCCGAGTTCAGCTGGTTGAACTCGGTCATCAATGCAGCGTAGGCTTCGCCCTCACCCGCCAATTTCCATCTCGGCAGGTGTTCGCTCCACTTGTTCCGCAACCGGACGGCGCGGTGCGTGAACCGGCGCCAGAACCTTTCTGTCCGTCCAAGCCCATCGATGGCCCGGCCGATGGGCAGGTCGATATTCAGTGTCGGCGAATACCTATCGCCTGCGTTCGCTATCGCCTCGTCGAGCCTTTGTCGGAACCACTCCGTCGTGAATCGCTCCGAATTAAACCAAAACTGATAGCGGCCCCGGTGTTCCTCCCGTGACAACCGGTCGAAGATTTCCGAATTGCCCCAGTATTCGACCTTCACAGTGCGGCCAGCCGCTTGGCCACCGCACCATACGGTAAACTCGTCCCACTTGTAAGCGAATGACGTCTGGTCTTTCACCCGAGGATCCGCCCGATCCAACGGGACACACACGACATACCGTGTCATCCGCGGATGTTTCGCCATTGCCGTGGAGAACGAATCCTTCAACTGCTGCCACTGCGCCGCCCCCGGCACGTTCAAGAAAAACTTCGCCTGCCATCCATGCTCCGCCCCATCGGGCAGGAGCCAGTAACATTCCACACCCGCATCTGGCGCACCCTTTCTCGTGAAACGCGCACCAGCCGGCACAGGATCTCGTCTAGCCAACTGGCAGCATAACTCCTCAAACGCGGTTTGCTGGCTCCCTTGAAACGCTCTGAGTTTCGCCCATTCGGACATCGGTCAATAATTGGGATGAAACGCTTTACCGCGCCACAGTAAATTTGATCGGCACGGTAGTTTATCAGGGGCCACCGTCCATTTTTCACTCTTCTTCCCCCAGTCGCTTCCGCCGCCATTTTGGAATCTGACGGCGCTTGTAACTCGCTTCCCTTCTCCAGTCCGACTGGATGTGAAACTCCCGGAGGTGGAGGAATACGTGGGCAATTTCAGTGGCACATGCCGAGGCAAAGCCAGCCGCCCTCAAGAAAAACGCCACGTCTGATTCGTAGAGATCGTTTCTGGTCGCATGACAAACCCGCACAAACCGATAGAACCGTTGCCAGTCCAAAGGATGGAGACATCGCTTATTGGCCAATCCTGCGAACTCATCGAACACCTTGCACGCGGCAGGCGTCAGTTGGGGCAGCGCTTCTTCCGGCGTGTCGCAACGCATTCGGTAGCGAGTTTTGTATTTCCGATTATAGGCATCAATAAATGGCCTGTAGAGTTCCGCAGCAGCTTGGCAGACGACGGGATGGGGCGGTGGATCGGGTTGCCAGCGGGTCGCAATTGTCTGAAGACGAATCAGCGGATATTCGAAGGACCAATTGACGAAAATCCCGACCAATCCCTCATGCGCCTGCGGTTTCTCTGGTGAAAATCCAAGGCATGAGCAATGCATGTCATTCGGTGGCTCTAAGGTAATCCGTGTCTCGAATCCTTCCGCCTCGTCGATCAACTCCTTCATCCGTTTCAAGAAGTCGTGCGCGGGCTCCCGAATCTTCATGTCGACCTTGGGAAACATAGCCTAATTCCTTAGCTTCCCTCCATTGAACCGCCATCATTTTGTCCCAGATACGAGAAGTGAGGAAGTCACTTTCGGTAGGGCCGAAATCAAATGGCGCGCGCAGGCGGTGCGCATCGCCTGCGACAACCTCGACCTTAACCTGAGAAAACCGGCGCGAAAAAATCAGGAAGCGGCGTGGCGCGTGCGTGATTCGTGTCACGCCGCCTAATGGCCGGCGACTTTTTCAGCCACGGGCGGGCACCTTGAGCTTGGTCTGGATGTGCAAGGCCACCTCGGCCGGGTCGAAATAAACGAAGTGGCCGACACGATGGTAGGGGATGCGGCGGAGCTTGGTCCACTCGCGCAAGGTGCGAATCGACGGCTCTCGGCCCTTCGGGAAAAGCCCGCAGGTGCGGAGGCCAGTGATGTCGGTGAGGTGGTTGCTGGGCGATGCGGTCAGTTGCGTTTCCATACCCTTGCGCCGGTGTAAACACAGCGAGTGGCGGCGGGCCTTGTGCCGGAAAACGACACGATGCATGTCGCATCGCCCGAAGTGGCGCGGCCCTGGTCGGCCGCGCCCGGCGAGGTGGTCAGGCAGCGGCCGGCAGGACCTTCGATTCCTCCTCTCCGGCGGACTTTTTCGGCATGATCCCGAAAAACTCCTCAGCCTCGGCAGGACTTTTCAAGTCGAGGTAATGTTTGCGGATGATGGCCTCGGAGTTGCCCGCCTGAATGGCGGCCTCGCCGATGGACCGGAATTTGGCGACGAACATGGAAATGAACGTGTGGCGAAGCACATCATGCGTGAGGTGGAATTGGTCGCGGAATTTCTCCCGACGCCGCTTGAAGTTGCCGACGATGATCGGGAATTTCTCCAACGGGTAGGCACGAAGCCAGGCCGCAAGATTCGGCTGGATGGTGACGCGTCTCGGTTCGCGCACCTTCGAGGCATCGGCAGAAATGGCGATGATGCCGGTTTCAAGATTCACGTCCTCCGGCTTGATCTTGGTGATCTCGCCGTCGGGCACGCCCGGACGAATGCCGGCGAACAGGCATAGTGCGAAATACGGCACCCAACGCCCGCCCTCGAACTCTTCGAAGTGCTCCATGAGGGTGCGGGCCTGCGCAACGGTGAAGGTGACCGCCGATCCGCCCCGGCGACGAATCCGGTAGTGCGGCACCTTCAGGATGAGATTTTCAGTCACCCATCCCCGGTGGAACGCGAACTTGAAAAAGGTCGAGAGGACGCCGCGCCGGTTGTTGTGCGTCTTCATCGACGGTCTGCCGATTTCGAGAAACCCCACAACGGACGCGAGCGTCAGCTCGGCGACGGTGAGTTTGGGGAAGTGCTTGGAGAACCGTTCAAGATCCCATTCGATCCGCTTGAGCTGCGCCCGGCAGATGTGGCGCTGTTCGCATTCGTGACGCTTGGACGCGATGTAGTCGGTGATGGCGTCGGCGAGCGATTTCTGGCTCTCGGGCTCCTTGTAGTTCGCCAGCGCGAAATCGACGTAGAAGGACAATGCACGCGGCTTGTCCGCGAGTCGGAGAAAGACTGCCTCGGCCTCACGAGCCTGGTCCTCGGTCAAGGTGGTCGCGATGCTGCGAAGATTGGACGCGGTGGCTTGCAGGGCCTTAAGCTCCAAAGTCGCCTTTTCTGCGGCGGCTTCCTCACGGGTTTTGAAGTTCTTGCGGATGCGGACGCCGTTGATTCGTCCATCCACCCTCCACGAGGTAATTCCGTTCCGATTGCGGAACTGACTGACGGCAAATGCTGATTGATTCATGCTTAGGTTGCCATGCCAACTGGGCAACCTAGCTGCTTAGAAAAGGTATCTCCTTCATTTAGAAGGAGAAAAGTGGCGTCCCCACGGGGATTCGAACCCCGGTTACATCCGTGAAAGGGACGTGTCCTGACCGGGCTAGACGATAGGGACGTGCTGACTGGAATGCGGGAACGTAGGTCCCGACCCTTTTGGCGCAAGGCTAAATTTAGCTTTTTGCCGCCGGGGATAATTTCACCTCCCCCCGCGGCACGCTCACACCTTCACCGGACGCGCCGCCGTGTCGGAGGCGAAGCAGGCGTCCAACACCTTCTGCACCTCCGCGCCGCGCGCGAAGTCCGGCTGGTCCGGCACCCCCGTGCGGATCGCCTTGATGAAGCGCGCGTAGTTGTTCGGCGTCGGCTTGACCGCCACGTCGCGCCACACGGCCTTGTCCAAATCCTTGCCCGCGCAAATGCGGTAGCCGGCCGTCGTCTTCTCCGAGTCGATCTCAATGGTGCCCTTGGTGCCGGCGATCTTCAGGAACAACCGGTTCGCATGTCCGCCACACCAGCGCGTGGTGTGGATCGTGCCGAGCGCGCCGTTGGCGAACTCCACCGTCAGCACCGCCGAATCGTTCGCGTCCAACTCATACTCGCCGATGCGGTTGCCCTTGGCCTTGTCAAAGGCCTTGAGCCGGCAATACACGCTCTTGAGCGGCCCCGCCGGGAACGTCGCGAAGTCCACGATGTGCACGCCGACGTCGCCCAGCACGCCCTTGCTGCCGTGCTTCGAGGACAATCGCCACAGCCACGCCGGCGTCGTGCGCCAGTCGCCCCAGACCTTGCTGGCAAGCCAAGCTTGCAGGTAGCTGGCCTCCACGTGGCGGATCTCGCCGAGAACGCCGCGGCGCACCAACGTCTCCACGGCTTGGATACAGGGCCAGTCGCGGTAGGACAGGTTGACCATGTTGATGACGCCGGCCTTCTTCGCGGCGGCCACCATGCGCTTGGCGTCGGCGTGATTGAGCGCGAGGGGCTTTTCGCAGAGCACGTGCTTGCCGGCCTTCAGGCATTGAATCGACAGCGCGGCGTGAAACGCGTCGGGCGTGACGATGCTGACGGCGTCAAACTCGGCCCCGGCCAACGCTTCGGCGACGGAGGTAAACACCGCGGGGATCTTGTGCTCGGCGGCGAATTTCTCGGCGCGGGCGCGATCCACGTCGACGGCGGCGACCAGCTTGCAGCCGCGGATTTCGGCGAATTTTCGCGCGTGTTGGTTGGCCATGCCGCCGGTGCCAATGATGGCGAGGCGAACAACGGGGGTCTTCTTGGATTTAGAGACGGTTTTTGTGGAAGGGGTTTTCATGAAGATAATGCACTCAGCCCGAAAGACCGGTCCGAGTTAGGATTTAGTTTCCAGGATTCAGGATTTCGCGTGCTGCGCGCCGCGCGTCATTTGTGGCCGACGGTGGGACGGGCCGCGGCCTCGGGGTCCTCGGGCAACGGCTCAAGCGGCTTGGCGTTGGGGCAAACATCCGGGATGCAGACAGTGGCGCGCGCCCAGCGGACGGCGTTGACGATGACCTTTTGCACCTCGGCCTGGTGATAAGTCGGGTAGGTTTCGTGACCGGGACGGAAGTAGAAGATGCGACCGTTGCCGCGTTGCCAGGTGGCACCGCTGCGGAAGACTTCGCCGCCGGTGAACCAGGAGATGAAGATCAACTGGTCGGGCTCGGGGATGCCGAAGGGTTCGCCATACATTTCTTCCTGCGGGATCTCGAAATACTCGCCGATGCCCTGCGTGATCGGGTGCGCGGGGTTGATGTTCCAGAGGCGCTCCTTGTCAGTGGACTCGCGCCATTTGAGCGAGCATGTCGTGCCGAGCAGCGACTTGAAGATCTTCGCGTAGTGCGCCGAGTGCAGCGCGATCAACCCCATGCCTTCGAGCACGCGGGTCTTCACCTTCGCCACGATCTCGTCGCGCACGTCGCCGTGCGCCATGTGGCCCCACCAGACGAGCACGTCGGTCTCCGCCAACACGTCGCCGCCCAGACCGTGGTCGGGCTCGTCGAGCGTGGCGGTGCGCACGGTGATGTCGGCTTCACGGCCGAGAAACGCGGCGATGGTGTTGTGCATGCCCTCGGGATAGAGGGCGGCGACTTTGGGATTCTTTTTCTCGTGGCGAAATTCGCCCCAGACAGTGACGCGGATGGGAGTGCTCATGATAGAAGATTTTCGTCGGGACCAGGTCGGCTCGTTGGGGGGCCGACAAACGGTCGGGATAGCGGGGTTCGCTCTCAGTGATGCTTGCCCGCGGTCGATTTTCCAAGAATGACCAATCGCAATCCTCCGCCATTTATAATACAAATCCGACATGGCCGTCTCCCCGCCCTCCTCCGCCCAGGCCGAGTTTTCCCGCGATTTGCAGCGCACGTTGCAGCGTCTGCGCGACGGCCGGTTGAAGGTGCACATCCCCCGGCAACAGGACCTGCACCGGCGGCGGCCCGACGCGCACTTTCACCCCAATCCGGAGCTCTTCATCCAGACCGGCGGCGCCACCGGCTTCGTGTGTCCCGGCGACGAATTTCGCCTCGGCACCGGGGATGTCTGCATCATGCCGCGCGGCGTGCCCCATGCCGAGACGCCCCTCGACGGGCGCTCGCCCTACGGCGTGCTCGTCTGCATGCACGCCCGCGACGGCTACTACCTGCACCGCGGCAAGGCCGACCCCGCGCGCCGCATCCGCGGCTACGGCACCAGCCATGTGCAGACCGCACGCACGCTCTTTCGCTATCTCGACGACCTCGCCGACCACAACGCCATCCCCCGCGAAAACCGCCGGGCCTACGTCAACGCCCTGCTGGAGGCGTTTCTCGTGACCGCCCTGGCCGAGCTCGAAAAGCCCCGAGCCGCCGCCGCGCCGCCCGCCTCGCCGCTGGTCCGGGAGGCCGAGCACTTCGTGCGCACGCACCTCGCCGATCCCAAACTCAGCGTCGCCGGCCTCGCCCGCGCGCTCGGCTGTTCGCCCGATCACCTCGCGCGGCGATTTCATCAGGAGCATGGCATCGGTCCCTCAATCTGGATCGCCCGCGAACGCATCCACCTCGCCCGCGACCTGCTGGCCGACCCGCGCCTCAACATCGCCGAGGTCGGCTGGGCCTGCGGCTTCAACGAGCCGTCCTACTTCATCCGCGTCTTCCGCCGCCACGCCGGCGTCACCCCGCGCGCCCACCGCTTGCAATCGACCGGCCGGGGCTGACGCGATTTCCGGCTTCCGTCCGGGCGCGGCTGTGCTCTGACTTCGGGTTTATCGCCATGTTGACCGCCTCCGAGATCACCGCCGCCCTGCCCGCCCAAGCCCGCACCGTCATCGACGGCCTGCCCTTCCCGCGCATCGCGTCGGGCAAGGTCCGCGAGATCTTCGACCTCGGCGACGCCCTCCTCCTCGTCGCCAGCGACCGCCTCTCGGCCTTCGACGTGATCCTGCCGGACGGCATTCCGGGCAAAGGCATCCTGCTCAACCAAATCAGCCTGTGGTGGTTCGACCGCACCACCGGCATCATCGACAACCACCTACTGCCCGATCAGGCCGGCGAGTTCGCGCGCCGCGGCATCACCGACCGCGATCTGCAACTGCGCTCGATGATCGTGCGCAAGCTCACCCCGCTCACCATCGAGTGCGTGGTGCGCGGTTACCTCGTCGGCAGCGGCTGGGCGTCCTACAAAAAATCCGGCGAAGTCTGCGGCCACGTGTTACCGGCCGGACTGCGTCAGGCGGACAAACTCCCTTCCCCGCTTTTCACGCCGACGACCAAGGCGCCCAAGGGCGAGCACGACGCGCCGATCAACGACGCGCAGGGCGCGGCGGCGGTGGGCGCGGAGCTCTACGAAAAGGTCAAGGCGACCAGCATCGCGCTGTATTCACTCGGCCATGACGCCGCGGCCAGGGCCGGCATGATCCTGGCGGACACCAAGTTTGAGTTCGGCACGGATGAGGCGGGCAACCTGGTGCTCATCGACGAGGTGCTCACGCCCGACAGCTCGCGCTACTGGCCGGCCGACGAGTATCGCGTCGATTGCTCGCCGCCGAGCTACGACAAGCAGTTCGTGCGCGACCACCTGCTGGCGATCAACTGGGACCAGACACCGCCGGCGCCGGCGTTGCCCGCCGAGATCATCGCGCGCACGCAGGAGAAGTATCTGCAGGCGTTGCGCAATCTGCTGGGTTGAGCGCGGGCAGGCGCGCGCCGTATGCGCGGTCCTTCCGCCGTAGGCCGCCTGCTTGCAGGCGCGTTCAACGTTCCCCGCGAACACCGCGAGACGCTGGCCGGATTCCTCGACCGCACCGCTCGCGCCGGCGCTGCGGTCGCGTTCGACCCGGGCCGTTGCTCAACCGCAAAAAACGCCAAAAGGCGCAAAATCCACGATCTTCACTTTTGCGACCATCCGCGCCTTTCGCGGTTCAAAATCGGCATCCGTGTCGCCCGCGTGCCCGACACGGCTTCCACGAACCACGCAATCACCCGGCCGACACGGCCGGGGCTACACGATCCACTCCGTGTGACAACTCCGCCGACCGACGCTCACACCGAGACCGGAATTTGCCCGGCATCGACGGCGTCACGCGCGGGCAACCAGGCGCCGTGCGCGCGCAGGCGTTCGCGCAGATCGGCCGTATCGATGGCGTGGACATCCACGACCGGAGCGGTCGCGGCCAGCGCGGCGGCGAGGCCGGCGGCTTCGCCCATCGCGAGGCAGACGGGCATGACGCGCACGCTGCCCTGCACGATGCGTTCGCAGGAGATGGAGCGTCCGGCGACGAGCACGTTGCCCAGTCCCCTCGGCGTGAGGCAGCGGTAGGGGATGCCGTGGGATTCGCCCGGCTTGTAGTGGGTGAACCGGATGTTGGCCTCGACCTCGCTGAGCTGCTCTTTGTGCTCCTCCTTGGTCTGGTGCAGGTCGATGAAGTAGCTGTTGCGGCAGATCTCGTCGGGGAAGGAGCGACGCTCCAGGTAGTCGTCGAGCGTGAGCAGGTAGTCGCCGGTGATACGCCGGGTCTCGCGCACGCCGAGCAGCGCGCCGGTGGAGACGACAAAGGCGTTGGCGAAGGCGCGGGGCGCAAACTCCGCCAGCGCGGCGCGATAGGCCTCGGCCATGCGGCGGCCCTTCATCAGCGCGCGGGAAACGGCAAGGGGATCGGTGTTATCGACATCCCAGATGTGTCCGGCGTTGAAGCCGACCGTGCCGGGACCGACGAGATTGGAGCAGAGGTGCTTGTCGGGGATTTCCGGATACCGACCGGACGCGACGATGTCGTGGATGGGACTTTGCTTATCCCACCAGCCGAGGTCGGGGCCGTGGGCGTAGGCGTAGGAATCGACGTTGGCCAGGGTGAAGCAGTGGGTGCTGGCCTGGGTCTCGCCGTTGGCGTCGCCCTGGTGAAACTCCGCGCCGGCCCAGGCGGCGAGATCGGCGTCGCCGGAACAATCGACATAGACCTTGGCGCGCAGCGCGGTGAGGCCGGCCTTGTTGGCCACGATGAGCGCGCCGACGGTGTCGTCGGCCGACATCTCGACGTTGGCGAGCATGGTTTGGAAGAGCACGGTGACGCCGGCGTCGGCGAGCAGTTCGTCGTAAACGCGCTTGAGCTTTTCGGCGTTGATGGGGACCCAGTCGAGGGCGGCGGGCTTGACGTGGGCGAGGCCGTCCTTGGCGGCGGCGAACACCTTTTCGGCGAGGCCGCGGTAGATGATTTTTTGTTTGTCCGAGAAGGGACACCACGCGGGCACGAGCGCGCTGGTGCCCGCGCCGCCAAGCGCGCCGGTGGACTCGATGAGCAACGTGCGCGCGCCTTCGCGGGCGGCGGCGACGGCGGCGGTGCAACCGGCCGGACCGCCGCCGAC
>Ga0079224_100006507_pt1 | contig 15492 bp, 16 predicted proteins | sample Stecom2015_FD_80414 | JGI IMG/M metagenome (GOLD analysis project Ga0079224, IMG submission 80414) | Agricultural soil microbial communities from Utah to study Nitrogen management - Steer compost 2015 | ecosystem: Environmental > Terrestrial > Soil > Agricultural land | place: USA: Utah...
GTTCGCGCAGTGGATCGGCCCACGTGGACTGACGATGCGCATCGACACCTTCGACGTACGCACCGGCGGGTCCTACCGCTACACCCATGCCGACAGCGACGGTAACGAGTACAACTTCTTCGGATCGTTCCATGAGGTGCGCCCGAACGAACGGCTCGTGCAGACCTTCACCTACGAAGGCTTCCCGGACTCGGTGAGTCTGGAGACCATGACGTTGGAGGATCTCGGCGACGGCCGAACCAGAATCGTCTCCGAGAGCTTGTTCGACTCGATACAGGCCCGCGACGGCATGGTCGCCAGCGGGATGGAGGTCGGAGTCCGCGAAGGGTACGAGAAGCTCGACGACCTGCTCGCCAGCCAAGCCTGACCCCGTTGACACGTCCGGTGCCCCGTCCGAGCCGGCGGGGCACCGGCGTGTTCACAGGTTGATCTTGATCTCGGCGTCCTTGCGGAGAGTGTCGACCAGGCTCTGGGCCGCCTCGGCCTCCTTCTGGCTGGCCGCTTGCTCCTCGAGCTGCGGCTTCATCTCCTCGAACTTCGGGATCTGTGATTCTTCGGTGCCCATCTGCTTCTGCTGCGCCACGGACTGGTCGTACATCTTGCGCAGTTGCTGCTCCGTGGGCTTGACGTCGCCGGCCTCTTCGGCGAGGAGCTGGTCGAGCATGACCTGGCGCTCGAGCTGGGGCATGACGTCCTCCTTGCTCATGCCCTGTTCCTCCAGAGCGGAGAAGAACTCGTCGACCGAGCCCATGCCGTTCTGCTGGACCAGGTCCTCCAGCGTCTGATCGATCTGTTTCTGGCTCGCGGTGAAGCCGCGCTTGTCGGCCTCCTGGACGAGGATCATGTTGTCGACCATGCCCTCAGCGGTCTGCTGTTTGAGCTGGTCCTGGTCGAGCTCCTGGCCGGTCTGCTGGGCCTGCATGGCCATCTGCTGGAACTGAGCCTTGTAAGTGGCGACGAACTCGTCCTTCGGGATTTCCTCGCCGTTGACCTCGGCGACCACGTCGGGCACGTCGGCCACGTCGGGTTCCGGCGCGGCGTTCGGCGAGCTGTTCTCGGCGCCGCCGTCGCCACCCTCGTCAGCCGAATCACCGCAGGCCGACAGGCCGAACAGCAGCATTGCCGTGCTGGCGGCGGCCAATAACTTCTTGATCATGAAACTCCTCGATATGCGAACCGCACCGGAACATCACCTATGGGTGCCCGCTTCACGGTGGCCCGAAACTGTGGGGAGGAGAGGCGAGAAGATGGTGATGTGGTCAGCGATCTGTCGATGGTCGCGGCGCCCTGTCCACCGCGACGACATGTGGTTGTCGGCCCTAACGCCGCGTCCGTGCAGAACGAATCGGCTTCGCTCAGAGTTCCGCGGTGGGCCGGCGCCAGCGCAACTCGCCGTCCTGCCATTCGTCGGTGGGGGTGAGACCCGCCGCGGTCGCCACCCCGGCTGAGGCATGGTGCTGCGGGTCGATGTGCGCGACGATCTCGGTCACCGGCTGGGTGCACAGCCACGCGACGAGCCCGTGAGCGGCTTCGGAGGCGATGCCGCGCTGCTGCCACGGCGTACCCACCACCCACGCGACCTCAGCGATCGGCCCGGTGGCCGAGGGGCTGACCGTCGCCTGGACCGTTCCGGTCAGACACGCCGCCGCACGCCAGCGGATCACCCAGTTCAGCCAACTGACCGCCGGATCGGCGGGGCCGGCGACGAGGCGTCGATAGCGGGTGCGCAACGCTTCGCGGTCGGCGGGTGCGCCACCGATGAATCGGTGCAGCGCCGAGTCGGCCAGAACCGTGGCCATCTCGTCGGCATGCTTGACGAGCAACGGCACCAGGTCCAGCCGCGCGGTGGCGATGGCCTCCGCCCGCAGGGGTTCCAGGTGTGGCGATGCTAGCCAGCGCTCACCGGTGCGGCCAGCGCAGCGTGACGTCGGGCTCCAGTTCGGTCTCGAACAGGCGCGGCCACGGCAGGGCGACGTGAACGGATTCGAGGCCGTCGACGACGCCGGTGAAGGTGTGTGCGCCGCGCCGGCCGATGGTGACCGGGCGGCCGGCGAAGTGTTCGGCGTAGAACGACTCGGTCCGGGGCATGAGTTCGGCCCGGACGTAGTCCTGCATCGTCTGAGTCTGCTCGGGCGTGAGCTCGAAGACGTTCCAGCCGCGTTCTTGGGCCCTCGCGTAGGCCTCGGGCTGGACGACGTTCTTCCAGCGGTCATCGAGGACGTAGCGGTACAGCAGGTAGGACGCGTGGACGCGCGCTGCCTGCGCCAGCGATGCGACGTCGAGCTGGCGGGGTCGCTCGAGCAGACTCCACCGGGCAAACGCGTGCCCGACGGCCATGCCGAGCGCGTTTCCGGCGGTGTTCCAGCCGCAGTAGGACAGCAACCCGGACAGCGAGACGTCAGCCTCCATCCGGTCGATCAACGCCGCGTCGGCCCGGTTGACCTCCGCCGCGTCCACCACCACGACGTCCTCGCCCGCAGCTTGCAAGGCGGCCATCCGCTCGACGAAGGCGTCCAACTCGGCGCCCCGGTCGGCGCCTTCGGCCGACGGCGTGTTGACGAGCAGCCGGATGTCGCCGTCGTCGTCGACCGGGACGGCCCCCGCGGCGACGATGTGACGCTGAATGTTCACGTCGTAGGTCGTGTCCTCGAACGGGGCGGTCCACTGCGAGCCGTCCAAGCCGGAGTACTCGACGCTGACGGTCGGCTGCGCACCTGACCGTGCTAGGACGAACCGGCTGACCAGGGTCGCGTCGACCTCGTCAGCGCCCGGGAAGATCTGGACCCGCGCCTCGGCACCCAGGTCGTGGACCAACGCGACCAGTTCTTCGCGCTCGGCGCGGTGCAATCCGTACGGCGCGGCGTCGTCCTGGGCGAGAACGAGGTGGTCGACGACGCCTTCGGCCGCCCAGTGCACCAGAAGCCGGTTGATCGCGTGGTTGCGGGCCCGAGCTGCCAGGTAACCCTCCACCACGGCGTCGGGGATCCGGGCCCGGAGCTCCTCCATCTCCTCGCGGTACTCCTCGTGGCCCAGGTTCTCCACGCGGTCGACGAGGATCGCCCACTGCCGGATGAGCTCGTAATACTCCGCGGCATGATCGCCGAGAGCCGTGACGGCCAGCCGCTGGATGGTGTCGTAGGCCAGGATCGGCGTGTCCGGGCGCCGCGCGCGCAGCTCGCGCAGGACGTCGACGTTCTGGCGGGCCTCGGCCTCGCTCATGGTCCCGGTGCGCGAGGCGATCAGTCCGCCGTAGGCCAGCATGCTCACCGAGATGACGAACCCGTCCGCGTCGCGCTGGTCGAGCAGCCAGGCGCCGATCGCTGGTCCGTCGCCGGGTGTGGTGAACGTCCCGATGATGTCCGAGGGTGGAAACGCCGTGTCGACTCCGGCGCTCGCGGCCGTCATCGCCGGGACGTAGACGTTGGCCGGCCGGTCGTCGAGCGGCACCACCGCCAGCTGCGCCGACCCCCGCGCGGACCGGTCCGGAGGCGTCTCGACGCCGGCCGCTGCCGAGGGCGCCGCCAGCAGGATCGGTGCGAGGAGCATCGGCGCCAGAAAGATCACCAGAGCTCGGCGTGCGGCACGGGTGGCGACGAGACGGGTCGAGGGCATCGGGGCGGACACCTTTCGCTGGCCGGGGTCGACTTCGACGACTCTCGACCGCGCGACCTGTCGGCGTCAAGACTTCGCGCAGGGATAATTCGGATTATCAGTAGCTGCTAGATCCAGCCGCGGCGAGAGATCATCCAGCCGGGCCACAGCCGCATCATCCGGGTCCAGTTCGACGACCGGCGGGTGGACGGGCCCGGCGCTCACGTCGCGAACCTGTGCATCGACGAGGACACGCCTCCTCAGTGCCCCCGGTCACCGTCACGATGAACGTCGAACGCCGGGCCGCGCCCCAGGGCCGCGGTCAGCTGGTCTTGACCGGGATGCGTTTCGACGCCGCAGGAGTCTCGACGATCGGGACGGTGACTTCGAGAATTCCCGCTTCGTACGTGGCGGACGCCTTCGATCCGTCGGCGCCTTTCGGCAGCAGCGTGCGGCGCTGGAACCGGCCGTAGTGGAACTCCGAGCGGCCTTCCTCCTGCCGCTCGTCGCGACGCTCGGCGCGAATGGTCAACCGGTCGTCCTCGACCTCGACGCTGACGTCTCGATCCGGGTCGATGCCGGGGAGCTCCGCGCGCACCACGTACTTGTCGTCGTCGATGCGCTCCTCGAGCCGGAACGTCCGTTGGCCGGCGAGCGGGCTGGGCCACGGAAACAGGTTCGGCAGATCCTCGACCCAGTCGAACAGATCCGGGATGGTCCGGCGTACGTCGGGTGCCTGGTTCATGTGTTCCTCCTTTCGTTCGACCGGTCTCAGTCCACCTGCGCCCGGCAACACCCGGCTAGAGGCGATCGTCCCGGCGGGCGTGCATCGTTCGCCCCCGCACCGACGTTTCTGCTCGCAGCAGCGTTTCTCTGCTCGCAGCAGATTGTCTTGGTCGGGTCAGCGGCGGCGGCACAGGATCGAACGTGTCGCCGCACGAGCCGGCGATGCATCGCCAACCAGGGGAGACACCATGAACACTGCGGTAGCGCAGGACGCGGCGTCCGCGGGCAGGCTCGACGAGCAACTGTCCACGCGGCTGCTTCACCAGCGCATCATCGTGCTCGGCGCCGAGGTCGACGACTCGGTGGCCAATCGGCTGTGCGCACAGCTGTTGCTACTGTCGGCCGAAGATCCGCGCAGCGACATCAGCCTCTACATCAACTCGCCCGGCGGCTCGGTCAGTGCCGGGCTGGCCATCTACGACACCATGCGGCTGATCCCCAACGACGTCAGCACGCTGGCCATGGGCCTGGCGGCGAGCATGGGGCAGTTCCTGCTGTGCGCGGGGACACCAGGCAAGCGGTTCAGCCTCCCGCACGCTCAGGTCCTGATGCATCAGGGCTCGGCCGGTTTCGGTGGCACCGCTGCCGACGTCGAGATCTATGCGCAGCAGCTCGAGCGCACCAGCGCACTGATGACGAGGCTGACGGCCGAGCACACCGGGCAGTCGCCGGAGACGATCGAGGCCGACAGCCGCCGCGACCGGTGGTTCACCGCGGAGGAGGCGTTGGCCTACGGCTTCATCGACCACATCGTGGAGACCGTCGACGACGTCCGGCCCTCGGTCGTGCGTCAGCCGGTGGGGGTGGGCGCATGAGCCAGTACACGATTCCCACGGTCGTCGAACGCACCCCCACCGGCGAGCGGGCCTACGACATCTACTCGCGGCTGCTGTCCGACCGGATCATCTTCCTCGGTACCGAGATCGACGACGGCGTGGCCAACGTCGTCATGGCCCAGCTGCTGCATCTGGAGTTCTCGGACCCCGACGCCGAGATCGGCCTCTACATCAACTCACCGGGCGGCTCGTTCAGCGCGCTGACCGCGATCTACGACACGATGCACTTCATCCGGCCCGACGTCGCGACGGTGTGCATGGGGCAGGCGTCGTCGGCAGCGGCTGTGCTGCTGGCCGCCGGTGCTCCCGGCAAACGATCGATGCTCCGCCATGCCAAGGTGACGCTGCACCAGCCGTCGAGTCAGGCCCGGGGGACGTTGCCGGACCTGGCCGTGCAGGCCAAAGAGGTGGCGAAGGTGCGCGCCGAGATGGAAGAAATCCTCAGCCGCCACACCGGCCACCCGGTGGCCAAGATCAGGTCCGACATCGACCGGGACATCACGTTCAATGCCCGCGAGGCCATCGAGTACGGCCTCGCGGACCAGGTGATCACTGAGCGGGAGACCCACCGGCCCGAGCGGGCCATCGCCTGAACTCGTCAGGCAGCGAGTGCTTGGACGTCGCCGTCGCGGTGCGCCGGAGCGCGCCTGCGTCGAGCGGCGTCCAAGCGGATGACCGGCGCCTCGGCCGCGCGTTGCGTGGCGCGCGTGTCGATGAGCCCGCGCCGGACCTCGTCCAGCACGTCGGCCAACTCGATACGCAGCGCGTCACAGACGGCGGCCAGTACTTCGGACGAGGCTTCCTTGCGCCCGCGTTCCAGTTCGGACAGGTACGGCATGGAGACGCGGGCCGTGCGGGCTACGTCGGCGAGGGTGCGGCCCTGCTCGCGCCGAGCGCGGCGCAACACGTCGCCGACCAGTGTGCGCAGCAGAGGGCGGGGCCGCGGCTTGCGGCGGGCCGGGTCGAACGTGGTCGGATCCGACATCGTCGTACCTTCCTGGCCGCTGCGGGGACCTGATCGCGGAGGCGAGTGGCTTCACGCTACCGGTGCGCGGGCCGGCGTAGGACGGTGTTTCGCCGCAGGCGGACGGATTCGGCGCGGCACTCGCGCCCTGTTCGCGCCGGGTCCGCGGCCGAGATCTTCGCGCAGCGGACAGGTGGCGGACGCACTCAGTTCACGGCGCGGACCGGCGAGATATGTGATGATCTTCCGCAATTGACCTCGTCCGAACTCAGCTCGACAGGAGTCGTGACTTTGACGAAGCGTCCGGGACTCTCTCGCCGTACCGCCCGTACCGTCGCCGCGATCATGGCCGCAGCCGTGCCGACCGTGCTGGTCTCGCCGGTGGTGAACGCCGACCCGGCGAGCACCACCCCTGCTGGCGAGCGCAAGGTCGTCTTTTTCGCGATCGACGGTTTCGACGCGGACTACCTCGACGGCCGCGCCCCGTTGCCGAACATCCAGCAGTTGGCGCGGCGCGGATCGCTGACCACAGGCACGTCGGTGATGTCCACGATGACGAACCAGGCGTGGTCGTCCACGGCCTCGGGCGCCTATCCCGAGCGCACGTTGAACGCGGCCTATTATCTCGACTCCGACTCCGGCGTGGTGCACGGTCAGTCGAGGTCGATCGCGGTGGAGACGCTCGCCGAGGCTCTGGTCGACCACGGGCGGACCATCGCATCAGTGCAGTGGTTCATCCTGCAGAACCGCGGCGTGACCTACGGAGACCCGGACGCGTTGTACACCCAGCCGGGCGGCGACTGCGATCGTCGTGGCGACGACGCCGTGGCGATCATCGAGGGCCGCCCGGTCGACTCCGACGGCACCCAGGTCACGGTGCCCGAACAGCCCGACCTGCTGGTCATGTACTGCAGCGACATCGACTCGGCCGGACATGCCACGGGCGAGAACAGCCAGGAGACCCTCGAGGCGCTGGTCCGGGTCGACGAGCAGATCGGCCGGGTGGTGCAGGCGACCCGGCAGGCCGGCACCTACGCTCAGACCACGTTCATCCTGGCCGGCGACCACGGCATCACGTCGTACGACCACGTCAACGGACCCCAGGCCGAGGCTGCCATCGATGCCGCCGGATACGAGGCGGAGTGGGTGAGCACCGGCGACGCGCCATCCGAGGGAACCCAGGTCGCGCTGGCCGGCGGTGGGTTGACATCGGTACACCTGTTGGGTGAGCTGGCCGACGACGCCGCCGCGCTGGCGGACGTGCGGCAGGCCCTGGCCGGCGTGGAGGGCATCGGCGGTATCTACGACAAGCAGGACCAGGAGGCCATGCGGATGTCTCCCGCCTACGGGCAACTCGTCGTCGAGCCCGAGCCTGGCTGGGCCATGTTCGCCGCTGACGCGCCGGACACTCGTGGCCGGCACGGCACCACCCAGGATCTGGACGTCGCCTTCATGATCAGCGGTGCCGGGGTACGCCCGAACCGTGCCCCGGACGACCCGCGGCTGGTCGACGTCGCGCCCACCATCGCGCACCTGCTGTCGGCGCAGCCGCCGGCGGGGTCCCAGGGCCGCGTACTGACCGAGTCGCTGCGTCCTCCGCGTCCGTGACCGCCGCCGGGCAGCCCGCGTCACGGCCACCGAGCGGCGCCGAGCACCGCCAGGCCTTTCACGCGGAGTACGCGTGGCTCGGTGACGAGTCCGCCGTGCGCGACGTCCTCATCGAGGTCGCCGACGGGACGATCGTCGGGGTATCCCCGGGCGTGCCCGCGGACGCGCCCCCGGCTGACGACGCTGTGCGGCTGCCCGGATTGACGATGCCGGGTCTGGTCAACACCCACTCGCATGTGTTCCACCGGGTGATCCGCGGGCGCAGCCAGAGTGGAGTGGCCGATTTCTGGGCCTGGCGCGAGCTGATGTACGACGTCGCGGGCCGGCTCGACCCCGACTCGCTGTACGCCCTGGCCCGGGCGACCTACGCCGAGATGGCGCTGGCGGGCATCGCCAGCGTCGGCGAGTTCTTCTACCTGCACCACGACGCCGACGGCCGGGCCTACGCCGACCCCAACGAGCTGGGGCGCGCCGTGGTCCGAGCCGCCCATGACGCAGGGCTGCGCATCACCCTGCTCGACACCTGCTATCTACAGGCCGACGTGGGCGGGGGCGCGTTGACGGGGGTGCAGCGCCGCTTCGACGACGGCACCTGGCAGCGTTGGGCCGACCGCGTCGATCAGCTGACCGACGGTGAACGCCTCCGCATCGGTGCCGCGATCCACAGCGTGCGCGCGGTGCCGCGGGATGCGCTGGGCGCGGTTGCCGCCTATGCCGGCGAACGGAGCATGCCGCTGCACTTTCACCTCTCCGAGCAGCCGGCGGAGAACGAAGCGTGCCAGGCGCGGTTCGGCGTCACACCGACGCGGCTGCTGGCCGGCGAAGGCGTCCTGGGGCCGCGCACGACGGCGGTCCACGCGACGCACCTGACCGACGCCGACGTCGTAGCGCTGGGGTCGTCGTCGACGGCGATCAGCATGTGCCGTACGACCGAGCGGGACCTCGCCGACGGATTCGGTGCAGCGGTCCGGCTGGCCGCGGCCGGCTCGCCGCTGTGCGTGGGGAGCGACGGCCACATGATGATCGACCTGTGGGAGGAAGCTCGCGCCATCGAGCTGGACGAGCGTTCGGTCAGCGGCCGGCGCGGACACGTGCGCGCGCACCAACTCGCCCACGCCCTCACCGATGCCGGTGCGCGATCGATCGGCTGGAACACCGGGACCATCGCCGCGGGCACGCCGGCGGACCTGGTCACCGTCCGCCTGGACTCGCCCCGCACGGCCGGGGCACGCTCCGGTGACGTCCTGGCTCATGTCATCTTCGCCGCTACCGCGGCGGACGTGACCACCCTGGTCGTGGACGGGACGGTGGTGGTGCGCGATGGCCGCCACCGCAGCGTGCCGGACGTCGGCGGCGAGCTCGACGCCGTCATCGCCAGGTTCTGAGGTCGGCGAGTTGACTTCGAGCGCGCTCGAAGCCCTAGCTTGCCGCGCATGACACGGCGCCATCGAGTACTGGGCGGCACGGGTATCGAGGTCAGTGCACACTGCCTCGGTGCCATGATGTTCGGCTCAGCCGGAAATCCTGACCACGACGACTGCGTGCGGATCATTCACGCCGCGCTCGATCAGGGCATCAACGTCGTCGACACCGCGGACGTGTACTCCGCCGGTGAGTCAGAGGTGATCGTCGGCAAGGCCCTGGCCGGCCGCCGAGACGACGTCGTCCTGGCGACCAAGGTGCACTTTCCCATGGGCGAGGGACCCAACCGGGGCGGAAGCTCGCGGCGTTGGATCACCCAGGCGGTCGAGGACAGCCTGCGGCGGCTGAACACGGACTGGATCGACCTCTATCAGGTACACCGTCCGGACGAGTCCACCGACATCGAAGAGACGCTGTGGGTGCTCAGCGATCTGGTGCAGCAGGGCAAGATCCGGGCCTTCGGCTGCTCCACGTTTCCCGCGGAGCAGATCGTGCAGGCCCAGCACGCCGCCGAGCGCCGCGGCCTGGGTCGCTTCCGCACCGAGCAGCCGCCGTACTCGATCCTGGCCCGTGGGATCGAGGCATCGGTACTGCCGGTGTGCCAGGAGTACGGCATGGGCGTACTGACGTGGTCGCCTCTCGCTGCGGGCTTCCTGACCGGTCGGTACCGCAAGGGCCAGCCGGTCGACCTGAGCTCCGGGCGGGCGGCGCTCAACCCGGAACGCTTCGACCCGTCGATCCCGGAGAACGTCACCAAGCTCGAGATCGTGGAGCAACTCGTCGAGCTCGCCGAGGAGGTCGGCTGCACGCTGCCCCAATTGGCCGTCGCCTTCGTCGTCGCGCACCCGGCGGTGACCTCGGTGATCATCGGCCCGCGGACCATAGAGCAGGCCGAGCACCTGTTCAAGGGCGCTTCGCTGGCGCTCGACGACGCCGTGCTGGACCGGATCGACCAGATCGTGCCGCCCGGGACGGACATGTACACCGCGGACGGCGGCTGGACCCGGCCGGTCCTGACCGATCCCGGCCGGCGACGGCGTCCGTTGGCCGAGCGAGCGGCGGTCTAGGCAGGCGGTGCTGCTCCGGGCGGCACGGAGGGGGCAGTGTCGCCGAGGCCGAGGAGCAGCTTGCGCAACAGTGCGGCCAGTTGCTCACGTTCGTCCTCGTCGAGACCGCTGAGCAGCTGCATCTCTCGGTCGACGTGATGCACCACGACGTCGTCGACCAGGCGCCGGCCCTGGTCGGTGAGCGTGATCAGCACGCTGCGCCGGTTGGCGGGGTCGGTTTCGCGGGTCACGAGCTCCTTGGCCGCGAGGCGGTCGATGCGGTGAGTGATGGCACCTGAGGTGACCATCGACGTTTTGACCAGGTCTCCGGCGGTGAGTCGGAACGGGGGCCCGGACCGACGCAGCGTCGCCAGGATGTCGAACTCGTAGGACTGCAGGCCATGCGCGGCGAAGTTCTTCTGCAGCTCGCGGCCCAGAAACAGCTGCGCACGTGAGATCCGGCCGATGATCCCCATCGGCGACGGGTCGATGTCGGGGCGCTGGGTGCGCCATTGCTGCAGATACACGTCGACGCTGTCAGTCATCAAACACCTCAACGTTGAACTGTTTGACGTCACGCTAACATAGTGGTTACGATCCTCAACGTTAAATAGTTCAATGTTGAGGAGTCATGATGACGACCCACACCGCCGACCCTCCGGCGTCCGTCGGTCCGGTGCGCACCGGCGGTCTCGTCGCGCTGACCGCGATCGCCCCGGCGACCTGGGGCACCACGTACCTGGTGACGACGGAACTCCTGCCGCCGGATCGCCCGATGCTCTCCGCGGCGATCCGGGCCCTGCCGGCCGGGCTGGTGTTGCTGGCCATCACGCGGACGCTGCCGTCGGGACAGTGGTGGTGGCGCGCGAGCGTGCTCGGCATGCTCAACATCGGAGCGTTCTTCGCGCTGCTGTTCGTCGCGGCCTACCGGCTTCCCGGCGGCGTGGCAGCCACCCTGGGAGCGGTCCAACCGTTGCTGGTGGCGGCCCTGGCCTTCGGCCTGCTGAGTGAACGCCCGACGCGGTGGCGGATCGGCTGGGGCGTGGCCGGTGTCGTCGGCGTCGGGCTGATGGTGCTCCGCGGGAACTGGGGCATGGACGTCGTGGGCGTCGTCGCCGGCCTCAGCGGGACGGCCGGCATGGCGGCCGGCGTGGTCCTGCTCAAACGCTGGGGGCGCCCGGTCGGTGTGTTGACCTTCACCGGCTGGCAGCTCACCGCAGGCGGGCTGTTCCTGGCTCCGCTCGCGCTGGCGGTCGAGGGTGCGCCACCGGCACTCGACCTCTCGGCTGTGGCCGGATACGCCTGGCTCGCCGTCGTCGGCACGCTGATCGCCTACACGTTGTGGTTCCAGGGCCTGAGCCGGTTGTCGGTCGCGCCGACATCGTTCCTTCCCTTGCTTTCCCCCGTCGTCGCCACCGTCCTGGGGTGGCTCGTGCTGAACGAAACGCTGACATGGGCTCAGGCGGGCGGCTTCGCGCTGGCCTTGACGTCCATCGTCGCCGCCCAGTTGTCACCAGCCACGGCCCGACGTCTCGTCGGCCTCCACCCAAGGAGTTGAGTCACATGCGTATCGCGATCTTCGGTGGCACAGGTCAGGTCGGCAGTCGAGCGATGGCCGAGGCGCTGGCGCGCGGCCACGACGTCACGGCGGTCGTCCGCGACCAGGCGCGGGTGCCGGGGCTCCCGGCAGGTGTTCGGACATGGGTCGGTGATGCGGCGCGCACGGCTGATGTGGCTGCCGTCAGCGCCGGTCACGACCTCGTCATCAGCGCGACACGGCCGCCGGACGGCCGCGAGCAGGAGTTGGTGACCACGACGAGGTCGCTGCTGGCCGGGCTGCGCGGTACCGACGTACGGCTGCTGGTGGTCGGCGGCGCCGCGAGTCTGAAAGTGCCCGGGTCGCCTGGCGTCACCGTCCTCGACGACCCGCGCTACCTTTCGGCCGGATACCGCGACATCGCGCTGGCCTGCAACGATCAGCTGGCGGTGTGCCGCGCGGAGACCGCGGTGGGGTGGACCTACCTCAGCCCACCGGCGTCGATGGAGCCGGGCACCCGCACCGGGTCGTACCGGACCGGCTCGGACGAGCTCGTGACCGATGCCGACGGGCGGTCGTGGATTTCGCTCGAGGACCTGGCGGTCGCGCTGCTCGACGAAGCCGAGCGGCCCAAGCACCAACGGGACCGATTCACCGTCGGGTACTGATGCACGGCGGAGACTGGCGATTCGTGCCTGGATTGATGAGGCGCTGCTGGCGCTGGAGCGCCGCAGCGTGCTCATGATCGCCACACGGTGCGCGACACGGTCGCTGAGCGGCCCGCAGCCGCTGATTACACTGCCCGGGTGTTTCCCCCGATCGAGCCGTTCGAGTCCGGATACTTGGCCGTCGGCGACGGACACCAGATCTACTGGGAGGCCTCCGGCCGCCCGGACGGCATCCCGGCGCTGTACCTGCACGGTGGTCCCGGGAGTGGACTGACGCCCGGATATCGGCGGCTCTTCGATCCCGACGTGTTCCAGATCGTCAGCTTCGACCAGCGTGGATGTGGTCGCAGCCACCCACTCGTCACCGAGGAAGGCGCAGACCTGAGCACGAACACCACCGCGCACCTCGTGGCCGACATCGAGGCGCTCAGAGCCCACCGCGGAGTCGATCGCTGGCTGGTCACGGGGGCATCGTGGGGGACGACCCTCGCTCTGGCTCATGCGCAGGCGCACCCGGCCCGAGTCACCGAGCTGATCCTGTTCGCCGTGACCACGACCACGGCGGCGGAAGTGCAGTGGATCACCGAGGCGATGGGCAACGTCTTCCCGCGCGAGTGGGACCAGTTCGCCTCCGCCGTCGAACGGCGTCCGGGCCAGCGCCTCATCGACGCCTACTACGACGCCATCACCGATCCGGACCCGCAGGTCCGCGAGCGCACCGCTGCAGCCTGGTGTGCCTGGGAGGACGTCCATGTGTCGCTCGCGCCTGATCACAGGCCCTCACCGCGGTTCGAGGATCCACAGTTCCGCCAGGTCTTCGCCACGCTGGTCATCCATTACTGGAAGCACGCGGCCTTCACCGGCAATCGCGACCTGCACGACGGCGTGCACCGCCTCGAGGGTATCCCCGGCGTGCTGATCCACGGCCGGCTGGATGTGAGTTCTCCGCTGCGCACGGCCTGGCGGCTGCACCGGGCGTGGCCGGGCAGCCGCCTCGTCGTGGCCGACGACGGCCACGGCGGTGAGGACATGGCCGCGGCCGTTCGTGCAGCCATCGCCGAGTACGCCTCGAGATTCGGCGACCCGGCAGGTCGGTCAGGAATCAGTTGAGCTCGTCGGGGTGCGGGCCGGTGCGTTCGTTCCGGTTCAGCCCGCTGATCTCGGCGATCTCGTCGGGGTCCAGGTCGAAGTCGAAGACGTCGATGTTCTCTTCCATCCGCTCGCGGCGCACCGTCTTCGGGAAGACGATGTCGCCGCGCTGAATGTGCCAGCGCAGCGTCACCTGCGCCGGGGTCTTGCCGTGGCGTTCGGCGATGCGCGCGATGACGTCGTCGCCGTTCACCTTGCCCTTGGCGATGGGCGCCCACGCTTCGGTCGCGATCCCCAGCGACTTCCCCACGGCCCGCACGTCGTCCTGGGTCAGGTAGGGGTGGACCTCGATCTGGTTCACCGCCGGCACGGTGTCGGTCTCGTCGACGATGCGGCGCAGGTGCTCGGGCTGGAAGTTCGAGACGCCGATGGCGCGGCAGTTGCCGGAGCGGTGGATCTCCTCCATCGCCCGCCACGTCTCGACGTAGTCGGTGGCGTTACGCGGCAGCGGCCAGTGGATCAGGAACAGGTCGACGTAGTCGATGTCGAGTTCGTCGAGCGTGCGCTCGAAGGCCTTCAGGGCGTCGTCGTAGGCGTGCGCGTCGTTGCGCAGTTTGCTGGTCACGAACACCTCGGACCGGTCGAGGCCGGACGCCCGGACGGCCTCACCGACCTGCTTCTCGTTGCCGTAGAGCTCGGCGGTGTCGATGTGGCGATAGCCCACGTCGAGCGCGGCCAGTGTGGCGTCGCGGGTGTCGGCGGGGTCGATCTGGAACACGCCGAAGCCGAGCTGGGGGATCGTGACGCCGTTGTTGAGTGTGATGTCGGGGATGGCAGTCATGATGGGTGTCGTCATCCTTCGCGAGATCGCGGTCACCATTGACGTTCTGTGATCAACGCTAAGCAGTCCGGTGCCGTCGGTCCAACGTCGACCGATCCGGTGGACTTCGGCCGCCGCCGGTTTCGTCGCGGCAAGGCTGTCGGTGGCAGATGTTTGACTCGAGGCCATGAATGAGTCACTGCTTCTGGTCCTCGGCGGCACCGGGTCCATCGGGCGGCGGGTAGCCACGACCTTGTCGGCGAGCGGCAGATCAGTGCGCGCCGCGTCGCGCCATGGGCCGGCCCGGTTCGACTGGGCGGACCCCAGCACCTGGGCGGCTGCTGTCGCCGCCGTGGCAGCCGTGGCGCTCGTCGAGGAGGGGCACGTCGGGTGATCCCACGAACCGACGGGCCCATGCGTCGTTCGGTGAAGCGGTCGAGATCATCAGCCGTGCCACGGGCTGGACGGTGCGCTTCTCCGGTGCTCCGGACAACTATCTGGCGGCCATGACGTCAGCGGGACGGCCGCGGGATGAAGCCGTGGGTGCCGTGCGGGCATTCGAGGCCTTGGCCGCCGTCGGGGACGACGCCCCCAACGACGACATCAAGCAGGTGACGGGGCGAGCGCCGAAAGACTTCCAGGCCTACGTGCGTGATGCTGCCGCCGCCGGTACGTGGCGAAACCGCTGAGGCGGCCCGGCGAAGCGATGACGGATCAGCTTCAGCGCTTGGGCGACGATTTCGGATCCATTCCGCCCGGCCCGCCCTCGCCCGAGGGCGTCTCCGGCTCCGGCTTGCCTTCAGGCCCACCGGGCATGTCGTCAGCGAATGTGGTTGATGAGTGCTCCTCGGCGAAGTCGCCGCCGTCCGGGTCGGTCGGCAGGCGTTCATCCGGCCGTTCGCCGCGTCGACGAGCATGGCGTCCTTTAGGCATGATGTCTTCCCTCTCGTCCCGTCGAGCCTAGAGACGTACCCCGCCGGCGTATGTTCATGCGCAGCGCGAGCGTCACTCACTCCCGCCCGCGCCCGAGCGCAAGCTGCGGCGCAACGCATGCGCCAGCCGTAACGGAAACATGCCGAGCAGCGGGGCGCGCCGCCCGATGTCGGCGCGGTCCTCGGCGTCGAA
>Ga0079224_100006509_pt1 | contig 15492 bp, 29 predicted proteins | sample Stecom2015_FD_80414 | JGI IMG/M metagenome (GOLD analysis project Ga0079224, IMG submission 80414) | Agricultural soil microbial communities from Utah to study Nitrogen management - Steer compost 2015 | ecosystem: Environmental > Terrestrial > Soil > Agricultural land | place: USA: Utah...
CAACGTGAAGATGGTGGTGACGCTGATCACGCCGATCGCGATGGAGCAGGGGCTTCGCTTCGCCATCCGCGAGGGCGGCAAGACCGTCGGCGCCGGCGTCGTCGCCAAGATCGTCGAGTAGCGCGCGAAACGTAACGAGGCCAGAAGCCGACATGCAAAGCCAGAAAATCCGTATCCGTCTCAAGGCGTTCGACTACCGGCTGATCGACCAGTCGGCGCTCGAGATCGTCGATACGGCGAAAAGGACCGGCGCCGTGGTTCGCGGGCCGGTGCCCTTGCCGACACGCAAGCAGCGCTTCGACCTGCTGCGCTCGCCGCACATCGACAAGGCCTCCCGCGACCAGCTCGAGATCCGCACGCACATGCGGCTGATGGACATCATCGATCCCACCGACAAGACGGTGGACGCGCTGATGAAGCTGGATCTTCCGGCCGGCGTGGACGTGGAGATCAAGGTTCAGTAGTCGAAGCAATAGGTGAAGGGCTGGCCAATTGAAGCCGGCATCCCCGCGCAGGCGGGGACAAATGAGAAGAGGAAGGTATGACGATAGGACTGGTCGGCCGCAAGGTCGGCATGACGCGCATCTTCACGGACGACGGAGCGACGCTCCCCGTCACGGTGCTTGACGTGTCCGACAACCGCATCACCCAGATCAAGAGCGTCGAGAGCGACGGCTATGGCGCCGTGCAGGTCGCCTTCGGCAAGCGGCGGCCGAGCCGCGTGCGCAAGCCCCTAGCCGGGCACCTCGCCAAGGCCGCCGTGGAGGCGGGCCGCGTGCTGCGCGAGTTCCGCGCGGGGCCCGAGGAGCTCGCCGAGCTGAAGGTCGGCGGCAAGATCGGCGTGGAGATCTTCAAGGTCGGGCAGAAGGTCGACGTTCAGGGCGTGACGATCGGCAAAGGCTTCGCCGGGGTCATCAAGCGCCACCATTTCGGCTCGAACCGGGCGACGCACGGCAACTCCATCTCGCACAACCGCCCCGGCTCCACCGGCCAGAACCAGGATCCGGGCCGCGTCTTTCCCGGCAAGCGCATGGCCGGGCATCTGGGCAACGCGCGCCGCACCACGCTCAACCTCGAGGTCGTGCGCGTCGACGCCGAGCGCCAGCTCCTGCTCGTCAAGGGCGCCGTGCCCGGCTCGAGCGGGGGCGACGTCATCGTGCGCCCGGCCATCAAGCCGGCCCGCGCGGGCTCGCCGGGCGGCAAGCCCAAGGCCGATGGCAAGCCGGCGGCCAAGGCCGCGGCGAAGAAGTGAGGCGCGCGCCATGGAACTGAAAATGGTCAACGACAAGGGCACGGCAGGCACCCTCAACGCATCCGACGAGCTCTTCGGCCGCGACTTCAATCAGGCGCTCGTGCACCAGATCGTGGTCGCCTACCAGGCGAACGCCCGCGTCGGCTCGCGCGCCCAGAAGGATCGCGGCGCGGTGAAGCATTCGACGAAGAAGCCGTGGCGGCAGAAGGGCACGGGCCGCGCCCGCGCCGGCATGACCTCGAGCCCGCTGTGGCGCGGCGGCGGCAAGATCTTCCCGAACTCGCCCGACGAGAACTTCTCGCAGAAGGTGAACCGCAAGATGTACCGCGCCGGCATGGCGTCCATCCTGTCGCAGCTCGCCCGCGAGGACCGCATCCGCGTGGTCGACGAGTTCAGCGTCGAGCAGCCGAAGACGAAGCTCCTCGCGCAGAAGGTGAAGTCCATGGGCTTCGACCAGGTGCTGGTGATCACCGAGGAAGTGGACGAGAACCTCATGCTCTCGTCGCGCAATCTTCGCAACGTCGCGGTGATGTCCGTGCGCAACGCGAGCCCGCTCGCCCTCGTGCACTTTCCCAATGTGCTCCTCACGCGGGGCGCCGTCGCCAGGCTGGAGGAGATGCTCAAATGAGCGCGCCCAAGAGGTACAACGCCGAGCAGCTGATGAACGTGGTGCTCGCTCCCGTCGTCTCGGAGAAGAGCACGTTCGTGGCCGACCGGAACCGGCAGTACGTGTTTCGCGTCTCCGACCGTGCCACCAAGCCCGAGATCAAGGCGGCGATCGAGCTCATGTTCAAGACCAAGGTCGACGCCGTGACCGTGACCAACGTCCACGGCAAGAAGCGCCGCTTCGGCCGCATCGAGGGCCGCAAGCGCAACTGGAAGAAAGCCTACGTGCGGCTCGCCGAAGGCCAGGAAATCAACTTCGCCGCGACGGAATAGGTAGACGCCCATGCCACTCGTCAAAGTCAAGCCGACCTCGCCGGGCCGCAGGGCGCTGGTCAAGGTCGTTACCCCGGAGCTGCACAAGGGAGAGCCGCACTGGCCCCTCCTGCGGCGCCAGTCGAAGGCCAACGGCCGCAACAACCACGGCCGCATCACGATGCGGCACAAGGGCGGCGGCCACAAGCAGCACTACCGGATCGTCGACTTCCGCCGCAACAAGGACGGCATCCCGGCCCGCGTCGAGCGCATCGAGTACGACCCGAACCGCAGCGCGCACCTCGCGCTGCTGCTCTACGCCGACGGCGAGCGCCGCTACGTGATCGCGCCCAAGGGGGTGCCGGTGGGCACCCAGCTCCTGTCAGGGTCCGAGGCGCCGATCAGGCCGGGCAACGCGCTGCCCCTTCGCAACATTCCCGTGGGCACGACGATCCACTGCATCGAGATGCTCCCGGGCAAGGGCGCGCAGCTCGCCCGCTCCGCGGGCGCGGGCGCGCAGCTCCTCGCCCGCGAGGGCTCGCACGCACAGCTTCGCCTGCGCTCCGGCGAGATCCGCAAGGTGCACGTCGACTGCCGCGCGACCATCGGCGAGGTCGGAAACAACGAGCACAACCTCGAGTCCATCGGCAAGGCAGGCCGCAAGCGCTGGCGCGGCGTGCGCCCGACGGTGCGCGGCGTGGCGATGAACCCCATCGACCACCCGCACGGCGGCGGCGAGGGCCGCACCGCGGCGGCGCAGCCCCCGGTATCGCCCTGGGGACTGCAGACCAAGGGCTTCAAGACCCGCCGCAACAAGCGCACGCAGTCCATGATCGTGCGCGACCGGCGAGTGAAATAAGGAAGGCCGCACATGGCACGCTCAATCAAGAAGGGACCGTTCGTCGACCTCCACCTCATGGCCAAGGTCGAGAAGGCCCGCAGCACCAACGACAAGCGCCCGATCAAGACCTGGTCGCGCCGCTCGACGATCGTGCCCGACTTCGTCGGCCTGACGATCGCCGTGCACAACGGCAAGCAGCACATTCCCGTGTACGTCACCGAGAACATGGTCGGGCACAAGCTCGGCGAGTTCGCGATCACGCGCACCTTCAAGGGCCACTCGGCGGCGGGCAAGCGCACCGACCAGGCCGTCAAGCCGGCGGCCCCGGCGGCGCCGAAGTAAGGAGCAGGCGATGGAAACCAAGGCAATTCTCCGCGGCGCGCGGCTCTCCGCCCAGAAGGGCCGGCTGGTCGCGGACCTGATCCGCGGCAAGCCCGTCGACCAGGCGATCAACATCCTCGCCTTCACGCCGAAGAAGGGGGCCGCCATCGTGCGCAAGGTGCTCGAGTCGGCCATCGCCAACGCCGAGCACAACGACGGCGCGGACATCGACACGCTGAAGGTGAAGACCATCCACGTGGAGCGCGGCATGTTCCTGAAGCGCTTCCAGGCCCGCGCCAAGGGGCGCGGCAACCGCGTCACCAAGCAGACCTGCCACATCTTCATCACGGTAGGCGACTGAGGAAAGCTCATGGGTCAGAAAATCAACCCCGTCGGATTCAGGCTCGCCGTCAACCGGAACTGGAGCTCGCGCTGGTACGCGAACAGCCGCAACTTCGCGCCGATGCTCGCCGAGGACATCAAGGTGCGCGAGTACCTCAAGCGCAAGCTCGCGCACGCCTCGGTCGGGCGCGTGCTCATCGAGCGCCCGGCAAAGGACGCCCGCATCACCATCTTCTCCGCCCGGCCCGGGGTCGTGATCGGCAAGAAGGGCGAGGAGATCGAGTCGCTCAAGGCCGAGCTGAGGAAGCTGATGGGCGTGCAGCAGGTGCACGTCAACATCGAGGAGATCCGCAAGCCGGAGATCGACGCGCAGCTCATCGCCGACTCCATCGCCCAGCAGCTCGAGAAGCGCATCATGTTCCGCCGCGCCATGAAGCGCGCGATGCAGAACGCCATGCGCCTGGGGGCGCAGGGCATCAAGATCATGAGCGCCGGACGGCTGAACGGCATCGAGATCGCGCGCACCGAGTGGTACCGCGAGGGCCGGGTGCCGCTGCACACGCTGCGCGCCGACATCGACTACGGCCTCGGCGAGGCGAAGACGACCTACGGCGTGATCGGCATCAAGGTGTGGGTCTACAAGGGCGAGGTGCTCTCGAAGGCGGACGCCCAGGGCGCCGCGGCGGGCGCCGCCGGCGCACCGGCGCCGGCCGAGGCGCCGGCGGAGCCGAAGCGCGCCAAGAAGCCGGCGCCGAAGGCGGGCAAGCGGCCGCCGGCGAAGCCGCGCGCCGATGCGAGGCCGAAGAAGGAGGGCGCGGCGGCTCCCAAGACGACCGTCAAGAAGGCGACCCGCAAGGTGGCCAAGGAGCCCGAGGGCGAGAAGCCGGCCGACAAGCCTGAAGGCGAGACCAAGGAGTAGCCATGCTTCAACCGGCAAGAACCAAGTACCGCAAGCAGCACAAGGGCCGCAACACGGGCATCGCCACGCGCGGCAACAAGGTGTCCTTCGGCGAGCACGGGCTGAAAGCGCTGAGCCGGGGCCGCCTGACGGCGCGCCAGCTCGAGGCTGCCCGGCGCGCGATGTCCCGCCACATCAAGCGCGGCGGGCGCATCTGGATCCGGGTCTTCCCGGACAAGCCGATCTCGACCAAGCCCGCCGAGGTGCGCATGGGCAACGGCAAGGGCAACCCCGAGTACTTCGTCGCGGAGATCCAGCCCGGCAAGGTGCTCTTCGAGATGGACGGCGTCACCGAGGCGCTCGCGCGGGAGGCGTTCGCGCTCGCGGCCGCCAAGCTGCCGTTCCGCACCGTGGTCGTCCAGCGCATGCTGGGCGCCTGACCCCCTCCGCCACAGGACGCACGACATGAAAGCGAGCGAGCTTCGCGCCAAGAGCGGCGAGGACCTGCAGAAGGAGCTGGAAGGGCTGCTGCGGGCGCAGTTCGGCCTGCGGATGCAGATCGCCACCCAGCAATTGAGCAACACCAGCCAACTGAAGAAGGTGCGCCGCGACATCGCGCGGGTGCGCACCGTCATGAAGGAGAAGGCCGCCAGATGAACGCCGCCGCCGCCGGGCAGGCCCCGGAGCAGAAAGCAGCCGTCCCGACGAAGACGCAGCGCAAGCTGATCGGGCGGGTGACGAGCACCAAGATGCGCAAGACCGTGGTCGTGCGCGTCGATCGGCGCGTGCGCGACCCGCTCATGGGCAAGACCATCACGCGCTCGCGCAAGTACCACGCCCACGTCGAGGCCGGCGAGTACGCCGACGGCGACCTGGTGGAGATCGCGGAGTGCCGCCCCGTGTCGCGGACGAAGTCCTGGCGCGTCACGAGGCTTGTGGAGAAATCGAAGGGCGTCTAAAATCCCGCCCTTACGTTTTTCTGGCCGGCCCGGCAAAGCCGCGCGGCCGGCCTAGACCCGGACGGGATCCAAAACTGCACCGCCTGGCGGTGCAAGTTGGAGTGGAGAAACAACAATGATTCAGATGCAGTCCGTATTGGACGTCGCCGACAACACCGGCGCGCGCTCGGTGATGTGCATCAAGGTGCTCGGCGGCTCGAAGCGGCGCTACGCCTCGATCGGCGATGTCATCAAGGTGAGCGTCAAGGACGCTGCGCCGCGCGGGCGCGTGAAGAAGGGCGAGATCTACCACGCGGTCGTGGTGCGCACCGCCAAGGGCGTTCGCCGCGCCGACGGCTCGCTCATCCGCTTCGACCACAATGCGGCCGTGCTCCTCAGCGCCAAGCTCGAGCCGATCGGCACCCGCATCTTCGGCCCGGTGACGCGTGAGCTGCGCACCGAGCAGTTCATGAAGATCGTGTCGCTCGCGCCCGAAGTTCTCTAACGATCCTCCAACGCGAACCAGACGGAATCCGAGATGCAACGCATTCGCAAAGGTGACGAGGTGGTGGTGATCGCCGGCCGCGACAAGGGCAAGCGCGGCACGGTGCTGCGGCGCGTGGGCGCCGACCGCGTCGTCGTCGAGGGCGTGAACCGGGTGAAGAAGCACCAGCGCCCCAATCCGATGAAGGGCGTGACGGGCGGCATCGTCGACCTCGACAAGCCGATCCACGTCTCCAACGTGGCGCTCTTCAATCCCGCCGCGAAGAAGGGCGACCGCGTCGGCATCAAGACGCTGCAGGACGGTCGCAAGGTGCGCGTCTTCAAGGCGAACGGCGAGCAGGTCGAAGCCTAAGGTAACCGCGAGAAGCTAGCCCATGGCCAAGGAAAAGGAAGCAAAACCCAAGCAGGACAAGCAGGTGCAGGCGAAGCCGGCAAAGGCGTCGCGCAAGGAGGCGGCGGCCAAGCAGGCCGCAGCGCCCGCCGGCGGCCCCGAGCAGAAAGGGCCCCCGCCGCGGCTCGCCGTGCTCTACCGCGAGAAGGTCGTGCCGGATCTCATGCAGAAGTTCGGCTACAAGACGGTCATGCAGGTGCCGCGCATCCGCAAGATCACGCTCAACATGGGCGTGGGCGAGACGACCGCCGACCGGAAGATCCTCGACAACGCGGTGGCCGACATGGCCCGGATCGCCGGCCAGAAGCCGGTGGTGACGAAGGCGCGCAAGTCGATCGCCAACTTCAAGGTGCGCGCCGGCTTCCCGATCGGCTGCATGGTGACGCTGCGCGGCGCCCGGATGTACGAGTTCCTCGACCGCCTGGTCAACATCGCGATCCCGCGCATCCGCGATTTCCGCGGCGTGTCGGCCCGCGCCTTCGACGGGCAGGGCAACTACAACCTCGGCATCAAGGAGCAGATCATCTTCCCCGAGATCGAGTACGACAAGATCGACGCGCTGCGGGGAATGAACATCGCCATCACAACCACGGCGAAGACGGACGACGAGGCGCGCGCGCTCCTCGGCGCGTTCCGCTTCCCCTTCAGAAACTGAAAGAGACCCATGGCCAAGCTCGCACTCAAGCTCCGGGAACAGAAGCGGCGCAAGACGGTGGAGAAGTTCAAGGCGAAGCGCCTGGAGCTGCTCGAGGTGATCTACGACCCCCGCGCCTCGGACGAGGCGAAGGAGATCGCGCGCGCGAAGCTGCAGAAGCTGCCGCGCGACGCCTCGCCCGTGCGCCTGCGCAACCGCTGCGCGATGACGGGACGCCCGCGCGGCGTCTATCGCAAGTTCGGCCTGGGGCGCAACAAGCTGCGCGAGCTCGCCCTGCGGGGCGAGGTGCCCGGCGTCATCAAGGCGAGCTGGTAAGGAGACCTCGATGAGCATGACCGATCCGATCGCCGACATGCTGGTGCGTATCCGCAATGCCCAGATGGTGGGCCATCCGGAAGTGGCGATGCCGGCCTCCCGGCTGAAGGCCTCCATCGCCAAGGTCCTCAAGGACGAGGGCTACATCGAGGACTTCGCGGTGCGGGAGGAAGGCCCGAAGAAGGAGCTGCGCATCGGCCTCAAGTACTACGCGGGCAAGCCGGTGATCGAGCGCCTGGAGCGCGTGTCGAAGCCGGGGCTGCGCGTGTATCGCGGCCGCGACGACATCCCCAGGGTCATGAACGGCCTGGGCGTGGCGATCCTGTCGACCTCGCGCGGCGTGATGACCGATCGCAAGGCGCGCGCCGACGGCGTCGGCGGCGAAGTGCTCTGCATCGTGGCCTGAGGAAGCGAGAACCATGTCCCGCATCGCAAAGTACCCGATCCCGGTCCCGAAGGGCGTCGAAGTGTCCGTCGCCGCCGGCCAGATCTCGGTGAAAGGCCCGCTTGGCGCGATCGCGCGCGCGGCCGACCCGAACGTCGCCGTCGAGCGCGAGGGCGACGAGCTTCTGTGCAAGCCGCTCGGGAACTCCAACCATGCCAGCGCCATGTCCGGCACCATGCGGGCGCTCGTCGCCAACATGGTCACGGGCGTGACGAAGGGCTTCGAGAAGAAGCTCTCGCTCGTCGGCGTCGGCTTCCGGGCCCAGGCGCAGGGCGACAAGCTGAATCTCTCGCTCGGCTTCTCGCATCCGGTCGTGCACCAGATGCCCAAGGGCGTGAAGGTGGCGACCCCGACGCAGACCGAGATCGTCATCTCGGGCATCGACAAGCAGCTCGTAGGGCAGGTGGCCGCCGAAGTGCGCGGCCTTCGCCCCCCCGAGCCCTACAAGGGCAAGGGCGTGCGCTATGCCGACGAGGTCATCGTGTTGAAAGAGACGAAGAAGAAGTAACGGCCATGAGCGACAAGAAGATTGCACGACTCCGCCGCGCGCGACAGACGCGCCTGCGCATCCGCGAAGTCGCGGCGGCGCGGCTCACGGTGCACCGCACCAACGGCCACATCTACGCGCAGATCACCACGCCGACGGGGGACAAGGTCATCGCGGCCGCCTCCTCGCTCGAGAAGGACGTGCGCAGCCAGCTCAAGCACGGCGGCAACCGCAAGGCCGCCGAGCTGATCGGCCAGCGGATCGCGCAGAAGGCGAAGGAGAAGGGCATCGAGCAGGTGGCCTTCGACCGCGCCGGCTACCGCTACCACGGCCGCGTCAAGGCGCTCGCCGAGGCGGCGCGCGCCGGCGGACTGAAGTTCTGAGGAAACCGACATGGCAAAGATCCAGCCCAGGATGCAGCAGGAAGAGCGCGGCGACGGCCTGCGCGAGAAGATGGTGGCGGTCAATCGCGTGACCAAGGTCGTGAAGGGCGGCCGGGTGCTCGGCTTCGCCGCGCTGACCGTGGTCGGCGACGGCGACGGCGGCATCGGCATGGGCAAGGGCAAGGCCCGCGAGGTGCCCGTCGCCGTGCAGAAGGCGATGGAGGAAGCCCGCCGCAAGCTCTTCAAGGTGAAGCTGAAGAACGGCACCCTGCACCACGCCGTCATCGGCCGCCACGGCTCGGCCAAGGTGCTGATGCAGCCGGCGACCGAGGGCACCGGCATCATCGCGGGCGGCCCCATGCGGGCGGTCTTCGAGGTGATGGGCATGACCAACATCCTCGCCAAGTGCTTCGGCTCGACCAACCCCTACAACGTGGTGCGGGCGACGCTGAACGGCCTGCAGGCCATGAACACGCCGGCCGAGATCGCCGCGAAGCGCGGCAAGACGGTCGAGGAGATCCTCGGATGAAGAAGATCAAGGTTCGCCTCGTGAAGGGGCTCGCCGGCACCCGCCGGGACCACCGCGACACGATCCGCGGCCTGGGCCTGAAGCGGATCAACAGCGTGGCCGAGCTCGCCGACACCCCCGAGGTCCGGGGAATGATCAACAAGGTCGCGTACCTCGTGCGCATCGACGCCTGAAGGAATCCCCGAGGGAATCGCTATGAGACTGAATGACCTGAAGCCCGCGCCGGGCTCGAAGAAGACCCGCCACCGCATCGGTCGCGGCGTCGGCTCCGGCTGGGGCAAGACCGCGGGGCGCGGCCACAAGGGCCAGCGCGCGCGCTCGGGCGGCTTCCACAAGGTCGGCTTCGAGGGCGGCCAGATGCCGCTGCATCGGCGGCTGCCGAAGCGCGGCTTCACCTCGCCCACCCGCGACGACGTGCACGAAGTGCGCACGAGCGAGCTCGAGGCGATGAAGGCGACGGCGATCGACCTCGCCGCGCTCAAGGCCGAGCGGGTCATCCCGCAGCGGGCCCTTTCGGCCAAGGTGATCCTGTCCGGCAAGCTGACGCGCAAGATCACGCTGAAGCACCTCGGCGTGTCGAAGGGCGCCCGCCAGGCCATCGAGGCGGCCGGCGGAGCGGTCGAGGCGGCGCCGCAGGCCGCCGCGCCCGGCAAGCTCCAGAAGAAGCCTAAGGCAGAGGGCGCGCAAGCCGGCTGATGGCGACCGCTCTTCCCAACGTCGGCAAGGGGGCGAAGTACGGCGACCTCAAGCGCCGGCTGCTCTTCCTGCTCGGCGCGCTCGCCGTCTTCCGCGTGGGCGCGCACATTCCGGTGCCCGGCATCGACCCGAACGTCCTCGCCGACCTCTTCCAGGGCCAGCAGGGCGGCATCCTCGGCATGTTCAACATGTTCTCCGGGGGCGCCCTGTCGCGCTTCACGATCTTCGCCCTCGGCATCATGCCCTACATCTCCGCCGCCATCATCATGCAGCTCATGACGGCGGTGAGCCCGCAGCTCGACCAGCTGCGCAAGGAAGGCGAGTCGGGCCGGCGCAAGATCACCCAGTACACGCGCTACGGGACGGTGTTCCTCGCCCTCTTCCAGGCGACCGGCATCTCGGTGGCGCTCGAGTCGCAGCCGGGGCTCGTGCTCGACCCCGGGCTCATGTTCCGCATCACCACGGTCACCACGCTCGTCACCGGCACCATGTTCCTGATGTGGCTCGGCGAGCAGATCACCGAGCGCGGGCTGGGCAACGGCATCTCGCTCATCATCTTTGCCGGCATCGCCGCGGGACTGCCGAGCGCCATCGCCGGGACGCTCGAGCTCGTGCGCACGGGCGCCATGCACCCGCTTACGGCGCTCCTCATCGCCATCGCCGTCGTCGTCGTGACGGCGTTCGTCTGCTTTGTCGAGCGCGGCCAGCGCAAGATCCTGGTGAACTACGCCAAGCGACAGGTCGGAAACCGGGTCTACGGGGGCCAGACCTCGCACCTGCCGTTCAAGCTCAACATGTCGGGGGTCATTCCGCCGATCTTCGCGAGCTCGCTCATCCTCTTTCCGGCGACGCTCCTCGGCTGGTTCGGCTCCGCGGAGGGCCTCGTCTGGCTGCGCGACCTTGCCGGCATGCTCTCGCCCGGGCAGCCGATCTACGTGCTGCTCTACGGCGCCATGATCATCTTCTTCTGCTTTTTCTATACGGCGCTGCAGTACAACCCCAAGGAGACGGCGGACAACCTGAAGAAGTCGGGCGCCTTCGTCCCGGGCATCCGGCCCGGCGAGCAGACCGCCCGCTACCTGGAGCGCATCCTGACGCGGCTGACCCTCGCCGGCTCGATCTACGTGACCCTGGTCTGCCTGCTGCCCGAGTTCCTCATCCTTCGCTGGAACGTGCCCTTCTACTTCGGCGGCACGTCGCTCCTCATCATCGTGGTCGTGACGATGGACTTCATGGCGCAGGTCCAGTCCTACGTGATGACCCACCAGTACGAAAGCCTGCTGCGCAAGGCCAATTTCAAGGGTGGAATGCCCGTGCGCTGACATGGCCAAGGAAGACGTGATCGAAATGCAGGGGGAGGTGGTCGAGAACCTGCCCAACGCGACGTTCCGGGTGAAGCTGGAGAATGGCCACGTCATCCACTGCTTCATCTCCGGGAAGATGCGCATGAACTACATCCGCATCCTTCCCGGCGACAAGGTGACGGTCCAGCTGACGCCGTACGACCTCACCAAGGGCCGCATAACGTTCAGAGCGAAGTAGAGGAAGGAACTATGAAAGTCATGGCATCGGTGAAGAAGATCTGCCGCAAGTGCAAGATCGTGCGGCGCAAGCGCGTGGTGCGGGTGATCTGCTCCGACCCGCGGCACAAGCAGCGCCAGGGCTGAGGCGGCGCGGTTGCTAAAGCATTGTTAATACGGATATAATCTCGGGTTCCCTATGGCACGCATCGCCGGCATCAACGTACCGAATCACCAGCACGCGGAAATCGCGCTGACCGCAATCTATGGCATTGGCCGCGCGCGGGCGCAGGCGATCTGCCAGGCCGCGGGCGTGCAGGGCTCGCGCAAGATCAAGGACCTCACCGACGCGGAGCTCGACCGCCTGCGCGACAACGTGTCGAAGCTCGCCGTCGAGGGCGACCTGCGCCGCGAGGTCTCGATGTCCATCAAGCGGCTGATGGACCTCGGCTGCTATCGCGGCATGCGTCACCGCAAGGGCCTGCCGGTGCGCGGGCAGCGCACGCGCACGAACGCCCGCACCCGCAAGGGGCCGCGCAAGGCCGCCGTGAAGCTCAACACGCCGGCCGGCAAGATGGGCTGAGGCGCCGGTAACCAGGAAACCACATGGCAAGCAGAAACCAACCGACCCGGCAGGAACTCCAGCAGACGGCCGCCGCGCGCGCGCGGAAAAAGGTCAAGAAGAACGTCGCCGAGGGCATCGCCCACGTGCACGCGTCGTTCAACAACACCATCATCACGATCACGGACCGCCAGGGCAACACGCTCTCCTGGGCGACTTCCGGCAACGCGGGGTTCAAGGGCTCGCGCAAGTCCACGCCCTTCGCGGCGCAGGTGGCCGCCGAGCGCGCCGGACGCGCGGCGCAGGAATGCGGGGTGAAGAACATCGAGGTGCGCATCAAGGGCCCGGGCCCGGGCCGCGAGTCCGCGGTGCGCGCGCTGAACGCCATCGGCCTCAAGATCGGCAGCATTTCCGACGTGACCCCGATCCCGCACAACGGCTGCCGCCCGCCCAAGCGCCGGCGCGTATAGCAAGGAGACGCAACAGACATGGCCCGAAACCTAGATGCCAAGTGCCGCCAGTGCCGCCGGGAGGGGGAGAAGCTCTTCCTGAAGGGCGAGAAGTGCTTCACGGACAAGTGCGCGGTCGAGCGGCGCGCCTACGCCCCCGGCCAGCACGGCCAGAAAAGCGGCGCTCGCCTCTCCGACTACGGCAAGCAGCTGCGCGAGAAGCAGAAGATGCGCCGGATCTACGGCGTGCTCGAGCGGCAGTTCCGCAACACGTATGCCGAGGCTGCGCGCGGCAAGGGCGTGACCGGCGAGCAGCTTCTCCAGCGCCTCGAGACGCGGCTCGACACGGTCGCCTACCGGATGGGCTTCGGCGCTTCGCGCGCGGAAGCGCGGCAGGTCGTGCGGCACAACGGCATCCTGGTGAACGGCAAGCGGGTGAACATCCCGTCCTACCAGGTGCGCCCGGGCGACGTGGTGGAGGTCGCCAGCCGGGCGAAGGAGCAGCTTCGCATCAAGGCGGCCGCCGAGGCGGCCGAGTCGCGCGGGCTGCCCGACTGGATGGAAGTCGACGTCAAGGCGCTGAAAGGCACCTTCAAGAGCCTGCCGGCGCGCGCCGATCTCTCCTCCTCGATCAACGAGAGCCTCATCATCGAGCTGTACTCGAAGTAACACGAAGGAACACGCGGGGCGCCGCGGCCGGATCGACGGCGCCCTGCTGGTAGATGCGTAGCGCTTTGGCGTAGCAACCGCGCGGGACCGCGCGAAGCACATAGGACCCTAAACACCATGCCGCAATCGGGATTTCTCAAGCCGCGGATTGTCGATGTCCAGAACCTCTCGGCCAACCACGCACGGGTGACCATGGAGCCGTTCGAGCGCGGCTACGGGCACACGCTCGGCAACGCGCTGCGGCGCGTGCTGCTTTCGTCCATGCCGGGCTATGCGCCCACCGAGGTGCAGATCGCGGGCGTCGTGCACGAGTACTCCACGCTCGACGGGGTGCGCGAGGACGTGGTCGACATCCTTCTCAACCTGAAGGGCGTCGTGTTCCGCCTGCACAACCGCGCCGAGGCCGTCCTCAGCCTGAAGAAGAGCGGCGAAGGACCGGTCACCGCGGCCGACATCGAGCCGTCGCACGACGTCGAGGTCGTCAACCCGGACCACGTCATCGCCCATCTCGCCTCGGGCGGCAAGCTCGAGATGCAGATCAAGGTCGAGTCCGGGCGCGGCTACGTCCCGGGCAACATGCGCTACCTGCCCGAGGAGACCAAGGGCATCGGCCGCATCATCCTCGATGCCTCGTTCAGCCCGGTGCGCCGCGTCTCCTACGCGGTGGAGTCCGCGCGCGTCGAGCAGCGCACCGACCTCGACAAGCTGATCATGGACATCGAGACGAACGGCGCCATCGAGCCCGAAGAGGCCATCCGGTACGCCGCGCGCGTGCTGGTCGACCAGCTCTCCGTCTTCGCCCAGCTCGAGGGCACCGCGTTGCCCGCCGAGCAGCCGAAGTCGCCGGCGGTCGACCCGATCCTGCTGCGCCCGGTGGACGACCTCGAGCTCACGGTGCGCTCGGCCAACTGCCTCAAGGCCGAGAACATCTACTACATCGGCGACCTGATCCAGCGCACCGAGACCGAGCTCCTCAAGACGCCGAACCTCGGCCGCAAGTCGCTCAACGAGATCAAGGAAGTGCTCGCCTCGCGCGGCCTCACGCTCGGGATGAAGCTCGAGAACTGGCCGCCGGCCGGCCTCGAGCACCGCGCCTAGGGCACGCAAGCCGGCAGGAACGCACACCAAGAACGCACGAATCGGAAACAGGTCCCATGCGCCACGGACACGGACTTCGCAAGCTCAACCGCACGTCGAGCCACCGGCTCGCGATGCTTCGCAACATGACCGTCTCGCTGCTGCGCCACGAGGAGATCCGCACGACGCTGCCGAAGGCGAAGGAGCTCCGGCGGGTGGTCGAGCCGATGATCACCCTCGGCAAGAAGCCCTCGCTCGCGAACCGGCGCCTCGCCTTCGACCGGCTGCGCGACCGGGAGATCGTGGTCAAGCTGTTCGACGACCTCGGCCCGCGCTTCGCCAAGAGGAACGGCGGCTATCTGCGCATCCTCAAGACGGGCTTCCGCAAGGGCGACAACGCCCCCCTCGCGCTGGTGATGCTCGTCGAGCGCGGGGAAGAGACGGCTGCCGCCGCGCCCGCGGAAGAGAAAAAGAAGAAGCCGGCGAAAAAGGAAGGCTCGAAGAAAGCCGAAGGCTCGAAGAAGGCCGAAGCGAAGAAGGCCGCCGCCTAGGCGACCAGAATCGCCCGGTAGTCGTTCACGTTGGTCCGCGTGGGGCCGGTGACCAGTAGCGCACCGGCCGCCGCGAACGCTCCGTAGCTGTCATTCGAGGCAAGCGCCGCGCGCGGATCCACGCCCTGGCGGCGCGCGAGCGCCAGCGTCTCGGGCCCGAGACAGGCGCCGGCATTGTCCTCGGAGCCGTCGATGCCGTCCGTGTCGGCCGCGAGCGCGAACACGCCCGCCACGCCCTCCAGCTCGATCCCCAGCGAGAGCAGGAACTCGCTGCAGCGTCCGCCCCGGCCCGCTTCCCCCCGCACGGTGACCGTGCATTCGCCTCCCGAGATGAGCGCCACCGGCGCCTTCCATGGAGAGGCGTGGGTCCTGATCTCGCGAACCAGGGCGGCCATGACCTTCGCGACCTCGGCCGCCTCGCCGGTGATCGTGTCGCCCAGGATCACCGGCCGAATGCCGTGTCTTTCGAACACCGCCGCCGCCGCCTCGAGCGAGCGGTGCGCGGTGGCGATGACCTTGTTTTGTACCCGCTCGAACACCGGATCGCCGGGCTTCGGCGTCTCGTCGGCGCCCTCTTCCAGCCGTGCCCGCACGGCCGGCGGCGGCGTGACACGATAGCGCTCCAGGATCTCGAGCGCGTCGGCGTAGGTGGTCGGATCCGGCGCGCAGGGTCCGGAGGCGATGTGCGTGGGATCATCGCCGGTGACGTCGGAGATGATGAGCGCGACCACCGGCGCGCCGCTGGCGGC
>Ga0079224_100006510_pt1 | contig 15492 bp, 12 predicted proteins | sample Stecom2015_FD_80414 | JGI IMG/M metagenome (GOLD analysis project Ga0079224, IMG submission 80414) | Agricultural soil microbial communities from Utah to study Nitrogen management - Steer compost 2015 | ecosystem: Environmental > Terrestrial > Soil > Agricultural land | place: USA: Utah...
ACGCGCTGACGAATTCTGAGGTCGTACTCGGCCTCGAATCGTCCGGTGATGTCGCCCTCGTCGGATATGAACGCCGCAGCGTCGATCTCGAAGACATACGGCAACACGCCCTGAAAGCCGAGCACGGCATGCGAGCGCCGCGGCGAGGGCTCGGGATCGTGTCGCAGACCGGCTTGGAAGTCGAAATACGGCGTCACGGCGCGGCTGTAGAGGAGCTGCAGCTCGGCGTCCTCGGGATTGCTGCCGAAGTCGGCAGCGCCCTCGCTCTTCCACCAGAGCTTGTGGATGTCGCCGCCGTACCACCCCTGCAGATCCCATGCATAGCGCTCGTCGCCGTCTTCGATCCGAGCCTCGAAGCGGTCGGCGAGCACCATCTGCATTCTGAACGCGCCGTGCTCCCTCCGGAGCTGTGCGCGCGCCGCGGCCATCTCCTCCGCATCGAAGATCGTGTCGGCGGCATACCGCGGCCCTGAGAGCGCCGCCGCGGGCGTCGTCGATACGGCGTCGTGGGCCTCATGTCCGACGTGGCTCTCGCTCGGTTGCTGCGCCTGCTCGACCGCATGCTCGCCGTGCTCGACATGCTGCGCGAGCGCCTCGACAGCAGGGATCGCGAGCAGGATCCCAAGTGCCGCCTGCCGGATCATGCCGAAGCTCCGTCGAGCGGGCGCACCGTCACGACATTGAACATGCCGGCGTGCATGTGAAACAGCAAATGACAATGAAACGCCCAGTCGCCCGGCGCGTCCGCGGTCAGATCGAACGTGATCTTGCTCCCGGGCGGCACGTTGACCGTGTGCTTCCTCGGATGCCGTCCCGGTCGTCCGGTCACGACCTCGAAGAAGTGTCCGTGCAGATGGATCGGGTGCTGCATCATCGTGTCGTTGACCAGCGTCACGCGCACACGCTCGTCGCGCGCGAAGCGGATCGGCTCGGTCACCTCGTTGAAACGACGCCCGTCGAACGACCACATGAAACGGCTCATGTTGCCGGTCAGGTGAATCTCGAGCGAACGAGACGGCGGCCGCGGATCCGGGTTCGGATCGAGCGCGATGAGGTCGGTGTAGACGAGAACGCGGTGCTCCACGTCCTCGAGCCCGAGCCCCGGCCTGCCCGCGCCGTCCTGTGGGTTCATCGAGATCATGTCGACGCCGGGGCCGACCTTCATTCCGGACGGCGCGTGCGCTTTGTCGCGCATGCTCATCGCACCGTGATCCATCCCGCCCATGCCGATATCGGCCATGCCGAGCGTGGGCCGTCGACGCAGCGGCGGGACCGGCGCGGTCATGCCGAGCCGAGGCGCGAGCGTCGCCCGCCCCATGCCCGAGCGGTCGACCGACTCTGCGACGAGGGTGTAAGCCTGGTCGGCCGTCGGCTCGATGACGACGTCGTACGTCTCCGCGACGGCAATCTGGAGCTCGTCTACCTCGATCGGGACGACGTTGTTGCCGTCGGCGTTCACGACCGTCATCGGCAAGCCCGGAATCCGCAGGTTGAATGCGGTCATCGCCGACGCGTTGATGATGCGCAGGCGAACGCGCTCGCCGAGCCTGAAGAGACCCGTCCAGTTCTCGTCGGGTCCATGACCGTTGACGAGATACGTGTACGCCGCGCCCGTGACGTCGGCAATGTCCGTCGGGTCCATCCGCATCCGCTGCCACATCCGCCAGTCCTCGAGCGACAGGGTGGCGGTTTCGCCGCCGCGACGTCGGGCGAGGTCGCCGAGAGTTGGGCGCCGATAGTTGAAGTAGCCCGCCTCCTTCTTCAGCTTCGCCATGATCGTGTGCGGGTGAGTGAAGCTCCAATCCGACAGCACGACGACGTGCTCGCGGTCGTACGCGACCGGATCGGGCTCGGCCGGATCGAGGATCAGCGGCCCGTAGTGGCCGAGCTGCTCCTGCAGGCCCGAGTGGCTGTGGTACCAGAAGGTCCCGGCGTGGCGCACCGGGAACTCGTAAACGAATGTCTCGCCCGGCCGAATGCCGGGGAAGCTCACGCCCGGCACTCCGTCCATGTGAAACGGCAACAGCAGCCCGTGCCAGTGGATCGACGTGTCCTCGTCGAGATCGTTGGTCACGGCGAGCCGCACGCTCTGCCCCTCCTTGAGCCGGATCAGCGGCCCCGGCAGCGTGCCGTTGATCGTGACCGCGTGGCCGCTACGGCCGCCGACTCGAAAGCGGCTGCGAGCGACCGTGAGCTCGATTTCGTTGCCGCCGAGCGTCGGCATATCGGGCACCGCGATGCCTGGCGTGCCCGTGCGCGCCCACGCCGGAAAAAGGCCCGGCACAGACCAGCCGGCGCCCGCGAACGCCGCCGCGCGAAGCAATTGCCTTCGATTGAGTTGCATGTCGATCTATTGCTCCGAAAGTCGCTTCCGACGGCCCGCAAACGCTGCGAGGACCTGCGGAGAACGAAGCTGCGAAATCCGTCTGCCCGGTGCTTCGCGTCAGAATGCGAAGCACGCTCGAGGAGAAAGCGCCGCGGCGGCGCTCAAAGCAGAAAGACGCAGTAACGGACGTTCAGTGGACGAGGTTCGGGCGCGGAAGCGGGATACGCCAATGGCCCGCTCGTGCGGATGGGCAGAGCCGCCGCAGCGGGGGCGATCAACGCGATCGGAGACAGGAACGGCTTCAGGTCTGAATGCGCGGCGCTGTGTCCCGGAGCGGCAACGGTGCTCTCCGAGACGCCGCATGCGACGTGATCCGAGTCGATCCCGTCGCCTGCCGGCGACGTGACGCAATGCGGACAGCTCTGGTGGTCGTGTATCGCCGCGTGGTCTACGTCGGTCCCGGCGTGCGAATGATGGCCGCTGCCGTCGTCGTGATCGGACGGATCATGGACGCCCTGCTCGTGCGCCGTCTCGAGCGCCTGGTTAGTCCCGAGGAGCGCATCGCCGGGCGCCATGCCCGGGCAGGCCGCGGACGTGACGAGCCACATGACGACGAGCAGCGGCGTCATGGCCCAGGCCATCGCCCTGCTTCGCCGCCGCATGTGCTCGAGTGCCGTCATGCCTGCCCTCTTGGCGCCGCCCGCCACTCTAGGAACCTCCATCCCCCTGGCAACCCGCGAAGCTGCCCGGTGACGCGCTACGGTAAGCCTTCCCACGGTGGCAAGGTCAACGGCAAGCCGGCTCGGACGGGAGGAGAGTACCTAAGCAAGCTCAAACGTCGCGACTGGCGCGTAGACTCTAACGGCTGACCCGAGGAGCCGCTGAGATGACCGCTGCCTGGCCCGAGCTCGATTATACGTCGTGGCGCGAGACGTGCGCCGCTTTGCATCTGTATACACAGATCGTCGGCAAGTACCGCCTTGCGCGCTCGCCGTGGATCAACCACTCCTGGCACGCGACGTTCTACGTCAACGGCCGCGGGCTGACGACCTCCTTGGTTCCCGACGAGCCCGGCGGCATCGAGATCGTTTTCGATCTGATCGAGCACGCCGTGCGGGGCTCGGCGACGAGCGGACGGACGGCGGGCTTCGCGCTCGAGCCCATGTCGGTTGCGGATTTTCATCGGCGCTTCGTCGATCTGATCCGCGAGCTGGGCGGAACGCCGAAGCTGCACGGCCGCCCTAGCGAGATGGCCGAAGCCGTCCCGTTTGCCGAGGATCGGCGGCCTCGTCCCTATGATTCGGACGCGGTCGGCCGCTTCTTCCAGGCGCTCGTGCGGATCGATCTCGCGTTGAAGCGCTTTCGAACTTCTTTTCTCGGCAAGACCAGCCCGGTGCATCTTTTCTGGGGTGCCCTGGATCTCGCCGTCACGCGCTTCTCGGGACGGCGAGCGCCGTTGCACCCCGGCGGCATTCCGAATCTGCCGGACGACGTGACTCGCGAGGCGTATAGCCACGAGGTATCGTCGGCCGGCTTCTGGCCCGGAGGGGGCGGACCGATCGAGTACCCGGCCTTCTACTCCTACGCCTACCCGGCGCCGGCAGAGTTCAAGGACGCGCGAGTGACGCCCGCCGACGCGTTCTTCGAAGAGCGGCTCGGCGAGTTCCTGCTTCCGTATGACGCAGTCCGAAAGTCACCGGACCCGGAGAACACGCTGCTGGCCTTCCTCGAAAGCACATACCGTGCCGCGGCAGATCTCGGCGGCTGGGATCGCGAGGCGCTCGAGTGCGCGCTCGGCGAGCCGCTGCGTCCGCGCGCCGTCTCCGCGCCTCCGTGAGTCAAACCTTGAGAAGCGGGAGCAGCTTCGCGCGCCCTTTGGCCTTCGCGTAGTCGAGCGGCGTCTTGCCGTGCTGGTCTCTCGACCGCGTTCGGGCCCCATGCTCGATCAAACATTGCACGATCTGCGGCCGCACCCCTTGGATTGCGGCATGATGGAGGGCGGTTCTCTCTTCCGCGTCTGTTGCGTCGGCCCTGGCGCCATGCTCGAGCAGCCACGGGACACAGTCCGGCCGCTTGTAGTAGAGGAGATCGATCAGCGGCGTTCGGCCATGCACTTTGACCTCCAGATCAGCGCCGTGATCGAGCAGCATCTGCAACATCTCGACGTCGCCGGCGAAGGCCACGGCAAAGATCGCGTTGTTCGGATTCGCACCCGCCTCGAGTAGCAGCTTTGCAAGCGCGTGATGCTTCTGCCAGCCGGCTGCCCGCCATAGGGCCGTCGCCCGGAAGTCGTTCTCCACGCCGATCAGCGCGTCGACGCGGTCGACGTCGGCGCCGGCATCGAGCAGCGCGCTGGCGCAGGCGAGCGACGCGTTCGCGAGCTTCTCGGAGCTTCTCCACCGGCCGGAGAGCCCCAGGTAGTGCAGCGGCGTGCGTCCGGCGTGATCGAGCGTGTCCGGATCGTGCTTCTTCAGCTGCCGCTTCAGCGCAGCGGTATCGCAAAGCATCGCCGTCACGTGCAGGCTCTTTGTCGCGCCCGCCTTCAGCAGCAGGTCGATATCCCTCTCATAGCCGCCGACACAGGCTTCAGCGACCGGGGGGAAGCGATGCGTTCCGCCCGGCAAATCGGGATCGGCGCCCGCCTGGAGCAGCGTGCGGAGCACTTCCGTATGCGCCTCCGTACGCGGGAACGTCGTCTGCCAGTGCAGGCAACGGGTCAGAGGCGTGTGCCGGTGTCCGGTGCCCGACACGATGTTCGGATCCGCGCCGGCCGCGAGCAAAGCCCGGACCACGGCGGGAGCGCCGACATAAGCGGCGTCGATGATCGGCTTCCAGTGCCTCGGCCCTTCCCCGCCCTTCTTGATCAGGGCAATCGCCCGGGCTTCTTCGCGTGCTCGGATCGCCTTGGAGATTTCGTCGTAGCTCGCCATTCGTCGGCTCTTGCGGCACGGAGCCCGAAGCTGCGATTGCGGTATTGCAGCCGCGTCATTTTCTCTCGTCCGGGCTCGTCTCGGAGTGTGCCGATCATACACGGTCTTGGTTCCGAGGCCTTTCACGGGCCTTCTCGCGTTCACGGCTCCGCCGTCGGCTACTGGGAACTGCCCCGGCGTACTACACTGTCGGAGCCGCCCCGTAACAAGAAGGAAACACCGATGTCTACTTTGCTCAAAGTCCTGGCAGCGAGCGCGGCCCTCGCCTCGGCATCGCATGTGTATGCTCAGTCCGCGTCGGAACCGTCCTTGCCTCCCGACATCGATCCGGAGTCGTATTCTCGCCTGCCCGCGCTGACGAGAGATCAGCTCGATCCGGAGGGGCAGCGCGCCTACGATCTCGTCGTCGGAGACGGTCCGCGCCCGGTCGCCGGCCCCGCGGCCGTCTCGATGTACAGCCCGAAGGTCGCCGAAGCGTTCCATATCCTCAATCAGTACCTGCGCAACGACGGCGTCGTTCCCGCTCGCTACTACGAGGTTGCGATCCTTCATGCCGCGTGGGAGTTCGAGCAGGCCTATGAGTGGTCTGCACATGAACCGGCGGCGCGCCGGGTGGGGGTGCCGGATGCCGTTATCGATGCCATCAAGTACGACCGCGAGCTCGAGGGACTCGAGAAGAAGGACGAGCTGATCATCCGCCTTGGCCGAGCGCTCTTTCGCGATCACGAGGTAGACAGCGCGCTCTATGCCGAGGTCGTCGAGCAGTTCGGGCAACAGGGCATGGTCGAGCTCGTAACGATCATGGGCGACTACGTGATGGTCGGGCTCGTCCTCACGACCGTCGACCAGCATCTGACTCCCGGCCGGACGAACACGCTGCCCGCGCGTTGAGCTCGTGAGCGAGTACGTAGAGTATCTGCAAGAAGTATTCGAGCTGTTCGATCCGGTTGACGCACGCCGGACGTTCAGAGGGTGGGGCCCGCTGCGATCGCTCGGACGACCCGGCACGGGTTTCCCGCGGCAAATACGCCCTCCGGGACGTCGCGGGTGACCACGCTGCCGGCGCCGATCACGGAGCGCGAGCCGACGCGTACGCCGGGCAGGATCAGTGCCGCGGCACCGACCCACACGTCCGAGCCGATCTCGACGGGCTTGCCGAGCTCCTCACGTCTGCGCCGCTCCGCGTCGAGCGGATGCATCGGCGTGAGCACCTGCGCTCCCGGACCGAACAAGGTGAAGCTCCCGATGCGCACGAGACATACATCGAGCACGACGCAATTGAAGTTGAAGAACACGCGATCGCCAAGCTCGATGTTCGAGCCGTAATCGCAGAAGAACGGAGGCTGCATCCATACCGAGTCGCCGCCGGCGCCGAACAGCTCGCGGAGGATGCGTCGCCGCTCTTCATGCTCCGCTTCGCTAGTCGAGTTCAGCGCTTGGCAGAGGTTGCGCGCCCGGACGCGGCCTGCGGCGAGCTCGGGGTCCATCGGATCGTAAAGCTCGCCGGCGAGCATCTTCTCGCGTTCGGATGCCATCTCGTTTCCCTCGTGCGGCTACCTTCGTCATGCAAGAACGCAGCCGGCTCGTAGCGCTATGCGCCCGTCTTAGGCTCGTGGGCGTGAAGCGCTTTCCGAAGGCCGAAGGCGGCCACGAAGGCGATAGCGGCAGCCGGCACGAGCGCGAGCGGCGACGACTCCCATCCGCCCGTGGCTTCCGCGATGGCGGCGACCGTCGGCGGTCCGGTCAGCTGGCCGATGTGCGACGCTTGCACGACGAGCCCCATGACGATGGCGCCGGAGCCCGTTCGGCCCGCAACCGAAGGGATCGTCGCGAACACGGCTGCCGGCAGAAGACCGCCGAAGGCGGAGAAGACGATCGCGAGCCCATAGCGGCCGTCCGGCGGCATCGCGGAGAAATAGATGCCCAGCACGCAGGCGGCCATCACGGCCAGCGCGACCGCCATCAGCCGCGACGGCGCTACCCTGCGCGCGACGAGCCAGCTCGCGGCGAGGTTGCCGCCGGCGTTCGCGATGACCGCGATCGCCGTCTGCGTGCCCGCCGCCTGTGCCGGGACGCCCTGCTGCTCGAGGATCGTCGGCAGGAACCCGAGCACCGCGATGAACTGAAACGTGTAGCACGCGAAGATCAGAGCGAGCAGCCACATGTCGCGATGCCTGATCGTGCGGACCAGCGCGTCGAGCTTCACGACCGTTTCGCCGCCGGCGCCTCGCGGCAGCCGCACGACCGTGAGCCCTATCCCCAGCACGACGAGCAGCACCGCGTTCCAGCTCCAAAGCGTCCGCCAGCCGAACGCGAGGAGCACGATCGGCGCCGCGGTCAAAGCGATCGCCATGCCGGTCGGCATGTACGTTCCCCACATTCCCGCGACGAAGCGCTTGTCGCGTGGGCTCGCGCTCGCCGCGAGGAGGCTCGGGATCGCGACCACGGCCACGACGAACGCCGTGCCCTCTACTGCGCGGCTGAAGAGCAGCAGCGGCGCGCCGTCGGCCTGCGCGCCCAGCGCGCTCGCGGCCGCCATCGCGAGCAGCGCGGCGATCGTGGTCGGCCGCGGGCCGAAGCGATTCGCAATCGATCCGGCGAGGGATCCGAAAAGCGCGCCGATTGCGCTGAACAGCGAGAGCACCCAGGCCGCGGCAACGATGCCGAGCCCGAGGTCTTCGCGCAAAGCGAGGATTGCGGGCGGAACCTTGCCGACCTGCATGGCTGCAACGACGCCCGCAGCGAGCAGCACGAAGATGTAGCCCCACCGGGTTCGTTGATCGATCAAGGCCGCAGCGGAACGGGGGAGAAAGGAGCGCGGATTCTACACGAAACCCGCCACCCGGCTAGCACGGCCGGTTGGCGGGTCGGGTTGGTAGGTGAACAGGGCGGCGCTGTCGAGCGACCTCAGGCGGGTTTGCGGAAATGCAGGATGCCCCACGCGAGATGGCCCTTGCGGCCGGCGTCGACCCAGTGTCCGAGCCCCTGGATCATGCGCGTGATGTAGCCGTCCGACACGACGCTGCGCAGCTCGCCGCGACGGGCCTCGAGCTCCTCGCGAACCCGGCCGTAATGCCGCACGAGATGCTCGGTCAAGTCGGTGAACCCGACTTCCTGCCAGCCGAGCCGACGCGCCTCGGCGCGGTAAAACGCCGGCGAGCCCAGCGACTCGAGATGGATGCGGTCGAGCACGGGCCGCAGCACGCCGGGCGGGCAATCGTCGGCCTGCATCGGATCCGTGAAGATGAGCTCGCCGCCCGGCTTCAGCACGCGGTCGATCTCGGCCAGCACGCGCGCCCGGTCGCCCGAGTGCAGCAGCGAATCCTGCGACCACGCATAGTCGAACTGCGCCGCATCGAAGGGGATCTCCTCGAAGCTCGCGTCATGAACGGTGATCAGCTTGTCGAGCCCCGCGGCGCGCGTCAGCTCGCGGTTGCGCTCGTTTTGCGTCTCGCTGAGGTTCACGCACGCGACGTGGGCGCCCGTGCGGCGCGCGAGCCACCGTGCGGCGCCGCCATAACCTGCGCCGGCATCGACGACTTGCTTTCCCGAGCCCAAGCCGTCTAGCCGCCCTGCCATCGTCGCGACCGTGCGCTCGGAGGCGGCGGCGATCGGCTCGTCCTCTGTCTCGTAGAGACCGATATGGATATCCTCGCCGCCCCAGACATGGAAGTAGAAATTGTCCGCGTCGCCGCTGTTGTAGTAGTCGCGCGCGGTTTGGACGACGTCCGAGTAGCGGGCGCTCATGCCCCCTCCTCCTCCGTGCTCATGTACTTCTTCTCCGCCACGTGGATGAAGAAGTCGGGCTCGGTGTCGCGATAGGTTTCCTGGAAGTCGCCATAGGTCGTGACCCGCTGGAAGCCGACTTCCTTCATCAACCGCTGCACGTACGCCTTGCGGAGCGGGAACATGTTCAGGTGGAATACCGAGCCGTCCGAGAAGCTGTAGCGGAACCTTGCGAGCGACTCGTCGACGTGCTCCGGGGTAGCCGATACGTCCTCGCCGCAGTAGTAGTACTGGTGCGAGGGTTCGACCTGCTTGTCGAGAATCGCGTCGTAGTTGCGCTGATCGAGGATCAGAATGCCCTCGTGGCGCAGCGTCGCGTAGTACTCCGCAAGCGCCTTGCGACGGTCGTTCTCGTTGTGAAGATGGGTGAACGAGTTGCCGAGGCAGATTACGGCATCGTAGAGATCATGCACGTCCCGATTCAGCCAGCGCCAATCCGCCTGGATCGTGCGGAGGATGTAGCCGCGCCGATGCGCGTTCTCGAATGCTTTAGCGAGCATCGTTGCGCTGCCGTCGACGCTCGTGACCTCGAACCCGGCCTTCAGAAGCTGCACGGAGTGATAGCCCGTGCCGGTAGCCACGTCGAGAACTTTTTTGGCGCCGTGGGCCCGCAGCTGCTCGATGAAGAACTCGCCCTCTGCTTTCGCTCTGCCCTCCCAGTCGATCAGCTCGTCCCACTTTGCGACGAACGATTTGGCGTATTCCTCCTGGTAGTGATCGGATTCGCGGATGCTCAAAGGATCCTCACCAAAACCTTGTGTATCTGCTCTTGCTGCGCTTCTCATCGGCTCCCTTATTGTTGCAGAACGAAATGGATTAATGCCCGAGACGATTGTGCGCATGAGACGGCACGGCGGGCTTGAGGGTTCAGATACTACAGTGCTGTCGCAGAATGTCTACCACAATCCGGAAATTTCTTGTCATCGTTTATAAGTTGAAGCAATGACGCCTCTCGTACGCTTCGATAGCGTTGCCCTGTCATTCGCGGATCGCCGCATTCTGATCGATGCGGATTTTTCGATCGAGGAAGGCGAACGGGTATGTCTAATCGGCCGCAACGGCGCGGGAAAATCCACGACTTTGCGGCTAATTGCTGCCGAACTCCAGCCGGACGACGGTAAAATCGAGATTCCCGCCCGGCTGCGCATCGCCGCGCTGAGCCAGAAGCTTGCCGACGCCTCCGAGCGTCTCGTGCGCGATTTCGTTCGCGAGGGCATGGCGGAACAAATCGAGCGCATCGCCGCATACGAGAGGCTTGCGAGCGACGCGCCGACTAGCGCATCGCTGCGCGAGATGGAGGCGCTCGAGCGCGAGATCGTTGCCGGCGGGGGCTGGTCCGTCGACAGACAGGTCGACGCGATCATCACCGAGCTCTCGCTTCCAGCCGATGCGCGGCTCGACGAGCTCTCCGGGGGATGGCGGCGTCGGGCGGCCCTCGCTCGCGCGCTCGTCGCGGCTCCGGACCTGCTGTTGCTGGACGAACCGACCAATCACCTCGATATCAGCACGATCGAGTGGCTCGAGGATCAGATCGCGCGCTTCGCGGGCGCGGTGCTCTTCGTCACTCACGATCGCGCGTTCGTGCAACGCGTCGCGACGCGCATCGTCGATCTCGATCGGGGCAAGCTGCGGAGCTGGCCTGGCGGTTACCGCGAGTACCTCGAGCAGAAGGCGCGCGCGGAGGCCGAGGAGGATCGGCAGAACGCCCTCTTCGACAAGAAGCTTGCCGAGGAAGAGGCGTGGATTCGCCAGGGCATCAAGGCGCGCGAGCACCGCAACGAGGGACGAGTCCGTGCGCTCGAGGCGATGCGCGCCGAGCGAGCGAAACGCATCAAGCGTGCGCGCAGCGCGCGGATCCTGATCAGCGAGGCGGACGAGCTTTCGGGCCGCAAGGTGATCGAGGCTCGCAACGTCACGCACGCGTTCCGCGGCAAGAAGCTCCTCGACGACTTCTCGCTCCGCATCATGCGCGGCGACCGTATCGGCATAGTCGGCAACAACGGCGTCGGAAAGACGACGCTGCTGCGCATCCTGATCGGCGAGCTCGAGCCCGACGCGGGCAGCGTGAAGCTCGGCACGAATCTCGAGATCGCGTACTTCGATCAGCTCCGCCGCGAGATCGACGAGACGAAGACCGTGATGGACATCATCGGCGAAGGCCGCGACTACATCTCGATCGACGGACGCAAGAAGCACGTCGTCGGCTACCTTACCGACTTTCTCTTCACGCCGAAGCAGGCGATGACGCGCGTCGCGGCGCTGTCGGGCGGCGAGCGCAACCGCGTGATCCTCGCGAAGCTGTTCACTCGTCCGTCGAATCTCCTCGTGCTCGACGAGCCGACGAACGATCTCGACGTCGAGACGCTCGAAGCCCTCGAGACGCGTCTCGCCGACTACGACGGCACGCTGCTCGTCGTGAGCCACGATCGGCACTTTCTCGACGCCGTCGTGACGAGCACGCTCGTGTTCGAGGCGGACGGCGTCGTGCGCCGGTATGCAGGCGGCTACAGCGACTGGGCCGCGAAGCAGCGCGCGCTCGCGGCGGGCGAAGACGAAGCGCCGGCGCGCGCCGCGCCTGCGGCCGAATCGGAGCCGGTGCGAAAGAAGCACTCGACGCCGCAGAAGCTTTCTTACAAGCTGCAGCGGGAGCTCGATTCGCTGCCGGACGAGATCGAGCGCCTCGAGAACGAGGCGGCCGAGCTCGAACGGCGAGTGACGGAGCCCGACTACTACCAGCGGCCGCGCGAGGAGGTCGAGGCGGGCTTCGTGCGCTCGAGGACGTCAAGGCAAAGCTCGAGGCCGCCGTCGAGCGCTGGGCGGAGCTCGAGGAGGCGTCGGAGCGGCTTGCGAGCGTGCGCGAGCCCTAGCAGGCCAGACTCAGTCGCCGTCGTCGTCGCGCAGGAAGTCGAGATTCGGCCCGCCGGGCGCCCTCGTCTCGCGCAATGCCGACGCGCGCTTGACGGCGTGCTCGCCGAAACGGTCCGCGAGCTTGTCGAGCGCCACCTCGAGGTCGCGCATCCGCTTCCGAGGCGCCAGCAGATCCGGCTGATCGTTCGATGCGCCGGAGTCGAGATCGTACGCGGCGAGGCCGACGAGCCGAATCGGCGGCAGCGTACCGAACGCATCGAGCAGCGCGATCGCGGCGCGAAATAGATCGTCGGCGACGTCCGTCGGCTCGCCGAGCGCGCGTTGCCGCGACAGCAGCCGGAAGTCGTGCCGCTTGAGCTTCACGCGAACGCCGCGTGCCCGCAGTCCCGCCTTGCGCAGCCTTCGCGCGACCTTGTCGGCCTCGCGCCGCAGGTGAAGCGCGATAGCTTCCCGCGAGCGCGTATCCTCGTCGAGCGTGATTTCCGAGCCGATGCTCTTCGCCGCGCGCGACGGCGTGATCTCGCGCGGATCCTCGGCCCGCGCAAGCGCGTGAAGGCGGCGCCCCATCGCGCCGAGCGCGCTCGAGAGCCGATCGGGATCCGCGGCCGCGACGTCGCCGACGGTCGCGAAGCCGAGGGCCTCGAGCCGAGCCGCGGTCTTCGGACCCGCGCCCCAAAGGCGCGACACCGGTTGCGGCGCGAGCCACGCGCGGGCCTCGTCCGGCGGCACGATCGTCAGACCGTCCGGCTTCGCGTGTCCGCTCGCGACCTTTGCGACGAACTTCGTCCCGGAGATGCCGACGGATACGGTCAGGCCCGCGGTCGCCTCCCGCACGGCGTCCTTCAGCCGCCGCCCGAAGCGCTCGGGCGTGCCGAGCAGCCGCTCCGCGCCGGTCATGTCGAGGAACGCCTCGTCGAGGCTCAGCGCCTCGACGGCCGGCGAGAAGTCGCGGAACACCTTCATCACGATCCGCGACACCGCTTGATAGCGCTCGAAGCGCGGCGGCACGACGACGGCGATGGGACAGCGCCGGCGCGCCTCGACCATCGGCATCGCGCTCCCGACGCCGTAAGGGCGAGCCTCGTAGCTCGCGGTGAGCACGACGCCGCGCGGGCTCGGCGGCCCGACGAGAATCGGCTTGCCGCGCAGCGCGGGGTCGTCGAGCTGCTCGACCGCTGCGTAGAACGCGTCCATGTCGGCATGGACGATCGTGCGCGGCCAGCGCGCCGGGCTCGCGGTCATCGGGTGCGGGGCCGGCGGGATGCACGCGCCGTGCGCTTCGGCGCGCCGCCCGCTTCAACGATATTCTCGCCGTCCGCACCCGCCGTGCGTCGCGCGCTCGGCAGGACGTCGTCGATCTCGTCGATCGACCGCGGCCAGTCCTGCTTCAGGAGCCGCGACAGCGCGCGATCGGCGAGCAGCTTGCCGTCCGTCTGGCAGCGCGGGCAATAGTTCGTCTCGTTCGTCGCGTAGCGGATCCGCTGGACCGGCGTCCCGCAGACGGGGCACGGCTCGCCGTAACGCCCGTGCACGCTCATCTCGGGTCGAAACGCCGTGACCTTCGTCGGAAAGCTGCGGGCGTATTGCGCACGCAGCCGCTCCGTCCACTCGGCGAGCGTCTCGCGCGCGGCGGCGAACAAACGCTCGACCTCGTCGTCCGACAATCGCGACGTGAGCTTCACCGGGGAAAGCTTCGCGCGGTGCAGGATCTCGTCGGAGTACGCGTTGCCGATTCCGCTCAGGATGCGCGGATCCGTGAGCGCGCGTTTCAGCGTGTGATTCTCGCGCTTCAGCGTGCGCTTGAACGTATCGAGATCGGCCTCGTCGAGCTCGAGACCGCCGCGGTCGTGCGCCGCGACCGCCGCAGCGCCGCGCTCGACGTAAAGCGACGCGCGCTTCTTCGTGCCCGCCTCCGTGACGAGCAGCTCCCCGGTCTCGAAGCCGATGCGAAGTGCAGTCTGACGAGAGGCCGAAGCGGACGGCGTCTCCCGCCATTGCAGGCGCCCGGCGATCATCAGGTGCAGCACGAGCGCGAGATCCCTCTCGAGCTCGATCACGATGCGCTTGCCGAGCCGGGACACGCCTTCGACGCGGAGCCCGACGATCGCGTCGAGCGGCGGCTCGGCAGTGCGCAGCAGGAACGGGCTCGTCAGGCGGACGTGCGTGACGCGGCGGCCTCGGATGCGCTCGCGAAGCGCCTCGACATAGACCGTGATGTCGGGCAGCTCCGGCATTCGCTGTCGCTCATTGCACGACCTTGTCGATCACGAGCTCGACGCTCGTGCCATCGCTCGAGCGATAGACTCGCTCGCCGTAGAGGTCGCCGGCCGCCTCGATCGGCTGACCGGTCGCGGACAGTCTCGCAACCAGGCTCAGCTCCGGAAAATCCGCGAGAGATCGGCCCGGCAGCATCGCGTCGCGATCGCTCAGCACGAACTCGCCGGGCACGGCGGATGCCGGAGCGCGCACGGCCGCAACGGGCGGGCCGCCGCCGGGAGCGCGCGCGAAGATGAAAAGCGCGGCGTCCGCGCCGAGGCCTTCGGTCGAGACGCTGTCGTCGAGCCGCACGGCGATCGCGATCTCGGGCCCCCCGCCTACGGCCGAGTCACGTGCCCCGCCCTCGCCTGCAGGAAGCTGTGCGAGCTGCGCGCGGATGATCTGCGCGAGGTCGTCCGGCACGATGCCGAGGCCGAGCAGGCGTGTCAGGCGCACGCGGGCCGCGTCGTTGTCGCCGAGGCCGAGCGCGCGCTGTCCGCCGTACCAGAGCGCCTTCGGGTTGTTCGGCTCCTCGGCGAGCACCTCGTCGATCAGCTCGCCGACGGGACCTGCGATCGTCGTCTGATCCTCGAGCACATAGGCTTCGGCGAGCGCAAGCTTCAGCTCGTTGTCCGGATCCTGCGTGCGGCGCCACGCCTCATCGAACGCGCGCCGCGCGCGCGAGTAGTCGCCGAGAGAAATGTAGCTGCGGCCGAGGAGCCGCCAGCCGTTCACATCGTCCGGGTTCTCCGCCATGTGCTCGGCGAGCCGCGCGACGAGCGCCGCCTCTTCGCTACCTTGCGCGAGCAGCTCGGGCTGCCACGTCCGCACGCTCGCGTAGAGACCGAACGCGATCGGCACGAGCATGAGCGCGGCGGCGAGTCCGGCATACGACCACTGTCCGCTCGCGCGCCGCTCGCGCCACAGCGGCACGAGCAGGAACGCGAGCGCCAACGCCGTCAGCGCTCCGGCACCGATCCAAAAGCTCGTCACGTGATGGAATCCTCGTCGAGCGGACGGTTCGCTCTGTCCTTCAGGATTCGCGCGAACACGAACCCGCCGATCGCGAGCAGCGCGATCGGCCCGCCCCATAGCGCCCACGTCGAGGGCTGCAGCGGCGGGCGATAGACGACGAACTCGCCGTAACGTGATACGAGGAAGCGGATGATTTCGTCATCCTGGTACCCCTGCGCCATCTTCTGGTGCACCTCGCGGCGCAGGTCCGCGGCGATCGGCGCATCCGAATCCGCGATGCTCGTGTTGAGGCACTTCGGGCAGCGTATCTCGCGCAGCAGCATCCGATAGCGCTCGTTCATCGCCGGATCG
>Ga0079224_100006511_pt1 | contig 15491 bp, 15 predicted proteins | sample Stecom2015_FD_80414 | JGI IMG/M metagenome (GOLD analysis project Ga0079224, IMG submission 80414) | Agricultural soil microbial communities from Utah to study Nitrogen management - Steer compost 2015 | ecosystem: Environmental > Terrestrial > Soil > Agricultural land | place: USA: Utah...
ACCCTCAGCGGGCCCCGGCCTTCCGGTCCTCCCGGTCCCGCGCCGCGAGCTGGCCGCAGGCGCCGTCGATCTCCCGGCCCCGGGTGTCCCGTACCGTGACGGGGATGCCGTACGACTCCAGGCGGCGGACGAACGCCCGCTCGTCCCGCGGCCGCGAGGCCGTCCACGGGGAGCCCGGGGTGGGGTTGAGCGGGATCAGGTTGACGTGCGCGAGCCTGCCCTGGAGCAGCCGGCCGAGCAGGTCCGCGCGCCACTCCTGGTCGTTGATGTCCCTGATCAGGGCGTACTCGATGGACACCCGCCGCTTGGTGACGGCCGCGTAGTTCCAGGCCGCGTCGAGCACCTCGGCCACCTTCCACCGGGTGTTGATCGGCACGAGGGTGTCCCGCAGCTCGTCGTCGGGCGCGTGGAGCGAGACGGCGAGCGTCACGGGGAGGCCCTCCTGGGCCAGCCGTTCGATGGCGGGAACGAGACCGACGGTGGAGACCGTGATGCCGCGGGCCGAGATGCCGAGCCCTTCGGGGACCGGGGAGGTGAGCCGGCGGATCGCGGCCACCACGGCCTTGTAGTTCGCCATGGGCTCGCCCATGCCCATGAAGACCACGTTGCTGATCCGGCCCGGCCCGCCCGGCACCTCGCCCTTGGCGAGCGACCGGGCCCCGGCGACGACCTGCTCGACGATCTCGGCCGTGGAGAGGTTCCGGGTCAGCCCGGCCTGGCCGGTGGCGCAGAACGGGCAGTTCATGCCGCACCCCGCCTGCGAGGAGACGCAGATGGTGGTGCGGTCGGGGTAGCGCATCAGCACGGACTCGACGAGCGCGCCGTCGAACAGCCGCCAGAGGGTCTTCCGCGTGGTGCCGCCGTCACAGGCGAGCTCCCGGACCGGGGTGAGCAGCGGCGGCAGCAGGGCGCTCACCAGCCGGTCGCGGCTCCCGCCGGGCAGATCGGTCATCTGCTCGGGCGAGGCGGTGAGCCTGCCGAAGTAGTGCCGGGAGAGCTGGTCGGCGCGGAACGGCCTCTCCCCCAGTTCGGCCACCGCATCCCGGCGTTCGGCCATGGTGAGGTCGGCGAGGTGGCGGGGCGGCTTGGCGCGGCGGGGCGCGGTCAAGGTCAGCCGCACGGGTGCCGGCGGCCGGTTGCCGGGCAGGCCGCTGTCGGGGTGCTCGCTCACGGATACCCTTCCGATCTCCCGGGGACGAGGGCTCGGCGACATGGTCTTCACCGTGCCGGAGGCGGACTCTACATTCTGCTTGACGGGGCAAGGCCAGGAGCCGGAGGTGAGGTGTGGGCACCAGTGTCGTGCTCTCCAGCCCCAACCCTTATGGAAGCCGCACCCTGACGATCGAGACGGATCGGACCTCGTCCGTAGCGTACCTGCGGGACGCGGAAGGGACCATCCGCGCGGCCGTCTGGCTCGCCAACCATGGCCCCGCCCCGGAGGAGCTCGACCGGGCCCGCATCGACGCTGGCCTGCCGCCCGTGATGCCGCGGGCGAACACCAGGCACCCGGACGGCACCCCGCCGCTCGATCCGGCGGCGCTCTCCGTGCTCTGGTTCGAGGAGGGCGACGGCGTGGCCGTCTACCAGGACGGCGAGCTGCTCGCGGTGATCCCGGGCTGGGCCGACGTACGGCACGGCATCCCCGGGTACGCGCGGGACGCGGTCGGCGACTCACCGGTCGCCTGCCCGCTCGACGAGGCGCTCGGGGAGCTGTCGGCCCGGCTCGCACGGGCCCGCGCCCACTGGGAGCGGCAGGACACGGGGTGGGTGTCCGAACGGCTGGCCGTGCTCGGCCATCTCGACCGGCGGGCCGGGCCGCAGGGGCGCTACTGGGAGGTCGGCGGCGGGCTCCCGGCGATCGGCGTCTCCGAGCGGCCCCCGATCCCCGGCCGGGGGTTCACCGTGCTCTCCACGGTGGGGATGTGCTTCCAGCGCATGCCGGCCGCCGAGCTGTACGGCGCGGCCTGCCGGGTGGAGCTCGCCGTGGCCACCACGGAGGACGCGCGCGCGGCGCGCTGGCTCCTCGCCTGGCTCGGGCGGTACCCCTGGCAGTCGGTGACGTGGCTGGGCCCCGGGCACACCGCCCGCTGGCCGGACGGGCACCGCCGGTTCCCGCTCGGCGGCGGGCACCGCGGGGTGGTCATGCTCGCCGACCCGCCGGGCGCCCCGGACCTGTCGGGGCTCACCGTCTGCGGCGACCCGGTGCTGTGGCTGTGGCTGCTCCCGCTCACCGAGGCCGAGCTCGACGTGGCCGTGGTCCGCGGGGCGGGGGCGCTCGCCGACCGGCTCGCCGTACCCGGCCGCGCCTAGCCGGCGCCAGGCCGTACCCGGCCGGGAACGGCCGGTGCCGCGCCATATCGGACGCGGGCCGGCGGGGGCCGGCCGTACCGGACGAGGCCGGCAAGGGCCGCCCGTACCGGGCCGGGGCTCAGGCGGTCGCCGGCGGCACGAGCACGGTGAGCAGGAGCCAGAGCGGGACGAGCGTGAAGAGCAGGGAGTCGGCGCGGTCCATGATGCCGCCGTGGCCGGGCAGCAGCGCGCCCATGTCCTTGATGCCGAGATCGCGCTTGATGATCGATTCGATGAGGTCGCCGAGCGTGGCGCAGACGACGGCGACCGCCCCGACGAGCGCCCCCTGCCACCAGGCGCCGTCGAGGAGGAACCGGACGAGCAGGGCCCCGCACACCACGCAGGCGATCACCGAGCCGGCGAAGCCCTCCCAGGTCTTCTTCGGGCTGATCACCGGCGACATGCGGTGCTTGCCGAAGAAGATCCCCGCGAAGTACCCTCCGATGTCGCTGCAGATCGTGACGGCGACGAAGATGACGATCCGGTGCGCGCCGTCCTCCGGCCGGAGCAGCAGGGGGGCGAACCCGGCGAGCAGCGCGGGGTAGACCGCGATGAACACCGTGGCGGTGGCGTCCCGTAAGTACCCCTCCGCCCCCTGGAACATCCGCCAGGCGAGCAGCACCATCACGGTGACCGCGAACGCGCCGAGCAGGAAGACGGGACCGCCCCAGTAGGCCCCGGCGACCATCACCGTCATGCCGGCGAGCAGCGGGACCTCGGGAACACGGATGTCCCTGGCGGCGACGGCCCGCGCCAGCTCGTGAATGCCCAGGCCGGCGAAGCCCAGCACGACGATGAGGAAGGCGGCCTTGACGACGTAGAGAGAGGCGAGGACCACGGCGCCCAGCGCGACGCCGACCGCGACGGCCGCGGGGAGGTTGCGCCCGGTGCGGCCCGTTCCCCCGGTCACCGGTCCGGCTCCGGGCTGGACCCCCCGCGGTCCTTCAGGGTCCCGCCCGCTGGCGGTAGCCGTTCCTTCCACAACGTCCTACTTCCCATACACGTGATCCTTGTGCCGGCGCCGCGGGAACGCGGTAGGCACAAGGATCATCGGCGGGTCATGCGGCGGCCGGAGCGCCCGATCAGACCTCGAGCAGCTCGGCTTCCTTGTGCTTGAGCATGTCGTCGATCTTGGCGACGTGCTTGTGGGTGAGGTCGTCGAGCTCCTTCACCGCACGGTGCACCTCGTCCTCCCCGACCTGGCCCTCCTTGACCAGCTTGTCGAGGGCCTCCTTGGCGTGCCGCCGGATGTTCCGCACGGAGACCCGGGCGCTCTCCGCCTTGTTGCGGGCCATCTTGATGTACTCCTTGCGGCGCTCCTCGGAGAGCTCGGGGAAGACGACGCGGATCACGTTGCCGTCGTTGCTCGGGTTCACCCCGAGGTCACTGTCCCGGATGGCCTTCTCGATCGCGTTCAGCGCGCTCTTGTCGAACGGCTGAATGATCACCAGGCGTGCCTCGGGCACATGGAACGACGCGAGCTGCTGGAGCGGGGTCGGTGATCCGTAGTAATCCACGTTGATCTTGTTGAAGATCGCGGGGGTGATACGGCCGGCGCGGATCGTCGCGAAGTCCTCCTTCGCGACCGACACCGCCTTGTCCATCTTCTCCTCAGCCTCGAGGAGGGTTTCGTCGATCACTGCGGCTCCCTATCTTCCAGCCGGACTCACCAGCGTGCCGATCTTTTCACCACGGACCGCCCGAAGGATGTTACCCTCGCCCATCAGGTCGAAGACCACGATGGGCAGCCCGTTGTCCATGCACAGACTGATGGCGGTCGCGTCCATGACCCGGAGACCGCGCTTCAGTACCTCACCGTACTCGAGCCGATCGAACTTGACCGCATCGGGATTCTGCCGCGGGTCCGAGTCATAGACACCGTCCACCTGCGTGCCCTTCAGCAGGGCCTCGGCTCCGATCTCCAGGGCGCGCTGGGCCGCGCACGTGTCGGTGGAGAAGAACGGGGAACCGAGGCCGGCGCCGAAGATGACCACGCGTCCCTTCTCCAGGTGGCGGATGGCCCGCCGCGGCAGGAACGGCTCGGCCACCTGCTGCATGGTGATGGCCGTCTGCACCCTCGTGTCGATGCCGCGCTTCTCGAGGAAGTCCTGCAGGGCGAGGCAGTTGATCACCGTGCCGAGCATGCCCATGTAGTCGGCCCGGGCCCGGTCCATGCCCCGCTCGGACAGGGCTGCGCCGCGGAACATGTTGCCGCCGCCGACCACCACGGCCACCTGCACGCCCTCGCGGACGGCCTCGGCGATCGAGTCGGCGAGGTGGGCGACGACGAGCGGGTCGATGCCGAGCTTCTCACCCCCGGCGAACGCCTCGCCCGACAGCTTGAGCATGACCCGCTTCCAGCGCAGCCGCCCGTGGCGCGGCGAAGCCGCCGACGTGGCGGGTCTGGTCTCTTCCTGCACGGCGGCGGCCTCCTTCGTCACGTCTACGGTCGAACGGCTCCTGACTACGGGATCACGCCTGGCCGACCTTGTACCGGGTGAAGGACAGGACCTTGACCCCGGCCTCCTCCGCGACCTGGCGGATCGTCTTCTTGTTGTCCTTGACGAACGCCTGCTCCAGCAGGGTGAAGTCCTTGTACCAGGCGTTCAGCCGGCCCTCGACGATCTTCGGGATCGCGGCCTCGGGCTTGCCCTCCTCGCGGGTCATCCTCTCGTAGAGCTCGCGCTCCTTCTGGACGACCTCGGCGGGCACGGTGTCCGGGCTGAGGTACTTGGGCGCCATGGCGGCGGTGTGCTGGGCGATGTCCTTGGCGACCTCGGCGTTCGGCTTGTCGAGCTGGACCAGCACGCCGATGGCCGGCGGGAGCTGCGGGTCGGTCTTGTGCAGGTAGGAGGTGATGTACCCGCCCTCCAGCAGCGTGAACCGGCGGATCTCGATCTTCTCGCCGAGCGCGGCGTTGGTCTCGTCCAGCCGCTCCTTGACGGTCTTGCCGTCGATCTGGGACTCGAGCAGGGTGGGCACGTCGGCTGGCTTGGTGGCCGCGATGTGCTTGACGATGTCCCGGGCGAGCGCCTGGAACCGCTCGTTCTTGGCGACGAAGTCGGTCTCACAGTTGAGCTCGAGCAGGGCGGCGAGCGAGTCGCCCACGTGCTCGACCGCGATCAGCCCGTTTGAGGCGGTGCGGGCCTCGCGCTTACCGACGTCCTTGGCGCCCTTCAGGCGCAGCAGCTCGATGGCCTTGTCGAAGTCGCCCCCGGCCTCCTCGAGGGCCTTCTTGCAGTCCATCATGCCGGCGGCGGTCAGCTCGCGAAGCCGCTTCACGTCGGCCATGCTCACGGAAGCCATATCTCTGATCCCCTTCGGGAACGCGATGCGTTTCGTCTATGCGGACGGTGCGCCCCGGAGCCGGAACGCCCGCGGTGGGACCTGCGCCGGTACGGCCGAGCGTACCGGCGCCGGGTCCCGCTCATGCTCCTGGATCCCCCGTCACCGGGGCCGTGCCGTACGGCCCGCACGGCGCGCCGGGGATCCGCGGCGGTCTCAGGCCTTGTCGCCCTGCTCGGCGGCGGGCGCCTCAGCGGGCTGCTCACCGGCCGGAGCGGCGGCCTCACCGGTGGCGGCGGGAGCCTCCCCGCCGGTCGCCGCCGCGGCGGTCTCGGTACCCGCGCCGGAGCCGCCCTCGAGCAGCTCGCGCTCCCACTCGGCCAGCGGCTCACCGGCCGCGACGCCGGAGGGCTTGTCGTCACCGCGGGCGCCGCCCGCCCGGCTCATCAGGCCGTCCGCCACCGCGTCGGCGATCACCCGGGTGAGCAGGCTGACGGAGCGGATCGCGTCGTCGTTGCCGGGGATCGGGTAGTCGACCTCGTCGGGGTCGCAGTTGGTGTCGAGGATGGCGACGACCGGGATGCCGAGCTTCCGCGCCTCGTTGACCGCGATCTGCTCCTTCTTGGTGTCCACGACCCAGACCGCGCTCGGCACGCGGGTCATGTCGCGGATACCGCCCAGGGTGCGCTCCAGCTTCTCCTTCTCGCGGCGGCGCATGAGGAGCTCCTTCTTGGTGAGCCCGGACCCCGCCACGTTGTCGAAGTCCATCTCCTCGAGCTCCTTGAGCCGCTGGAGCCGCTTGTGCACGGTCGAGAAGTTGGTGAGCATGCCGCCCAGCCACCGCTGGTTCACGTACGGCATGCCGACCCGCGACGCCTGCTCGGCGATGGCCTCCTGCGCCTGCTTCTTCGTCCCGATGAAGAGGATGGTCCCGCCGTGCGCGACGGTCTCCTTGACGAACTCGTACGCACGGTCGATGTAGGAAAGGGACTTCTGCAGGTCGATGATGTAGATCCCGTTGCGCTCCGTGAAGATGAAGCGCTTCATCTTCGGGTTCCACCGACGGGTCTGGTGGCCGAAGTGGACGCCGCTCTCGAGCAGCTGCCGCATGGTGACGACAGGCGCCATGATGGTCCTTCCAGCTATGTGCCCGCAGGCACTCCCTCGGTTGGTCACGCGGGCTCCCCTCACCCGCGTCCTGACGCCCGGGACCGCTTCCGCCGGAGCCTGTCCGGACCGAGGCGCGATCCCACGGGTGGGCGTGCGAATTGGCCCACGGCAGCGGGCCGCGAACAGTCTACCGGTCCCGGCCATCGCGGAGGACGAATCGACCTGATCGTGCCATGGCGTCCCGGCGCGCCGCCGGTCGGCCCGCCGGCTGGGCACATGCCCGGTCCGCCACGGTCTGTCGGATTCCCGGTCGGAGGGTTCCCGGTCGGGCGCGTCCCCGCGGATCCCGCGGCCGCGCACCGTACCGCGGGCACGGGTGCGCGGTCCGGGCGCGGTCCCCGCGGTACGGCGCGCCGCGGTCCGGTTCCCCGCCAGTGGATCGCGCCCGCCACCCGTCATTCCGCGCCGGCCGGCCACGCCGGAGGATGCTCGCCCGGCCGGGGCGGCGGATCGGCCCAGTACGGCTCCGCTCCGTCGATCAGGCCCGGTGGCCGCACATAGGTGAGCGTGCCGAACGGGCTGTCCATCGTCGCCAGCAGGTCGTCGGCCGGGGGCGGGACATGGCCGCCGTCCACCCGGCCGAGGTCGTCGAGCCACTTGGCGGTCCGGGCCAGGGAGACCTCGACGTGCCAGGAGCCGCCCTCCGCGCCGCGGCGCAGCAGGCCGGCGACCGCGCCGAACGCGGCCAGCCAGCCGGTGCCGTGGTCGAGCGCCTGGGCCGGGAGCGGGGCCGGGCGGGTGCCGTCACCGTTCTCATGGGCGATCCCGCACGCCATCTGGACCAGGCTGTCGAACCCCCGCCGGCCGGCCCACGGGCCGCGGGAGCCGTACGCGGAGATGTCCACGCAGACGATGCCCGGCCGCAGCCGGGCGAGGTCCTCGGGGCCGAAGCCCCTGGCGCGCAGCGCGCCCGGCCGGTAGGCCTGGATGACGACGTCGGCCCGCCGTACCAGCTCCCGCAGCGTCTCGGGCTCCCGGCGCAGGTCGATGTGGCACGACCGCTTGCCGAACGCGGTCTCCACGACGAGCCCCGGCACCTCGGGCAGGTGCGCCGCGCCGACCCGCAGCACCTCGGCGCCGTGCGCGGCGAGCGTGCGGGCGGCGACCGGGCCCGCGATCACCCGGCTCAGATCGAGCACCCGGACGCCGCGCAGCGGCCGGTCCGGGGCTCCGCTCGCCTCCCGCTCGTGAGGACCGGATGGTCCCGGCAGCCGGGCGAGGCCGATCAGGGGCAGCCCGGCCACCGCGCGCGACTGAGGGTGCGCCAGCCACTCGGCCCGGGTCCGCATCGCGGCCGCGCACCCGCCCTCGCGGATCACCGCCTCCTCGATCTCGATCGCGGTACGGCTCGCGCACGCCCGGCCGACGTCCTCCGCGTCCGCCCGGCGGGCAGGCTCAGCGCCCGGAGCGCCGCGTCCCGGTGGTGCGCGAAGTTGCAGTGCAGCCGGACCCAGCCGTCCCGGGTGCGGTAGTCGCCCGACAGCGGCGCCCACAGGTCGATCGGCCGGCCGTCGACCCGGAAATGCCGCTCGCTGCGGAAGGCCTCCGCCGCATGCCGGACATCGACGAGGACCTCGGGGTCCCGCCCCGACCGGCCGGGCCCGCGCCGCGCGTACCGGGCCACGGCTCCGGTGAGCGCGCCGACGCACGCGGCGGCGGCCGTGCCGATCGGGAAGACCGAGGGCAGCGCGGGCTCGCCGCCGGTCACCCGCACCGGCGGCAGGTCGATCCCGGCGGCCTCGCCCAGCTCCTCGATCAGCGCCTCGATCATGATCGCCTCCTCATCCGGACCGACCGTATCCGGGCGGCCTCCGCGGCCGAGCGCCGCCCCAGGGTCAGCAGGTTGTCCACCGGCCCAGGCTCAGCCGCTCGTCCACCGCCCCGGGCTCGGACAGGTTGTCCACAGAACGACATTCGGCCACTCGGGGGCCCGCCCCGATCGGCGACCGTTCGGAACCGGAGGTGGTCCGATGGCCGCGAAGGATCGGCTGGGCAGGGACGGCGAGCGGGTCGCCGAGGAGTACCTCCGGGCGGAGGGCATGCGGATCCTCGCCCGGAACTGGCGCTGCCGGGAGGGCGAGATCGACATCCTCGCCCAGGACGGGAGCACGCTCGTCGTCGTCGAGGTGAAGACCCGGTCAGGCCGCAGCCACGGCACGGCGTTCGAGGCGGTGACCCCGGCCAAGCTCCGGCGCCTGCGGATGCTCGCCGCGCGCTGGCTCGCCGCGCAGGGCGAGCGCTTCGACGCGGTCCGGATCGACGTGGTCGCCCTGGAGCGGTTCGCCGGGGACTTCGCGATCCGCCACGAGCGGGGGGTGTGCTGAGATGGCGGTGGCGCGGACGCGATGCGTGGCGCTGGTCGGCGTCACCGGCCACATGGTGGAGGTCGAGGCCGACGTCGGCCCGGGGATCGCCGGCACGCACCTGATCGGCCTGCTCGACACCGCGATCAGCGAGGCGCGGGACCGGGTCCGCTCGGCGCTGATCAACAGCCGGCTGGCCTGGCCGGACGCCCGGGTGACGGTCAGCCTCTTCCCGGCGAGCCTGCCGAAGCGGGGGTCGATCTTCGATCTCGCCATCGCGATGTCCGTGCTCGGCGCGGCCGGCGCCGTGCCGGCGCACCGGATCGCCGGCCCCGTGTTCCTGGGTGAGCTCGGCCTCGACGGCAGGGTGCGCCCGGTGCGGGGCGTGCTGCCGGCCGCCCTCGCCGCCGCCGAGGCGGGGGCCGGCACGGTCGTGGTGCCCGCGCCGAACGCCGCGGAGGCCGCCTTGGTCCCGGGGTTGACGGTGGTGCCGGCCACGAGCCTCGGTGAGCTCGTCGCCTGGCTCCGCTCCGGCGCCCCGCACCCGCCACCGGCCCCGGTGGACGTCCCCGGATCCGCCCCGGCCGCGGCCGATCCGCGGGCGATGCCCGGCGGGCACGAGCCGGACCTGCGCGATGTGATCGGCCAGCCCGTGGCCCGGAAGGCGCTGGAGGTGTGCGCGGCCGGCGGGCACAACCTGTGGCTGCTCGGGCCGCCGGGCACCGGGAAGACCATGCTCGCCGAGCGCCTCCCCACCCTGCTCCCGCCGCTCGACCCCGATCAGGCGCTGGAGGTCTCCGCGATCCACTCGGTGGCCGGGACGTTGCCGCCCGGGCGCCCGCTGCTGACCCGGCCGCCGTTCATGGCTCCCCACCACAGCGCGACCGTCGCCGCGGTGGTGGGCGGTGGCAGCGGCGGGGCGGTCCGGCCCGGGGCGGTCTCCCTGGCGCACCGGGGCGTGCTCTTCCTCGACGAGGCGCCGGAGTTCTCCGCCACCGTGCTCGACTCGCTGCGCCAGCCGCTCGAGTCCGGCACGGTCACCATCGCGCGCGCCACCGGGACGGTTACGTTCCCCGCCCGGTTCACGCTCGTCCTCGCCGCCAACCCGTGCCCGTGCGGGCAGGCGGGCGCTCAGGGGGCCGCGTGCCGGTGCACGCCGGTCGCTCGCCGCCGGTACCTCGCCCGGCTCTCCGGCCCGCTGCTCGACCGGGTCGACGTGAAGGTCGTGATCAACCGGGCCACCCGGGCGGAGCTGCTGGCCGACCGGCACCGCGCCGAACCGAGCGCGGTCGTGGCCGAGCGGGTCCTGGCCGCCCGGGAGCGGGCGGCGAGACGGCTCGCCGGCACCCCGTGGCGGTGCAACGCCGAGGTCTCCTCCGCCGCGCTCCACCGGGAGTTCCGCCTGCCGGAGGACGCGCTCGCCCCGATCCGCCGCGGGCTGGAGCTCGGCACCCTCAGCCCGCGCGGCGTCGACCGGATCCTCCGGGTGGCGTGGACGCTCGCGGACCTCGCGGGAAAGGACCGCCCGGGCGAGCCGGAGACGTCGGCGGCGCTGGCCATGTGGCTGGGGGCGGAGTGAAGGGGGCGCCGATGGGCTCTGCCGAGCGGCCGCGCTCCCCCGCCGACCCCGGTCCGCGGTGCCGCCCTGCCGGTCGGCTGGACGGCCCCGATGCCCCGCCGGACGCCACCGATGCCCGGCCCGACGGCCCAGACGCCCGTCCGGACGGCCCCGCCGGTCCGCCGGGCGGCCCGGCCGATCGTCCGGACGGCACGGTGCCCGAGGAGGACCGCCTGGCGCGGGTGGCGCTGATGCGGCTCGCCGACGCCGGCGACCCGGTCATGGGGCGGCTGATCGCCCACAGCGGCCCGCGGGGCGCGCTCGAGCAGGCCAGCCGCGGCCGGCTCGACGGGGACTTCGTGCGGCGGGAGCGGGAGGTGGCCGCTCCCGGGCGCCCGGCCGACCTCGACCGGCTCGCCGCCGCGTGGGCGGCCCGGTACGCCGCGCTGAAGCCGGATCCCGCTGCCGACCTCGCCCGGGCGGCGGAGCGGGGCACGCGGCTGGTCATCCCGGGCGACCCGGAGTGGCCGACACAGCTCGACGATCTCGGGGACTCCCGCCCGCTCGGGCTCTGGGTGGAGGGGACGGCCGACCTGCGCCTGACCTGCCTGCGCTCGGTGTCGATCGTGGGCGCCCGGGCCGCCACGCCGTACGGCACGCAGACCGCGGCGGAGCTCGCCGCCGACCTGGGGAGCCTGGGCTGGTCGGTGGTGAGCGGCGGCGCCTACGGGATCGACGGGGCCGCCCACCGCGGTGCGCTCGCCGCGGGAGCGCCCACCGTGGTCGTCCTCGCCTGCGGCACGGACGTGTGCTACCCGAGCGCGCACGAGGATCTGTTCCGCGCGGTGCGCTCTCAGGGCGTCGTGGTGAGCGAGTGGCCGCCCGGGGCCCACCCCACCAGGCTCCGGTTCCTGGTGCGCAACCGGGTGATCGCCGCGCTGTCGCGCGGCACGGTGGTCGTGCAGGCGGCGGCGCGGAGCGGGGCGCTCAACACCGCCGGGCACGCGCTCGAGCTCAACCGGCACCTCATGGCCGTCCCCGGGCCCATCACCAGTGAGGTGTCCATGGGCTGTCACCTGCTCATCCGGCAGGGGAAGGCCGTCTGCGTCACCTCGGCGCGCGAGATCGTCGAGCTGGTCGGCTCGATCGGCGCCGACCTCGCGCCCGAGCCGCGCGGGCCGGTGCTGCCGCGCGACCTGCTGGACGACGAGACGCGGCGGGTGCTCGAGGCGGTCCCGGCCCGGGGCGGCATGGGACCGGCCGCCATCGCGGTCGCCGCGGGCGTTGACCTCCCCACCGCCCTCGCCGCCCTGGGCCGGCTCGCGGTCGCCGGATTCATCGAACGGTGCGCGAAGGGATGGCGCCTGCGGCGGGATGGCGAGCGGTCGCCCGGCCATGGAGACGGCCCGGCCGCCGGAGACCGACCACCGGGCCGCGATGCCCCTCGGTCACCTGGGTGATGAGGGCCGGTCAGCGGGGCCCGGTGACGGAGGAGTCACCGGGGCGCGGTGACGGCATGCCGGAATGCGCCGGGGCCGGGGCAGGGCGACGGCTAGCATGCCCAGCATGGACGGCAACGTCCCCGCGGCCGATGCCCGGGCGGGCTCCCGGAACGCCGCCCGGGCGCACTCCCAGGATGCCGCCCGGGCGCGCTCCCAGGATGCCGCTCGGGCAGGGTCCCCGGACACCGCCGGAACCGGCTCCCAGGACGCCGCCCGAGCGGAGTCACGGCATGCAGCACGATCAGGAGCACGGGCTGCCGCCCCGGCGGGGTCATCGGACGCCACCCGAACAGGGGATGCCGCCCCAGCGCGGTCACCGGACGCCGCACGACCGGACTCGCGGCTCACCACACGATCGGGGTCATCGGATGCCGCACGAGCGGAGTCACGGCATGCCACCCCAGCGAGGGAAGCCGCCCGGGCGGGATCACGGGGTGCCGCCCACGATCCGAGCGGCGGTGCGGGCCACGGTCCCGCGGCCGGATCGGATCCTCCGCCGCCGGGACGTGACGCGCCGGGTGCGCACCCGCCCGATCTCGGCGCGCCCGATCTCGACGCGGTGCTGGCCGCATTCGAGCGGTACCTGCGCCTGGAGCGCGACCTGTCGCCCCACACCGTCCGGGCCTACCTCGGGGACGTCGCGTCGCTGTTCGCCCATCTGCGGGCCACCGGGCGTGAGCGCATCGCGGAGCTCGACATCACGGACCTCCGCGCCTGGCTCGGTGAGCAGCACCGCGCTGGGCTGTCCCGCACGACCTTGGCGCGGCGCATCGCGTGCGCCCGGACCTTCACCGCCTTCTGCCACCGGCGCGGCTGGCTGGCCCATGACCCGGGGCCGCTGCTCGGCACGACCAAAGCGGAGCGCCGCCTCCCGGCCGTGCTCACCCAGGAGCAGGCACAGGCCGCGCTGAGCCCGCCGGTCTCCGGTGACCCGAAGGAGCTCCGCGATCACGCGATCATGGAGCTGCTCTACGCCACGGGCATCCGGGTCAGCGAGCTGTGCGCCCTGGACCTCGGCGACGTCGACCGGGAGCGGAACACCATCCGGGTGATGGGCAAGGGCCGGAAAGAGCGCACCGTGCCGTTCGGGCAGCCCGCGGCCCGCGCGCTCGACGCCTGGTGCGTGCGCGGCAGGCCGCAGTGGGTCAGGGACGGGACACCGCCCGCGCTCTTCCTCGGCGTCCGGGGCGGCCGCATCGACCCCGGGACGGTGCGGCGCGTGGTCCACGCCCGGCTGGCCGGCGTGCCGGGAGCACCCGGCATGGGGCCGCACGGCATCCGGCACACGATGGCGACCCACCTGCTCGAAGGCGGCGCCGACCTGCGGAGCGTCCAGGAGATCCTCGGCCACGCCTCCCTGGCGACCACGCAGCTCTACACGCACGTGTCCATCGAGCGGCTGCGCGCCGCCTACCGCCAAGCCCACCCGCGGGCGTGAACCGGAGCCCACATCACACTCCTCTGGCTCTGCTCGGATCTGGCTCTGCTCGGACCGAACCCTGGGCAGAGAGCCCAGATCATTTCCGCAGCTCGAGTCATCCCCGCACAGCCCGAGGCCCCCGAGCGTTCCGTCCGCCGGCCGCAGAGGCCGGCTGTCGCATCAGCCGGCACCGCGTGCATACCGCTCCCCGGCCCACCTGTCCCCTGCCCACCTGGCCGCAGGCGTCAGCTCCCCGTCCCCCGTGTCAGCCGGTCCGGCAGAACCGGCACCGCGTGCCTACCACTCCCCTGCCGACCCGGCCACAGGCGTCAGCTCCCCGGCTCCCGGGGTCGGCCAGCCCGGCGGCAAAGCCGGCACCGCACATATCGCTATCGCTCCCTTATCGCTGCCCTACTGACCTGGCCCAGACGTCAGTGCCCCGGTCCCCGGGTCGGCCGGTTCGGCAGCAGGCGGACCTGCCCCATCCCCAGCAGGAGGAGCGGGTCGAGGTACCGGTCCCGGTGAATGAGCCCCCAATGCAGGCAGACCTCCGGACAATGCCCGGCCCAGCCACCGGCTGCCTCGATCACCCCGATCACCTGGCCGGCCGCGACGCGCTGGCCCTGCCGTACCAACGGCCGGACCGGCAGATAGGTGGTGCGCAGCCCGTCACGGTGCCGGATCGAGACCACGCCCCGGTCGACCACCCGGTCCGCGATCAGCACCAGGCCCGCCCCTGCGGCGCGAACCTCCTGCCCCGCCCGCGCGGCGAGGTCGACGCCGCGGTGCCCGCTGAGCCAGGGCCGTGCCGGTGGGTCGAATCGCCTGATCACGTTCGGGTGGCCGGCCAGCGGCCACCGCCAGTCCGGGGCGGGCGCCGTGCCCCGCACCGCGTCCGCGCCCGGACCGGGATCGGCCGCGGGCGAGCCCGGGCCCCACGGGGACGCACCGGACACCGGCGACCGCGGCTCAGGAGCAGTGGGATGGCCGGCGGCCGGAACCGCTCCAGCCGCGGCCGGGCACACCAGCGCGAGGGCGAGCGTGAGGGCTGCGGAGCGCATGCGCGGAATCGTGCCCGAGGCCGCCGGCGCGGAGGCGGCCGAGCACCGTTCTGTGCATGACCGGATCCGGCGAGCTCAGCCGGAGAAGCCCTCCTTCGGCATCTCGAGCTCGGGCTTGGCGAGTTCCTCGATGTTGACGTCCTTGAAGGTGACCACCCGGACGGTCTTGACGAACCTGGCGGGGCGGTACATGTCCCAGACCCAGGCGTCCTGCATCCGCACGTCGAAGTAGACGTCGCCGTTCTCGGCCGTGCGGACGTCGAGCTCGACGGAGTTGGTCAGATAGAACCGCCGCTCGGTCTCGACGACGTAGGTGAACAGGCCGACTACGTCGCGGTACTCCCGGTAGAGCTGCAGCTCCATCTCGGTTTCGTATTTTTCGAGATCTTCCGCGCTCATCCCGGTCCTCCTCTTCCGCTCCCCGTCGAGATCGCTCTAGACGGCACCGGCCCCGACCTCATTCTCGTGCATGTCCTCATCCTGCCCGGTCCACGGACACGGACCCTGATTCCGTGCCCCATGAGTGACCCTCGCCACCGTCACGAACGAGAACCGATGCTCCGGGCACGGTCCATAACGGGCCAAGGCACGGCGATGCGCAGCCGTGACATAGCCCTTGTTCGTGTCGAATCCGTACTCGGGATAGCGCTCGTGCAGCCGGCGCATGAGCCGATCCCGGGTGACCTTCGCCACGATCGATGCCGCGGCCACGCAGGCCGCGACCCGGTCGCCCTTCCACATGGCGAGGGACGGCGCCGGAAGGCCCGGCACGGGGAAGCCGTCGACGAGGATGTAGCCGGGTTCGAGGCCGAGCCCGGCCACCGCGCGGCGCACCCCGGCGAC
>Ga0079224_100006512_pt1 | contig 15491 bp, 11 predicted proteins | sample Stecom2015_FD_80414 | JGI IMG/M metagenome (GOLD analysis project Ga0079224, IMG submission 80414) | Agricultural soil microbial communities from Utah to study Nitrogen management - Steer compost 2015 | ecosystem: Environmental > Terrestrial > Soil > Agricultural land | place: USA: Utah...
ATCGAAGTCGCAGCTCGGCGGATGGTCGATCACGCCGTCGACGATGCCGTCGTTCGCGTCGCAGCGGGCCAGGACCGCGTCCGCGAGCAGATCGATCTTCTCGAGGCTCTCGAAGCTGCCGTCGCCGTCATTGTCGTCCGCGAGATTGCCGGCGAAGTCGTTCCGAAAGACGCGCTGCAGCAGCCAAGTGTGCCCGGCGTTCAGCTCCTGGTAGTGCAGCACCGGCGCGCCGGCGACGATGCCGTCGAAATCGTCCGGGAAGCGCTGCGCCTCCATCAGGCCTTCGCGGCCGCCCGTCGAGCAGCCCTCGAAGTACGAGTACGACTGCGGGCGGCCGTAGAACGCGCGGATCAGCGTCTTCGCGGCGTTCGTGGTCACGTGCACCGCGCGGTAGCCGAAATCGATCTCGGCTTGGCGATTGTCGTGCGCGAACGAAGCGCCGGGCTCCGAGCCCGCGTCGTGCCCCATGTTGCTGTTCGCGACGGCGTAGCCCTCGGCGAGCCGGTGATCGGCGAAGTCGAGGTCGCCGTCCTTGCCGCCGTCGCCGTACTTCAGGAAGCGGCCGTTCCAGTTTGCCGGCAGCGGCAGCTGCACGTGGAAGCCGATCGCGGGGCGGATCAGCCCGCGCACGTAGCAGTACTCGGGCGTCGAGTCGGTCGCGGGGACGATCCGCGCGGCGAGCACGGTCAGGTTCGGCGTATCGGCGAGCGCCTCGCAGGCAGCGGTGTCGGCCGCGGACGCGCCGAGCGCTCCGGGCGAGGCGAGCATGGCTGCGAGGAGCGCGAGCAGTCGCGTCCGCGCGCGGTTCGAAAAGTCGTTCATGTAGCTCCAGCTCCCGCACGCAACGTGCGGACATACCCCAATCGAAGCCCATGATCGCCTAGCGGCCGCGGGAAATCACGAGGAGGGAACCGTCGCGCTGCGGTAGCCGCGCTCGGCCCAGCGCCCTGTCGCGCTGCCGCCACGCGATGGAGCCGTCGCGGCGGCCATGCGAACATACGGACACTATGGGGGTTCTGATTTCCGCCAGGGTGGCCGCGGCCGCCGGCGGGGTCGTTCCGCGGCCGGCACTGTTTGGTCTTCTGGACAGCGCCTCCCGCGTCACCGTGCTCGCCGCGCCCGCCGGGAGCGGCAAGACCTGTCTGCTGCGCGCGTGGATCGCGGCTACCGGCCGGGCAGAGTGCGCCGCGCGCGTGACCGTGCAGCGGGGCGAGCACGATCCGCAGCAGTTCTGGGCGCGCGTCGTCGACGCGCTGCGGCGCACCGCGCCGGGCGCCGCACGCGTGCGCGCGCTCACGCCCGCGCCGTCGTTCGACGGCTGGGCGCTCGTCGAGCGGCTGCTCGAGGACTTCGCGTCGCTCGAGGCGACGCTCTGGCTGCTGCTGGACGATCTGCACGAGCTCGCCTCGAGCGAGGCGCTGCGTCAGCTCGAGCTGCTCTTGCTGCGTGCGCCGGCGACCGTACGGTTCGTGCTCGCGACCCGGCACGACTTGCGGCTCGGCTTGCACCGTCTGCGGCTCGACGGCGAGCTGACCGACATCCGCGGCGAGGACTTGCGGTTCACGCTCGACGAAGCGCGTGCGCTGATGGGCGGCGCCGGCGTCGAGCTGTCGAACGAAGCGCTCGGGCTGCTCGTCGAGCGAACCGAAGGCTGGGCCGCCGGGCTCAGGCTCGCTGCGCTGTCGCTCGCGCGGCATGACGATCCGGACCAGTTCGCGGCCGACTTCTCCGGCAGCGAGCAGACCGTCGCCGAGTATCTGCTCGCCGAGGTGCTCGACCGGCAGCCGGAGGACGTCCGCCGGCTGTTGTTGCGCACGTCGATCCTCGAGCACGTCTCCGGGCCGCTCGCGGATCTCCTGACCGGGCGGAGCGGCGGTGAAGCGCTGCTGCAGCAACTCGAGGACGCGAACGCGTTCGTCGTCTCGCTCGACTCGAGCAGGACCTGGTTCCGCTATCACCCGTTGTTCGCCGATTTCCTGCGGCTCGAGCTGCGGCGGACGGCGCCGGAGTCGGTTGCGACGCTGCATGCGACCGCCGCCGCGTGGTACGCCGAGCACGGCCATCCGGTCGCGGCCGTCCGCCACGCGCAGGCGGCCGCGGACTGGGATCTCGCCGCGCGCCTCCTGTCGGACCACTGGTTCGAGCTCGTGCTCGACGGCCAGGCGGCGACGGCCTACGAGCTGCTCTCCCGGTTCCCGCCCGGTGTCGCCGCGAGCAACGCGGAGCTGACCGCGCTCACGGCCGCGGGCGAGCTGAACGGCGGCTCCCTGCAGGAGGCCGAGCGCTGCCTCGCGCTCGCGACGCAGGCGGCCGCGTCGGTCGGCGCAGAGCGCCGACGGCGCTTCCGGCTGATGCTCGCGGTGCTGCGGCTGTCGCTCGCGCGCCAGCGGAGCGATCTGCCCGCGGCGATCGAGGAAGCGCAGCGCGTGCTTGCGCCGGCGGGCGCGCCGGACGATGCGACGCGGCTCGGGCTCGGCGAGGATTTGCGCGCGCTCGCGCTGATCAGCCTCGGCGCGGCCGAGTTCAACGCGCTGCGGATCGACGAGGCGAAGCAGCACTTGGAGCAGGCCGTCGCGCTCGCGCGCCGGATCGAGCGGCCGTTCCTCGAGCTGACCGGGCTCGCGCACCTCGCGGCGGCCGAGAACTTCCGCTCGATCGCGCGCGGCGTCGCGCGCGCGGAGCAGGCGGTCGAGCTCGCGCGGCGGCACGGCTGGGCCGACGAGCCGGTCGTCGTGCTCGCGTACGAGGCGCTCGCCGGGCCGATGGTGTGGCGCGGCCGGCTCGAGGAGGCCGAGCGCCTGCTCGAGCGCGCCGAGCGCACGCTGCGGCCGGAGGTCGAGCCCGCGGTCGCGATGTTCCACTATCAGAGCCTCGGTCTGCTCGAGCTCGTCCGCGGACGCGACCGGCAGGCACTGCGCGCGTTCGAGGCGGCCGAGCGGCTCGCGTCGAGCCTCGGGCAGGGGCAGATGTGGCCGACGATGATCGCGGCGCTCGAGTTGCCGATCCGCGCGCGGCTCGGCGAGACCGAGCGCGTCGCGCAAACGTTCGCGGAGCTCGGCGAGCAGGCCCGCGACGATGCGCAGATGCGGATCGCGCGCGCGTGGGTCGAGCTCGTCGCCGACGACGCGCAAGCCGCGACGGTCACGCTCGCGCCGGTGCTCGACGGGACGATCCCGGTCGTCAACAGCGCCTGGGACGGGCTGCACGCGTGGCTGCTCGAGGCGCTCGCGCGCGAGCGCCTCGGCGACGCCGCGGCGGCGGACCGCGCGCTCGAGCGCGCGCTGCACCTCGCGGAGCCCGACGGGATGCTCTGGCCGTTCCTGCTGCATCCGGTCGCGGCGTTGCTGGAGCGCCGGCGGCGATCCGGCACCGCGCACGCGGCGCTCGTCGCGGCCGTCTTGGATTTGCTCGCCGCGGCGAAAGCGGCGCCGGACGGGCAGTCGGCGCGCCTCGACGCGCCGCTGACCGAGAGCGAGCTGCGCGTGCTGCGCTATCTGCCGACGAACCTGTCGCTGAAGGAGATCGGCGGCGAGCTCGGCGTCTCGGCCAACACGATCAAGACCCACGTCCGGCATCTGTACGCGAAGCTGAACGCGCACGGGCGCACGGAGGCCGTCGAGCGGGCGCGCTCGCTCGCGCTGCTCGCCCCGTCGCCGTATCCGCGGCCGTCCGCCGGCCGCCGTCCCCGCCTCACCCGATTCGGGTGAGGTTTCCCCGCCACAGGGGGATGCGCGGTCACCCCTCGCCCGGCCACGCTCCGGGCACCGGGCGACCGGGTCGGACAAGCGTAAGGGTGGAGACGTGAAACCAAAGAGCGGATTGGCGGCGATTCCGTTGGCTCTCGGCATCACCGGGCTCGGTGTCCACGATGTCGCGTCGGCGCAGAGCGGCGTGCTCGAGGAGATCACGGTCACCGCCCGCCGGCGTGCCGAGTCGTTCCAGGACGTGCCCGTCACGATCACCGCGTTCAGCGAGGAGGACATCCGCGCGGCCGGCATCGAGCGCCCGCAGGACTTCGTCTCGCTGACGCCGAACGTGACGCTCGTCGAGACGCAGAACCAGGGCACCTCGTTCATCACGGTCCGCGGCATCTCGCAGGCGCGCAACAGCGAGCCGTCGGTCGCGGTGCTGATCGACGGCGTGCTGCTGACGAATCCCGCGCAGTTCACGCAGGAGCTCTTCGACGTCCAGCAGATCGAGGTCCTGAAAGGGGCCCAGGGCGCCGTCTACGGACGGAACGCGATCGGCGGCGCGATCGTCGTCACGACGAAGGAGCCGGGCGACGAGTTCGAGGGGCGGGTGAAGCTCGGCTACGACTCCGGTCCCGGCTACCGCGCCCAGGTGATGGGCGGCGGACCGCTCGGCGATTCGGACACGCTGCGCTATCAGGCGAGCTTCTCGCACTTCGACACGGACGGCTACTTGTGGAACACGTACCTCGAGGAGGAGCCCGATCCGTTCAAGGACACGTCGGCGCGCCTGCGGCTGATCTGGGATCCGAGCGATCGGCTCCGCGTCGACAGCAGGCTCTACTACTCCGAGGTCGACACCCAGGCGCTCTATTTCGTCGCGGACTTCGAAGAGGACTCGAACAACACCGAGATCCCGATCCGCGTGAACAATCGCGGCATCAACGAGCGCGAGCTCGGGCAGCTCTCGGTCCGGGTCGACTACGACCTCGACTTCGCGACGTTCACGTCGATCAGCTCCTACGACACGATCGAGGAGATCCTGACCGGCGACCAGTTCGACATGAAGCCGATCGAGGAATCGCTGTTCTTCCAGCTCTTCGGCGACGACCTCGTGCAGAGTCAGTTCCTCGACGTGGAGACGTTCAGCCAGGAGCTCCGCCTGACGTCGCGCGAGGACGCGCGGCTGCGCTGGATCGCGGGCACGTATTTCATTCAGACCGACCGCTACATCTCGACCGGCAACATCGTCGATCGCGGGCTAGGCGCGCCGCCGGTCTACCGGACGCCGCGCGGCAACTTCCCGTACGACGAGGTGTCGTTCCCGGACAGCTTCCAGACGACGTTCCTCGCAGATTCGCAGGACAACTTCGCGTGGGCCGCGTTCGGCGAGGTGGCCGCGGACGTCGGCGATCGCACCGAGATCGCGTTCGCGCTCCGCTACGACAAGGACACGCGCGAGAACACGACGCTGACGCCGGAGCCGTTCCTGCCGCCGGCGCTGACCGACGCCTTCACCGGCGAGGTGCGCAAGCGCACCTGGGACGAGGTACAGCCGCGCCTGACGCTGCGCTATCAGCCGTCGGACAACGTGACGCTGTACGGCGGCTGGAGCCGCGGCTTCCGCAGCGGCGGCTTCAACCAGACCGGCGTCGGCTCCGATCCGCTCGCGATGGCGCTCGGCGTGCGCGACCTGTTCGATGCGGAGGTTGCCGACACGTTCGAGGTCGGCCTGAAGAGCCAGCTCGCCGACAACCGCGTGAACGTGAACCTGAGCCTGTTCGACACGGAGGCCGAAGGTTCCTATTTCTTCGTGTTCCTCGCGACGAGCTCGACGCAGAACCTCGGCAGCCTCGGCCGCGTGGATTACCAGGGCCTCGAGCTCGACGTCAGGGCGCGCATCACGGACTACTTCGATCTCTTCTTCGGCTACGGCTACACGGACAGCGAGATCAAGGAGTCGGCCGTGCCGACGGACATCGGCAATCAGGCGCCGCTCGTCACGAAGGACACGATCAACCTGAGCGCGCAGTACCGGCGGCCGTTCGGCAACTCGGGGCTGCAGCTCTTCGTGCGCGGCGACTACCGCCGGCTCGGCGATACCTGGTGGGATCCGGCGAACAGCACCGTCCGCAATCCGGTGAACCTGCTCGATTGGCGCATCGGCATCGAGGGCGAGTCGTGGACGCTCGCGGGGTGGCAGCGGAACTTCAACGACGTGCAGTACAACGCGGAGTTCTCGCCGGGCGGCTTCCTCTGGAAGGCGCAGCCGCGGCGCTGGGGCATCGACTTCGTGAAGGAATTTTGAGCGGGCCGGCCCGCTCCGACTCCGCCCAGACCGATGGCCGACGCGCCCCGCCTCCTCGTGACCGGCGCCTCCGGGCAGCTCGCGCGCCGAGTCGCCGAGATTGCGCTCGAGTCCGTGCCGCCGGAGCGGCTGATCCTCGTCACCCGGCGGCCCGAGGCGCTCGCGGAGCTCGCGCGCCGCGGCGTCGACGTGCGGTTCGCGGACTTCGCGCGGCCGGAGTCGCTGCCCGCCGCGTTCGCGGGCGCCGGCCGTGTGCTGCTCGTGAGCGCGACGGATCTCGCCGCGCGGGCGGAGCAGCATCGCGCGGCGATCGACGCCGCGGTCGCGGCCGGCGTGGAGCAGCTGATCTATACCTCCGCGCTCGCGCCGGAGCCGCCGAACCCGGCGGTCGTCGCACCGAGCCATTACGCGACCGAGCAGCACCTCGCACGCGCCGGCGTGCCGTTCACGCTGCTGCGGAACAGCCTGTACTCCGAGTATCAGGCGGCCGACGCCGAGCGCGCGGTCCGCACGGGCACGCTCGTGCACAACTGGGGCGACGGGCGGATCGCGTACGTCTCGCGCGAGGATTGCGCCGCGGCGGCCGCGGCGGTGCTCGTGCAAGGGGGGCACGCGGGCGCGGTTTACGACATCACGGGACCCGAGGCGTTCGGCGCCGAGGATCTGGCGCGGCTCTACGCCGAGCTCTCCGGCAAGCCGGTCGCAGCCGTCGCGCTGGACGACGCGGCGTTCGTCGCGCGCCTCGTCGGCGACGCGACCGACGACGATCATCTGAAGTACGGCGCGGAGCTCGTCGCCTCGTTCGGCCGCTCGATCCGCGAAGGTTTCATGGCGGCTTGCACCGATGCGGTCGAGAGGCTGACCGGCCGGCCGCCGCGGACGCTGCGCGCGACGCTCGAGGCAGCCGGCATCTTCTGAGCGATCGCGCAGACGGCGCAAAGGCGGGCGCGGCTGACGGCAGCCGCGCCCTGGGCACTCTTGCAAGGGGACGTCGACGATGGCTAACGACAACGCTGCAATCTCGAAGGCGGATCTCGATACCTGGCTGCGCGCGTATCGCCGCGCGTGGGAGGGGAAGGACCCGGCGGCCGCCGCGCGCCTGTTCGCGCCGGATTCCCGCTATTTCGAGACGCCGTACGCGGAGCCGTTCGTCGGCCCCGCCGGCGTCGAGGCGTACTGGGCGCGGGTGACGGCCGATCAGCGGGACGTGCAATTCCGTTACGAGGTGATCGCGGTCGACGGGCGCACCGGTGTCGCAACGTGGTCGGCCGACTTCAAGACCGTCAAGGACGGCACGCCGGTCGAGCTGAACGGCGTGTTCGTGCTCGACTTCGACGCCGAGAAGCGCTGCGAGCGCCTGCGCGAGTGGTGGGTCGTGCGCTGAAGCGCGTCCCCGTCCTCACTGCCGGCCCGGCGGTGCCGCGCCGCCGCGATCGATAGCTGGAAAGCCCGAGCTCTCGGTTTCCGCGGATTCGAATCGGCACCTGCGAAGTGCTACGGTCACGGGTCCACGCACGGCCGCGCAGCGCCCGTGCGCGGCCACTCTGATCCGTGGAGGCGTCTCATGGCACTGAAGTGGTATGTCAGGCGTCGCTTGGTCATCCTCAATTCGCAGGCGACCGCGCTCGAGGCGGCGCGAGCGCTCGAGCACAACAACATCGGCGTCGTGCTCGTGCAGGACAAAGGGCAGCTCGTCGGGATCGCGACCGATCGGGATCTCGCGGTCCGGGTCGTCGGCCACGGGCGCGATCCGAGCACGACGCGGCTGGCCGAGGTGATGACGGCGCCCGTCGCGACGCTTTCTCCGGCCGACGGCCAGAGCGACGCGATCAAGCTGATGCAGGAGCGGAACGTCCGCCGCGTTCCGCTCGTCGAGGATGGGCGGCTCGTCGGCATCGTCACGCTGGACGACCTGCTGCTCGACGAGGCCGCGCCGCTCGAGGAGCTCGCGGCGATCGTGCAAGCCCAGATCGGCGACGGCGGGCCGCAGCCGCCGGTTCGCACGCCGGCGCGGGCGCGCAGCGTCGCGAGGGCCGAGGCGACGTTCCGCCGCATGCTGAACGCGCTGCGGATGGAGGCGGCCCTCGAGAACGCGAACCAGGCGGAAACGGCGCTCGAGGTCGTCGCGACCGCGCTGGTGCGCCGGCTCACGCCGGACGAGGCGAAGGACCTGATCGCCCAGCTCCCGTCCCTGCTTCGGCCGAAGCTGGACCGGCACCGCTTGGGGCCCGACAAGCGCGTCACGCGCGAGACGATCGAGCAGACGCTCGCCGAGCGGCTCGGCGCGACGCCGGAGCGGGCGGCCGAGATCCTGCGGAGCGCGGGCGCGGTGATCGCCCGCAGCGTCAGCAGGGGCCAGATGGAGGAGGTGCAGAATCAGCTGCCGGCAGAGCTCCGCCCGGTCTTCGCCGAGCAGCCCGAGCGCGATTCTTCAGACGCTGCGGTTGATCGCTAGCCAGTAGAACCCGGCCTGCGCGGCGACTTCGACGAATCGCAGCGAGCTGCCGCGGACCGTGCTCGCGACCGCGGCGTGGCGCTTCGGCGGTTGACGCGGGACCGGCGGCTCGTCACGGGGGTGCCGGCGCCGCCGTGTTGTACAATCGAGCCGCGACCCGGCCCGTGAGAAGAAGCCGCGGCGCCTCCGCAGGGGCAATCTCGTCTTTGACAACTGATTCCCGCAGGGCAGCTTCGCGTCCGCGAAGCGCGGATTGCTTGCGCCTGTCCGCCGCGGGAACCGCGATCGAGTGGGGGATATCGTCGAATGGACACAGGGAAGCGTTACTACTCGCTGCTGGCCGCCGCGGCGCTCGGGCTCGGCGTCGCGCCGGCCGCGGAGCCGCAGCCGGCCGGCGCCGCGAAAGTGCAAACGGAGCACGAGGCGCTCGAGACGCTGCGGCGGACGCGCGATGCGCTGATCGAGGTCGGCGACTTCGCGGCGGCGCTGCAGCCGGCGGAGCAGGTGGTCGGCGCGCTCGACGGCCGGAGCGGCTTCGACGTCGCGGAGGATCTGCTGCGGCTCGGCCTCGTGCAGGCGGGCCTCGAGGACTACGACGCGGCCGAGATCAGCTATCTGAATGCGATCGAGCGGCTGCAACGCGCGCAAGGCGTCTTCTCGGCGGCGCTGATCCCCGCGTATCACGGGCTCGGCCGCGCGTACATCGACGCCCGCCGCTATGCGGACGCGGTAACGGCGCTCGAGCACGCGCGCACGCTCGGTCACCGTAACTTCGGTCTGTTCGATCCGGCGCAGGTGCCCGTGCTCGACGACCTGACGCGCGCGCATCTCGAATCCGGCAACGACGCGGCCGCGCGTGCGCTCGAGGAGCAGCGCCTGAAGAAGGCGATCCGGCACTTCGGTGCGGACGCGCCCGAGCTCGTGCCGTTCTATCGGCACCTCGGCGACTTCTACTACCGACACCTCGCGCGCCTCTACGGCAATCTCCCGTCGAGCTTCCGCGCGCACGATCAGTACTGGAAGGCCCTCGAGATCGCGAGCGCCCGCTCGGGTGACGCGAGCCCCGAGAGCCTCGACCTGCTGCGGCGGCTGACGGCGGTCGAGATGCACTTCGACGACCGCCCGCGCGGGCGCGAGCGGCTGCTCGCGGCGCTCGAGTCGCACGCCGAGATCGATCCGCGCGAGCGCGGCCTGTCGCTCGCGGCGCTCGGCGATTTCGCCGCGGTCGAGGGCGACTCGGCGGCGGCCGAGCGCTACTACGCGGCGGCGTACGAGGCTCTGCGCGAGGCGGACGGCGTCGCCGCGGACGAGCTGTTCGCGGCGCCGCAGATGCTCGACTTCGTGCCGCCGGACGACGGCGTCGACGGCTCCGCGCCGTTCCCAGCCTGGCGCTGGGGCACGATCGAGCTCGCGTTCGACGTTTCCGCGGCGGGCCGCGCGAGCGACGTGCGCACCGTCGCCGCGCAGCCGGGCGTCGATGCGCTCGCGAGCGCCTACCGCAAGCGGATCGCGGCGGCGCGCTTCCGGCCGAAGCTCGAGCACGGCCGGCCGGTCGCCGCGACGGACGTGCGCTACACGGCGCGGTTCCGCTACTACTTGCCGGATTGAGGCGGCGAGGGCGCGGCTCGCCGGGCCGCGCTCAGCGCGTGTCCGGCCCTTGCCGCGAATCCATCGAGAGGCCGTACGCGGGATCGCAGTCGTACGGGTAGACGTGATCGTCGCCGCGCTCGAACGTCATCACGCGCGCGGCAATGCCCGTGAACGAGCCCGGGTCTTCGAACTGCTGCGTGACGACGAGCGTGTCCGGATCCGCGAGCCGGAAGCGCTCGAGCAGGCGCACGTCGCCGCTGTGCTCGACGCCGTTGTTGAACAGGGTGCCCGGCGCGAGCTTGACGGTGTCGACGACGAGCGTGTCGCCGTCCCAGCGGCCGATCGAATGGCCGGTCTGCGAGTGCGGCCAGTCGTCCGGGTGCTCCGTCTCGTTCATGAAGATCACGCGCACGAGATCGAAGTACTCGAGCTTGATCACGATCAGGTCGCGGCCCTCGAAGATCTCGATCGGGAACGGGCCCTGCATCGAGTAGATCAGACCGGGCGGCCGGCAGGTGGTCGACACCGTCGTCTGCTCCGCCGGGTCGTAGTCCTTCGCCGCTTCGCGCAAGTGCTCGTGCACGGCGAGCCCGCCGTAGTCGCCCGGCGGAAACTCGTTCAGGCCGGAATCGGCGAGCACGACCGCGTCGTCCGGGAGGAGCGCCATCAGCTCGGCTTCGGTCGGCGTCGGGTCGCGGCGCGGCGGCATCGCGCCCCGGGCCATCGACCAAAACCCGGCGATGCCGTGCCCTTCGGGCGCCTGCGCCGCGGCCGGCGCGGCGAGCGAGACGACCGCGAGCGCGGTTGCCGCGAGGACCGCGCCGCGAAGCGCCCCGTGCCTGCTCGCGGCCGCCATCAGTTGTCCGTCCCGGGCGGCAGGCCGATCTCGGTGCCGTCCTCGCGGAACGCGCGCGTGATCCGCATCAGGTACGAGCCGTCGACGGACGGCATGCCTTCGAGCGTGACCTTCTCGCCCGGCGTGAAGCTCTGCTGGCTCCAGCCGCGCCGGCGCAGGATCGACGGCGACGTCGTCTCCGCCGTCCAGTGCTGAACCTCGCCGTCGTCGCCGACGACGTCGAACTTCAGGATCGCGTGCGGGTTCGCGAAGCGGAACTCGGTGACGGTGCCGCTGACGGTGATTCGCTCCTGCACCTTGTAGAAGACGGGCGCCGAGTGATGGGCGAGGGCGCCGGTCGCGGCGAGCAGGAGCAGGACGAGGCTCGAGCGCATGGTTCTCTCGTGCAGTGTCTTGCAGCCGGTGCAAGGAGCTTACGCCGGGCGGCGGCGATGATCCAGGATCGGGCGGGATCGAGCGTCCGCGCCGCGGTAGCATTGCGTACGTCGATCCCGCGCGAGCGCCGAGGAGCCGAGCATGCAAGCGATCCCCGATCCTTCGCGACGATCCTTCCTGCGCGCCGCGGCCGCGGCGACGGCCGCCGCCTGCGTCGCCCCGGGCGTGCTTCGCGCGCAGCGGCCGCTCGAGCTTCGTTTCCGGACGATTCCGGACCCGGACGGCTGGCACGCGAGCTTGCGGCTCAAAGGCGACTGGCTGGTCTTCGAGATCACCGACGGCGTGCTGCCCGGCTTCGGCGAAGCCTCGCACAGCAACGACGACGAGGCGTGCAAGGCCGAGGCCGTGCGGCTCTTCGCCGAGCATTACGCGAATCTCCGCACGCTGTCGCGCGAGACGATCGCGGCGAAGGAGCGGGAGATCGCGGCGCTCGAGCCAGGCTTCGTCACCGCGACCGCGTTCTCGGGGCTCGATCAGGCGCTCTACGATCTGCTCGCGAAGCGCGAGCAGGTGCCCGTCTGGCAGCTGTTCCGCTCGAGCACGCCGCTCGAAGGCATTCCGTTGTACACGACGATCAACCGCGCGTTGACCGCGCGCACGCCGGAGGCCTACTCGACCGTCGTCCGCGAGCTCGCGGCCCAGGGCTTTCGGACGTTCAAGTGCGCGCCGTTCGAAGCGGTGGACGGGCCGGATCGCGCGGTCGAGAAGGCGGCGGCCGGGCTCGCGACGCTCGCGCGCCTGCGCGAGGAGTTTCCGGCGCTCGCGGTCCGCGTCGACTTCCACGAGCGCTTCAGGCCTGCGGATTTCTACCGGCTGATCCCGGAGCTCGAGCGGCTCGAGCTCGACTGGATCGAGGAGCCGTTCGCGCTCGGCGCGGATTACGAGGAGCTCAGGCGCCGCACGCGGTTGCCGATCGCGGCCGGCGAGCTCTTCTGGGGCGTCGGCCGGTTCGCGGAGATCGCCGAGCGCGGCTGGGCGGACGTGATCATGCCGGACGTGAAGCACGTCGGCGGCTTCGGTCCGCTGCTCGAGGTGATCGAGCGCACGGCGGGGCGGGCGGAGGTGTCGCCGCACAATCCGTCCGGGCCGGTCTCGACCGCGGCGAGCCTGCACGCCGCGGCAATTCACCCCGAGCTCGTCCGGACGCTCGAGTATGCGTTCGACCGGAACCGGACGCGGCGCGCGACCGGCGAGCGCGTCGAGGACGGCGTGTTGCTGCTCGGCGAGGCGCCGGGATGGGGCGTCGCGCCGCCCGCATGACGACCGCCGCCGCGGTCCCGTCGGCTACGGGGGTAGGAGCGGCTGTCCAGCCGCGACTCTTTCGTCGGCCGCCGCGCCCGACCCGGGACCGCCCGCCGATCAGTATCCCGCGGCCAGATCGACGACGGAAAGAATCCGGTCGCCGCGCACCCAGCGGCGGACGTTCTCGACGACGAGCGCGACCGTGCGGGCGCTGCGCAGATCGGAGCTCGTCGCGATGTGCGGCGTGATGATCACGTTCTCCATGCGCCAGAGCGGATGGCCGGGCGGCAGCGGCTCGGGGTCGGTCACGTCGAGGCCCGCGCCGCCGAGCCTGCCCGACTCGAGCGCTTCGACCAGCGCGTCGGTGACGACGCTCTCGCCGCGGCCGATGTTGATGAAGTACGCGCCTTCCTTCACCGCCGCGAAGAACGCCGAGTCGAACATGCCGCGGGTGTCGGCCGTCAGCGGCGTCGCGTTCACGATCACGTCGGCGCGCGCGGCGAGCGCGCGGTACTCGTCCGCGAGCCCAACGTACTCGACGTAGGTCGGCCCTTCGCGGCGGCTGTTGCGGGTTGCGATCACGCGCATGCCGAGCCCGTGCGCTCGCGCGGCGACCTCCGTGCCGATGCCGCCCAACCCGCCGACGAGCAGCGTCTTGCCTTCGATCTCGAAGTGCTGCTCCGTGCGGCGCTCGCGAAAGCCGCGCGTCCATTCGCCGGCCCGCTGCTCGGCGGCGTAGACCGGCAGCGCGCGGGCGAGCGCGAGCAGCAGCGCGATCGCGTGCTCGGCCATGTGCGGGCCTTGGATGCGCTGCAGGTTCGCGACCAGGATGCCGCGCTCGGCGACCTCCGGAACCGCGGTGCAGCTGTCGGCGCCCGCGTTCAGCAGCTGAATGAACGCGAGCTCGGTCCCGCGCGCGACGATCTCCGGCGTGCACAAGCCAACCAGGACGTCGGCGCGGGCGACGGCGGCTTCCATCGCGGCGTAATTCCGGAGGCCCGGCACGCCGATGACGTCGATGCCCGGCAGCACGCCGCGGAGCACGTCCGCGATCGCCGTGTCCGCGACCGCGATCCGGCGCGGCGGCGCCCAGCCCGGTCGGTCGCGGACGGGCGCGTCGGATTCGCGAAGCGCGAAACGCTCGATCAGCTCGGCGCCGGCGCGGCAGAGCTCGTCGCAGTCGTCGGTCGGTTGCGCGGCCGCCGGCGCGGCGGCGAGCCCGACGAGGACGGCGGCGATCGCGCACGCCGCGCGGAGGAGCAGGGCAAGGTCCGAGCGCATCGTTCTCTCGTTCGCGATCTTGCGGCCGGTCTTGGGAGGTTACGCCCGCGCGCCGCGACGATCCAAGGGTTGCGGCGTCTCAGCTGCGCCGCGCGATCAGCAGCCGGTAGCGCATCGCGCCGTGCCGGTAGAGACGCTCGAGCGCGAGGCCGCCGTGGTGCGAGTCGAGCACCGCGCGGAAACCTTCGCTCGGCGCACAGGCGCGCACGATCCGGTTCAGCGTTTGCAGCGAGCGTATCTTGCCGAGCGAGCGCGGGCGCACGTACGCCGAGAGATCGCGATCGGTCACGACGGCGAGACCGGCGCCGCAGAGCGCCGCCGCGAGGTGCGCGGCCGTCGCGAGCACCGGCAGCCGCCAGCCGGACTTGAACGCGGCGAGATCGTTCGAGTGCCCGGCGTCCGGATCCGGCATGTCGTCGACGATCGCGATCGTGCCGCGCGGCGCGAGCCGCGCGGCCCACGCGCGCACGGTCGCGGCCGGATCCGCCGAATGCGCGAGCGACTCGATCGCGACGACGAGATCGAACGGGCCGGCGGGCGGGTCGTCGTAGCTTCCGACCTGAATGTCGACGCGGCGCTCGAGCCCCGCGCGGGCGACCGCCGCGCGGCCGATCGCCGCCTGCTCGGCGCTGACGGTGAGCCCGGTGAACGTGCCGCCGATCCGCCGCGCGAGATCGATCATCGTGCCGCCGAGCCCGCAGCCCGCGTCGAGCACGCGAGGCGCGTGGAGCTGCGGCAGGGACTCGATCAGCAGATCGTGCACGCGCGTCGCGGTCGGCCGGCCGCCGGCGAGCGGGTCCGCCAGCGCGCGGTGGACGGTCAGCGTCCGCCGCCCGCCGCCGTAGCCGAACGGCTGCGCGAGCGCGGTCCACCACGCGAGGCGGTCGTAGTAGGTAGCGGTGTCGAGGGCCATCTCGCCGCGGCGCTCCCGGCGGAAGCGGCATCATACTGGAACGTTCCGGGATTGCGAGTGACCGCGCGCGCGGCGCTCGTCCGACCGTCCGTGCTCGCGCAGGCTGCGCGGGCGGGCTCGCGCGGTTGCTCAGCCGCCGTCCGCGGTCATGGCGTGCGAGAGCTGCTCCGCGAAGCGCCCGACTTCGTCCCAGTCCGTGTATTCGACGTCGCGGGACGTGTCGGTCGATCCGCCTTCCTTCCGCGCGATGCGCTTCATCATCAGCCGCGTGAAGAAGCCGTATTGCGTGTACTTGAGAGCGCCGGCGAAGCTCGCGACGAGGCGCGGCGACCAGCCCGCTTTCGCGACGAACTCGCGCGCGATCCGCAGCGCCGCAGTGCGCTCGTTCGGGTCGCGGCTCGCAGCGGCGAGGGAGACCGAGAAGAACGCGCTCGGCCGCGACTCGAGCAGCGCCTTGTGGCGCGCGATGAAGTCGCGAACGCCCGGCTGGTAGCGCCCCATGTGCAACGAGCCGCCGACGACGACCGCGTCGTAGCCGTCGAGCGCCGCATCGCGCACGTCGCGCACGTGGCGCACGTCGACGTCGTGGCCCGCGCGGCGCACGGTCGCCGCGATCTGCTCGGCGATCTTCGCGGCTTGCCCCTCGCTCGTCCCGTAGACGATCAGCATCCTCGCCATCGGCGACAGTCTTCCGGCCGTAGGGGCGGCTGTCCAGCCGCGAC
>Ga0079224_100006514_pt1 | contig 15490 bp, 15 predicted proteins | sample Stecom2015_FD_80414 | JGI IMG/M metagenome (GOLD analysis project Ga0079224, IMG submission 80414) | Agricultural soil microbial communities from Utah to study Nitrogen management - Steer compost 2015 | ecosystem: Environmental > Terrestrial > Soil > Agricultural land | place: USA: Utah...
ATACAAACCGATAAAAAAGTTGGCAATTTGCCTTGACCAAAAGAAAGCCATAAAAACAAACGACCATTGTAAGAATGTTAGTTTGTTTCCTGCTTTTTTTCGGTTAAACCATAGCAGGAAAAAACCTAAAGTTCCCGTTATTATTGTTTGAATTGGACCACCAAGTGTTACAAGGACATCTGTTTTACGAGCCTTATGCATTAGAACAGAATATTTTTTCATAACAGCCTTGTCTGTTTTGCTTTTTAAAGCCTCTTTGTTTTTAAAATGAAAATCACGAAATGCTTTATAATCTGTATTTTTATATTGCATTGAAGCATATCTTATTTTTGCTTCATAACCCAGTTTTTTGGCAACCATGTAGTGTCCGGCTTCATGTGTAACAGCACCTATTACGGTAGCGGCAATAAATCCTAAAACGAGATAAATAAATAAACGGAATTGTAAGATGAAAGTCATGAAACAGTAGTTTCTCTAAAAATAAAGAAAAATATTTCTTACAAATAAAAAAACAGGCTCAAAGCCTGTTTTTTTATTTTACTTTCCTGTATACAGGATATTGCAAATGTGATTTTTCGTAGTAAACAGAGTTTCTGTAAATCCAGTCCAGCTGGGCTTCACCACTTTCAGAAAAAGCTTTGTCTTCTGCTTTCTTTTTTTCGAAAGCTGCTTGTAGTGTAGCTTCTTCATTTAGTAATTTAGTAGCAGTGTCTTCAAACACATAGGCAGAAAAATATTCCTTTTGTTGTAATATAGCATCAAAAAAGTTCCAGTTAAAATAGGAGTCCGGTGCTTGTGGTTCTAATGTTTCCAACAGGTATTTAACGCCCGGTTGCTGTGTGCTTATCAAAAAGTCGCCTTTATGGAACAGTACCTTTTCGGTACTTACAGTAACTTGGGTACTGTTATGCGGGTAGTGTCCCTCATAAGCAGTCTTACTTGTTTTGTAATCGGTTATACGATAGCTTTCCACCTCAATTTCGGTGTCATTTTCCAAAGGTTGTATTTTGATACCGTTAAGCTGTAAAAGCTCTATGGCGTTCCACCATGTTTTTGGGATAATATACGCCTGCGGTATTACCACTTCCGTTACCGAATTATACTCCTGATAATACGGAATGGTCTTTTTAAAAGGTTTGGACCTGTCGTAAAATAATCTTGGCTGTCCTGATATTTCACTTGGCTTATAACCACCCTCATACCCTAAAAACTCCAGTTGGGTAACTTTAGTTTTATCCAACTCCCAAAACAGAGTGTACTTCATACCCGGTTTGTAATTGTTCAGGTTATCGGTACGTAGTTTTTTAATCTTTTTATAGTTATGTTCTATATAATCTATAGATGCTACCATATAATCATAAGTAACCTTAACACGCGGAGCATAATCCTTTAGCATATGTGTTTCTGGCATAGAGCCCGGGGTATTGAACATGGAGGCATATCCGGTAGAATATCTTGGGTAATCCATAAACTGTTCAAAACCACTATCGGGCTTTTGGTCGTGTATGTTTACGTAAGGAGTAGCTTCGGTTCCCTGTTTTTTCAAATCGGCCAATATAGTAGCCATCATCTCATCTTTGAAAAACTGACCCAGTTCTCCGCCCAGTTTCTGGTGATGGGTAGCTATGTAGGTAAAGGTATACTGATAGTCGGCACCATTACTAACGTGGTTATCTATAAATACGTCAGGATTCACCTTTTGGAAAATTTCGGCAAAGCTCCTGCTGTTTCGCGTGTCCGATTTCAGGAAATCCCTGTTAAGGTCATAATTGCGGGCATTCCCCCTAAAGCCATAACTCTCAGGGCCGTTTTGGTTGGCTCTGGTATGGGAATTACGGTTAAGTGCACCGCCTATGTTGTACACGGGTATATTAACAATAACCGTGTTTTTAGGAGTTTTTAGTTTCCCTATGGCGAGGTCACGATACAGCATCATGGTAGCATCTATACCGTCGGGCTCACCGGGATGGATGCCGTTATTTAAAAGCAGTACCGCCCTGTTTTTATGAATGGTGTTGAAATCAAAGCTTTTCTCGGGGTCAAAAATTACAATATGTAAAGGCTCGCCGCTATCGGTTAACCCCATAGGTAGCATTTGTATGGTTTCAAAGCTTTCGTCAAGCATTTTAAAATAAGCAATGGTTTCGGCATATGTTGCCGTTTGATTACCGTTTCCTTTTTCATACGGAGTTAAGTACATATTGTTTTTTTGTGCCATAAGCTGAAAACTTATCAGTAAGAGTAAAAGCGATTTCTTCATAATGATTATTTTGTCCTTACAGAGTCGGGCACCAAAATAGTGTAGTCTCCGCCGTTGCGCAGTACGTCCCTAACTATGCTAGAACTGATGTATGATGTTTTTGCCGCCGTAAGCAGGAATACCGTTTCTATTTTAGAAAGCTCCCTGTTGGTATGGGCAATAGCCTTTTCAAACTCAAAATCGGCAGGGTTTCTAAGTCCCCTTAGTATAAACTGAGCGCCTACTTTATGGCAAAGGTCTATAGTAAGGCCTTCGTAGGTTACAACCTCTACCTTTGGCTGATCTTTAAAAGCCTCTTCAATAAAGCGTTTGCGTTCTTCCAGTGGGAACATGTATTTTTTTTCGGCATTAACCCCTATGGCTACAATAACCTTATCAAAAAGCTTAACGCCTCTTTTAATAATATCGTAGTGACCTAGGGTAATAGGGTCAAACGACCCCGGAAATACTGCTGTTTTCATATTTTTATTTTTTTGCCAAAGCCTGTTCTATGGCATTATCAAATAGCTGTGGTAAAGTTATGCCTGCCTCGCGTGCCTGTTGTGGCAGTATGCTTTCGGCTGTAAGACCGGGTACGGTATTCATTTCAAGCAGGTGCGGTTCGTTATTCACAATAATGAATTCGCTGCGTGAAAAGCCTTCCATTTTTAGTATCTCATACACACGTTTTGCCACGCCGCCTACCTTTTGTGCCATTTCGTCCGAAATGCGGGCAGGAGTTATTTCCTGCGACTTACCAAGGTATTTTGCCTCATAGTCAAAAAAGTCATTTTCCGATACTATTTCGGTAATAGGCAGTACCGTAACCACGCCACCGTAGTTAATTACCCCTACAGAAACCTCGGTACCGTCCAGAAAACTTTCTATAATAATCTCGTTATCTTCCTTATATGCGGTCTCTATGGCCGGTAAAAGCTCCTCTTTGGTTTTTACTTTAGAGATCCCAAAGCTTGAACCCGATCGGTTTGGTTTTACAAAACACGGAAGCCCCACTTTATCAATAATGGCCTGCTCGTTTATCTCATCGCCCAGATTAAGGTAATGCGATACGGCTGTTTTAATTCCGTATGGTTTTAAAACCGAAAGCATATCTCTTTTGTTAAAGGTTAATGCCGCCTGATAAGGTTCGCATGAGGTTTGCGGAATGTTTAAAAGCTGCAGGTAAGCCTGCATAAGTCCGTCTTCTCCCGGTGTGCCGTGAATAGCATTGAATACCACATCAAACACAATTTTCTTTCCGTTATGTTCAACAGAGAAATCATGTTTGTTAACCAGGTACTCGTTATCATCTTCATCAGCCATTACCCATTTGTCCTTCAGGATGTGCAGGCGGTAGGCATTGTATTTTGTTTTGTCCAGATTTTGGTACACAATATTCCCGCTTTTAAGGGAAATTTGATATTCACTGGAATATCCGCCCATGATAATGGCAACATTTTTCATTCTAACTGCGTTAAATATTAGGTTTTGCTAACACAAAAATATCATTATTTGTGTAAACTTATAAAGTTTAGTATTATTTATATCTTTGCCAAAAATCATAGTAGATGAGCCTTAAAAACTTTTTGACCAGTAAAGCATTTTTAAAGCAGATAATTATAGCCGTTGTAATTACTGTTTTACTTGTAATTGCCGTTATGAAATGGCTTAATTATTACACCAATCACGATCAGAAAATCCCCGTGCCGGACCTGACCAAACAAACGGTTGATAAGGCAGAAAAAGAGCTTGAGGCGCTTACACTTAACTATGTGATTTTAGATACTGTAGATTATAGGCCTGATTTCCCTCCGTACTCTATTGTACAGCAGGATCCGTTACCTAAGGTAAACGTAAAGGAAAACAGGAAAATATACATTAAGCTTAATGCCGGAGGATATAACGATATTGACCTGCCTGAGCTGGTACAGAAAACAAAACGTTCGGCGGAGTCTATCCTGAAAAGTGTTGGTCTTGAAGTAGGGGAGATAACCTACAAACCATATCTTGCAGAAGATGTAGTGCTTGAGGTAAGACAAAAAGGTAAAAGGCTAAGTGCCGGAGATAAGGTTAAAAAGGCATCTAAGGTAGACCTTGTACTGGGTGACGGTAAAACCGGTTACCACATTTCAGATGAAGACAGGGCTAATATGCCATGAACTTCACAAAATAAATAATATACACCAAAATAAATAATGAGTCAGGTTATAACAGAGCAGGAACCGGAAGATGAGCTATATGAGCACTATCGCTTTGAGGCAGGAAAGGGACAGGCACCGCTTAGAGTAGATAAGTTTTTAATGAACCTTGTGGAAAATGCCACAAGGAACAAAATACAGCAGGCAGCTTCTGCAGGGAATATTTATGTGAACGATGTTCCCGTAAAATCCCATTACAAGGTTAAGGCTAATGATGTGGTTCGCGTATTGCTGGAGCATCCGCCTTACGAATACCTTTTAGAACCGGAAAACATTCCGCTTAACATAGTGTATGAAGACGACCAACTGCTTATAGTAAATAAGGAGCCCGGTATGGTTGTGCACCCGGGGCACGGTAACTACAGTGGTACGCTGGTAAATGCACTGGCTTACCATTTTGAAAACCTGCCTATGAACAGTAGTGAAAGGCCGGGACTGGTACACCGAATTGACAAGGATACATCGGGGCTTTTGGTTATTGCCAAAACCGAACAGGCGATGTCACACCTAACCAAGCAGTTTGCTGATAAGACTTCTGAAAGGGAATATATTGCACTGGTTTGGGGGAATGTAGCCGAAGATGAGGGAACCATTGAAGGAAATATAGACAGGCATTTAAAGGACCGTATGCAAATGGCGGTATATCCTGACGGAGAGCAAGGAAAACACGCTGTAACGCATTATAAAGTGCTGGAGCGCCTTGGGTATGTAACCCTTGTATCATGCCGACTGGAAACGGGGCGTACCCACCAAATACGTGTACACATGAAATACATAGGGCACACTTTGTTTAACGATGCCCGTTATGGCGGAGACAAAATACTTAAAGGTACTACGTTTACTAAGTACAAACAGTTTATTGATAACTGTTTTAAAATATTACCAAGACAGGCGCTACACGCCAAGACACTTGGTTTTGAACATCCTACCACAAAAGAGTTTATGCGTTTTAACAGCGAACTGCCTGCAGATATGGTAGAATGCCTTGATAAATGGAGAACTTACTCTAAATCGCATACTGCTGACGAAGAGGAATAGTATGTGGTTTGTGGATTTGGTTATTTGTTAATTTACTAACGGATTGTCATTCTGAACGAAGCGATAGCGAAGTGAAGAATCTAAAAAATATAAACTCCCAACCATTGCGGTTGGGAGTTTTTTATTACTGTAATAAAAAAAACCTGCGGTCCCTTTAAAGGGACCGCAGGTTTAAGGAAACATATATAAAAGTAAACTAATTACTGTTTGATAAACTGAAGTTCGATAGCCAGTTTTACTTCTTCACCTACAAGAACACCACCTGCTTCAAGAGTTGAGTTCCAGTTAAGACCCCAGTCTTTACGGTTTATTTTACCTGTAATAGAGAAACCTGTTTTTGTATTTCCCCAAGGGTCTTTAGCCAGTCCGCCAAACTCTACGTCAAGTTTTACCGGTTTTGTAACACCGTGTAAAGTAAGGTCTCCTTTAAGTGTGTATTCTCCTTCGTCTTCTTTTGTGAATGAAGTAGCCGAGAAGGTTAACTGCGGGTATTGTTCAGCATCAAAGAAATCAGCGCTTAAAAGGTGCGCATCTCTGTCGGCACTACCTGTAGTGATTGAATCAACCTCTCCTGTAAACTCTATTTTAGCATTTTCAAAGTCGTCACCGTTAGTTTCAATGAAAGCATCAAACTTTTGGAAACTACCTGAAACATTAGTAAACATCATATGTTTTACTTTAAATCCTATTTCTGAATGTGAAGGGTCTATTACCCATTTTGTTGTAGACATAATTTTTAATATTTAATTGTTATTGATTTTGTATTATTAAGTTACGTAAAATTAAATTGTCATTGGGACTTCCATTAATAATATTTCGGCATCATCGCTCAAAGCCTCAATGGCAATGTTATTGGTGTTCCAAATGCCCAGTCCGTCCCTGTGGTTAAGTGATATATTATTAAGTTTAAAGTCACCGTTTAGCACAAAAGCATAAACACCGTTGCCTTTTTTCTTAAAGTCATATTTCACAGTTTTGTTTTTGTCAAACTTCCCTAAATGAAACCACGCATCCTGATGGATCCATACTCCGGCATCATCCGGGTTTGGGGAAAGTATCTGCTGTAGTTTGTTGTGTCTTTCTTCCGCTTTAAGCGTTATCTGGTCGTACCTTGGTGCTACATTCCTTTTGTTAGGATATACCCAAATTTGAAGGAACTTGGTAAGCCTGTCTTTATTTTTGTTGTATTCGCTGTGGTAAATTCCGGTACCGGCACTCATAACCTGTATATCTCCGTTTTTAATAACGGCAGTGTTGCCAATACTGTCCTTGTGTTCCAAATCGCCTTCAAGCGGAATGGAGATAATTTCCATATTATCGTGAGGATGGGTACCAAAACCCATTCCCGGGTCTACACGGTCATCGTTTAAAACCCTTAGTACGCCAAAGTGCATCCTGTCGGGATTATGATAATTGGCAAAACTGAATGTATGGTGGGAGTCCAGCCAACCGTGATTGGCATGCCCGCGGGTATTGGCTTTATGTAGTACTGTACTTTCGTTAATCTTAGTATCCTCGTTAGGCAAATGGTTGTAGCCTATAGGATCTAACGGTTTTATTTCGTCTACATCGTTATTAAGCGTATCTCCAACGGCAGATGAAGCAACGAACATCCCGGTGCCCATCAGTCCTTTTTTTATAAAATCTTTGCGGTTCATAGTAGTGATTGTTTTAATATTACAGTACAAAGTTGCGTAATACTAAAACCCAAAACATTGAACTAGGACAAGAAATACATTTTAACCGAAAGTTATTGGTCTAAAGTTTTAAAGCACTAATTAGTTTTTGGCAATCTTGGCTCTTACCTTGCTAAGGAACTCGGCCGATATGCCCAGGTAAGAAGCAATGTAGTGCTGTGCCACACGCTGGGGTAGTGAAGGATAGTGGTCTAAAAACTCAAGGTACTTGTCCATTGCAGTTTTTGCTATGGTATTAAAGAGCCTGTCCTGAGTAACGGCAAGGTTGCGGTAAAGCAATATCCTGAAAGCCCTTTCAAAGCGCGGAGCCTGTTTAAAAAGTTCTTCTTTTGTCTCGGGAGAGAAAATAAGCAGCTCACAATCTTCCAGTGTTTCTATAAAAGTATGGCTGGGCCTGTCTTCATAGATACTGAAGGATATATCACTAACCCACGAATTTTCTATGGCAAACTGAAGTATAACCTCGTGTCCGTTAGAGTCAATATAATATTTACGGATGCAGCCCTTAATTACAAAAGCCTCAAAGTTGCACATTTCACCCTCATGCAGCATGATGGTTTTTTTAGGTACTTCCCTGTATTCCAGTAGGGAGTTTAAAATATCAAGCTCTTCCTGGCTAAAGGTTACATAGCGGCTAATGCTCTCGTTAATTTGGGAATACCTATCCATAAATGTGTAGTGTTTACAACAAATATAGATGATTTAGAGGTACAAAAAAAGAGCTGTCTTAAAAGCGAAATGTAATGTTTTCCATTTTGACCTTGCGGAGAAATCTTTAATCATTATTATTAGAGATTTTTCGACTTCACTGCGTTTCGCTCAAAATGATAACACTCTTAAGACAGCACTTTTTTTTAAGCGTCGTCACGCCATTCGTTTTCGGGAGTTGGTTCCCATAGTTCAATTTTATTACCATCGGGATCATATACCCATGCAAATTTCCCCATAGACATTTCTTCACGGTGTTCGTCAATCTTTATACCGTCTGCCTTTAGTGTTTCGAGAAACTCATCCAGTCCATCAACCCTAAAGTTTACCATAAACTGTTGTGGCTCGCTAAAGTATTTGGTATCGGCTTTAAAAGGAGCAAATACTGTGGTACCTGCTTCGGTTTTCCAAACTTCGCCACTGCCTACGGTTTTAATGCCAAAATACTTTTCATACCATTTGCCTAAAGCAACATGGTCTTTTGAACGGAAAAACAATCCGCCTATTCCTGTAACTTTTCCCATAATTATAAAGCTGGTTGTGGTTTCTTTTTAAGTATTGCGGCGGCTAGTAGCGAAAACAGTAATCCTATTGGTAAAATTTCCATGTAAGTATACAGTATTACCATTATAGGATTTTTGTAATTCTCGACTAATATTGCATTTTCAGCTATTTGAGCATTTATTTGTTCTGCTGTTTTTCCTGCCTCTCTCATCTGTTCAACAATCTTATCTCCATACTGTTGGGCAAAATCAGGGAAAAAGTTATATAAGGCTATAAGCCATACAATAACATAAATGGAAGATGTAATTAACGACATAAGTACGCCCATTTTGAATGCATTACCAAATGAAATCACACCTCCAGCCTGTTTGTCCCTGTAGCTTTTAATAGCAACAAAAATTAGGGAGAAAGCAATGAACATTGAGGCAAAGCCAATAATCATGGCATTGGTCATGTTCTCGTGCCCGGTTAGTATAGTAATAATATACCCGATGGTACTTATTACCCCTCCAATTAAACCGTAAGTAAGAATAGTTTTTGTCATACCTGTATTGTTTTTTAGTGTTTGTTTATGGTGCAAAAATGGATAATATCACATAAAAAAGCCTCATCCTTTCGGGTGATTTTACTGTCTTTTATAAAATTACGACTTTTGGGTGATATGTACTAAGGTATGATGTTCAGTGTTTTAGCTTTGTCTATGGCTTGAGTGCGTCTTTTTACCTCCATTTTTTCAAAAAGTTTACCCGAATGTGTCTTTATTGTGTTTAGGGAAACAAAAAGCTCGTTAGCAATTTCCTGATTGCTCATTCCTTTTGCCATAAGTTCCAGTACTTCCAGTTCGCGGGAGGTAAGGTTGAGGTTGTCCAGTTCTTTTTGATTACATTCAAATTGAGGGGAGGGAGTAACATATACTTCTACCTCTTTTTCTATTATAATTGTTTTTGCTTTTGGTTTAAATAGCTTTAGTGCAAGCCATACTCCGAGTGCGGTAAATATAATAGCGATGATGCCCATATAAATATCGAGGGAAGTGCTTAGTACCAAAAAACGAAATTCCAGCCAGCGCAGCAGTAAAAGCAGCAACGCAAGGCTGGAACCGTATAGTATAGCACCTTTATGTTTTTTAATTGCCTTAATCATCAGGGCAAAGATAAAGACTATTTTTCTTCTTCAAGGCATAAGGCATCCCTCAGCATTTTTTCAAAGTTGGCATCTGAAGGGAAAGGAAGTTGTGAGTTAACAAAATTCCCGTTTGGATCAATTAGTATAAAACGAGGTATGCTTTGGGTGTTGTATTCCTTACTGAATTTAGAAATATCATTAATATGTAGCTGTAATACTGATTTAGACCTGTTATTAACCTCTACATACCAGTCTTCTATTCTTCGATCCATACTTACAGCAACAAACTGCACAGGTTCATTTTTGTATTTAATGGCCATTTTCTCAAAGCTAGGGCGCTCCCTTTCACAAGGTCCGCACCAGGTAGCCCAAACATCCATTACCACATATTTCCCTTTTAGGTCGTTTAAGGTATATACCTTTTGGTCTTTATCAATAGCTTCAAATTGTGGAGCTGCTTTTCCTGCTTCAAGGCTGGCATAAAGTTTATTGGTAGCATTTAGGTTAGCAACATAATTGTTTTGAGTAAACAAACCACTGTATTTTGCCAGTGTGCTGTTTCTTTCTTCATTGTTAGACGCTTCTTTTACACTTTTGTCTAATTGCCAGTACAGCATTTTATCCCTAAAACTGCCTTTTTCCATTTTTTCTAAGGCTTGTAACGTTTTAGTATTTTCATCAACCTCCTCCTTATTTTCGGCAATTATTTGTGTTTTTAAATACCTAAAATAATCTTCATTACTTAATAACCCTTCATCGTTAAGAGGTACAGTAGCAATCATCTCTTTGATTTCTTCTGTAGGTTCTGTTTTTTCTTCAGGGTATAATGCCTTACGTTTTTTTACAAAATCGTTCCAGTAGTTAAGGTAAGTAATGGTTAACAGCCTTTTATTTTGAAGTTTATAGTCTTCACGCGGAACATAGTTATCAACCGTTTTAAAATTATCCGATTTGTTGATGCTTTCCTTCCATTCGGAAATCAGGTCGTCAATAAACTTAGCAGGCTTGTCAAGGTTACGGTTTTGGTCTAAGTAATAAGCGACAGAACTCCAAGGCAGGTTTTCCCTTTTATTTTTAATATACTGGTTTTCTGCAATTCGGGTGCCATAGTAATCAATTTCTCCTTTTTCTTTATTAATTCTTAGCTTTACAAAAATACTATCCTTGTTGCTCAAAATTACATTGGCTATACTTTGACCTATTTTAAGATGATAGATATCAAGAGGGAAATCATTGTTTACTACCTGATGAAATTTACCATCACTAATATTTATTTCGGCAAGCGTATCGCCCATAAAGTTATCTGCCAGGTATATTTTGTCTATAGGTGTAGTACTTTCTATCGTACCGCTAATTACCGTTTTTGAGTAGGGGGACATAGTATTTGAGGTCGTCATATACCAGGTTGCACCGCCAAAAATAATCAGTACTCCTGCTAAAGCTCCTATTCTTGCAGCGGGGCTTACAAAAGCTCTTTTTATACTTTTAAATTTATACCACATAAAACCTATGTACAGTACAATAAAACTGCTTAGTACACTTATAACTTCCGAATAGGTAATCCAATAACCCAAGTCGCTTCCTTTAGGATAAGTTCCTGCTTTTTTTAGGGTTTCCAGCGGGAACCAATCAGGGAATGCCTGAAAGTTAACGGCTATCATATATCCTAACAGAAGGAAAAGCCCAATTAGCATAGACCATATAAAGCTAGGTAGTAATACTGATACAGCATATTGTACCGAAGCAAACAGTAAGGCGGCAAGCAACATTCTTACCATAAGCCAAAAGGAAAGCCCAAAATCAAAACTTACACTCACATTATCAGGTATATCAATAAATAAACTAATAAGTACCGAGCCAAGATAGGATGCAGTAATAAAAGCGAGTATAGAAACAAAAGTCACTAAAATTAGCTGAGTGTATTTTGCAAAGTATATGGATGTTTTCTTTAAGGGTTGTGTTTCCATTAGCTGCCAGCCACCGTTTTTATGGTCAAGCTGAGTTAGCCTGCTGGCAGAAATAAGTATTAGTAATGGTAAAAAGAAATCAGTAAAAGATCCTGTTATAATTTCCAGTGTTTTTACATATATGTTATAAGGTAACCCCGGTTTTAGGGTTTCATTCTGAATAATATAGGCTATCGCATATATTAACGGAATAAATGCCCCAAGTATGATGGCGGTAAGGTATATTCCCGTTTTTTTTCTTTTAAGGTGTTCTGCCTTTAGGGCAGTTATAAAATTTTGCATTATGATATGTGTTGGTAAGGTTATAGTTAGTTTACAAGTGCCATGAACCACTCTTCAAGGCCGTCAAGGATTTTAATCTCATAAATCTCAGCACCTTTATTTACAAGTTGTTTTGTAAATGCCGGAATCTCCTCGCGGTTTTGAAGCTCAAGGGAAAACTGTGTGTTATTGTCCATTTGTACGGTAGGGTTTTCCTTTACCAGTTCATCATACCAGCGTTGGGCATCTTTTACAGTAATGCGAATTTTACACAATCCTGATTTTTTGGAAAGCTCTTCCATAGTACCCTCAAACTGAATTTTCCCTTTACTGATAATCCCTACATGAGTACACATTTTCTCAATTTCGGCAAGCAGGTGGCTTGATACGAAAATAGTAACCCCTTTTTCCTTATTAAGCCTTACCAGTAGTTTTCGTATATCCTGAATACCGTTAGGGTCCAGTCCGTTTACAGGCTCATCCAGTAATAAAAGTTCCGGTTCGTCCAGTAAAGCCATGGCGATGGCCAAGCGTTGTTTCATACCCAGGGAGTAAGCCTTAGCTTTTCTTTTAGCATCCCTTTGCAGATCCACCAGTTCCAATACTTCGTTAATCCTGCTTTCAGGAACGTTACGCAGTTTTGCTATGTACTTTAGGTTATCATACCCGCTAAGATGCAGGTATAATGCCGGACTTTCCACAAGCGATCCAACTCGGTCAAAAGCTTTGGGTAGCTGCTCATTTAAGGGTTGGTTAAAAAGGTAAATGGACTTGTCCTGCTGTGGTAGTATACCTGTAAGCAGTCGCATCGTGGTTGATTTTCCGGCTCCGTTAGGTCCTAAAAAGCCATATATGGAACCTTTTGGGATGTTTAGAGAAACATTGTCGAGAGCTTTTCTGTTTTTGGAATAATGAAAAGTAAGGTGCTCTGTCCTTATAATGTAATCTGTCATTTTTTTAGTTGGTTAATGGTTTGGCGGAGCATAAAACTACTCCTTTATGTTATACGTATATGTTTTGCCGATAATGTTACAATTACTAACTTTGAAACACAACAAATTAGTATATGAAAATAGTTATATCTCCCGCAAAATCGCTGGATTTTAATACAAAACTTCCTACAAAAAAACATTCTGATTCTTCCTTTTTACCACAAAGTGAACTGATACATAATGTGTTAAAAGAAAAGTCGCCTGATGAACTTAGTAAGCTAATGAGTATAAGCAAAAAGCTTGCCGATTTGAACTGGCAACGCAATCAGGACTGGCATACGCCTTTTACCACAAAAAATGCAAGACCGGCCGTGTATGCCTTTAACGGAGATGTATACACTGGGCTTGATGCCTATACTATTCCTGTGTCCAAACTAAATAAGCTTCAGGATAGTTTAAGGATATTATCAGGCCTTTACGGACTTTTAAAACCGCTCGACCTGATACAGCCTTACCGACTGGAAATGGGTACTCAAATGCCTGTAGAAGGCGGTAAGAACCTGTATGAGTTTTGGAAAAAGACTATTACACAGGCTTTAAACGATGAGCTTAAAGACGACGAATTGTTTATTAACCTGGCAAGTAAAGAATACTTTGATGCCGTAGATACAAAAGCACTTAAAGTCCCTGTAATTACTCCGGAGTTTAAGGACTATAAAGATGGTAAACTAAAAATGATAAGTTTTTTTGCCAAAAAGGCTAGGGGTATGATGGTACGTTATATAATAGATAATAACGTTAGATCCCTAAACGGACTTAAAGGTTTTGATTACGAAGGCTATAAGTTTGATGCCAGCCTCTCTAAAGGGAATAAGCTGGTGTTTACCAGGTAACGATTAAATAAAAACATAAAAAAACTCCGAAGACCTGTCTTCGGAGTTTTTTGTTTGAACACACCAGGCAAAGGTGTAATAACCAAAACAATTTATAAATAATCAAACAATTAACCTTTCTTATGTTGATTTGAGTTTCATCATAAAGGCTTTAAAAGCCGGAGATAGCTCGCTAAACAAAGGGTTTTCTCTGTTTCTTAGCATTACTTCCCCAAACATTTTAAGCCCTATGGCAAACTCGACTGTTTCACTGTCACTGCTAAAAAGGTTTTTTTCCTGTAGTATTTTTATAATGTTGAAAATGTTATCGTGATTATCAAACTCAACACTAACGGCTTCCTGCAGTTCGTCACCTTTTGGATTGTGCGTGTGCTCCAGTGTTACTTTATAATGATTATATTTTGAATTCATTTTTTAGCTGTTTTAAAATTTTAGTGCATGGCTTCGCTCATGTCTACCTTGCCTTTACCACGTCTTACAAGCAGTATAAACGGTATACAAAGCAGGAACAGGATACCCAGATACATAAATACATCCATGTACGAGAGTATAGTGGCCTGTCTTGTAACATTAAGGTCCAGTAACTGGTGTGCTTTTGCCAACGCTTCACTGGCAGAAAAACCATTACCCATAAACTTAAGCTGGTATTGGTGTACACGTTGCTGTACCTCAAAACTGGCTCCGTTTAAGTGGGCTATCAGGTCTACCCTGTGTTGCTGACTGAAACGTGAGATAAAAGTGGTAATAATTGCAATACCAAACGAACCTCCTAACTGACGCATCATACCTGTAAAGGCCGCACCTTCACCAATACTTTTACCCTGTAGGGTAGAAAGCGATAGGGTAGTAATAGGTACAAAAAGTAATCCCAGTCCCATACCTCTTAATATAAGTGGCCAAAACATGTGTTCTGATCCTGTATCGTTTGTAATGATGTTGTGCATCCAAAACGTAAAAAAGAAGAAGATAAGGAAACCTAACGCTACCATGTAAGTTTGTGGTACTCCCTTTTGTATAAGCCTACCAATAATTGGCATCATAAAGGCTGTTGTCAATGAGCTTGGTATAAGTAATAAACCGGTTTCGAGTGCTGTCCATCCTAAAACAGACTGGGTATATATAGGTACTATAAATGTAGAGCCATATAAACCGAAACCGAGTATAAAACACATTATCGTACCAATACGCAGGTTACTGTCCTTTAAAACGCTGAGGTTTACAATAGGGAACTTGTATGTCATTTCCCTCCATATAAAGGCGAGTAAACCAAATACGGTTACAACACTTAGTGTTACTATAGTACCATCGGCAAACCAGTCGTCCTGCTGTCCGTGTTCCAGTACATATTGCAGCGACCCAATAAAGGAGGCAAGGAAAATAATACCCCACCAGTCTACCTGGTTGGCTTTCATTTTTTCGCCATACTTAGGACTCTTTACATATATCAGGGTAAGTAGGGTTGCAATAATACCCAGTGGTACGTTAATGTAAAATATATAAGGCCATGAGTAGTTATCTACAATGTAACCTCCCAGTGGCGGACCCAATGTAGGTCCCACAATTACCCCCATACCATATATGGCCTGTGCCATACCTCTTTTTTCAGAAGGGTAACTCTCGGTAATAATGGTTTGTGCCGTTACAAGCAGTGCACCACCTCCCATACCCTGTATGAACCTGAATAATACAAGTTCCCAGATATTGGTAGCATTACCACATAAAAATGATGCTATGGTGAATACTACAATAGATACGGCAAAATAATTTCGACGGCCAAACTGTTGTGACAGCCAGCTCGTCATTGGTATAATAATTACGTTAGCGATGGCATAAGCGGTAATTACCCAGGCAATATCAGTAAGCGTTGCCCCAAGGCTACCGCGCATTTCATTTAGCGCTACGTTGACAATGGTAGTATCTACAATTTC
>Ga0079224_100006515_pt1 | contig 15490 bp, 14 predicted proteins | sample Stecom2015_FD_80414 | JGI IMG/M metagenome (GOLD analysis project Ga0079224, IMG submission 80414) | Agricultural soil microbial communities from Utah to study Nitrogen management - Steer compost 2015 | ecosystem: Environmental > Terrestrial > Soil > Agricultural land | place: USA: Utah...
CCGCGCGCCCGACCGAGAACCTGCGCGCCGCCCCCAACGGCAAGCTGCTCGCGCTCGTCCGGACCGGCATGCGGCTCGAGCAGGTCGAGCGCGCGGGCAACTGGGTTCGCGTCCGCCGCACTGGCTGGGTCCGCGCCACCGCCGTCCGCGCTGCCGCGGCCGAGGTCGCATCGCAGCCAGCGGAAGCCCCACCCGAGCAGGCCGCCGCGCCGGACCCGCCCACCGCGGACACGCCGCCGCCCACCGCGGACGCGCCGCCGCCAGCCACGGACGCGCCGCCGCCAGCCACGGGCACGGCGCACGTCGGTCCCGGGGGCGCCATCCTGCTCGTCCGGCCGGGCGCGGACACTCTGGCGAGGATCCGGCCGGGCGCGGCCGTCGCGCTGGGGCCACGCGAGGGCGAGTGGGTTCGCGTGCGGATCGACGGCTGGGTGCCCGCGGCCTCGATCGGCACCGCCGCGGCCGGTGACGTGCTCACCGACGTGACCGCTGCCGCCCTCGCAGAGGATCCCGGCGCCTTCAACGGCAAGGTCGTCGAGTGGGACCTCCAGTTCATCGCGCTCCAGCGCGCCGAGCCGATCCGCTCCGATTTCCGCACCGGCGAGCACTTCATGCTGACTCGCGGGCCGGCGGGGGAGGGCGGATTCGTCTACGTCGCAGTTCCGGCCGAGCTCGTCCCCGAGGTCGAACGGCTCGAGCCGCTGCGCCGCATTCGCGTGCGCGCCCGCGTGCGCAACGCGCACTCGCCGCTCACCGAAGCGCCGATCCTGGAGCTCCTCGAGCTCAGGCGGCGGGGCAGCACGGATTGACGCAGCGGCCGGACGACACACGGCGCATCATGCCGCGGACCCTACCAATTATTACGTCCGCGTGACATCTTTCTGCGGCAATCGGCGCCCCGGGCCGATAGACCGCACCAGCGGCCGCGCAAGGCCATGGCCGCGTCGGTTTGGTTACGACACAGGAGATGGCTGCGCCGATGGGATGGTACAGGCGGGAGCTCCGCATCGCGGCCGTAGTCGCGGCCGCTGTTTCTATCACCGCATGCGGTGATCCGTCCGGTCCGCGAGGTGGGCGGGCCATCGCCATCCTCGGCGATCCCCCTCGTTTCGGCCTCGTCGACACGCAGCTGGAGGCGCCGTTTCGCGTCGTCGTGACCAGGAAAAACGACGGCGAGCCCATCGCCAACGCGAGCGTGAGCTGGCGCGTGGTGCAGGGCAGTGGCGCGAGCCTCGATCCGGCGACGTCGCTCACGGATTCGTCCGGCATCGCGGCCACGCGCCTCAGGCTGGGGCCGGAGGCGGGTGTGTACCGTGTGGAGGCGAGGCTGGCCGGATCGATGGATGGCCCTGCGGTGTTCGAGGTCCGCGCCGTCCACCAGCCCGAGATCCTCGCCATCACGCCCGATCCCGTGACGGCCGGCGGCATGGTTCGGATCACCGGCCGCAACTTCAGCCCCGTGCCGGAGGACCACGCGGTGCTCTTCGGCAACATCCGCGGGACGGTGGTGGACGGCTCCGCCACGGAGCTGGACGTCGTCGTGCCGGGCTGCATCCCCGAGCGCTCCGTGTCCGTGACCGTCGAGTTGGGGCCGGTCCGCAGCCCGCCCGCGCCTCTTCAGGTCGAGGCGGAAGCGGGCAGCCCTCTCGTGCTCGAACGCGGGAGCGCGACGACGCTCACCACCCCGAGCGCGTTCGCCTGTGTCCGGCTCCCGGCAGGGCCCGCGTCGGCGCAGTACCTGGTCATCGCGCAGAACGCTTACGACCTCGCGGACCGCGACCTCCCGTTCCAGCTCGCGGCGCTGACGGGACCCGTCACGGCGCCGCCGTTCGACCCGACGCCCACGCGCACGTTCGCGTTTGCCGGTGGTGGGCCTGGCGAGGTCGGCGCCCGGTGGGACGCTGAGTTGCGTGCGCGCGAGCGCCGGCTCCCACCCATGGCCGGGCTGCCGGCACACGGCGAGCTCCGCGCGCTCGGCCGCGCGGCCGCGCCCGAGGTCGGCGATCGGCGCGAGTTCCGGGTCATCAACAAGGACGACCGCTTCACCCGCGTGACCGCCGAGGTGAAGTACGTGAGCGAGCGCGCCGTCCTCTACCAGGACGTCCGCGCGCCCGCGGGTGGGTTCAGCGCGGCCGACTTCGCGGCCTTCGGCCGCATGTTCGATGATCCGATCTACGACGCCGTCGTCGATGTGTTCGGCGAACCGTCGGACGTCGACGGGGATGGCCGGATCATCATTCTCTTCACGCCCGTCGTGAACGAGATGACGCCGCGCAACTCGAGCGGTTTCATCGCCGGCTTCTTCTACGGCCTGGACCTCACGACCGAGCCCAACAGCAACCGCTCGGAGATCTTCTACAGTCTGGTCCCGGACCCGAACGGGGAGTTCGGCGACCGCCGCGCGACGTCCGACGTGCTCCGCGTCGTCCCCCCGGTGCTGGCGCACGAGCTCCAGCACATGATCCACTTCAACCAGCGATTCCTGCTGCGCAGGGTGGGCACAGAGGTGCTCTGGCTGTCCGAGGCGCTCGCCCACACCGCGGAGGACGTCGTCGCCGCGGCCTTGCGTGAGCGGGGCCAGGATGCCGATGCGGACAGGTTCGCCATCGCGAACCTCCAGCGCGCGAGCAGATACCTCGCGGATCCGGGGAAGGCGAGCCTGATCAGCGACGAGCCGCCCGGCTCGCTCGAGGAGCGCGGCGCGCAGTGGCTCTTCATCAAGTACATCAGCGGCCACTTCGGGGGCGCGGACGTGCTCCGCACCCTCACGCAGACCACGCTCAGCGGCGTGAACAACGTCACGGCGGTGACGGGTCGGAGTTGGAGCTCGCTCCTCGCCGACTGGTCGGTCGCGCTCTGGGCCGACGGCGCGCCCGAGCTTCAGGGCGTCACCCTCGAGCCGCGCTTCACCTTCACGAACATCGACCTGCGCGAGGAGTTCGCACGCTTCGGCGCCGCCTACCCGCTCGGCCCCACCCCGGTGCTCATGCAGGACTTCGTCGCGCGGGACACGCTGCCGGCCGCGAGCATGGATTACCTGCTCCTGATCGCACCCGGCGCGGCGCCGCCACCGCTCAACCTCAACTTCGCCGGCCAGCAGGGCGCGCCGTTCTCCGAGCCGGGCCCGCAGCTCACCATCCTGCGCGTGCGCTAGACGCCGCCCGGCCCGCCTTGCCCGCGGCCGCCGCGGAATCCGCGGCGAGCCGCGCGGCGCCGTCGAACGCCGCAGCGACGGGCTTGCCCGTCCAGGCCTCCGGGATCGGCACGCCCAGCAGCCACAACGCCGTGGCGGCGGTGTCCATGGTGCGGATCCCGGCGGGGAGCTGCCCGGGCTGCACGCCCTTGCCCCATGCGATCCACGGGATCGTCATGTCCCGCGGGTCCGCGCTGCCGTGGTCGCGCCCGTGCCCGCCGTGGTCCGCGGTCACCACCACCGTGTAGTTGCCGCGGCCGTACGCCCGGTCCGCCGCGGCCAGTACCTCGCCCACGGCCGCGTCCGCGCGCCGCACCGCCCACCCGTAGATCCCACTCATCCACCCCACCGTGTGGCCCGCGTAGTCCGGCTCGCCGATGTGCACGAACAGCAGGTTCGGCCGCTCGAACTTCAGGTAGCGGACCACGTCCTCGACCGTCTGCGTGGCCAACAGGTGCGTCCACCCGTCCGGCGCCTGCGTGTGGTCCAGCGTGCCCGGCTTCTGGAGGTGCTGGAACTTCGACTTGCTGAAGAACGCCGCGGTCCCCAGCCCCGCCCGCTTCGCCGCCTCGAACACCGTCGTCACGTCCACGACGCCGTGCACGTCCGTCTTGTCGCTGTTCCACGTGACGCCGTGCTGCTCCGGCGGCACGCCCGTCAGCATCGACGTGTGCGACGGCAGCGTCTTGCTCGGGTAGATCGTCTGCGCCTCCAGCGACCACGCGCCCTCACGCATCAGCCGCTGCAACCGCCCCGCGCCGAAGCGCTCGATCGCGTCCGGCCTCAAGCCGTCGATCGAGATCACGATCACGTGGTCCGTCACGGCGCCTGCGGGGGGCGCGCCCCGGTCCGATGGCGCCCACGCCGCCAGGATTCCCGCCAGCGCCAGCACGGCGACGCCGCGGCGCCGCCCCAAGGTTGTACTGCCCTGCTTCACAGCCTGCTCGCGTGTTGCTGCCCCGCCGCAATGCCGGGCCGGCATCCCATGGGGCCGGCCCGGGACGGGCGGTCGCGGATGGATTGTCTAAGAGTGTGTCAATCAATGACTTATGGTTACACGCACCTCGCCCGGCCAGTTCCGCACGACCACGGCGCCCCCGCCGTCGGGCGCGCCGCCGACCACCAGGTCGCGGGGGCATGTTCCGCGCCGCCGCGCGGCTCAGGTCACGCGTTCGAGACGAGGGTTCGGCTGGTACCTGCGGCCCGCCTTGGCCGCCGGCTTCCCGTCCACCAGCACCACGTCGGCGGTGAAGTCGTAGCGATCCTTGAAGAGGGAAGAGCCGACGCCGTAGGAGTCCACGGGCACGCCGAGCTCCTCGAAGTGGCGGATCTTCTCCGCGTCGAACCCGCCGGAGACGACGATCTGCACGTGGCCGAAGCCCGCGTCGTCGAGCGCATGGCGCACGTTCCATACGAGCTGCGGGTTGACGCCGCGGGGGTCGAACTTGCCCATCTGGGGGATGATCGAGCGGTCCACGAGCGTCTCGGAGGTGTCGAGTCGGACGCCGTAGAGCCGGGGGCCGAGCGCGCGCGCGACCTCGAGGGCGGTGGTGACGCAGTCGTTGTCGAAGTCGACGAGGCTGACGACCTTCACGTCGTCGGGCATCGTATCGGCGAACGCGAGCGTGGCCCGGACGGTGTCGCCGCCGTAGCAAGCGATGAGGGCATGCGGGACGGTGCCGACGCCCTCCGATCCCCACCACGATGCCTGCGCGTCCGTGGACACGCCGATCGCGCCGGCGATGTGCGCCGCGTAGCCGTCGCCGGTCTGCACGAGCCAGTGGTCGTGGCGGGCGGGGAAGAACATGACGCTCTTGGGCCACGCCGCCTCGACGACCTTGCGCGTGTTGGTGGCGACCTTGGTCCGGCGGCCGAGCACGCCGAGGTAGAGCGTTTCGAGGTGCGCGAACGCGGCGTACGGTCCGGTGATGAGCATGACGGTCTCCCACGGCTCGACCGCGTCGCCGTCGCGCAGCGCATGGACCTCGAGGTCCTCCCAGCGGAAGCCCTCGGTGAGGCACAGCTTGAGGATGGCGATCGCCTCATCCACGCCGCCCAGCCAGGCGCGCTTCTTGGTGAACACCTGCATCGTCACCGTGGGGTTGTGCCCGTCGGCGAGCAGCACCTCGCGGGCCCGCGCGAAGTATTTGTCGGAGTAGTAGCCGCTGCGCATCTTCTCGACCGGGAGCTGGAAGATCTGCGGATCCAGCCGCTTCTCCGGGCGGAGCGGCGGTGGTGCGGCGGGCCGGGTGCGTCGAGACGGCTCGGCGGTTCTGGTCGTCATCATCCAGGCAGGTTCCGTTTGTTGGGACGCGTCCCCTAATACGTCTGTAAATTGCCGCTGTTCAAAGCCTTGCGCCAGGCCGTGCGCCGTCCTGGCGCGCGGCGGTGATGGCCCGCCGCAGCATCAACGAGCCGGCCAGGGCGAGGGCGCCGGCCACCGGCCACATCAGCGGGTAGCCCTGGGTGGCCGGGTAGAGGCGGGCGCCCAGGTCGATGCCGGCACCGACGATGAGCGGCGCGATGATCCGGCCGAGGCCCAGCGTCAGGACGTAGAGCCCCGTGTAGCGGCCGATCGCCCGCTCGCCCGCGATCCCCGCGAACAGGGGGTAGGGCAACGCGACCAGCGTCGCGGCGCCGACGCCGGAGGCCAGCAGCAGGAGCAGCGCGCCGGGCACGTCCCGCACGGCGATGCCCGCCGCCATCGCGAGCCCCGTGACGAGCGAGCCGGCCTGGAGCAGCCATGCGCGGCCGTAGCGGTCGCCCAGATACCCGATCGCGACCGCGCCGATTCCCAGCCCGGCCACGAGGACCACCAGTACGAGGGACGCCTCCGCCACGGTGATGCCCAGCACCGTGACTGCGAAGAGGAAGACGTACGGCCGGATCCCGTCCACCGCCCCGCTCCACAGCGCGTTGGCGAGGAGCAGCCGCCGCACGGCCGGCCGCTCCCTCAGCTCGGCCCAGATGCGCAGGGCGCTGCCGCCGCTGGGCTCCTCCGGCAGATCCTGGTCGCGCGCGGTGCCCGGCGCAGCCCGGTACGTGACCCACGTGGTCACGAGCACCAGTGCTGCCGCCAGGAGGAAGGGAAGGGGGTGCCACAGGCCGAAGAGCAGGCCGCCGGCGACGAGGCCGTAGCCGAGCCCGGCGGCGTGCAGCGCGCCGCGCACGCCGTGCACGCGGCCGCGCCGCTCGTCGGGCACGGCGTCCACCATCAGCGCCCAGAGCGGCGTGAGGTAGCCGTGCAGCGCGGCGAAGAAGACGAACGAGACGCAGGCGAGCGACCAGTAGCCGTCGAGGAACGGGGCCACGCACAGTGCCAGGGCCAGCAACGGCGCCGTGAGGAGAAGGAAGAAGGTGCGGCGCCCGAAGCGGCGGGCGAGGCTGGCCGGGAGGGCGTCGCTGTAGTGCCCGATCCAGTACGGGACCAGCACCGCGAAGATGCCCTCCGCTCCGATGACGAAGCCGATCCACACGGCGGAGGGCGCGTACTGCGCCAGCAGCACGGGCAGCAGCGCGACCATGACGGTCTGCCCCGCCGTCGAGCCCAGCGTGCCAGCAGTCAGGCCGTACTCCCTGACCGCGCGCAGCCTCGCGCCGCGCCTGGTCCCGTCCCTGTCCGGATCGTTCGCGCTCGAATGCATCGGGCCTCGCAAAGCGCGCCAATGTGCGGGCCCGTGCATCAGGATTCAAGCATCGGGGGCCCCGGCCGCCCTGCCGGGCGGTCAGGCGGCGCGGCGGCGCCGCTCTTCGGACACGCGCTCCAGGCTCTCGCGCAGACGCCGGGTCAGGTCCAGGACGGGGGTGGGGCGGGGCGGCGGCGGAGCGGGGCGCTCCAGCTCGGGCGGAAGGCGCCCCTCCGCCTTCTCGCGCAGGATCTCGAGCAGGCGCTCGCGGTACTCGTTGCGGTACCGCTCCGCGACGAACTCGCCCGACATGCGTCCGACGAGCTCGACGCCCATGCGGATGTCGCCCTCACGCAGCCGCGTCTCCGTCGGCAGCGCGAGCTCCTGCTCGGGGATCAGCTCCTCGGGGAAGTACAGGGTCTGCACGACCAGCGCATCCCCCTGGACGCGCACGGCCGCGAGGTGCTCCCGGTGCATCAGCACGAACTGCGCGATGCCCACCTTGCCGCTCCGCCGCAGCGCCTCCCGCAGCAGGACGTACAGGTCCTCGCCCCCTTCGTCCGGCGCCACGTAGTACGGCTTGCGGAAGTAGATGGGGTCGATGTCGCGCAGGTCGACGAATTCCCGCACTTCGATCGAGCGCGTCAGCGTCGGCGCCGCCTGGCTCAGCTCCGCGTCCCCCACGATCAGCCAGCCGTCGTCGGTCTCGTAGCCGCGCACGATCTCCTCGGCCGGCACCTCGCGCCCTTCCTCGCTGCACACCTTGAGGTAGCGGATCGGCGCGCGATCCGGCTCGTGCAGGAGCCGGAACTCGATCCGCCGCTTCCGCACCGCCTGGTAGAGTCGGATCGGCGCGTGGACAAGCCCGAACGCCAGGGTGCCGCGCCACAACAGCTCCATGCTTCACCTCCCCACCGCCTGCCTTTCCGCCGCGGGCGCAAGAGTCGTTCCCGCCGTGGCGCGCCTTCGGGCGCCGACGAACGACTCGATCGCAAGCCGCCGCCCCGGCTCACACCACCGACGGCCCGCTGGACGTGCGGGCCAGCGAGATGCCGCCGATGATCACGGCCGCACCGACGATCTGGAACGCGTGCGGCTGCTCGCCCAGCGACGCCCACGCGACCAGGAGGGCCACCGCGGGCACCAGGTTCGAGTACGTGGCCGTCCGCGTGTTGCCGATCCTGTGCACGGCCGTGTTCCAGATGAGGTAGGCGAGGCCGATGCCCAGCGCCCCGGCGTAGACCACCCCACCCCACGCGGCCGCGGGCACCGCGCCCCAGTCCAACCGGGCGAGCTCGGGGATGCCCAGCAGCACGAGGCCCAGCGACCCGATGGACAGGGTCCAGGCGGTGACCGGCGTCGGCCCGTACTCGTCGATCATGTTCCGCGCTCCCACGGTGTACAACGACCAGGCGACCGACGCGCCGATCAGGATGAGGTCGCCGCTCAGGGTCTCGCCGCCGAAGCCCATCTCGCCGCCGCCGCTCGCCACGATCAGCACCATGCCCAGCACGGCGCCGCACACGCCCAGCCACACGCGCCCGCTCAGCCGCTCGTGCCCCGCCAACGCGGAGAACACCGCCGTCAGGATCGGCGTCCCGGCCAGCAGGAGGCTCGCGTTGCCCGCGCGTGTGCGGTCCATGCCGAAGATGAAGAGGAGCTGGTACACCACGTTCGCAAGCACGCTGAGCCCCAGGATGCGCAGGCGGTGCTCGGGACGCGGCAGCGGCAGCTTGCCCTGCCACCACAGCGCGACCACCACCACGAGCGCCGCGAGAGGGAAGCGCAGCGCGTTGAACGCCAGCGGCGGCAGCGCCGCCAGCGCCGCCTTGATCACGGAGAAATTGACTGCCCAGATCAGAACCATCAGCAGCAGCACGATGTCCGTGCTTCGGAGCATCGGCGCCGGCCCGGTGGCCGTTTCGCTCGCAGCCGCCATTTCCTCCCGAATCTCCATCACGCCAATCAGCAAAGTCCCGGCTCGGCGCGCCGCCTCGGAAGCGGTCGGCGCGCGCCGCCGGACAAGGGTTTCACCAGCCGCGCAAGATCCGCGGAGCGGCGGCCGGTCTGCAAGGCCGCACGGTCATCCGTTGCGGTCGCCGGCTCCGCGGCCCTAACTTCGCCGCTCAGGTTCGACCTCCAACCCACGAGAGATCCGACGATGGCATCTTCCGGCAGGCTGTTCGAGGGCAAGCGCGTCCTCGTGTGCGGCGTCGCGAACGAGCGTAGCATCGCCTGGGGCATCAGCCAGGCCATGCACGAACACGGCGCAGAGCTCGGCTTCACCTTCGCGGGCGAGGCACTCGAGAGGCGCGTCAGGCCGCTCGCGGAGAGCGTCGGCGCGGCGTTCGTCCTGCCGCTGGACGTCCGCGATCAAGACCAGGTCGCCGCCACGTTCCGCGACATCCGTGACGTCTGGGACGGCTTCGACGTCCTCGTCCACGCGATTGCGTTCGCCAACCGGGAAGACCTCGAGGGGCGCTATCTCGACACCAGCCGCGACGGGTTCCTCACGGCGCTGGAGATCAGCGCGTACTCGCTGGTCCTTCTTACCCGCGAGGCGGCGCCGTTGCTCGCTGCACGGGGCGGGAACGTCCTCACGCTGACGTACTACGGTGCAGAGAAGGTCGTATCCGGCTACAACGTGATGGGCGTGGCGAAGGCGGCGCTCGAGGCGAGCGTCCGCTACCTCGCCGCGGACCTCGGACCGGACGGCGTCCGCGTCAACGCGATCAGCGCGGGTCCGCTGAAGACGCTCGCCTCTTCGGCGGTGCGGGGCTTCAAGAACATCCTCGGCCACGTGCCGGAGAAGGCGCCGCTCCGCCGCAACGTCACCCAGGAGGACGTTGCCGGCGCCGCACTGTTCCTGTGCAGCGACCTCGGCGCCGGCGTCACGGGCGAGGTGCTGTACGTGGATTGCGGGTACAACATCATCGGTCTGTAGCTCGCGCGTGGCGCGCACCCGGTGGTGGGGCGGGGGCGGTCGAGCCAGGCAGGCGTGCGGCGCCCGCGTCCCGCCCGGACGTGAGGCGCCTCACCCCATGGCGGCCGGCCCGCCGCCCGCTTCCGGGCGCGGCGGCGGGGCGCCTCCCTCCGCGCCGCTGGCGCCGGGCCGAGCCTCGCGCACCACGCGCGGACGCCGCCGCGTGCGTTCGTACCAGTCGCGTGTGATGGCGGCCGCGACCTCGCGCCCGCCCAGGCCGAACGCGATGCCGGTCGCCAGGGCCGCCGCGCCCACGACCGCGATGAACGCGACGAGCACGATGTCCTCCGCGATCCCGAGCTGCTCGAGCGCCATGAAGACGGCCAGCACGATCACCGCACCCTTCGCGGCGCGCGCCAGCGTGGGGCCACCCGGCACCGCCCCTGCGGATGCGAGCACCAGCTCCTTCACGAACTCCCCGAGGACGATGCCCAGGATCAGGATGATGACCGCGGTGATGACACTGGGGATGTACGCGAGCAGCTCGGAGAAGAGGGTGCTCACGACCATCAGGCCGAGCGCGTTCGCCGCGAGCAGGATCACCAACAGCATCACGGTCCAGAAGACCAGCTTGGCGAGCGCGGTCGAGGGGTCCAGCGTCGTGCCGGCGCGCTCCAGCGCCTCGATCACGCCGCCCTCGTGCATCCAGCGGTCGAAGCCGATCCTGCGCAGCGCCTTTTCCGCGCCGCGCTCGATCATCTTCGCGATGGCGTAACCGGCGAGCAGGATCCCGAGCGCCGCGGCGAGCTGCGGCAGGAACGCCGCGATCTGGAGGATCCCCTCTTCCAGCCGATCGATCAACGTCTGGCTCATGCGGGTATTCCTCTGCTGGAGGGGCGATCAAGCCAGCGGCCGCGGTCGGCCCCACGAGGGGGCGCGCAGGAGGAGTGCCAGTGCGTAGATTCGTTGACGATGAGGGAAGGACCTGGGACGTCGTCCTGGGGCGCGAGTCCTGGGGCGCGCTGTACGCCCTGTTCGTACCGGCCGGCCCCGGCACGCAGCAGCCGGTCCGGCAGGCACTACTGCGGTCCGCGGGGTACGATACCGCGTACGCCGAGCTGATGGACGCGGACGAGGCGCGAATCGCCGAGCTGTTCCGCAGCGCGACACCAAAGGAAAGCTGAGCCGGGAGAGCCATGCGTTCGTTTCAGGATGCGGCCGGCCGCGAGTGGCTGGCCGATGCGATCGAGGAAGCCACCCCACGCCATCATGGCCGGTGGTACCTGGTATTTCGGCCGGCCTCGGGGGACGGCCCCGTGCTGCCGATGCCGGAGGTGAGATGGCAGACGCAGGAGACGGCGGCGCGCACCATCAACACCATGTCCGTGACGGAGCTGCGCCGGCGGCTCGCGGCCGTGCGCACGCGAGCGGGCGTCGCGGCCGGCGCCGGCGACCGGTGAGACCCGCACCCGCCCACCCGCTGGCTGCGGCCATCCGCGGCGCCGCCTCCGGGCGTGCCTCGAGCGACCCTGTCCGCCGGGAACGCACCTTGCACCGGCAGGGCCGTGTACGGTCCGAAGAACGCAGGAGGGTCCACTATGCGGCCTCGCGTTGGTGCCACGGCGTGGCGGTCGTTCGATCGGCGCGATCGGCGGGCGATCCGGGCGCGGCTCGCGGCCGGTGCAACGCTGCGCTGTCCCCGCTGCGCCGGCCTCCTGGAGGCGAGACCCATGAGCCGCCTCCGCGCGGTGCTTCCCGCGGGTGCGAGCGCCTACGACCTCGACTGCCGGGCCTGCCGCCAGTTCCTGCCGCTCATCGAGCACACCCCGCGGTCGCTGCATCAGGTGCGGCTGCGCCGGCTCCTCGCCGCAGTGCTCCGCGCCTGAACGCCGGGAGCACGCGACCCGCCCAGGTGGGGCCATGGACGCGCTGACCCGCGTCATCGAGGAGGTCCGCGCGCAGCGCGGGCTGGACCCGCGGACCGCCGTCTTCGATGTCCGCGTCGAGCGCGGGCCGGACGGGTGCGTGCTGCTCGGCGAGACGACGGACCTTGCTGCCGTGGAGGACCTGGTCGCACGCATCGCCGCCTTCGGCGCCGTGACCGACCGAATCATCCGCCTCCCGGCGCACGAGACCCCGGCCGAGGGGTTCGGCCTGGTACGCTCCGCGGTCGCTCCGCTACTGCCCGAACCTCGCATCTCCGCGGCACCCACCTCGCAGTACGTGCTGGGACACAGCTTCGAGGTGCTCGCCCGGCGGGGTCCGTGGCTGCGCGTCCGCGGCGAGGACGGCTACATCGGGTGGCTGCACACGGGATACGTGCTGCTGTGCGGGGAGGAACGGGTGCGCGCGTGGGAGCACGGCGCGGGAGGCGAGCCGGTCGTCTCCCTGGGGGCGGAGCTGCTCGGCGACGACGGCGCCCTCCTGTGCCGGCTGCCCTGGGGCGCCCGGCTGGTCCGCGAGCCGTCCGGCCGCCTGCGGCTGCCCGACGGCCGCGCGGGCGCGCCCGGCAGCGGCGAGATCGTGGAGGTGGAACGGCTCCCCGCCCGGTTCCCGCCGTACGGCGAAAGCATCGTGCGGACGGCGCGCCGCTGGGCCGGGACGCCGTACCTCTGGGCCGGCGTCACGCCGGCCGGCGCCGACTGTTCCGGCTACGTCCAGTCGGTGTTCCGGCTGCACGGCGTTGCACTGCCGCGGGACTCGGACATGCAGGCGCGGGCGGGCGCGCCCATCGATCCGGGCGAGGGCTTCGCCGCGCTCCAGCCGGGCGACCTGCTTTTCTTCGCGGAGTTCGACGAGCGCATCACACACGTCGCGCTTTCGCTCGGCGGCTCGCGCATCATTCACTCCGCGCTGGCGGCCGGCGGCGTCGCCGAATACGACCTGAACGGCGAGGACGAGAGGGAGGTGCGGCTGCGCGCTTGCTTCCGTTGGGCGCGCCGCGTGCTGCCCGCCTGAATCAGGGCAGGCGGATGACCTGACCGGGCATCAGCCGCCGGGGGTTGACGCCGGGGTTCGCGTCGAGCAGCGCGCGTACCGTCAGCCCCATACGCTTCGCGATCCCGTCCAGCGTGTCACCCCGCCGGATCGTGTACGTGCGTTGGGCCGTGGACACGGCTGCAGCCGACGTCGTGTCGCGCGAGGCCGGGGCCGCGGGCGTCGCCGGTTGACCGGCGATGGGGGTGACGACGACGCGCGCGCCAGCCGACCGGCGGAACGCCGCGAGCCGCGCGCCGATCGCGTCCTCGACCCGCTTCGCCCTCCACGTCGACGGCACGTTGTTGCTGATGATCGCAAACGCGAGGCGCTCGCCATCCCTGGTGCGCACGTAGCCGGACAGCGCCGACACGCGATCGATCGTCCCCGTCTTCGCACGCAGATTCCCCTCGGCGGCTGTCCGGTACATGCGCCGCAGCCCGTCGCGCGCGCCGGCTTCCGGCAGCGTCGAGAAGAACGGCTCCGCCATCGGCGAGCTCGCCATGTATTCGAGCAGCTGGATCAGGTGCGCGGCGCTCACGCGGTTCAGGACGGAGAGCCCCGAGCCGTCGTAGATGGCGAGGTCCGGCAGCTTCGCGTCCGTCTCGCACTCGAGCATGTAGCGCACCGCGCGCGCGCCCGCGTCCACTGTCCCCTCGCCGACCGCGACGCGCCCGACCGTCCGCAGCACGAGCTCGGCGTAGAGGTTGTGGCTCTTCTTGTTGACGACCTCGAGGATGTCCAGCAACGGCGGTGACTGGTGCACCGCCAACACGCTCAGCGCCTCCTTGCCGTCGAACGCGGGCGCGAACACCGAGCGGCCCGTCAGTGGAGACTCCGCCTCCCGTTGCACCGCACGGATGCCGCCCGTCACGCGAATGCCGCGCTTTTCCAGCACCTCGCGCACGACCGCCGCCGTGTAGCGCGCCGGATCGGCGACGGGAACCGCGCGCCACATCCCCGGGTGCCCCGGTGGAATCGCGCCACGCAGGACGATCGGCCCCTCGTAGCTGGCGCGGTCCACGCGAATTCCCGAGCGTCCGCCGGCGCGCGTCGTCGCCTGGTTGACGATCCCGATCCCCTCGCTGCCCGGGATGAGCTGCACGCGCGGCCGCCAGCTCGCCTGCTCCGCGGGCAGGATGCGCAGCGTGACGATGTTGTCGTTGAAGGAGAGCGCGCTCGCCGGTGCGGCGTACGACGCGTTCATGTAGCTCTCCTGCCAGCCCACGCCGGTGGACGTGCCGCCGAAGTAGGAGGCATCCCCCACGATGTCCCCGCGGATCTCGGTGATCCCCTGCGCGCGCAGCGTGTCCGCCAACGCCTCCCACACCGCCGTCTTGGACTGGTAGAACCGATCGGACAGCGTGGGGTCGCCCGTGCCGTAGATGATGAGGTCGCTCCCGAGCACGCCGTCCACCACATCGCCTTCGGCCATCAGGAACGTCGCGTAGCGGAACTGCGGGCCGAGATAGTAGAGCGCCGCCGCGGAGGTCAGCAGCTTCATGTTGGAGGCGGGCGCGAGCACGAGATCCGGGGCATAGGCGAACAGCGTGTCGCCGCGATCGAGCGAGACGACCAGGACGCTCCACCGGGCGTTGCGCCAGCCTGTGCCTTCGATAAGCCGCTGGAGGTTCGTGCGGAGTGCCGCGACCTCGGGGTCGAGCGCGACGGGCGCGCCCGGCGTGGCTGCCGCGGGCGTCACCTGCTGCGGCGCGGCCACCGCGACGGGCGCAGGCGCTGCGACTGCCTCCGGCCCGGCCGCGGCCCGGCCGGGGCCGGGCGTGTACGACAGCGCCGCCAACACCAGGACGATGACGAGCGGAAGGATCGGCCGCATTGATCGGGTTGCGTGTGACTGCGCTGGGCCACGGAGTGGCCCGTGCCTCCCCGTGACGACTGCCGGGAGAGCGGGGGTGCAAGAGCGGGGCCGCTGCGGGTTCGACAGCCCAGGCCGCCGACAGCGCCGGCGCGGTCAGCCGACACGGCCGCGGCCCCGACTGGTTACTCCGCGCACGCCGCAGGGGTTCCGCACGGCCCGCGTTCGCCTCGCCGGTGCCGCGGTCGTATTATTCACCCATGGTCATCGGCACGGGAATCGACCTCGTTCCGGTTGCCCGCTTCGGGCGGTTCCAAGAGCGTCGCGGCGAGCGCGGACTCCGCCGGCTGTTCACACCCGACGAGCTCGCCTACTGCCTCCGGATCGCCGTGCCGGAGCGCTCGCTCGCGGCGCGCTTCGCTGCCAAGGAGGCGTTCTTCAAGGCGATGGGGACCGGCTACGGCCGGGAGAGCGGCGGGTGGACCGACGTCGAGGTTTTCCGTGAGGCGTCCGGCCGCCCCTGCATCCGGCTCCACGGCCGCGCCGCTCGCTTCGCCGCCGGGCGTGGCGTCCGGCGCATCCATCTGTCCCTCACGCACACCGACGACGTGGCTGCCGCGTTCGTCGTGCTCGAGGGCTGATGCGCGCCGCCCGCGCTCGCCCGCCCACGCCCACGACCGGGCGCTCAGCACCACCGAGCCAGCCGGGTTCGGATCTGGCGCCGGCCCGCGAACGGTCCCGTCCCGAAGAGGCGCTCGCGAGCCCCTTGCGCAAATGCTCCTATGCATGCACTATGATGCGCCGCTTTCAACAAGGCGGACGCACTTCGAGGTCATGGCGCGCCTCCCCACTGCTGGGGCAGCGCGCCTGTTCTTTTTTCAGGGTCCGCATGATGGGCGGTGACACTCCCGCCGTCGCGCGATCGCAGGTCCACCTCTTCGCCGGAAGGAGCTTGC